>Ga0193723_1000507_pt1 | contig 15371 bp, 15 predicted proteins | sample H2m2metaG_FD_143042 | JGI IMG/M metagenome (GOLD analysis project Ga0193723, IMG submission 143042) | Soil microbial communities from a riparian zone of the East river system, Colorado, United States - H2m2 | ecosystem: Environmental > Terrestrial > Soil > Riparian zone | place: USA: East River... | reverse complement strand
GGACGTACCGGACGAAGACTATCGGCACATCGGGCGTTGCGAGCGGCTCGAATCTCTGGTGCTCATGTACTGCCGCGAAACGACGGACACGGCCACACAGCACATTGCGGCCCTTCCCCGGTTGAAAAAGTACTTCGCGAGCTACAATCGTATCACCGATCGTACGCCGGAGACTCTGAGCAGAGTGGATTCGCTCGAGGACGTGACCTTCGACTCGTGTGCCGGTCTCAGCAACGTGGGGATTGCGGCTTTGGCCCGGCTCCCAAAGTTGCGAGAGCTGCGCGTGGAGAGTATGTCGAGAGTCACCGCCGATGTCGCCGCGGCGTTTCCGGCAACGGTCCGCGTGCGATTCTCAACCTGACTACAGCTTCCGCAAAACCGCCCGCGCCGGCGCGCCCTCATGCCCCGCCACTTTCATCGGCAGGACAATCATGAAGTAATCACCGGGAGGTATGTTCTCGAGCGCCAACCCCTCGACGATCGGAATCCCCTTGCCGAGTAGGATTCGATGCGTGCGCGGCGCCGGTGCTCCGAACTGTTCGGCCGAGATGTAGTCGATCCCAACCAGCTGCACTCCTGCGTCGGCGAGCAGCTGCGCCGCGTCGGGAGCGATGTACGCAAAATCGCGGTGAAACGTGGAGGACTTCATCCAGCCACGCAGCGAGCTCCTCGTTCGGAAGATCACTCGCGGAGTGCCCTTCCAATTGTGCCGGTTGAGCTCCGCGGCGTCGATCGACTGGACGCCATCGGGGATATCGATCACCCGCGCCGGACCGATCAGTGGCTCGAGCGGCACCCGGTCGATCGGTGCTCCGTCGCGCACGAAATGCATAGGGGCATCGATGTGAGTCCCACTGTGCGCGCCCAGAGAATAGGCGGACAGCGTCAGTGCGTCGCCTTTTCGCATGTCCTTCAGGAAGTCGAACTTCATCGGCGCGTCGCCCTCGTACACGGGGGTCGTGGCCGGGTCGAGCGTCGCCGTGGCATCTATCCACGCGTCCGCGGGTGCGTCGACATCATATGTGTAAATGCGCGCCGGTCCCTCGGTCTTATGGCGGCAATCCGCCGCTGCCAGCACCGCCACCGCAGCAATCGCCCAGCAGGCCCAAATGCTGTTTGTTCGCATATCTCCCCTGTCAGAGGCTCGGGTCAACGTCGCGTAAACACAAATTCGCCCGACGGGTCCGTCTGCTTCAGCGCCGTAACCTTCCCGCCTTCGGTCACGAACTCGAACACAACATCGGCAAACTCCTTGATGCGGAAGCGTCGCGGCTGCCAGGGAATGAGATTCTGAAATGTCCCGCTGGGGTATTGGATCGCCAGCGTTCCATCCGGCCTCAACACCACGTCGAATTTCCCCCCGTTCGGCGTGATGTAAGTGCCCAGGTACTGGCGGAGGGTAGCGGCACTCGACAGCGCTGCCGGTACTCTGCGCGCGAACGATATCGCTGCTTCATCCAGTGACATCTCGGCGCGATCGAGCTCGCCCTGGGGATTCGTCAGGAAGTTGACCGAATACTTGCCATCTTCCTCATCGTCCGGTGTGTCGAACCGATCGTAGTGGAAGTGACTGAGGGGCATCTTGATCTTATGGAAGTCGAACATCAGGGATGTGTCGCCCTTCGTGACGTTCAGCACGCCGTAGGCGGGATTCTCGAATTCGCCGACGTAGTCGTCGATGGGATGCGACGGCTTCGTGCCCGTGACTCGCCCCGCACCAGCCTTTGTGCGCGACTGGGTCGAGGCCGCTTTGTTCTTGAGACGAATGGTGTTTTGCCGCTCCGACCACGGTGTCAGCGTCATCCCAAGCAGCCGCTCGTAGACATTGAAGGAAACGACGTTGTATAGCGGTGCTGCGTGATTGCCGATGACGAACACGATGACACCGATGGAGTCGTATGGCATCGTTGAGATTTGCGAGTGGAATCCGGGCAGATCGCCGCCGTGATACGCGATCAGGTGCCCGCGGTACGACGCGGTCCAGCGCCCCATGCCATAGGCGGAGTTGATCAACTCGCCCCAGCCACGCACCTCGAGCCCCGTGTTGGGCAACGCGATCGACGGCGCGAGCGTCTGCCGGACTACGTTTGCGGGTATGACCTGCTTGCCACCGAGCTTTCCGCCGTTCATGAGCGCTATGAGCCACTTCGACATGTCGACGATGCTCGAGTTCATCGCTCCTGCGGGCGCCACTCCAATGGCATCGCTGTAATACGGAATGCGGTACAGCTCGGTGTTGTCCCGCCGCTCAGTGAAGGGAACGCCCGGCTCCGGTTGCTTCACCATGTCCTCGATGGTGAACGTCGTGCTGGTCATCCCGAGCGGTACGAGGATGCGCTCGCGCACGAATGTCTCCCACGGCCGGCCGCTCAGCAGCTCGATCGAGTAGCCGGCGCCAGAGTACATCATGTTGTTGTAGAGGAACACGGAGCGCGGCGCCTCCACGGGCTCGAGGTATTTGAGGCGCTCGAACAGTTCCTTCTGGGTGTAATTCGATTTGTACCAGATACCGTCGTGACGGGTGATGCCTGTGCGGTGCGACAGCATGTCGCGCAGCGTCACCGTTCGATTGAGATCGTCGTTGTAGAACTGAATGCCTGGCACGTATTGCCGGATAGGTTTGTCCAGGTCGACCTTGCCGTCTTCCGCGAGCATACCAGCCGCGATTGAGGTGAAAAGCTTCGTGTTCGACGCGATCGGCTGAGTGGTGGTGGGTGTGAACGGAATCTTCTTGCCGTAGTCGCGGTAGCCGTACCCCTTCGCCCAAACGAGTTTGTCCTTGATGACGATGCCGACCCCCAGACCCGGGACGTTCCAGTCCTTCATGACTTGCCCCATGTAGGCATCGAAGCCCTGCAACCGTGTCTCGATGGTCGGCTGTGGCTGAGCGGCGACGGATGACGCAATCGTGAGGAACAGCAGCAGCGTCCACTGGATATGGCGGCGCGACGTGGGGAGGCTGGTCATGTGTTGCTCCGGAAGGGGACAAGGGCCCGCCGATGCTTCGTACTCGGCCAAAATAGGAAGGAAACGGGGCCGGGTCGCAATGCGCTCAGACCGCCAAACTCAGAAGCAACGTGAATCCCAGTCCCGCGACGCCGATAATCGTCTCGGCCACCGTCCACGTTTTGAGCGTCTGCGGGACGGTCATGTTGAAAAACTCCTTGATCAACCAGAAGCCCGCGTCGTTTACGTGTGAGAGCACAAGCGCGCCCGCCCCCGTGGCAAGCACAAGGAGCTCGGCGTTGGTGCCAGGAGTCGCGAGCGCAATCGGCGCGACAATCCCAGCGGCGGCTGTCATCGCCACCGTCGACGAGCCAGTGGCAACACGTATGAGCGCTGCCACGATCCAGGCGAGAATGAGTGGCGAAGCGTGTGACCCGATTGCGATTTTGGCGATGGCTCCTCCTACTCCGCTCTGCACCAGTACCTGATTGAACCCGCCACCCGCGCCGATCACCAACAGTATCGTTGCGGTCGGAGCCAAGCAGTCGTTGCAGAACTTCATCACCTGCTCTCGCGTGAAATGCCGCGGCCGTCCCAGTGACCAGAAGGAGAACATCAAGGCGAGAAGCAGCGCCACAATCGGGTGCCCAACGAAATGCAGCGTGGAACGTACCGGGCTCGCCGGATCGAGCGTCATATCGGCGGCACTCGCGAGGACTATCAGGATCACGGGAATCAGTACTGTGAACAGGGAGATCCCGAACCCCGGCATCTGAGTCACTGATTCACCTTCCAGCTGCTTTGCGATCGGATTCTCCGCCGGAAGAACAATGCGCGGGGAAATCCAGGTGGCGAAGATGGGCCCGGCAAGCGCGGCCGTCGGCAGACCAACGAGCAGGCCGTAGAGAATCGTTCGCCCGACATCGGCCTTGTACGCAGCCACGGCGAGCATCGCTGCCGGATGTGGCGGCAGCATGCCGTGCACCACCGACAAGCCCGCCACCAGCGGGATTCCGATTTTGACGAGCGACATCCCTGTGCGCCGTGCAATGGTGAACACGAGCGGAATGAGCAGAACGAAACCCACCTGGAAGAAGACGGGGATTCCCACAATGAAGGCGACGACCATGATCGCCCAGTGTACTCGCCGTTCGCCAAAGAGATCGATGAGAGTTGTGGCGATGCGCGTGGCGGCGCCCGACTCCGCCATCATCTTTCCGAGCATCGTACCGAGCCCGACAACGATGGCGATGAACCCCAGAACGTTGCCGACACCATCCTGAAACGCTTTCACCGCGGCGACAGGAGGCATGCCAGCCGCTACGCCCATTGCGAGCGAGACGGAGACCAAAGCGATGAAGGGATGCAGCTTGAGTCGCGCGATGAGCACGACGAGCGCGATCACCGCGAGGAGCGCGTAGAGCAGCAATCGAGCGTCAGCGGTCATTCAGATGCGCGGGCAACGAGGGCAACGACGATATCCGGTGCCGATTGTGTGATGTCACACACCCACGGGTCTTCGTCGGGCAGCGGCTCCTCGAGGGTGGTGAACTGGCTTTCCAAGAGAGATGGCGGCATGAAATGTCCCCGCCGGCTGGCGAGGCGTTGGGCAATGAGCTCTCGTCCGCCTTTGAGATATACGAAGCGAAGCTCGGGTGCATCAGCACGAAGGATATCCCGATACGATCGCTTTAGCGCCGAGCAGGAAATCACCAGACCGGAAGCGGCTTCTTTAGCCTGACGGATTCGCGCCGCGAGCGAGCGCAGCCATCGTGCACGGTCTTCATCCGTGAGTGGAATTCCACGAGACATCCGCACCACGTTCTCGGCGGAGTGGTACTCATCCCCTTCGACGAAGTCGATGCCGAGCGCACGGGCGAGTCCGGCCCCGATCAAGCTCTTACCGGAGCCGGAGACGCCCATCACGACGTAAAGTCCGCTGTCAGCGATTCAATACCTCGCCTAGCGCATCCAGCCTATCCGACCAGTACTGCTTGAGACGATCTGCTGTCTCCTTATCCGGCAGCTTCGTATGACCCAGAGCGACTGAGCTCCTGGATTTGCCTTTCGGAGTGAATCCGACCGCGATGATGCTGCCATCGCTCCAGCCGATCCGCATTGATTTCGGTGCAGTGGCCGTGCGAATCTTGACGCTCTCGCCGTTCAGCCAGCGATCGCGCAGCTTCGCCTCTGTCCAGGCCTCGAAGAGTTTCGTCACGGGCACGTCGAACGTACGGGACTTGTTTGCCTCGTAGGTGCCGTCGCGCCGCTGTCCGCGTGCGCGCAGTCCCTTGATGCGCTCGTAGCCAACCGTCACGGTCTGAGCCCACCAGCCATCGATCTTGTATTTCTCGTGCACCAGGGCTGCGATGTCGCGATGCGACATCTCCTTCGCCCCGCGATAGTCGAGAGCGCCTACCCACCGCTCCCAGTTGCATCCCGTTTTTGCCTTGATTGTCGCGTCGCTCGTGCCGGCGAGCGCGGCGTAGTCGATCTTGTCCGTGCGGGCACGCACGGTTCTGGAAACCGTTTTTGCTTTGGGCTTCTTGATGATGTGGGTGCGGGCGGTGGTGTAGGCTTCGCCCGTCTTTCTCATGCGAGCGCGAACGAGGCGCTTGAGATCCTTGTTTTGTGGCATCGTCATTTCTCCTTTGGGCGCACCACGGCACTCTCCCCAGCAGCGCGCCATGGTGACGCAAAGGACCGACGAAACCAATCCGGGAGTGTGCCCCCCTTTGCCTCTCACGGGACTCCGGCTGGGGCGGAGTCTCAAGAGGTTGGGCGCGGATCGCCGCCACCATTATGATGTTGCGTCCGGCCGAACGCGTCAAGGTATTACGACGCGTTCCTCTCGACCTCGACGACGCCGAGCCTTTTCATTTTCAGCACTCCGACTGTGGCCGCCACCATCACGATTCCTATTATGGTCACCATCGAGCCGTATTCCCATGCGGTTGGCGTGTGTGGAAAGGTTGGCACCAGCGGAGTAGCCAACGGATTCAGGGGACTCAAAAGCAGATGCTGTGCGATGTTCCAGCCTGAATGGAGCGCTATCGGAGCAGCAAGCCCGCGCGTACGCGCGAACGTTGCGCCATAGAGGATTGACCCGGTGACGGTTCCGATCAGCGCGGGCAGGAGCGTGTACCCGCCCAAGGTGAAATGAGAGAGCGTAAAGAGAATTGCAACGAGGCTTTGGGCGGGCCAAAACCCGATTAGCCTCATTAGTCGCCACAACGCGTAGCCGCGGAAGGCGATTTCTTCGGCGGCTGCCGTCACCAGGATCGCCCACAGGCTGAGAACCATGCCTGTCCGACTCCAATGAACGTTCGGGGCCCATCGCAGGTCGAATGCTACTGCGAAGGTGAGGACAATGATCCCCGCAAGCGCGATTCCCAAAGTGAGCCAGACAACGCTCGCTCGGCCGACCAGCCACGGATTGAATAGAGACGCTGGAGCCATTTCTCTCGCGTCTCTCCGAAGGAACCTGACGGTGAGGACAAGGCCCAGGGGAACGAAAATCGTCGGGTGCGCCGAGCGCCGAATCGCATCGGGCCAGCCAAACGGAACGAATGCCGTGCCGACGACCGCAAGGAGAAAAAGCGCAGCTCCGATCGCGACGAACAACCCGAGACGTTTCCATTCCTTTCTGGATTCGGGGGCGGTTGCGCCGAATGGCAAGACCATGGAATCTCTCATCGTCAGACGTTCGGATATATGAGGCGTGCGATTACTTGGCGTCTACTTCGGCGGTATAGCACACAGGGCTTCGCGGCCAAGAGCGATCATGGTCCTCTGGACATACCGCGCGATTGGCTCCAATCCCGCCGATGCACGGCGCGCATCAAGCTGCGCCGGTTCCTCACTCGGCCTCGGTGACGCGCAGCCGCGGCTGTCGTATTGGAGCTGTGTTCCGTAGGCCTGTGGGCGCCCTTCTGCTACTCGAACGCGATCCGTGAGATAGGCGAGGTCGCGAAGCGACGCGTCGCCTGAGCCTACCGCTTTCTCGAGGAGGCCCAAGGCCGTGCGCTGGAGCGCAGTGTCGCGATCCGCATGCTGCAGGAGAAGCCACGCGCCATGTGATCCCTCTTCGCCGACGAGCCGCGATCCCGGCCAGCCGTATTGCGCCAGAACGAGACGCATCCATTCGAGGTTCGCGTTGAAAACCGAATCTTGCCGCGCGGCGGCGGAGCCAATTGGTTGGCCCGACTGAATCCGGTCGCTCAGCTCTCGCTGGACGGCTTGGTCGATCTCGACTCGAGCGGCGATCTGTGCACGCAGGTCGGAGGGCGGTTCGCGTTGCCCTCGGTGCACATTAGCAGGCCTCGCACAGGCGAGCAGCGCCAAGCCGATCAAAGCACCCGCACGCAATGATGGCGACAACGAATCTGAATGACCGCCAACTGAGACAGTCGGGGTGACCAATCGTCTAAAGAGCATGAATCATCCCGCCCATCTCCTGGGTCCCTTCGTGTTCGCAGCTGTCATCCTGACTGGTGGGTGTACACAGGGCGAAGTAAGCGTCCAACAGCGCAGAGATAATACAGCGTCGAGTACCATTCCAGCATCGGCGCCCAGTCGAGTCGATATCGCCGACGAGCCCGGCCCCGCGCTGCAGTACCAGGCTGGCCCAAGGCCAGATACCGTGCCGACGCCCGATCGCTCGCGGTGGCGCCCGAAAATGCCCATGGTTCGCGCTGGATCCTGCCCCGGCGAGGATTGCACCTATGGGACTCCTGTTGTCGCGTGCGTTGACTTACCCCTCTTTGCTTCCGACTCCCTGGGAGCCAAACAAAGTGGCGTGACTATCCGCAAAGGTGACACCGTCACACTTGTGACTGGCAATCTTCACCTGACCGAACCGGGGATCGTTCTGATCAAGCGTGATTACGAGATCACCGAGTACTCCAACGCGGAAGGCGGTCCTAGGCAGCCTCGACCCGACACGCTTCGTTTTTTCGCGGGTGATACGGTTTACGTTCTCGATTATCTCGAGCTTGGCGATTGGAACTGGTGGTATCGAGGAAACGCTGGCGCCAGCGAAGAGTTCTGGACCGGAGTGCTTCAGCGTTCATACGGACCTGGGGATGATCAGCGGCCCGCGATTTCAGTTTCGAAAACGCGCGGCGAGTGGTGGTATAAACTCCAGATCAACCAGCAGGATGAGGGAGGATGGGTGCGGGGGGGCAGAGGCCGATATGTGGACAGAAAATTCATCGGGCTTGGCTCCGACTGGAAATGCGGATCCGATCCTACCGACTCAAAGGAATCGGATCTGAGTCCACCGGCATAGCCCAGGTTAATCCCGCATTGCAAGCGGGAGGGAGAGGTTATCTCACTGCCGCGCGTAGACACGCACATAATCGACGAGCATCGTCGCGGGGAAGATCGCGTCCGACTGCGGATCGCCGTCAAAATGCCCGCCGACCGCGAGATTGAGGATCAGGAAAAACGGCTGGTCTAGTATGGATTTACCATAACGCTCCACTGCTTCGCGTGTGATCGCGTAGTGGGCGATTCCGTCGACGAAGAACTGGACGTGAAGCGAATCCCACTCGACAGCAAAAGTGTGAAAGTCGTTCGAGAACGATCCAGCGTCGAGTTGTTTCCTGTGGGCGAACGGCGTATCGCCGGAGTAGCCAGGCCCGTGCACCGCCGAGCTCGATATAGTCGGCTCGCTACCCTTGTTCTCCATGATGTCGATCTCTCCGCCCGCCGGCCAACCCGTCACCGCAATGTTGTGCCCCAGCATCCAGAACGCGGGCCAGAGTCCCTGTCCCGCCGATAGCTTGATGCGTGCTTCGACACGGCCCGGGGCGGCCAGCATTTTCCCTCGGGTCGTGACCTTCGCCGACGTGTAACGACACGCGCCGTAGTAACAGGTGAGCCCCGCCGGAGCGTGTCGGGCGACGATCATCAATTGGCCCTGTCCATTGAGCGCGATGTTTTCGGGCGCATTGGAATAGTATTCCTTCTCGTTGTTGCCCCAGCCGCAATTCTCCTGACTACAGCCGTCCGTCGTGTCGTAGCTCCATTTCGTGCTGTCGATGCGTGCGCCGGCGGCCCCATCGAACTCGTCGCTCCAGACCAGAGTCCAGGTAGTCGTCGAGGGAATCGACATAACCGAAGACGTTGACGTGCACGCGAGCGAAGCACCGATAGCGAGCGCCAGGGCAGCGCCAGGGAATTGACTCAGATCAAAGTGCCACTTCACCATGGATTGTTACTCAAGGTTCATTTGCCGAAGCAAGGCGCGGAATCTGAAGTGTTTGTGCAAGGGCGCCAAAAGGAATGAGCCTTTAATGCTATATGCTGGCCCGGTGCGTTGCACGACCGCGCGCTCAAGCCAGTCCATTGCCTGGTCAAAATCGCCGAGGCCGATGTAGACGTATGCGAAATGGTAGGGCGAAACGTATGCGTCCCGCGCCCGTGCTTCGAGCTCTCGCAGGGTTCCTCGTGCCTTCTCCGTATCGCCAGCCATTGCATATGCTTGACCGAGTTGGCCCAGCCAAATGGTGTTTTCCGGGGCGACCGCGACCGCCCGCTCCAGTTCGGCCAGGCCCTCGGCCTTTCTTCCACTCAGGAAGTACGCCCACCCGAGCGTGGCCCGCGCGCGATCATAGGCGGGGTCGAGCTCCATCGCCGCCTCGGCCTCAACGACAGCCTGATCGTACCGCCCCGCACGCAACAGCGTTGTCAGGAGATCCATCCTCTGACCCATCGGATCCAGTTCGTGGGCGCGCTGCTGTAGCGCGATTGCCTCGTCGTAGCGAGCGAGCCCCGCGCAAAAGCGACCGTACAGAGCGTATGTGTCCGCATTGCTCGGGCTCAGCTCCAGAGCCCGCTTGAAATCCTGCTCGGCGCCGGACCAGTCGAACTCGCGCACCATCTTCAGGTATCCCATCGTGCAATGCGCAGCGCCCAGCTCGGAATCGAGCGTCAGCGCATTCGCCGCTGCTTCGGCGGCGCGCTGATACACGATGTCTGGTGCAGCTGTGCCCATCTCGGCCAACTCGATGTACGTATTGGCCAGGTTCGCGAAAGCGAGGGCGAACGTTGGATCACGAGCAATTGCGCGATCGAAGTACTCAATCGCGCGCGCGAACGCCTCAGGCGCGTACTTAATGAACCACTCCCGACCTTTCAGAAAAAGCTGGTACGCCTGGACGTCTTTCGTCGGCTCCCGCCGCACCCGCGTCTGCTCGTCCAGCGATAACTCTGCTTTGAGCGCGGCCGCAATTTGAAGTGCGACATCCGTCTGGATCGAGAAGATGTCCGTCAGCTGCCTGTCATACGTTTCGGCCCACAAGTGCTTGTCGGTCTCGACATCGATCAGTTTGGCCACGATGCGAACGCGGTCGCCGACATGCCGAATGCTGCCGTCGAGCAGGGTCGTGGCCCCGAGAGTCGCCCCGATCTCCTTCAGGCTGTGTTCACGCCGCTTGAACGGCATTACCGAGGTGCGCGAGATCACTTTGAGCGCGCGTATCTTCGACAGGTGTGCGATCACATCCTCAGTGATACCATCCGCGAAATACTCGTTCTCCGCGTCTGCGCTAAGGTTGAGAAACGGAAGCACCGCGACCGACGGTGATCGAGCGCGGCCCGGTGGATTCACCCCGGGGTGTGGCCTCGCGGGGGCCTCACGCAACTGTTTCGCCAACGCCGCCACTTCGCGATCCGGCTCGAGGTCGAGATCCGCCCGACGGCGACGCGCATGCTCGCTCGCATAGTGAATCGCGCCGGCGCGGTCGCCCGCGGCGTCGAGTGCGCGCATCAATGCCTGCGCGTACATCCCCGAGTGTGGATCAGTAGCAACCAACCGACGGCACGTGCCCACTCGGCCATGCACATCTCCGCTGTGCTCCTGGCGCGCGGCGAGCGCGAGCAGCGCGCCGATGTAAGCGTGGTTGATTTCGCTTCGCCGTTCATCGAGCCAGTAGCCGAAATCGGTCGAATCATCCAGGTGAAACCCATCCAGCAGCGGACCGGCGTAGAGCCGCACGACGCTCTCAGTTGCGTTGGCCGCGATCGCGGTGCGCAACTCGTGCAAATCGCAATTGAGGCGGGATGGGTTCAGCAGAAGTCCATCGCCCGTTGACGCGATCGCGCCTTCCCCGAGCGCCGAGCGCAGGACGTGTACTGCGAGGTTGAGCAGCCGACGTCCGCCGGCGGTGTCGCGCTCGGGCCAGAGCAGCGCAATAGCCCTGTCGCGGGAAAGCGGCTGCGGCCACGCGGCGACGATGAGCGTCAATAGTGCGATCCGGTGGCGCTGGGCCGGTGGGCCGCTGAGGGGAGCATCTCCGGAACGCAGTGACGCGCCCCCGAGCAATTGGACCGTGATCATCGTTCGTGTCCGCCCGCTAATTCCTGGCTAACTCTGAGTGCAAGGAGCAGTTAATCGCTCGGCTTCATGTTCTGCGTGGGTACAAGATCACTTCCACGACGCGAGGCCACAATGAGACGAACTGTACAACTGCTTGCCGCAGTCGCAATGCTGGGCGGATGCCGCGACGAGCAGATCCCCACCGACGCCACCGCCCACATTCAGCTGCCGGCGGGATTGAGCCGGTCGTTCGGGGCCGACGTGAACAAGGACCTCGCTACGCTTCGCCAGGTGACGGCGCCGTTTCAGCAATTCGAGAGGGCAAGAGACGCTCAGTGGTCGGCGGCGATCACGCCGTGCATGACGGATCCCGGCGGCGCTGGCGGGATGGGCTTCCACTACGGCAACCTCGGTCTTATCGACGGCTCCGTGAGTGTAGACAAACCTGAGCTGCTGCTCTACGAGCCCGAGCAGAACGGCCGACTGCGTCTGGTGGCAGTGGAGTACATCATTCCATATACTTTCCACCCTCGCGCCGCAGTGGCTCCGAGACTTTTCGACCAGGACTTCAAGCAGAACGACACGTTTCAGCTCTGGGGACTCCACGCCTGGGTGTGGAAGGAAAACCCGAGCGGCATGTTCGCCAACTGGAATCCGAAGGTTACATGCGAGCACACCACCGCGGTCTCCGCGATGGCCCACTGAGCAAACCCACAACTGACGGGAGACACATTCAATGCCGAAGTACTTGATCGAACGCGAGATTCCGAATGCCGCGGCCCTGTCTGCCGCGGACTTGAAGGCCATCTCGCAGAAATCCTGCGCAGTGCTGCAACAACTCGGTCCCAGCATTCAGTGGGTGCAGAGCTTCGTGACCGAGGACAAGATCACCTGTATCTACATCGCCCCAAACGCCGACATCATCCGTGAGCACGCCAAGCTTGGCGGATTTCCCGCGGATCGCGTGCTCGAGGTGGCGACGATCATCGATCCCACGACAGCCGAGTTGAACGAGTTTGCTGCCTAAAGCCGCGGTCCTGGTGCGAGTCGCCTGTCTGAAGGCCTGGTCAGATAGGACACGGCGACGAGCACCAGGACTACCGGCGCAAGCATCCAGGATTTCCCATCTCCCGACAAGTAGCCGGAAATGATCGCCATCACTAACGCGAACGTCACACCCGCGTAGGCCCATTCCTTCAGCAAACCAAGGCCCGGCAACAACAGGACGATGGCGGCCAGCGGTTTGACAATTCCGAGAACGATGCGAAGGTGCTGTGGGTAGCCGGCTTTGGCGAATCCGGAGACCACCTGCTCACTGCCGGTGAGGTACGACAAGGAACCCAACAACGCGAGGGAAGCAAGCGCGGTGGATCCCCAGTACACAATCTTTCGAGCCATTACATCCTCCAGATGTGGGTGTTTGGTTCCGTCACGATATCGCCTGCTCCAACCCGAACGGCCAACGCTCCGTCCTCCACGACCAGACCAGGAACGCCACACACCCGAGGGCCAGGACGCCAACGCCGAAAAGGATGACTTCTAGCTGCGTGGTGGCAAACACAAATATCCACCCCAGCACCGCCACGAGGGCCGGAAGTGGGTAGAGCCACATGCGGTAGGGACGCGGCATGTCCGGAGCATGCCGCCGCAGCAGCATCAGGCCCACTACCTGTCCCATGAACTGCACGAGGATGCGCGTGACGATCAGCGCGTCGATGACCGTGCCCAACGAAAAGAACCCAGCCACGATGGAGATCGCACCGAGTACGAGCAGCGAGACGTAGGGGAAGTCCTTCGTCGGATGCAATCGACCGAACGCACGGAAGAAGTAGCCGCTTTGCGCCGCCGCAAAGGGGATGCGCGAGTATCCGAGCAGCAGCGCGAACACCGACCCGAACGCGGTCCACAGCACGAGTAGCGTGAAGATCGTGGCGACGCGCGAGCCGTAGATCTTCTGCATGAAGGTCGACACGACAAAGCTCGACTCGGGATGCGCGGCGGCCGGGACGAACTCCCGCCACGGCACAACCCCGATGATCGACAGGTTGATTCCCAGGTAGATGGCGGCCACTGCCGCGGTGCTGATCAGGATCGACCGTGGAATGACGCGCCCCGGGTCGCGCACCTCGTCGCCGATATAACAGACGTCGTAATAGCCCAGGTAGTCGTAGATCCCGATGCGCGCGGCAGCGCCCAATCCGAGAAAAAATCCCAGCGAGAAGTTGAACGCGCCCGGTGGAAAGTCGAACGCGATGCGCGAGTCGAAGTGCATGGCGCCGGTGACGATCACCGCGAGCACCGTTACCAGCGTGCCCGCCCAGAGGGAGACCGTGATCTTCGCGAGCGACTGAATACGACGGTACAGCAGCACGATGTTGATCAGTCCCACCACCGTAACGAGCACGATCGTGCCGGTGCGAGTCAGTCCCTTCCAGATGTAGCCGGAGTAGGCGGCGAAGCCGATGTACCCGGAGGCGATCTCCAGCGGGCCGCTGAGCACGAACTGCCAGACGAACAGGAACCCCATCAGTCGCCCGAACCGCGCGCGTCCGAACGCCTCGCGCAAATAGTTGAACGATCCGCCCGACCCCGGCATCGCCGCGCCCAGCTCGCTCCATACCATCCCGTCGCAGATCACGATGACGAGCGCGACGATCCAACCCAGCATGGCCTGCGGTCCGCCCATCGCCGACATGAGCAGCGGAATCGTAATGAACGGCCCGACGCCGATCATGTTGGTCATGTTGAGCGCCGTCGCCGGCAGCAGGCTGAACCGGCGAACGAGGTGGGGCTGTTCCACCGGAGTTCCGGTGTCGCCCGGCATCAACCTGCTCGGAGCGCTCCAAACACCGCCGGCAGCGCGCCGACGGCCCAGGTGATCGCAGCCACGATCGCCGCTTGCTGCTTCGGAATTCTGCCGACCACGTGCAGCCCGATCGCGAGCAGCACCGTGATCCAAATCGTGAACAGGTCGACCCGAGCGGCCAGCGCGATCAACACCTGCGATGCGTTGTCTGGATCCATGAAGCGCGCAAGGCTGAACCCGACGGCGTTAATCGAGTTCAACTTCTCCGGACTCATGACGAGGCCCTGCGCCGCATTGGTCAGGATCTGCACCAGGCGCGGCACCTCCGCGTAGGTCGCGATCATGATGGCGGCGGCGACCGATTCCTTGGCGTCGAACAGCTTTCCGACGACCCACAGGACGAGGCCGGTGCCGAAGATGCTGATCGTGAGAAAGAGCGCGAAGATCAGCGGGGCCATCACCTCGAAGAATCCGCGCCCCCCGGCCATTTGCTCCGCCGTCAGGCTCGGATTCCTGCGCATCGCCGCCGCGCTCTGCCTCGCGAATTCGGCGTCCATGAGCGGCTGTGTCGCATTTTTCGTGAGGAACGCCAGCACAGCGCCCAGCAGCACGAGTAAGAGCAGAGGCATGCCGAATTTTCCATCGCTGCGCCGCGCGAAGACCGACGATGGAGCGTAGAAGATGTCTACGAAGTCTTCCCACAATCCCGCGCGTCCAGGCTCTTCGTTTTTGACTGCCTCGGCGTCACTGCCCATGGTTCATCCTCGTCGAAGAAGGCTCGAGCTCGAGGGCCAATTATGCTAATGACGGGTGCCCGCCGCCACTGTCGGGGCGGGAGGAGGCTTGTACCTCTCGACATCGGTGATCAGCCGCGCCCCGTGCTGATACGTGAAGTACGCGTACGCCCACTCGAACAGCACGCTCAACCTGTTGCGGAAGCCAACCAGATACATGATGTGAACGAATAGCCAGAAGAACCACGCAAACCGGCCCGAGAACCTGATCCAGCCCAGATCCGCTATCGCCCGTGATCGACCTATGGTCGCAAGATCGCCTTTGTTTCGATAGTGAAACTTCTTCCGCGGTTGGCGGCGAAGATCGCGAACGATGTTCTTCCCCGCGGAAGCTCCTTCCTGAATCGCCGCGGGCCCGACACCCGGAACCTGTCTGCCGTCCTGAACGAGCGCGGCAAGATCGCCGACTACAAAAACCTCGGGATGCCCGGGGACGGACAGGTCGGGGCTCACCTGGATTCTGCCTGCCCGGTCCAACGGCCCACCAAGAAACCTTCCAACC
>Ga0193723_1000503_pt1 | contig 15388 bp, 10 predicted proteins | sample H2m2metaG_FD_143042 | JGI IMG/M metagenome (GOLD analysis project Ga0193723, IMG submission 143042) | Soil microbial communities from a riparian zone of the East river system, Colorado, United States - H2m2 | ecosystem: Environmental > Terrestrial > Soil > Riparian zone | place: USA: East River... | reverse complement strand
TGTCGTCCCAGTCGAGGCCCAGCCACTTGAGGCCGTCGAGGATGACCTGCGTGTGCTCGTCGGTGGAGCGCGCCTTGTCGGTGTCTTCAATGCGCAGCAGGAAGGTCGCGCCGCTCTTTCTGGCGAAGAGCCAGTTGAAGAGGGCGGTGCGAGCGCCGCCGACGTGGAGGTAGCCCGTGGGGGACGGGGCGAATCGAACTCGAACGCTCATCGGTGGTGAAGTTTACCCGCAAGTGGCGCGGACTCGCCATGGCCCGCCCGCCACAACCGGACGCTGCTGCGGGGGGCGCCGTGCGGGCACATGCGTTGCAGGCGAATGGGCGAACCCCCTTCAAGGAGAGACGCATGCAACGGCTTCTTGCGCTGATGGTTGCGGCGGCGTCCATCGTTGCCTGTCGGGACGGCCTTCAACCTGTCGCACCTCTCGCCGCCGACGCGACCACCTCCGCGGGCGCGCGCCAATCTGAATACCAACCGACCGCGATCCAGCTGCCCAGTGAGTACACCAGCGGTCGCGCCATCGCGATCAACAAACACAATCAGACGGTCGTAGCGGCCGAGATCCGCAAGGACGGGGTCTTGGAGTCTAGCCGGGCCTTTCTTTGGGACAACGGTGCTGTCCAGGACCTCGGCACGCTCGGCGCGACACAAGTTGTCCCCACGGATATCAATGATCGCGGGCAGGTCGTGGGATATATGAGGGGGAGCGGTTTTACCGAGGCCCACGCGTTCTTCTGGGACCAGGGCACGATGCAGGACCTCGGCGAGATGGTGGGGTACGGAAGCGACAAACCAGAGGTCAACCAGGTTCGCATCAACGATCGGGGTCAGGTGCTCGCCAACCGACCGGGGGGCCAGGCGTTCCTGTGGGAGAACGGCGTGACCCAGACCGTGCCGCTCGACTTCGCGGCGGGCCTGAACGACCGAGGTCAGGTGGCGGGGTGGGTGTGGCACGACGATGCCGGCATTCGCCGCAAGCACGCTGCGGTGTGGGAGGACGGCGTGGTCACGGAGCTGGGCACGCTGGGTGGTAACGAGAGCTGGGCGCGCGCGATCAGCAACAGCGGCTGGGTCGTCGGCGGCAGTCGTACCGCCCCGAACGAGTTTGGCACCCCCGAGGTGCACGCGTTCCGCTGGCACGCCGGTACGATGGAGGATCTCGGCAGGTCAGGGCAGATGTCGAGTGGACGCCCAGTCGACTGGCAGGGTCTTCTCGTGAACGACCCAGGGGAGGTTGGCGCCAAGAGCTCCGACATATCGTTTGTTTGGGACCGTGGCGCGGCCAACCGGGTTGCCTGTGGTTGCGTCGGCGGCAACGCCGCGCCCATGGACATGAACGTCCATGGAGTGGTCGTCGGGTATGGGGCGTGGGTCTGGGAGGACGGTGTGATGCAGGCGGTGGGAGACGGGTTCACCCGTACGGTCGCCATCAACGACCAGGGAGCCGTCGCTGGATACCGGCTCAGCGTACCCATGGTCTGGCTTCGGAAATAAGCGGGCAGTGGTGTGGATGTAACAAAAAACTGACAGAAAGAGGACGAACCGGGACGCGGGGGTGCGGCGGCGCGTGGCACCCCCCTTGCGAGTGTGTGCTTGGTTATGGCCTACTCGCGAGTTTTCACCGCGCTTTTTGCCGTGGTCGCTTGCACAACGCTACCGAGCCTGGCGGCGGGGCAGCGCGTGGTCGAATACCGGTCGTCCCGTGTGACCTATGGCCCGAGCCTATTCCGGCAGCTCGAGCTGGCCCGCAGGGTCCCGGTTCGCGTGTCCTGGAATCGCCGCGACCTCGCCCTGGCGACCGGCTTCACCGCTGCGTTGCTCGTCGACGCCACCCAGACGCGCCGCCTCGCGCGGGGCGGTTGGCGCGATTACCGCGAGACCAATCCCGTCCTCGGACCACGCCCCAGCGTTGGGCGAGTGAACACCTACACGGCCGTCGTGGGTCTCTCGGTGCTCGGCGCCGCGGCTGTGGCGCCGAAGCGTGTGCGGCCGTGGGTGCTGGGGATCGCGTTCGCGGTGGAGGCGTGCACGCTCGCCGCGATGTCACAGCGGGGCATCGCGATCAGTTTCTAGTGAGGCGGGAACGGAGGAGGGGGGATTCGAACCCCCGATAGGGTTTTAAAGCCCTATAACGGTTTAGCAAACCGCCGCCTTCAGCCACTCGGCCACCCCTCCCGGGGTGTGAATTATCCCCTGAGGCTCTGCAAGGAGCAAGCCCGCATTATCCTTGCAACTCGAACCCAATCGCGGCGGCCGCCGCCGAGTGTGTCAGCGCACCCACACTGATTAGATGCGCGCCCGCGGCGGCGTACTCGACCACATTCGCCGCCGTAATCCCCCCCGACGCCTGAATCGTCACGCCGGGCCCGGCCCGCTTGACCCACGCGGCGATCGTGGCCGGAGGCCGGTTGTCCGCCAGAATGTGGGTGACCCCCGCCGCCAGCGCCTCGTCGAACTGCTCGTCGGTCTCCGCTTCGACGACGACCGGAATCCGCGTGCCCGACCGGGATAGCGTGTCCTTGAGCGACTGACCCGCCGTACCGAGCAACACCCAGTGGTTGTCCTTGAACATCACCGACTCTGCCAGTGACGCGCGATTGTCGGCGCCGCCGCCCATCCGGACGGCGTAGCGCTCCAGCTCGCGCAGCCCCGGCGTCGTCTTTCGCGTGTGCGTGATTTGGGCGCCGGTGCCCTTGACCGCGTCGACGAGGCGGCGCGTCATCGTCGCGATGCCGGTGAGCCGCTGCAGGAAGTTCAGCGCCACCCGCTCGCCCGCGAGCAGCGTGCCGGCCCGTGCGCTCACGGTGGCCAGCACCGAGCCGCCGGTCGCGCGCGCGCCGTCGGCGAGAATCGGTTGCAGCACAGCGTCCGGATCGAGCTCGCGAAACACGAGGGCGGCCACGGGGAGCCCCGCGACGATGCAGTCGTGCTCGGCGACGAACCGGCCGGCGGCCCGGGTCTGGGCCGCCGTGCCGAGCAGGGGGGTCGTGACGTCGTCGACCGCGCGGTCTTCGGCGAGTGCCAGGCGCACCGCCTCGATGCCGAGCCGGGTCGGATCAGCCAATCGCCAGCATCCGGTCGATTGCCCGCCGCGCCCGCGCGGCCGTGTCGGCAGGGACCGTCACGATATGCTTCAGGTCGCGCAGTGAATCGCGCAGATTCTCGAGGGTGATCATCTTCATGTAGCGGCACTCCGCCCCTTCGGCAGCGGCGATGAATTCCTTCTCGGGATTTTCGCGGCGCAGGCGGTGCAGCACGCCCGTCTCCGTTGCCACGACGAAGCGCCGCGCCGGCGACGTCCGGGCCCGCGTCATCATCTGCTCCGTCGACACGATCCGCGTCCGCCCCGCCGCGACGTCGCCCTCCGCTTCGGCATAGTACATCGCGCTCGTGACGCACCCGCACTCGGGGTGCACCAGGAACTCTGCGTCGGGCTCCTCGGCACGGCGCGCGTCGAGCACCTCGCGCGTCAGCCCCGCGTGCACGTGACACTCGCCCAGCCACACGTCGAGATCGCGGCCCGTCACGCGCTTCAGATACTGGCCGAGGAAGAAGTCGGGGAGGAAGAGGATCGGGACATCGCGGGGCAGGGCATTGACGACGGCGACCGCGTTGCCCGACGTGCAACAGTAGTCCGACTCGGCCTTGACGGCGGCGCTGGTGTTGACGTAGGACACGACGACGCCGTCCGGATGCTCGACCCGCCAGCGGCGCACGTCCGCCGCCTGGATCGTCTCGGCGAGCGAGCAGCCCGCCCCCGGCTCGGGGATCAGGACCGTCTTGTCCGGGTTCGCGATCGCGGCGGTCTCGGCCATGAAGTGCACGCCGCAGATCACGAGCACCGGCGCATCGATGGCGCTCGCCTGCCGCGCCATCTGCAGCGAGTCGGCCACGACGTCGGCCAGGTCCTGGATCTCGGGGCGCTGGTAATTGTGCGCCAGGATCGCCGCTTGGCGTTCCGCCTTGAGACCTTGGATTTCGTCAATGAGGGAGCGCATTGGCACGAATTCTATATCAACGTCGCGCAGTTTTCCCACCCTGAAGGGTGGGCTCGGCGAGGCATCACCCTTAAGGGTTGTGAAGGCCGAGCCCAGGCTTTAGCCTGGGAATCCTACTCCGCGGTGTCCGACCATCATCACCCCTATTCCCACCATCTGAAACGTTGCGGCTCGAGCTTCGCCAGCCGATGCACGTTGTGCGCGAAGCGTGCCAAGAGCACGACGACCATCCCCGCGAGCACCACCCCCATCCCCCAGTTCGCGACCCGGGAGAGTGATACGGAGCGTGTCACGCTCGTCGCTTCATACACGATGACGGCCATGTTCAAGAGCACGAGAATGATGCGCACCTCGGTGGGTCCGATCCGGCCGTAGGCCAGTCGGAAGACACCGAACACCGTGGACTCGAGGTACACGTTGATCGACAGGGCGAGATACGCCACGACGAGTCCCAGGCCGATCGATACGTCGACGTACGGCGACAGCCCGATCCCGAGCCCGATGACCGTCGTCGAGAAGGCGTCCACGATGTGGTCCAGGTAGTAGCCGTACTTGGGACGCTGCGTCTGCCGCACGCGGGCCAGGGTGCCGTCGAGGCTGTCGCCCAGCCAATTGATCGCGAGGCCAAGGCTCGCGAGCCACAACCACGCGGGATTTCGGCTCGACAAGGCGTAGCCGGCGCCGGCCATGACGGCGCCGATGGTGCCGAGCACTGTCAGGTGATTGGAGCGAATGGTGCGGGGCACGTAGGCGGCGAGGGCCGTGAGGATGCGCTTCTCCGGACCGGCCAGCAGGAACTGCATCTCGCGCGGGGCAGTCATGGGCGTGGCGGCCTCATGGGCTCCAGAATAGCGGTCTTGCGGGGTTGCGCGAGCTTCGGTATATCTTCGGGCACTCAGCGAACCTCGGAAGCGCACGATGACGGAGGGCACAGGATTCGAACCTGTAAGGGCTTTCGCCCGCCGGTTTTCAAGACCGGTGCCATACCATTCGGCCAGCCCTCCCGGACACGATGCTAACCTAGTGTCGAATTCACAGGACCGGAACCGTCGTAGTACTGTGACGGTTAATTTAAAGTCTGTTCGGAACGATCGCCTCCCGGGCCGCGTAGGACAGTCGACTACCCGCCGGTTTGTTGTTGAGCCCCAACACGAGACGCGCCTATGAAGCTCTCCGAGGTTTCCATCCGCCGCCCCGTCCTCGCGACCATGTTCTCGCTCGCGCTGGTGCTGTTCGGGGTCATCGGCTACACGCGGCTGTCCGTGCGCGAGCTGCCCGACATCGATCCGCCGATCATTTCGGTCACGACCGTGCTCCCCGGCGCGAACGCGCAGGTGGTGGAGACCGCCGTGACCGACGTGCTCGAAGAAGAGCTGTCGACGATTCAGGGGCTGCGCACGCTCAGCAGCGCGTCGGCGGAACAGACCAGCAACATCACGCTGGAGTTTGGGCTCGACCGCCCGGTGGACATCGCCGCGCAGGACGTGCGCGACAAGGTGTCGCGCGTGCGGGGCCGCCTGCCGGTGGACGTGCTCGAACCGGTGATCGCGAAGCAGTCAGCCGACGCGCAACCGTTCTTCTGGCTTGCGCTCTCCAGCGACAATTACGACCTGATGCAGCTCTCCGACATCGCGGACCGCGTCGTCAAGGCGCGACTCCAGAGCCTGCCGGGCGTGGGTAGCGCCCAGATTTTCGGTGAGCGGCGCTACTCGATGCGCGTCTGGGTGCAGCCCTCGGCGCTGTCGGCACGCGGCCTCACGATCCAGGACGTCGAGGGCTCGATCGTCTCGCGCAACGTCGAGATTCCCGCCGGCCGGATCGAGTCGACCCGCCGCGAGTTCTCGGTGCGCTCGCTCGGCGAGCTCAAGACGCCGCAGGAATTCGGCGAGATGGTGGTGGCCAGCCAGGGCGGCCAGCTCATTAAGCTCAAGGACGTGGCCCGGGTCGAGCTCGGCCCCGAGGACGACCGCTCGATCTTCCGCTACAACGGATCGCCGTCGGTGGCCATCGGCATCGTGCGGCAGTCGAAGGCGAACCTCCTCGATGTCGCGCGCAGCATTCGCGAAGCGCTCCCCGCCATCCAGCAGGCGTTGCCGCTTGGAGTGAAGTTGCAAAGCGCGTACGACGGATCCGTGTTCGTGACGCACTCGATCAACGACGCGCGCCTCACCTTGGTCATTGCGGCGATCCTGGTCGTGCTGATCATCTTCGTGTTCCTGCGCAATGTCCGGGCCACGATCATCCCGGGCCTGGCTATCCCGGCATCGATCGTCGCGACGTTCGCGATCATGTATTTCCTCGGGTTCTCGATCAACAACTTCACGCTGCTCGCACTCACGATCGCGATCGGCATCGTGGTGGACGACGCGATCATCGTGCTCGAGAACGCCTTCCGCCACCAGGAAGAGCTGAAGGAGAATGCCGAGCAGGCGGCGCTGAACGGCACCAATGAGATCGGGTTCGCGGTGATCGCCACGACGATCGCGTTGGTCGCGGTGTTTACGCCGCTCGCCTTCCTGACGGGGACCGCGGGCCGGTTGCTGAGCGAGTTCGGCATCGCGGTCGCGGGCGCCGTGGTGATCTCAGGCTTCGTCGCGCTCACGCTCACGCCGATGCTCTGCGCGAAGATCCTGCGGATGCAGCCGCAGCACGGCGAGGTCTTCCAGATGTTCGAGCGCGGCTTCAACGCGCTGTCGGAGCGCTACACCAGCCTCCTGCGGCGAGCGGTCACGCATCGCGCCGAAGTGCTCCTCGGAACTCTGGCGGTCGTCGTGGTGTCGGTCTCCGTATTCCTCATTATCCCGAAGACCCGCTTGCAAAACGAGCTCATTCCGAGCGACGATCGCGGCTTTTTCCTGATCGTCGTGCGCGGCCCTGAAGGTGCGTCACTCGATTATACGGACGGGTACGTGCATCGGGTCGAGGACATCATCAGCAAGACGCCCGGCGTACACGGCTACTTCACGATCGTCGGGGGATTCGCGGGCGGGGTGAACAGCGCATTCATCGGCGTGATCATGAAGGACTGGGGCGAGCGCAAGGGGATCACGGTCGACCAAACCGTCACCGCGCTGTTTCCCCAGGTCTACTTCGGTATCCCCGGGGTTCAGGCCTTTCCCTTTGCCCCCGGCGCGATCGGGTTCGCGCAACCGATCCAGTACGTGGTGCAGAATCCGGATTTCGCGAAGCTCACCGAGATCATGGGACCCTTCGTGGGTCGCGCGCAGCAGGTCAAGGGCCTCGCGAACGTCCAAACCGATCTCTTTGTGAACAAGCCGGAGCTGCGCGTCACGTTTGACCGCGACCGCGCCGAGGATCTGGGCGTGCCCGTCCGCGACGTGGCGAGCGCGTTGCAGACGTTCCTGGGAGGCCGCCGCGTCAGCACGTTCACGCGCAGCGACAAGCTGTACTACGTGATGGTGCAGCTCGATCCCAAGGATCGCGCGACCCCGAGCGACATGCGCGGCATCTATTTACGGGGGAAGGGCGGGCAGCTGGTCCAGCTCGACGCGCTGGCAAACGTGCGGGAAGGGGTGGGGGCGCGGCAGATCAACCACTTCAACCGGGTGCCCGCGTTCACGCTGTCGGCGTCGCTCCTGCCCGGGCTGGCGCAAGGCGAGGCCCTCGACTCGCTCGACGCGATCGCGACGCAGCAGCTGCCACCCGGGACCACGACGGCGCTCGCCGGCGAATCGCGCGAGTACAAGGAGAGTGGCAGCGCGATCTACTTCGCGTTCATCATTGCGCTGATCGTCGTGTTCATGGTGCTCGCGTCGCAGTTCGAATCCCTGCTGCACCCGTTGACGGTGCTGCTAGCGGTGCCGCTCGCCGTCACGGGCGCGCTCGGGACCCTGAAGCTCGCGGCGATTCTCCACCGCTCGGGCGCGACGATGAACCTGTACAGCCAGATCGGGATGATTCTCCTCATCGGACTGGTCTGTAAGAACTCGATTCTGCTCGTCGAATACACGAACCAGCTCAAGGAGAAAGGGCTCGATACGATCTCGGCGGTCCTCGAGGCAGGCCGAATCCGGTTGCGACCGATTCTCATGACGTCGGTCGCGACGATCATGGGGGCGGTGCCGGTCGCATGGGGTGTCGGCGCCGGCTCGGCGGCCCGCAAGCCGCTCGGGTACGCGATCGTAGGCGGCGTCTTCTTCTCGACGGCACTGACCCTGTTCGTGGTGCCCGTGGCGTACGTGGTGCTCGAATCCATGGTGGGGAGCCGGCAGGCGCGGCGCGGCCGCCTGGAGCCGGTGGCAGGGGAGGGCGACTGATGCTGGCGCTCCTCCTCGCCCTGCAGGCCGCGGCCCCCCCCCCGGACTCGCTGCCGCGGATCACACTCGCGGACGCGCTGCAACGCGCGGCGCACCTCGATCCGAATTACGTTGCCGCGCTCGGCCAGGTCGACAACGCGGCGTGGGGCCGGCGCAATGCGTTCGCTGTGTTCGTCCTGCCGTCGGCGACGATCAACGTGAACCGGCAAAGCACCGATCCGGCGGGTTTCTTCTTCACCGATTCGCTGCTCCGGCTCAAGACCACGTGGTCGGCGCAAATCAACCTGCGGTACGACCTGTTCACCGGCGGCCAAAAGTTTGCGGAGCTTGCCCGATCGGGTGCCGCCCTGGAGGGCGCGCACGCGGACGAGCTGCGCCAGCGTTTTGCCACCGCGTTGCTCACCGAGTCGGATTATTACGCGGTGCTGCAGAACGCCGAGCTGGATCGCGTCGCGCGTGAGCGACTGCGGCGCGCGCGCGAGCAGCTCGGCGTCGCGCGGGCGCGCGTCGTCTCGGGCGCTGCGGTGTCGACCGATTCGCTCAACCTCCGACTCGAGCTGACGCGTGCCCAGGTCGCTCAGCTGCAGCAGGAATCGGCGTTGCGGATTGCTCGACTCGAGCTGGGGCGCCGAGTCGGCGCGGCGGGACCCGTCGACGCGGCGCCGCTCGACACGCTCTCGGCTCCGGAGCTCCCGATCTCGCTGGCCGACGCGATCTCGGAGGCGGCCCGTCAGGGTCCCGACTATCGCGTGGCGGCGGCCAACGAGCGTGCCGCCAGCGCCGCCTATCGTGCCGAGTTGGGCAACTATCTGCCGCACGCGACGCTCACGTTCTCCAAGCTCTCGTTGGGCACGAAGTTTTACCCGAACGATCTATTCAATCAGACGAATCTGACCCTCGGGTTCTCGTTCCCGATCTGGAACAACGGGCAACGGGAGCTGGCGCTCTCGCGAGCGCGCGTCAACAAGGACGTAGCCCGCGCCCGGCGGCAGGACATGGATCGCGCCGTGCAGCACGACGTCACCGGGGCGTACGACGCGTATGTGACCGCGCGCGGGACCGCCGAGCTCGCGACACAAGGCCTCGCGGTCGCGCGCGAGAGCTTCCGCGTGCAGCAGACGCGCTACTCGAGCGGCGCGACGACGATTCTCGATCTACTCGATGCCGAGGTCAATCTTTCCCAAGCCGAGGCCGACCTCGTCCAGGCGCGCTACTCCACGCGGCTCGCCCTGGCGGGACTCGAAATGATCCTCGGCCGCCGACTCTTCACCGATAAGGACACCCCGTGATTCGCCCTTCCATTCTTGCGCTGTTGCTCCTCGCGGCCTGCAAGGCCAAAGCCGCCGGCCCCGGCGCTGGCGGCGGGATGCCGCCGATGCCCGTCGAGGTTTCCGTCGCCCAACGCGACACCGTGGTCGACGCGATCGGCGCCACCGGTCAGATCGAAGCGATCCAGGCGATCGACCTGCGGCCCGAAGTCGAGGGCCGCATCGTGGACATCCTGGTCCGCGAAGGCCAGGAGGTCGAGAAGGGGACGCCGCTCTTCAAGGTGGACGACGCCGAGCTGAAGGCTCAGGTGGCTCGCGCCGCGGCCGATCACGATCTGGCGCGGCAGGCGTTAGAGCGGACCAAGCAGCTGCGCGAGCAGAACGCGACCTCGGCCGCGGACCTCGAGCGCGCGGAGGCGACGGCCCGCGGGGCCGACGCGTCGCTCGAGCTCTTACAGGTGCGGCTCGATCGCTCGGTGGTGCGGGCGCCGTTCGGCGGCGTGGTGGGACGGCGCTACGTCAGCGAGGGCGACTACGTGAACAGCGCGTCGAAGCTCACGGCGCTGCACTCCGTGAACCCGCAGTACGCCGTGCTCGACGTGCCCGAGCGCTACGCCGATCAGCTGAAGCGCGGCCAGCTCGTGAGCTTCCAGGTGGCGGCGTTGCCCGGACGCAACTTCTCGGGTGAGGTCGTCTTCATCGACCCGAGCGTCGAGTTGCCGGCGCGCACGATCCTCATTAAGGCGGTGGTGCCCAATCCGCGGCGCGAGCTGGCCAGCGGCATGTTCATCGAAGCGCGCCTCGCGACGAGCATCCGGCCCAACGCCATCGTCATCCCCGAGGATGCGCTCCTGCCGATGCAGGGGGCCACGTACGTCTGGGTCATCAAGGACGGGAAGGCCGATCGCCGCCAGGTGACGCTGGGCGTGCGGACGGCCGGGTGGGCGGAGATCGTGGGCGGCGGGGTCGAAGCCGGCGACCAGGTCGTGGTCGGCGGCCTCGAGCGGCTCTTCCCCGGCGCGACGGTGATGGCGCAGGTGGTCGAGCGCCACCGCGGCGCCCCGGCCGCCGCGGAGGTGCAACCGACCCGCTAGCGCGGAATCAGCGAGGGCGGCGGCGACACTGCCCGCTCGGGGAGCGGCTGGAAGTTGATCGTCGTGTTGCGGAACACGGCGCCCGCGATCACCTGCGCCCGCGCGGCGAGCGTGGGCTGCGTCGCCTGGAGCTCCTGGGCCAGCGAGTAGTACATCACCCCGTAGGTCGTGAGGATGCCTTCCGATGGCTGGTCCACCCAGCCGCGCGGCCGCACGCGCGCCGCGCTCTCGGCGTGATACGTGTCGAAGAGCAGCGCCTGGCTGCGCTTCACGTTCACCCAGCCCATCGACGGCACCGACTTGATGCTGTCGGAGGCCTGCAACTCCCGCTCCCGCAACGCCCGTCCGAAGCCCTGACCCTCGAGCCGCGCCGTGAGCCCGAACTGGTCGGCGTACGACCCGACGGTGCGCGAGAAGTAGATCGGCCGCTTGCCGAGCTGATCCTTCATGATTCGGAGCACGGCCACGTCGGCGCGCTCGATGTAGGGCCGGCCGAGCTGCTGCGGGTCCAGGGTCACGTCGAATGTGCCGACCCGAATCGTGGTCTTGTCGTTGAGCACGTAGTACTGGCGCAGGGAATCGAGCTCCATATCGGTGAAGCTCATCAACCTGCCCGACGGTCTCGGCCACACGCGGCCGCGGTAGATAGCAGGCGCCGCCGTGGAATCAAAGGTCTCGATGGGGCGCCGCTGCATCTGCCGCAGATACCAGTCGGTGTTGGCGAGCGACAGGTTCACGACGATTACGTCGCGGCGGATGCCCTCCACCTCCTGGGCGTACCATAGCGGGAACGTGTCGTTGTCGCCGGCCGTCACGAGCACCCCGTAGGGCTCGACGGACTGAAGGAGGTCGGACGCGAAGTCGCGGGCAATCGTCTCACCGGCGCGCGACGCCGTCAGACGATTGCCGAGGAACGGCACAATCGCGACGGCCAGGAACGGCGTGGCGAGGGCCCAGCGCAGCCCCGCGTTGGGCAGCCGCGGCCGCAGGAAGTCCTGCACGGCCTCCATCAGCGTCGCGAGCCCCATCCCGACCCAGATGCCCCAGATCGCGAACGAGCAGATGAAGAAGTAGTCGCGCTCGCGCACCTCGTGCTGCAGTCCGGGCTCGTTGTAGGGCTGTGAGAAGCCCCACTTGAAGTTCAGGTAGAAGATGAGCGCGAACGTGAACGTGAAGACGAGCAGCGTCATCGCCAACGCGGTGCGCCGGTCGGCGCGCCAGTGGCGATAGGCACCGAGCACCCCCAGGCCGCCGAAGACGACCGCGAGGGCGCGCTGGATGCGGTCCGACCAGTCGTGCCCGAACTGCCAGGTGAAGTACTGGAGGTAGTTCAGGATCTGTTGCCCGTACAGCACGATCGTGTGGCTCGGATTGCCGGGGCCAGGCGGGTACATCGGATTGTCCAGGATCGACGGCTTCCCGTACTGCTGCCGCGTCAACACCGCCCACAGGGCCTGCCAGTTGGTCGGCTCGCCCTCGTTGATCGGCGGGAAGTGTGCGGCACGAATCGGGAGGACCGTGTACACGGAGAGCCCGACGATCGCGACGCCGAGCAGCGCCAAGCCGAACTGCCAGTTGCGCCCCTCGAAGATCGCGTACGCCAGCGCCAGCAGATACAGCGCGCCGGCGGCGTAGATCGGTCCCGTCCCTTCGAGGCCGAGCGCGATCAGCAGCGCCCAGACACCGGTGAAGAGGAAGAACTGCGACCACTCCACGCGGCGCTCGTCATCGGTCCGGGGGCGTTGCTGCTTCAGGGGAGGGAACAGCAGCACCATCACCACGGGACCCACCAGGACGCCCATCATGTGATTCGTCGCGGTGAGCGCCAGCAGGTACATGATCAACAAGAGGTAGTGATCGTGCCCTTCGCCGGCGGGCTGGTCGTCCCAGCGCACGATGAGCCAGAGAATCAGGGCGATCGACAGGAGGCTGAGCGTGTAGACCTTCTCGTTCACCACCGACTGGTTCCACACCGTGAACGCGGTCGTGGCGACCAGCGCGCCTGCGAGTGCCGCGAACCGCCGCGGCCATTTGGTGGGGACGATGCTGCGCAGCCAGCGCTCGCCGATCAGGAACCAGCACCCCGCCGACACGGCGCTGGTGACGGCGGCGAGCAGGTTGATGCGCTTCGCGTACCCCGCGACGAACGGAATCTCCCCCCACACGTGCGCGACGAGGACGAAGAACGGGTTGCCGGGGGGGTGGGGGATCCCGAGGGAGTAGGCCGCCGTCATGTACTCCGACGTGTCCCAGAACTGGGTCGTCGGCGCGAGCGTCACGATGTACAGGGCCAGCGCACCCACGAACACCGCCAGCGCCATCCAATACGGGGGCGCTTCCGGGGCCGGGGCCGCGAACGAATTCAGGTTTTGCTGTGCGTGACTCATTTGGTCGTGGGTTAGTGTCTGAACTGTCGCATCCCGGTGAGCACCATCGCCAGGCCGTGCTGGTCGGCGGCGGCGATCACCTCGGGGTCTTTCACGGAACCGCCAGGCTGAATGATAGCGCCGATCCCCGCCCCTGCGGCCTCGTCTACACCGTCAGGAAACGGAAAGAACGCATCGCTGGCCAGCACGGCCCCCTTGGGATCGTGCCCCTGCTGCCGCGCCTTGTGCACGGCCAGGAACGAACTGTCCACGCGGCTCATCTGTCCGGCCCCAATCCCGATCGCCGCCTCGTCCCGCGCGATCAGGATCGCGTTGGATTTGACGGCGCCTACGGCGGCCCACGCAAACCGTAGATCGTTCCATTCCGCATCGGTGGGCCGGCGCTTGGTCGCCACTTTCCACGTCTTCTCGTCGGCCACGCCGCCGTAGCGGAACCGGTCCTGCACCAGGAAACCGCCGCGGATGCGTTTCCAGTCCCAGGTTGGCTCGTCGCTGGGGCGGGGGAGCTCCACGACGCGGAGGTTTTTCTTGGCCTGAAACACCGCCAACGCGTTGGCGTCGATGCGCGGCGCCACGACGACCTCCACGAACAGGTCCTTCATCGCTTCCGCGGCGGCGCGATCGACGACGGTGTTGAACGCGATCACCGACCCGAACGCGGAGGTCCGGTCAGTCGCGAGGGCGCGCTCGTACGCTTCGGCCGCGTTGCGGCCGAGGGCGATGCCGCACGGCGTGGTGTGTTTGATGATGACGCACGCCGGCCGGTCGTCCGGGCCCCAGGGCGCCACGGCGTTCACCGCGGCGTCCACGTCGAGCAGGTTGTTGAACGAGAGCTCCTTGCCGTGCAGCTGCTTCAGATCGCGAATGCCGCGCTCGTCGCTCGCGTACAGGGCCGCGCGCTGGTGCGGATTCTCGCCGTAGCGCAGGGGCTGCTGGCGGTCCACGCCGATCGCGAGCCGGCTGGGTAGCGCTTCGTCGGTGCGCGACAGGTAGCCGAGAATCGCCGCGTCGTACGCGGCCGTGTGGGAAAACACCTTGGTGGCTAACGCACGCCTTAACCCCGGGTTCCCCGGGCTTGCGCCCGGGGTCAGCCGACCTTGCTTGAGCTCCTGAAGCACCGTCGGGTAGTCCCCTGGGTCCACGACCACGATCACCGCCGCGTGGTTCTTCGCGGCCGAGCGCAGCATCGACGGGCCGCCGATGTCGATCTGCTCGATCGCCTGCTCGAATGTCGTCGTTGGTTTCGCGACGGTCTCCCGGAACGGATAGAGGTTGACGGCGACGAGGTCGATGGGTGTGATGCCGTGTTGTTTCATCGCGGCGACGTCGCCGGGGTGATCGCGCCGCCCCAAGAGGCCGCCGTGCACCTTGGGGTGCAGCGTCTTCACGCGTCCGTCCATCATCTCGGGGAACCCCGTAACATCTTCAATCCCCACTACCGGCACCTGCGCCCTTCTCAGAGCTTCGGCGGTGCCTCCGGTAGAGATGATCTCCCAGCCGAGCGCGACCAGCCCCTGGGCGAACTCCACCAGTCCGCGCTTATCAGATACTGAAAGAAGGGCTCTCATGAGGCGGTCAAGAAACAACGGCGGCGGTCAAGAAGCAAATGCGGGGTCTCACCAGTCCTCCGCAACGGCTCGGACCAAATCCGCCAAGCTCACGAGATCCTTCAAGTCGATCACCTCGGCGGGAGAGTGGGAGTAGCGCAGCGGCCAACCCATGGGGACGTCGACCACGCCGTAGGGCGTGAACGTCGATCCGTCGTTGCCGCCGTTGGTCGTGCCGATCTGCAGGGCCACGCCGCGGGTGCGCGCCAGCTGCGATAGGGAGTCCACGTAGGCGGGCGGTGTGATCGACGAGTTGTCGAGCACCCGCGCCACCGCACCGGCCCCGAGCGGCGCGACGGCGAAGTTCGTCAGCTCGAGCGGCGAGTCGGCGGAGACGAACGTGTCGATGGCGTGTACACGCCGGGGCGTGGTGCCCAGCTCGTTCGCCGCGGCCGCGGCGCCCTCGAGCCCGATCTCCTCGCGCACGCTGAAGAGAAACACCACCTGATGATCGAGCTTGGCGCGATCGAGCCGGCGCAGCGCCAGGATGAGCGCCGCGCACCCCATGCGGTCGTCGAACGAGCGTCCCGTCGCGCGGGTGCCGGCGAGCCGGACGTATTGCTTGCGCATCGTGATCGTCTGGCCGACCGCCACGCCGAGTGATTCGGCGCCGGCGCGGGTCGTGGCGCCGACGCTGACGCGTAGCGGTGGCGGAGTGCGGCGCGTCAGGCCCGTATCGCGTGGCAGGAAGATGCCTGGGATGTCTCCGCGCTCGCCGTGGATCAGGGCCGGCTGCGCTTCGAACAGGGACGCGATG
>Ga0193723_1000502_pt1 | contig 15389 bp, 15 predicted proteins | sample H2m2metaG_FD_143042 | JGI IMG/M metagenome (GOLD analysis project Ga0193723, IMG submission 143042) | Soil microbial communities from a riparian zone of the East river system, Colorado, United States - H2m2 | ecosystem: Environmental > Terrestrial > Soil > Riparian zone | place: USA: East River... | reverse complement strand
CCATCCCCGGTGCGCCGGGGCCATCCGGATCGACGGTGGAGCCGGTGATCGCGCCGCTCGCATCAGTATTCGTGACCACAGTGCTGCCATTGTCGCGACCGTAATAGATCATTCTGCGGGACTTCGGCTCCGCGAACTCCTTGAAGCTGGTGTAATGCCCGCTGGCAAGGAACGGCTGCGCAAATAGCTGCAGCGTCAGGTTCGGCGTGAAGGTCACGTTGGTCCGGGTGTCCATTGAAAACGTCTTCTGCTCGAGCCGGCCGAAGACGTACCGCGTTCCGCCGAAACCCGGCGGCGCGGTTGGATCAGTGACCGCCGTCACGTACTGCTGGGCAGTGCGATCGTGGTCGAACGACGGCGAAAGGCTCACGAGAATTCGTGAGGAAGGTTTGAGCGTCACCGTCGGATAGAACGCCAGTCTTCCGCCTTCTGTATTATCGACCGGAGTGCTGTACTGTACCTGTAGTTGTCCTACAATCCGCGCACGTGAATCCGTCCCCACGTTGCCCGAGTACAAAGTGTAACCGTAGTGGATGACGGTGGGTCCGCCTCTCGTCAGGCGCTCATCGTAGTAGCTCGGGTGCCAGATGCCGAAGATGCTGAAGTTCGTGTAGTTCTTGAACGTCGCCTGCCAGTAGGCGTGATAGTCGAGGTCGTTGCGATCGCCCTCGTAATTCACTTGCTGCTGCGCGCCCAGGGTGCTCCAGATCGATCGGTACCATGACCCTGGCGTCGTCCACTGACGCACGACGTTTCCGAGCATCCACTTGTAGTCGGCTCGATTGAGAACGCCGAGATCGTTCGCCTCGAAGCCGGGACTGCGCCAATTCTGGGTCGTCTCCCAGAGCCAATTGCCGGTTTCCTTGGCCGCTCTGGCGTAGAAGCCGTATCCATAAAGATTCCGGCGGGTCGGATCGAAGGTGGTCGAAAAGAGCCCGTCGGTGGTTTCTGTTCGTCCGGGACGCTGGTAGTACCGCGCGCTCGCCGTCTGCGCCCGGTTGATTGCGGCAGTGTCCCCCCCGATGTGCGTAAGCGCGGTCTGAATGTTCAACGAGTACTCGCGCTTCGCCCAGCGATGATCGAGGTCGAGCCCGACGTTCTGCGCATTGGAGCGGAGTCGGGCGATTTCATCCGGGTTGGTCAGGGCGCGGTTGACCATCGTTCCGATGGCTCCGATGCGAGTTGCGCCTCCGTTGTAGTCCTTCCGCAACCGTCCGATGAAATAGTTGGTGAGAGGCTCGATCTCCTGGGTTTCATCCGCGGTGAGTCCAGTCGGACGGAACCTCGCCTCTTCACGATTCGTGACCGCATCCATCATCCCCACGGTCAGACCGCTGCTAGTCCGGCCCGTAACCTTTCCGGCTCCGAGAATGGTCGTCGCGTCCGATGCGTCCATGAAATCGGATCTGCCGGACAACAGCCCCGCAAGTTGGGGCGAACGGCCGATGCGCCGGGTGTAGATGAAGTTCAGGCTCGATACGTTGTCACAGAAGAAGCAGCTGAGCCCGCCGGTCGAGAAGTACTGGGAGTTCGAAACGAAGAACGGGCGCTTTTCGTTGAACGTTGTCTCGAACACGGACAGATTCACCACCGCCGGATCGACCTCTACTTGGCCGAAATCTGGGTTCACGGTGGCGTCGAGCGTGAGGTTCGACGTGAGGTTGACTTTCGCATCGCCGCCGGCGCGATAGGTCATTTCCGTGGTCGAGTGATATGGGTCGCCAGGTCGAGCCCGTTCGAGTTTGCTCCGCGAGGTGGCATACGGCACGAGCTCGACCTGTCGTGGCCTCGAATTCACCGTGATGCCCTCGAGGGTTCCGAAGTAGGCGGGGCCGCCGTATTCATTGCTCCTCCAGAAAGCCCACATGTCGTATTCGTTGCGACGATCGATCGTGCGCCAGATCTGCATTCCCCAGAGCTGTTTGGCATCGCGAGAAAAGCGAAGCTGCGAGAAGGGGATGCGGAACTCGGCGGTCCAGCCGAGCGAATCGATATGGGTTGCCCCTTCCCAGACTGGGTCGAAGGAATCGTCGCCATTCTGGTGGTCGCCCTTTACTCCATCCGGATTCAGCTCGAACCATGATCTGCTGTTCTTGTCGCGGAACGGGTCGAAAACGAAGGCGATTCTGTCTGATGTGAGGTTGTTGTCGCCGTTCATCACCTGGTCGCGACGTGCCAGAGCCGAACGGATACCCCTGGCGCCGAGTGAGTCGTACATCCGCGCGCCGATGTAGATGGCGCTAGCATCGTAAAGGATTCGCACCTCGGTGCGCTGGCTGGGCGGCTTGCCCTCGTCCGGAGTGGATTGTACGAGCTCAGTGATCGGTGTCGCCGCGGCCCATGCAGCTTCATTGATGCGGCCATCGATAGTCACCTCGCCCTGACGGAGCGCGGCTTGGGCGACCGGTCGCGGATCATTCTGAGAGCGAGTTGTAGTCTGGGCCGAGGCGGTGTAGGCGAAGGATGCGGTAAGGCAGGAGAAGAGCGTGAATCGAACGACTCTGATTGACCGTCCAGCGACCATATTGGGCTCCGAGGCGGAGGCGGGTGTCAGCGGACGTGCCGGTTGCCGAGGGAATCGTCAACGGCTGTCCGAATTCTTAGACCGCGCGATACTCGAAATGGTTGGAAGTGTCGGAGCCGGCTCGACTTGAGGCCGCTCCCGCTAATAGTCTCTCGTACGGCAGCGGTTGGAGTTAGGTGTCACGTGCGCGGAGACCATCGAGGCACTATAGTCGTTCAGAATCACTTTACGTTGTCTCCATTGTGTCTCGATCTTATGAAATTGCGACCAACTTTGAAACTTCGAATCGCCGTTTGCCTCCTGCTCGGAAGTGCCCGCATGGTTGCGAGTCAGCAAGCCGGCACTCCTGTTTCGATTGCTGCCGAGCCAGGAGAATCCCACTTGCGGAACATCATCCAGCTTACCAATGGAGGCGAGAACGCGGAAGCGTATTTCAGCCACGATGGGAAGCAGTTGATCTTTCAGAGCACTCGCGACGGAAGGACCTGTGACCAGCAGTACGTCATGAATATCGATGGCTCGCAGGTGCGGCGAGTGTCGAACGGTCGCGGAAAGACGACCTGCGGCTATTTCATGAATGGGGACCGGCGCATCCTTTTCGCGTCGAGCGACGCCCTGGAAAAGGATTGCCCGCCCCGTCCTGATGCTTCGAAGGGCTATGTGTGGCGGCTGGATCCGTTCGACATCTACATGGCGCGAGCTGACGGATCGCGCCGCCGGCGTCTCACGCGCTTCGGAGTCTACACCGCGGAGGGAGTGCTGTCGCCCGATGGGCGAAAGATCGTCTTCACGTCGCTCAGGGGCGGAGACCTCGACATTTATGTCATGAACGTCGACGGCACGGGCCTGAGGCAGCTCACACACCAGCTCGGGTACGACGGCGGTCCGTGGTGGTCGCCCGACGGCAAGCAGATAGTCTATCGAGCCAACCATCCCACCACCCCGGGCGAAGTAAAGGCGTACACGGATTTGCTGGCACAGAGACTCGTACGGCCGAACAAGATGGATCTCTGGCTGATGGATGCAGATGGAGGCAATCAGAGGCAGATCACCCACCTCGGCGCGGCTAGCTTCGGTCCTTCGTGGAGCGCCGACGGCAAGAAGATCATCTTCTCATCGAATCACCACACCAATCCCAGGCTCGGCAATTTCGATCTCTTCCTGATCAATCCCGATGGCTCGGGCCTCGAGCAAGTGACGACGGCATCCACCTTTGATGGATTCCCGATGTTCAGCCCGGACGGCAGAAAGGTCGTCTGGGCTTCGAACCGCCACGATGCCAATCCGCACGAGACGAACATTTTCATCGCCGATTGGGTGAACTGATAGCGAGACTTCGGTCGCTTCTTCGCTCATCTGCACGAGCAGCGGCGTGAATTCTTCGATTGCGCCCCGCAGGTCCCCGACATATTCTGACATCAGGCCACTACTCCACAAAAAATTGTTGGAAACTCAGCAATTATTGTTGGCTCATTTGTTGAAATATTCTCTCGTGAAACCGTTGTTGCGGGAGTGGTGTATGAGAGTCCCTGTTCGATTGGCTGCCTCTTATATTTGATCAAATAATGAAACGCCTTGTACTTCTTCTCGTTCTGGTCGCAGCTCTCGCGACGACGTCTGCCGCCCGGTCCCAGCAGCCATCGGTCAAAGCTCCCGCTCCCGACAAGCGCACGATCCAGCGTGATGACTCGCTCAAGATCAAGCCTTCGCCTGAGCTGCAGAAATCCCTCGATGATCTTGCTGTCGCCGTCCAGGCTCTCGCTCTTCGGATCGCATCCGATCCCGAGCTCAAGGCAGCGGCGATGAAGGTCGCCTCCGGCTTCGTGAACACTGCGCAACAGGTCGTCAGCGAGCAATCGGTCGCTTTGCAGGGCGCTCTCAAGACGGCGGCGGAGCGTATCGCGGCGTCCCAGTCGGCGCACGAGCACACGAAGAAGCCCTAGGGGTTTCCCTTTAGCGAAACGGCGGGAAGGAGCGGAATAGCGCGTCACGCCGCGACCGGAGCAATACTTGGCACCCTCGTCGCTGTCGCGGCGCACGTACTTGGTGTCCAGCAGCTAATTCGAACACCCGACCTCTCCCTTTACGCTCCCGCTGCTGTCGTCGGCGCCATTCTTGGAGCGAGCCGACTTCGTCTGCTGCTCTGGATCGCGGCCGCGATCATCGCCTTCCTCTGCATTGCGGCGGCCTACACTCCACTGGTCTCGACTCTCGCCAAGCCAATGGTCAGGCGTGATCCAATCCCACCGCGCGTCGACGCGATTGCCGTGTTGTCGATGGGATTCACCCCCGATGGAATGATGAGAGGGGAGACACTCGACCGTCTTCTGACGGGTCTCTCCCTCGCCAGGCGAGGAGTCGCGCGAAATGTGCTGGTCTCCCGAGAGAGACGAGCTTTCAACGGGAAGGTCGTTTCTGATTCAGCGGACCAGGAGGCTCTCCTTGATCTTGCCAAACCCTCCGCTCAGGTAATCTTCGTCGACTCCGTTTTCACGACACGCACTGAAGCGCTGAGGATGAAAGCCATCGCTCAGGCTCACGGATGGTCATCCGTGGCAGTCGTGACATCACCGATGCACACGAGAAGGGCCTGTGCTACTTTCGAGGCAGTTGGCTTCAAGGTCGTGTGCGTCCCGGCGGCCGTGCGCGAATCAGGGCTTTACGAACAAGGGAACGCGCAGGACCGTTTGCGCGCGTTCAGATCGTGGCTGTACGAGAAGTTCGCCACCGACTCATACCGTAGGCACGGCTGGATTCGCTGAGCGTGAACCTGAACCAACGCGAGGAATCGTGAAATGACTTGGGGCGTGCCTGATTCCACGATACGCGGTCGAGCGGACGCGCATCCGCTCGACGCCGCGCAAGGTATCTGGAAAGTGATAACCGCATCGTCAGTCGGTACGATGATCGAGTGGTATGACTTCTACATTTTCGGAAGCCTCGCGGCGTTCATCGCGACGCAGTTTTTCCCTGGCGGAAACCCGACCGCGGCTTTCCTCAAGACGCTCGCAACATTTGCGGTCGGGTTCGCGGTCAGACCATTGGGCGCGCTTGTCTTCGGTCGGATCGGCGATCTCACCGGACGAAAGTTCGCGTTTCTCGCGACCCTTCTCATCATGGGTGGATCGACTGCGGCAATCGGCTTTCTACCCGGATATTCCAGGATCGGCATCGCCGCCCCAATCATCTTGGTCCTCCTTCGCCTGTTGCAAGGTCTGGCGCTGGGCGGCGAATACGGCGGAGCCGCGGTCTACGTTGCCGAGCACGCTCCTGACGGTCGGCGCGGATTTTACACGAGCTTCATCCAGACCACGGCAACGCTGGGACTCTTCCTCTCACTCGCCGTAATCCTCATTGTGCGCGCCGTTGTCGGAGAGCACGCGTTCGAGGTGTGGGGCTGGCGGATTCCGTTTGTCATCTCGCTTCTGCTCGTAGTTATTTCATACTACATAAGGATGCGACTGCGTGAGTCTCCACTGTTCACGGCCCTCAAGGAAAGCGGCAAGACCTCGCAAGCGCCGATTCAGGAGAGTTTCGGAACCTGGGCACGCTGGAAGGTTTTTCTCACCGTTTTGTTCGGCGCCACCGCGGGACAGGCTGTCGTCTGGTATACCGGCCAGTTTTACGCGCTGCTTTTTCTGCAGACGGTTCTCAAGGTGCCATTGGTCACTTCGTACGTCTGCGTCGCCGTCGCTCTCATACTCGGAGCGCCGCTGTTCGTTTACTTCGGCAGCCTCTCCGACAGAATCGGGCGCAAGAAGATCATGATGACCGGAAATCTTCTAGCTGCGCTTCTTTACGTCCCCATCTACCACGCCATGAAGCTCTATTCGAACCCGGTGAATGCGGTCGCGCTGACAGCGCTCGTGTTCGTCCAGGTCGTGTTCGTGACGATGGTGTACGGTCCAATCGCGGCATTCCTGGTCGAGGCGTTTCCGGCAAGGATTCGCTATACGTCGATGTCGCTGCCCTATCACTTCGGCAACGGATGGTTCGGAGGTTTTCTGCCGATCATCGCCACGAGCCTGGTTGCCCGAACGGGGAACATCTATGCGGGGCTGGCGTTTCCGATCGTCGTCGCGCTGATCACGGTGATCGTCGGCTCCATCATGCTGCGCGACCAGCACAACGAGAGCATCTGGAGCGAAGTCCATACAGGCGCTAGCCCGACTTCCCGCTCAACTGTTCGGGCGTGATGGTCAGACTTTGCACATGAGAATCGCTTTCATCGGGCTCGGTGACATTGGTGGGCTAATGGCCGGGCATTTGGCGCGCGATCCGTTCGACCTGGTTGTCTGGAACCGGACCGCTGCCAAGGCAGAAACATTCGCGCGGGACCACAAGGCTCACGTCGCCCGGACGCCCGCCGAGGCGGTGAAGGACGCCGGCGTCGTCATCACCTGTCTCCCATCTTCCGTGGAAGTAGAGGCCGTACTTCACGGAGAGAACGGAATGCTCGAATCACTCCGGAAGGGGGCGGTGCTCATTGACTGCACCTCCGGAGATCCGCCCACATCGCGATCGATCGCCGCCGAGCTGCGCGGGCGCGGCGTGGATTTCATCGACGCTCCGGTGAGCGGCGGCACTATCGCGGCCAAGTCGGGATCACTGACGGTGATGTGGGGCGGCGACGCGGCGGTGTTCGAGCGAGTGCGGCCGGTGATCGAAGCCTTCGGCAAGAAGATCGTCCACGCTGGGCCTGTCGGTTCGGGTGATGCGCTCAAGGCGGTGAACAACGCGCTGCTCGCGGTTCACATTCTCTCGACGGCGGAAGGCCTCGCGGTATTGGTGAAGGCGGGTGTTGATCCGAGCGTCGCGCTCGAGGTGATCAATGCGTCGAGCGGTCGGTCCAACAGCTCGGAGAACCTCATTCCACAGCGGGTGCTTACCCGCGCGTTCCCGCGGACCTTTCGACTAGCGTTGCTCGACAAGGACATCGGGATCGCGTCGGTGCTGGCCGACGATCTGAATGCGCGAACTCCAGTCATTTCGCTCGCAGCCAAGCGCTTTCACGAAGCGCGCAAACTGCTCGGCGAAGAGGCCGACCACGTCGAAGCAGTGAAGATGGTCGAGCAGGAGAACGGGGTGGAGATCAGGTAGCTCGCTTCTCCAGCGCCTGCCGATCGACCTCGGCGATGCGTTGGGCAGCGAGGATCGGATCGATCACGGGCGCTACGTCTTCGTCGGACAGATCAGAGCTCCACTGCGCGCGCTCGATGACCCGCTCGCCGTTCGGGACTAGTTGCCCGAATTCGATCTCCGCGCGTCGGCAGAATCGTTCCTGACGCGCCCGATCCTCCATCTCGAGTGGGAAGCCTAACTGATCGAGTCGCGCGTGCATTGCTTCGTGCAGAATTGTCGCCGCTACCTCGGCGTCCGAGAAATCCGGGTTGACCGTGAACGTGAGCTCGACCAGACACGCCCTTTGCTCGTGGAAGTATGCGCCCCTGCAGGCAAAGCGCTGCACGACGATGTAGGCAAAGTCTCTCTTGAGATGCCAGAAGTGGTGGGGCACATAGCTCTCGATCAGCGCGCGCGTCCGTTCCAGTCGCGCCAGCACATCGGCAGTATTGATGTCGGGACGCGTGTTATCGACGACGACGGCAATCCCGCGCACGGAGTGTCGGCTGACGTCCCGTGACGCGCTTCGTCCGCTGATCAGGCGCAGAAACTCGGCGAGCATGATATCAAGATAGTCGCCGAGAGGCGCGCTCTCTTCAATTAGGGCGCGCTCGGCGCCATATTTGTGAACCGATGACTATTAAAACCACGACGGTCCTCGACGCCCGGGCCGTCGAGCGCACCTTGAAGCGCATGTCGGTGGAGATCGTCGAGCTCAACCACGGCACGGATGATCTGATAATTGTAGGAATTCAGCGACGTGGGGTGCAGCTCGCCGATCGACTCGTCCAGATGATCGAAGGTGGGGAAGGCGTCACCGTTCCGCAGGGTTCCCTCGACATCACTCTCTACCGCGACGACTTACAAACCGTCGGTCCACGGCCGGTCGTCGGCCCGACCTATCTTCCGTGGGACCTCGACGACAAGCACGTCGTGATCGTGGACGACGTGCTCTACACCGGCCGCACCGTTCGTGCGGCGCTAGACGAGCTCGCGGACTTCGGACGCCCAGCGTCCATCTCGCTCGCGGTCCTCATCGATCGCGGTGGGCGCGAGCTGCCGATTCACGCTGATGTCGTCGGCAAGAAAATCGACGTTGGTCCCGACGAGCGAGTGGATGTAATGGTAGCGGAGCTCGACAAACGCACGGAGGTCGTGATCGTGCCCAAATCGTCGGCGTGACGAGGACACTCGGCAAGGATCTCCTCGACCTCGAGTCGCTCACTGGCGACCAGATTCGTCTCATTCTCGACACCGCCGAACCGTTCAAGGAGATAAGCGAGAGAGCGATCAAGAAAGTCCCGGCGCTCAGAGGATCGACCATCGTCAATCTCTTCTTCGAGAATTCCACCCGCACCCGAATCTCCTTCGAGTTCGCGGAGAAGCGCCTGTCGGCTGATACGGTCAATGTCTCCACCGCCGGATCGAGCGTCTCGAAGGGAGAAACGCTGGTGGACACCGCCAGGAATCTCGAGGCGATGCGGATCGACATGGTCGTGATACGACACTCGGCCTCGGGCGCGGCGCATTTTCTCGCGAACCGGATCCAGTCCAACGTCATCAACGCCGGTGACGGAACGCACGAGCATCCCACGCAGGGCTTGCTGGACATTCTCACTCTGCGCGATCGGTTCGGCGATCTGACAGGGCGACGGATCTGCATCTGCGGCGACATTCTCCACTCGCGCGTCGCGCGATCGAACATTTGGGGTCTCACCAAACTCGGCGCCGAGGTGGCGGTGTGTGGACCTCGCTCGCTCCTCCCCAACGCGATTGACGAATTTGGAGTGCGGATCTTCGACCGCGTCGAAGAAGCGATAGAGTGGGCGGAGGCGTTGAACGTCCTTCGGCTGCAATTCGAGCGGATGACGGCCGGGTACATTCCATCGGCGCGCGAGTACAACCGGGTTTTTGGGATCACCCGTGAGCGACTCGATCGGGCGCCGCGCGACATTCTGATCCTTCATCCCGGTCCGATGAATCGTGGCGTCGAGATCGACTCCGACGTGGCCGACGGACCCCACAGCGTGATTCTGGATCAGGTCACAAACGGCGTCGCGGTCCGCATGGCGGTGCTTTACCTGCTCGCGGGAGGGAAGCCCGAGCTGGCCGAGGCAGCTAAAGGCACCACGAGCCGGAGTCGGGAGGAGCGCGAATGAAGCCGCTACTCCTCAAGGGTGGGAAGCTGATCGACCCCTCACAAAATCTGAATGAGATCGGCGATCTCCTGATCTCCGATGGCAAGGTTGATGGTATCGGCGGCTCGATCACGGGTCCCGATGATGTCGAAATCGTAGACTGTGACGGCTTCATCGTCTCGCCCGGATTCATCGACGTGCATTGTCATTTGCGCGAGCCGGGCAGGGAAGACGTCGAGACGATTGCGACAGGCGCGCGAGCCGCCGCCGCGGGAGGATTTACCGCAGTCTGCGCGATGCCGAACACCGACCCCGTCACGGACAATCAGGCCGCGGTTGGATTCATCGTCAGACAGGCGCAACGCGCGGCGGCAGCGCGAGTTTATCCTATCGGCGCAATCTCCGTCGGCCAGGACGGAAAGGCGCTGGCGGAGTTCGGCGAGATGGTGGGCGCTGGCGCTGTCGCCGTCAGCGACGATGGCCGGCCGGTTGCTTCCGCGCAACTGATGCGAACGGCGCTCGAGTACGCGCGCACATTCAAGATCCCTGTCATCGATCACTGTGAGGAGCCGACGCTTTCCGCCGGCGGCGCGATGAACGAAGGAATCGTGAGCGCGCAGCTCGGCCTCAAGGGAATTCCCGCCGAGGCAGAGGAGATCATGGTGATCCGCGACATCCTGTTGGCGCGGCTCACTGGTGGTCACGTTCATCTCGCGCACATGAGCACTAAAGGCTCAGTGGAGCTCATTCGGTGGGGGAAGGATCGTGGGATCCGAGTTACCGCCGAAGTCTGTCCGCATCATCTCTCGCTTACCGAAGAGAGCGTGCGCGGTTACGAGACGAATGCGAAGATGAATCCGCCGCTCCGGACGGCGAAGGATGTGGAAGCGTTGCGCCAAGCCGTGAAGGACGGAACGATCGATCTCATCGCGACCGATCACGCGCCCCATCACTACGACGAAAAGGAGCGCGAGTTCGCTGACGCGCCAAATGGAATCGTCGGACTCGAGACCGCGCTGGCGGTGGTCGTGACGAACCTTGTCGAGAAAGGCGGTCTTGGTTTTTCGGACCTCGTTGATAGAATGGCGTGCAGCCCGGCGCGCCTATTCAATCTCCCTGGCGGCTCGCTCAAACGCGGCGCAGTTGCCGATGTGACGGTCTTCGATCCTTCCGAGCGGTGGAAGGTCGACCCCTCGAAATTCCTGTCCAAAGGCCGCAACAGTCCCTACACGGGAATGACCCTCGTTGGACGCGCGGCTTGTACTATTGTGGCGGGGTCAGTCGTCTATCGATCGGGTAATTCCGGCCGCGGTCGGGAGTCGAAACGAGCAAGGGGATGAAGTACGATGGCTGAGAAGGAGCCAGTCTCGCTGGACGCGCTCAACGGGCTGCTCAAGGAGCGGCAGAGATATGAGGAGTGGCTTGCGGCGCTGGAAGCAAAGCGCGCGACCACTTCCGAATCCGTGTACGTGCGAGTCCAGTCGGATTATCAGACGCGCCTTCGCGAAGTCTCGACCAAGCTGGCGGAGCGCGCCGGCGAATTGCGCGAGAACATCGACGCGCTGACTTCGAAGCTGGAAGAAATCACCAGACAGGAAACGCAACAGCGCGAAGCGAGACAGGAAGCCGAGTTGCGGGCCGCCGTCGGCGAATACACCGACAAGCAGTGGAAGGAGATCGGCGGCGCCTGGGACAAGGAGCTTGCCCGGTTGGTCAAGGAAAAGGCCGCGCTCGATGCGCAGCTCACCGAGCTCAATCGCATCTTCGCGTTGAGCATGAAGGAGAAACAATCGGCCGAAGCGGCGATGGTCAGGCCAGGATCCGAGGACGGTAATCGGCCTCCTATTTCGCCCGTCGTCCCGCGCCCCGCGATTTCAGATAACCCGACTTTGAATCCACCGTCGCGGGCAGAGCCACAGGTTGCATCCCGGACTCAGAATCCGGGTCCGGCCGCTCCGACAACTCGCTCACCATTCGATCAGTTCCCGGTGCTGCGGCCAGGGGGTGGTGGCAGCTCAACTCCGCCTCAGACTACGACCGCGGTCGCGACGCCGCCGTCGGTTCCCAAGAGTGGAGGCGCGCAAGATCCCCGCTCGGAACAGCACAAAACGCTCAAGTGTCCCGAATGCGGAGCTGCGAATTACCCGACGGAATGGTATTGCGAGCGATGTGGCGGTGAGCTGGCCACGATGTAAAAACGGGCGCCTTTGGGCGCCCGTTTTGATTTCGCTGGACCTTACTTGCCGGCTGTTGCCAGGCGGCTCTTGTGACGAGCGGCGGCGTTCTTATGAATCAGCCCCTTACGCGAAGCGCGATCGAGAAGCTTGACGGCCGCGAGCTTTTCCTCAGCGTTTCCGCCGGCGGACGCACGCTTGAGCGCGGTGCGAAGCGCGGATTTCTGGGCGCGATTGCGGATGGCTGCCGCGCGTGACTTCCGCATGTTCTTTTTCGCTGAAGCTAGATTGGGCACTAACTGATCTCCGGGATTTTTGGCAGTGACGTAGCCGAGAAATCTGCCCCTGGCACCTGCGTATGTCAAGTTGTCGCACAGGGTTAGAACGACTAACTTCCACGCGCGGATCGATCTCTCCAGCCCGAACACATTGGACAAATTCCAGACTTTCCTTCTCATTGCGCCGGTGCTTCTGTTCTCGATGGTCGCGCACGAGTACGCACACGGCTACGCCGCTCTTAAGCAGGGAGATGCCACGGCGTACTCTCTTGGCCGGCTGACGTGGAATCCCATCCCACATATTGACCCCTTCATGTCCATCCTGCTCCCGCTCTTCCTGTACTTCACGACGGGCGGGAGATTCGTGTTCGGAGGTGCGAAACCCGTACCTGTGATAGCGCGCAACTTTCGAAACTACAAGCGTGGCGACATCATCGTCTCGCTTGCTGGCGTAGCGACGAATTTTCTGATTGCGATCCTTTGCATCCCGCTCATCATCATCGTCGGTCTGCTCGGACGAATCTCTCCTGTACTGGTCGACACGTTTGCCCTGATCCAGGCAATGCTGCTTTATGGAATCATGATTAATCTTGGCCTCGCCGCGTTCAACCTGATTCCCATTCCGCCGCTCGATGGCTCGCACGTCTTCAAGTATCTTCTGCCACCTGCCTGGGCCCTGAATTACCAGCGACTCGGTGGACAGGCGGGGTTCCTGCTGATATTCCTCCTCATCGGCTTCGGACGCCCATTGCTCAATCTCTGGTTCAGCCCCGTGTTTTTCCTGGTTCAGACCGCGAGCCGTGTTGTCTTTCCCTACATACTGGCCAGTCAATGGACGACCTAACCATTGCGCGCTCGTCTTCTCTCGCCGTGGCCGAAACCGCGGCGTCTCAGGTTTTCGTCGTCGAGTTGGCGGAGTTCTCAGGCCCGCTCGATCTCCTGCTTTCACTCATTCGCGACGAGCAAATCGACATCTACGACATCCCGATCGCGCGGATTGCAGAGCAGTTCCTGGCGAGGATCTCTACTCTGAAACTCGACGAGGCGGCCGACTATCTCGAGATGGCCGCGCGCCTCGTGCGGATCAAGGCGCAGATGCTTCTTCCCCGGCGCGAGGGAGACGATGTCTGGGAGGACCCGCGTGCGGAGCTCGTAAGACGTCTGCTCGAGTACCAGCAGGTTCGCGAAGTCGTTGATGTGCTCGAGCGGCGGAGCGAAGAACGGCGCGGAAAGTTCGCGCGCGCTTACTCACAGCAAGCGGTCCAGCTCCCGGTCGCCGGGCCACTCAGGATTTCTCTGCCCGAGCTGTTGAGCGCGGTCGATCGAGTGCTCCGCCTCGCTAAAAAGCCTCACGTGCACGACGTCGTCCCGCGCGCGCTCGACGTGGATGGAGCGATTGGAATCGTGCGAGCGTTGCTTGCGATTCGCGTGCACGCTCACTGGAAGGATGTTCTGCCGCGGAACGCCGAGCCCTGGGAAGTGCTTTCAGTGTTGCTGGCGCTGCTCGAGCTCGCGAAGCGCGGCGAGCTGCGACTGATGCAACCGCGCGCCTTCGCCGCCTTCGAGATCACACGTGACTCCCCTAGCGAAGCTGCTTGAGGCGGCGCTCTTCGCGAGCGCCGTTCCGGTTCCCGTCGACGCTCTGCGCCTCATGGCTGCCCACGCGGACGATGGCGAAACGACCCTCGACTCAGCGCTCGAGGAGCTTCGGAATCACTACGACACCGACGGTCACGGCGTCGAGCTGATCGAAGTCGCCGGTGGATGGCAGATACTGACGCGACCGGAATACACGGAGGCGATCGAGCGAGCCCAGTTAGCGGCCCGTCCACAACGGCTCTCCGCCGCCGCGCTCGAGACGCTCGCGATAATCGCGTACAGACAGCCGATCGGCAGAGCGGAGATCGAGGAGATAAGAGGAGTAGGCGCCGGTGCGATCCTCAAATCCCTCGGTGAGCGCGGACTGATTGACATCGTCGGCAGGGGCGAAGGTCTGGGACGCCCCCTCCTCTACGGCACGACTGCGGCCTTTCTCGAGCAGTTCGCGCTGAGGCACCTCGAGGAGCTTCCGCGCGCCGACGAGCTTGCGATCGCGCTTCGGGCGCCCCGTCAGGCGACGCCGACATCTGTAGCGGCCACCAAGGACAACGGCGAAGGCCCAGCGCGGGCAGACTGATGCCCGAAACGATGCGGATTCAGCGCGCATTGGCGCGCGCGGGAATCGCTTCTCGTCGCCGAGCAGAAGACCTGGTGGCGGCGGGCCGGGTGAAGATCAACGGTGTGGTTGCCGAAACGGGCCAAAGCGTCGATCCGTCGCGCGATAAGATCACCGTCGATGGCAAGGCCATCAGTCCCCCCGCCGCCGTCGTCTGGATCGTGCTCAACAAGCCGACCGGCGTACTGACGACGCGCAGCGATCCGGGTGGACGCCGCACGGTCTTCGACCTGGTGGCCGACGTTCCAGCCCTCACCTACGTCGGTCGCCTCGATTACATGACTGAAGGCGTGCTTCTCCTGACGACGGACGGCGACGCGGCGCACAAATTGACACATCCCAGCAGCGAAATCGAGCGAACCTACGTAGCGACAGTGCGGGGCGAAGGCGCCGACGCGGCACGAGCGGCGATGAAGGGTGTAGAGCTGGAGGATGGTCTCGTCATGCCGAAGGATGTGAGCGCGCGACGGGTGGGGCGGGGAATATGGGAACTGGACGTGACAATTGCGGAAGGCAAGACGAGGGAAATCAGAAGGCTGTGTGAGGCGCTCGGACTCGAGGTACTGCGGCTGGTGCGCACGAAGTTCGGGCCAGTGAAACTCGGATCGCTGGAGTCGGGCAGGACGCGTCCGCTTACGGCACGCGAGAAGGAAATCATCTCCGCGCTCACAAAGAGCGGAGCCAAGAGCGAGAACACTACGAGAGGAGCAAGACGTGACCGGACACGCCGTTACAGCCGCTGACGCATCGATAGTCCAGGAGGTCGTGCGTCAGGTAGGCCGCCGCATCGTCGGCCAGGAATACATGGTCGAGCGACTCCTGATAAGTCTGCTGACCGGAGGGCACGTTCTGCTGGAAGGAGTGCCGGGACTCGCGAAGACTCTGACGGTGAGAACCCTCGCGGAAACGATCAACACCTCGTTCAGCCGGATTCAGTTT
>Ga0193723_1000501_pt1 | contig 15445 bp, 15 predicted proteins | sample H2m2metaG_FD_143042 | JGI IMG/M metagenome (GOLD analysis project Ga0193723, IMG submission 143042) | Soil microbial communities from a riparian zone of the East river system, Colorado, United States - H2m2 | ecosystem: Environmental > Terrestrial > Soil > Riparian zone | place: USA: East River... | reverse complement strand
TCGCGCGCGAGCGAAACGCCCGTATCACCGTTCGACACCCAGTGCCGCGTCTTGATGCCGCTCCGCTGGACGATCCACTCATCCGACGTGTCCATGATCTTGGCGAGGTCGTCGTTGGTCACGACGCGCGCGGGCACGTGGAAACCGGTGGAGAGAAACGCGGTGCGAGGCATCGAACTCCGAGGCTGTGGGGGGGGCATGCGCCCCGGTTGCGGGCGGTGGCGAAGCTACCAACATTAGCGCATGGATCTCAACGTGACCAGACAGCAATACGACGCCATCCGTGGCGCGAAGCATCTCCCCGACGTTTTGAAGAACGTGCTCGACGGCGCCAAGCGGGACGGCAACGGCCACGTGCTGCACCTGACGTACGAGGAAGCCACGGCGCTCAACGAACTGTGCTCCTGGAACGTCCACACCGATGAAGGCGGCGCGGTGACGCCCGACTCGAAGGTGTACGACGACCTGGTCCGCGCCATCATGACTCACCCGGAGTTCTAATGCGCTCACCCCTCCCGCTGCTCGCATGTCTGGTGCTGTCTCCATCCTTACTCACCGCTCAAAAACGAGCCATCGCCTTCGAAGACTTCATCGCCCTGAAGAGCGTGAGCGATCCGCAGCTCTCGCCCGACGGGAAATGGGTGGCGTACACGGTGTCCACGCCGTCGCTGCAGGAAAACCGCGGCATTTCCCGCGTGTGGGTGGCGGAGGCGGCGACGGGGGGGGGCCGCTCGCGCCAGCTCACCGGGGGCCCCGGCTCCGACCGCCAGCCGCGCTGGTCGCCCGACGGCAAGACGCTGGCGTTCATCTCGACTCGCGGGGGCGGAGCGCAGGTCTGGCTGCTGCCGATCGGCGGCGGTGATGCGCGCAAGCTGTCGAGTCTGCCGGACGGCGCGTCGGATCCCATCTGGCTGCCCGACGGCTCCGGCCTCCTCGTCGTCAGCGATATCAAGTGGCCGGTGGATCAGGAGATCGACCGGCGCAACGGTGCGTTCCCAAGCGACGCCCGGATCTGGACCGGTCTGCTGTGGCGTCATTGGGACGATTTTCGCGCGGGCAAGCGCCAACACCTGTTCCGCGTGGACGTGGCGACTGGGAAAGCGACCGACCTGACGCCCGTCGATCACGATGTGCCGACGATCGCGACGGGGGGGGATGGAGACGTCGCGGTTTCGCCTGACGGTAAGAACATCCTCGTCGCGATGCATGGGGACTCGGTCGTGGCGGACAACACCAACGTTGACATCTACGCGGTGGATGGCGCGACCCCGCAACGGATCACCACCAATCCCGGCGCCGACAATACGCCCCGCTACTCCCCCGACGGCAGGTGGGCTGCCTACCTGTCGATGGAACGGGCCGGCTTCGAGGCCGACCGCCTACGGTTGATGCTCGGAGACCGGCGGTCGGGCGGTGGGCCGGTCGACGCGACGGCCGGTTGGGACCTCTCGGTGGGCTCGTACACCTGGTGCCCGAACTCGCAATGCATCTATGCCGTGGTGGAAGAGCGGGGCCGAGACAACATCTATCGGATCGACATTCCAGGATTCAGGCGCACGCGCGTGGTGAACAGTGGCGTCAATACGAACGTGCAGGTCGCTCCCGACGGCCGCACCCTGGTCTATCTCCATCAGAGCAACACGCAACCGCCCGAAGTCTGGGCCTCGGGCAAGCCGTTGTCGCACCACAACGACTCCGCGGTCGCCGCGCTCGACCTGCCACCGCTCGAGGAGTTCGGGTTCGTCGGCGCGCTTGGCGACTCGGTGTTCGGCTGGCTGCAGAAACCTCCGGGTTTCGCCGTGGGCAAGCGCTACCCGCTGGTCTACCTGATTCACGGCGGGCCGCAGGGCGCCTGGCTCGACTCCTGGGGAGCCCGCTGGAACCTCCAGATGTTCGCGGCGCGCGGCTTCGCCGTGGCCGCGGTGAACTTCCACGGCTCCACCGGCTACGGCCAGCCGTTCACCGACGCGATCTCGCGGCACTGGGGCGACTACCCGTACGAGGACCTGATGAAGGGCCTCGACGTCGTCGCCCGGCTGCCGTACGTCGACTCGACGCGGATGGGCGCGGCGGGCGCGTCGTACGGCGGCTACATGGTGTACTGGATCGCCGGCCACACCGACCGCTTCAAGGTGCTGGTGGACCACGACGGCGTGTTCAACACCGTGAGCATGGCGGGCAGCACCGAAGAGCTGTGGTTCACCGACTGGGAGTTCGGCGGCAACCCGTATGCGAACCGCGACCTCTACCGCCAGTGGAATCCGTTGAACTACGTCGAGCACTGGAAGACGCCGATGCTCGTGGTCCACTCGCAGCTGGACTACCGCGTGGATTTGTCGGAGGGCTACCAGGCGTTCACCGCGGCGAAGCGGATGGGCGTCGCTTCGAAGTTCCTCTACTTCCCCGACGAAGGGCACTGGGTGCTCCGCCCGCGCAACCGGCGGATCTGGTGGGGTACCGTCCTCGACTGGTTGGAGGCCTATCTGAAATGACCGCACTGACCCGGAATACGCTCCTGGCGGTCCCGCTCGCTCTGCTGTTCTTCCTCCTGCTGCCGCGTCAGGGCACGCTGTGGTGGGATCTGCTCGACGACTTCACGCTGGCGTTCGCGTTCACCTACGTCGGCTACTGGGTCGAAGTGCTGTTACTCAAGGTCCCGGGGATCGGGACGGGCGCTGGCCCCATGGTCCGTGTGCTGGGCTGGTTCGCGGGCGGCCTGTGGTGCTACGAGCTGGGCCGCTGGGCCCTGCTCGCCTACGGCCGCGATCTGCGGATGTTCCCCCCCCTCATGTACGGAGGGTTCATCTTCATCGCCCTCCAGCTCGTCCTCCACGTCCTCAAGCCTAGGGGCGCGGCTCCCCCCCCCCGGCCGGTTTGATCCAGATGTTGTTGCCGCGCCTCACGTCCGGGAAGTTCTTGTCCGGATCGATCTCGACCTTGGTGAGCTCGCTCGGGAACTGTCGCACGTAGAGGAACCGGCTCCCGCCGTACCAGATCTCGACCGGGAGGCGCACGTTCTCAATGGTGCCGTCGGCCAAGCCGAGGCGGAGGTCCACCGGCATCGGAAGGCCCCCGGGGCTCGAGAGAAAGATCCCCGTCAGCGCCGTGCCGGTAGAATCACGCCGGGTACGGACGGAATCCACCGCCTGATCCACGACGTCCGTTCGGAAGAACCAGCCGCGCCAGAACCACGACAGGTCCTCGCCCACGCCGTCTTCCATGCTGCGGAAGAAGTCCGTCGGCGTCGGGTGCTTGAACGCCCAGCGGCGCGTGTACTCGCGGAAGGCGGCGTCGAAGCGGACCGAGTCCACGATCTGGTGGCGCAACAGGTAGAGCCCGGTGGCGGGCTTGTTGTACGCCACCTGGCCGAGCAGATCGGGGGTGACGCGGTCGGCGGGGAGCATCCCCGGCTCGTCCAAGCCGGTGGCGGCGAATCGTGCCCAATTGTCGGCCTGTCCCCGTGTGCGGAGCGCCGCCTGGTCGGGGAAGTACACCCGCTGCGAGTAGATGTTGATGAAGGTGTTGAACCCCTCGTCCATCCACGCGTACAGCCGCTCGTTGTTGCCGACGACCATCGGGAACCACTGATGGCCCAGCTCGTGCGTCGTCACGCCGAACAGACCCTCGCGGCTGTTGCGGTTGGCGCAGAACACGATCATCGGATACTCCATCCCTCCCACGGGCCCGTTGACGTTGATGGCGGTGGGGTAGGGATAGGGGAACCACTTTTCGGAATAGTGTTTGATTGAATGCCGCACCATCCGCGTGGACTCGCGCCACAGGGGGCTGGCGACGGGTGGATAGAACGACTGCATCAGAATCCCGTTCCAGCCGCTGGCGTCCCAAATGAAGTTCGGGGCGGCGGCCCACGCCACGTCGCGCACGTTCTTGGCGGTGAAGCGCCACGTGAGGGTCGCCCCCGCGCCAGTAGGCCGACTCCCCGCCTTCCCGACCTCGTCCTGCGCGATGATCGTGACAGTCGAGTCGGAGCGCAGCGCCCGGGCGAGCCGGGCCCGCTGGGTGGCGGTGAGGACTTCGAGCGGGTTCTGTAGCGTGCCCGTGCCGGCGACGATGAACCCGCGCGGCACCGTGATCGCGAAATCGATGTCGCCGTACTCGAGGTAGAACTCGCCCTGGCCCAGGTACTGCTCGGTGTTCCAGCCGCGCACGTCGTCGTACACGGCGAGGCGCGGATACCACTGCGCGATCTCGTACAGCCAGCCCTCGGGGAATCGCTCGCGGCCCATCCGGTCGGCGCCGTGCTCGGGCACCTGGAACGAGAAACCGATCTCGAGCGAGACGGTCCCGCCCGCCGGCGGTAGCGACCGGTCGAGCTCCACGCGCATCAGGGTGCCGTTGAGCATCGTGGCGAGCGGCGTCCTGCTCACCGCTTGACCCAACCGCACCACCGACTTCAGCCCGTCGAGGACGAAGCCGCCCTGAAAGCCGCGCGCGGCGAAGCGCGCGTCGGGGGGCGTGAGAACGTTGCCGCGGCTATCGTCGCGAAACAGGTTCTGGTCGAGCTGCAGCCACAGATAACGCAGCGTGTCGGGGGAGTTATTCGTGTAGCGAATCGTCTCGCGGCCCGCGACCTTGTGCGCCGAGGTGTCGAGTGCCACACTGATCGAGTAATCGACGCGCTGCTGCCAGTAGCGCGGCCCGGGACGCCCCGAGCCCTCGCGCAGTAGCGTCGGTGTCGGCAGCTCGAGCCGCCGGAACGGGGACGTATCCGACCACGCGGCAGGAAGCGGCGGCAAAGGCTGCTGCAATGCCGCGAGTACGAGCGTCACGACCATCATCGAGGAACCCTCCATGAGCGTGGGACGGCACAGAAGAATCTAGCTAGATTCGACGCACCCTCACCATGAATGCGCGCCGCCTCGTTCCGTTCTGTGTCCTGCTCGCGGCCTGCGAGCACGGCGCGCCATTCCGCCCGGCGCCGTACGGGCCGGATGGTCCGTTCGACCCCGGGCCCGTCGCGCGCCTCACCTTCAACGCCGGCATCGACGCCGGCGCAACGTGGCTTCCCGCTGACGGAGGCATTCTCTACACCGCCGAGCGGGTCGATCGGCCGGACGACGACCGCTGCTTCGCCATCATGCCGCCCGGCGGCGGCGGGGTCTTCCGCTACCTCTGCCGGGGCACGACCGCCAATGATTCGATCGACGTGTTCGACGACGCGGCGGTCGCCAGCGACGGCCGCATTGCATACGTGCGGTCGAGGGCGCATCGCTTCCCCGGGCCCCCGGTCGGTCCCGACGTACAGGCGCTGGTCGTCGCCCCACTGGACGACCCGAACCGCGTGCAAGTGCTGGAGGCCATCGCGTACCTGTCTCCGTCGGGGCATGCGCATCAGGGCGTTTCCCACATTCGCTGGCTGAGCACGAACCGCCTCGTGTACCTCGGTGAGAACGTGGTGTATCCGCGCCTGTGTATGTTCTGCGTGCGAGATACCGTACGGACGGGGATCGAAATCGTCACCCTGGACCTCGCCGGCGCGACGCCTGTCCTCGCCGTTGTCCCCACGACGGATAGCGCGTCATCCGTCGCCGTGGGCGCGACGAGCGACACGATCTACTTCACACGGAACGGCGATTCGCGCGTGTACCGCTACGCCTTCTCGAGCGGCCAGACGGATACCGTCCACGACTTCGCGGCCGCGGGCATCGCGCGCGACGTGGGGCTCGCGAACGGCCGCCTCGTGGCGGTCGTGGGCGGGGATGTGAGCTACGCTGTGGACACACTGAACGGGCCGATGCAGGTCGACCGCGGTGGCCTGCTCTATGTCGTGACCCTGGCGACCGGCGCCGAAACGGCACTCGGCGACCCGGCCTTCCGGTTCCGGCGGCCCACGTTCGGTCCGGGCGGCACCCGCCTCACGGCCGAGGCCTGGGTGAACGGCCGCTCGGACCTGTGGCTCCTGGAGGTGCCGTGACGGCGCGGGCCATCCCCCTGCTCGCGCTTCTCGCTCTGCCGGTGGCGCTCGCCGCGCAGACGAACGGAGCGATTGCGGGGCACGTACGCCAGCGCCAGGGGAATGCCCCGATCGCGGCAGCGCAGGTGGGCATGGACGATCGCTGGCTGGCGCTCACCGACAGCACCGGTTTCTACAGGATCCGCGAGGCGCGCAGCGGCTGGCACCTCGTCAGCGTGCGCGCGATCGGCTTTGAGACCGTGCGTCGCGACAGCGTGCTGGTGCGTGCCGGGCAGACGACCATCGTGAATTTCACCGTCGACGTGTACACGATCGACAGGCCGGTCGTGATCGAAGCGTACGCGGACTCGATCCTCGATCCGGCGCAGGTCGCCACGGTGCAGCGCATCGGCGGTGAAGAGCTGAGGCGCTTCCCGGTTACGACCCTCGAAGAGGCCGTGGCCCTCTCGGCCGGGGCGGTGGGCGAGAGCTACCGCGGCGGGCGATTGGGCCAGCAGGCGTTCGTGCTCGACGGCCTGGGCGTCAAGAATCAGCTCGACGCCTCCACCGGCCCGCTGGGCGTGCGCATCCCCCCCGACATCCTCACGGAGGCGGCGCTCGCCACCAACGGTTTCTCGGCCCGCTACGGCCAGGCCATCTCGGGGCTCATCAACGTCGTCACCAAGGACGGGGGCGACCGCTGGAGTGGGAGGACGGCGTACGAGAGCGACCGTCCGATGTGGGGCGCCGGCGACCTGGGACTGGACCGCGCCGTGGTGTCGGTGGATGGGCCCCTCGGGAAGGGGGCCGGGCTGGTCGCCGTGCTCGATGCGGAAGGGCGGCTCGACGCCGATCCGGTGGACGCGCCGGCGCCGTCCGACGCGCGCGATCCGCGTCACGACCATCCCGGCCTGTTGCCCCACAACAGCGGCGAGCGCTACGATGCGGCCGCCAAACTCCGCGTCCCGCTCGGCGCTGCCCAGACGCTGCGCCTGTTCGCGCTCCGCTCGGTAGACCAGCGCCTGCTGTACGATCCCGTATACAAGTACGACACCCGCTGGGCCCCAGCCCGGCGCGTGAGCGGGAACCTGCTGAGCGCGCACCTGCAGCGCGCGACCAACGCGTTCACCGCCGACATTCGCGCCGGGTACTTCACACGCGAATTCATTCGCGGGACGCTCACGGACCAACCGCCGTATCGTTTCGGCGCGATCACTGGTCGCGCGTTTCGCTTCGTGGGCGAGGATCTGGCGCGCGCCCAGGACAGCGCCGGCGCACGCACCCCGATCCCCGGTCTCGACGCGCCCGACTTCAGCTACCGTTCCCCCTGGGGCGTACCCGCCTTTTTCCTCGGCGAGGCCTCGCGCGGCGATCTGGCCTGGAACAGCTACCGTGAGCTGCGCGGACAGCTCGATTTTAGCACGGGCGGACCCACGACTGATTTCTACTTCGGTGCCGAGCTGTCGCGTCAGCGCGTGCGGACGTTCCAGCGTGCCCTCGGGTACCTCCCCGTGGGTGATAGCGTGCCGCCGGCCGCGGCGGCCAACTTCTCCCCGACGTCGGCCGCGGCGTACGCCGAAGGCCAGCTGCACGGCGAAGACTTCGTGGTGACGTTCGGGGTGCGTTACGACCAGTTCGATCCCGGACGCGGCGTGCCCGGCGCGGTCATCGGGGCGCGGCGCAGCGTCAATCCCCGGCTCGCCTTTTCGACGGTGCTGAAGGGCGCGACCCTGGTCGCGAGCTGGGGACGATTCTCCCAGGTACCCGACTTCCAGTACCTGGTGGACGCTGCCTTCGACGACACGCTCCGCACCGGCCGCTTCCGCCGCGGCAATCCCAACGTCGGCTTTGAGGATGCTACCCAGTACGAGTTCTCATTGCGGACGCGTCCCTCGGCGAGCACCACGCTGCGCGTCAATGTGTTCAACAAGCTGCTCGACGGCCTCGTGGGATCGGTGCCTCTGGGCCTCGATGCCGACTCGACGATCTTCGGCAACTTCGATTTCGGGAACGTCAAAGGGGCGGAGCTGATCTTTGAGCGCGGTTTCACCGGCACGTGGGGAGCGCGTGTCGCGTACACGCTGCAAAAGGCCGAGGCGACCGCGACCAACGCATTCGAGCTGGTGCGCCGCATTCGCATCGGGCCGACCGGGGATACGATCAACCCCGCGCGTGTGCAGTTTCCGCTCGACTACGACCGCCGCCACAGTCTCACCCTGATCGGCCAGGGCCGCATCCCGGAGGCGTGGGGCCCGCGGCTCGGTGGGATGCAGCCGTTGGCCGGCTGGGAAGCCGCGACGATCGTGCGCGCGAGCTCCGGACTGCCGTTCACGATGACGAACGCCACGGGAGACACCCTGATCGATTTGCCGAACAGTCACCGCTTGCCGCCGACGCTCACCGTGGACCTGCTGCTGCGCCGGCCGCTGCGCATCGCGGGACAACGGGGGACGCTCTACTTGGATGTTCGCAATCTCCTGAACCGGCGTAACATCGAGGCCGTGCGCCACGACACGGGGGAACCGGAGCTCGGTCCCCAGGCGATTGCTGCGCTCGCGGAGCAGGCGTACCAGGCGCACCCGGATCCGATTCCATACGAGTCGCCCCGCTACCGCGCCGCCGCGGATCTCGACAGGAATGGATTCGTCGACGGCCGAGGCGAGCTCTATCCCATGTTCCTTGCCGCGGCGCAGGACTTCACTCAGCCCCTGTTCGCATATGGTCCACCGCGGATGTTCCGGTTGGGCGTCGAGCTGATCTTTTAAGCGAGAGGAAGCGGGGCCGCGGGCTCCGCCGCTCCTTCCTTCAGGTACCCCGTCGCGACGCCGCCCACCACCATCACCAGTCCGCTCACGCCCAGTGTCGTGAGATGCTGGCTGAAGAGCAGGAACGCGAGCAGGGCGCCGACCACGGGCTCGATCGTCGCGGCGACGGCGGCGGGCGCCGCCTCGATTCGCTTCACGGCGGCGAAAAACAGGAAGTTCGCGGCGAGCACCGATCCGGCGGCGAGGCCGAGCAAGCCGCGCCACGCGGCGGCCGAGGGCGGCAGCTCGGGAGGGCGTCCCCACGCGACGAGCACGAGTCCGGTGATCAGCACGCCGCCGAGCGCTTCGAGGAACAACACGCGCACCACGCCATAGCGCGGCACGGCGTACCGAGCCATCAGCGTCGTGAACGCGTAGCTGAGTGCGGAAAGGAGCCCACCGGCGATCCCCGCGGCGATGCCTGTGCGCGCCGCCTCGGCGCCTGCATTGCTGCCGCCGGTCACCGTCAGCGCGACGCCCACCATCACGATCACCGCGAGCGCGATGCGCAGGGGGGTCAGCGCTTCCTTCAGGATGACGCGCGCCAGCACCGCCACGATCACCGGCGCCGTGTAGAGCAACGCCGCGGCGCCAGCCACGCCGACTCCGGCGATGGCGAACTGGTACGCGATCTCGAACAGCGCCACGAGGGCACCGCCCCCGAGCCCCACGAGTAGCCAGCCTCGCGCGTCGACCCGGAACAACTCTCGCCGGAAGAAGAAACCCCAGAGCACCAGCGCGATGGTCCCGATGAGGACACGCCAGAATCCGATGCTCGTCGCGGGCATCAGGCCGTACAGGCCGGTGGAGAGGGGACCGGTCGTGCCCCAGGTGGCGCCCGCGCCGAGGGCGCAGAGGTAGCCGATGATACGGACCCGGCGGCCTTCGGTCACAGCCCGGGTCCTTTGCCTCCCTGCGCGCGAGACTTGAGGGCGCGGTTCATCGCCTCGAGCCCCTGACGGAAGTTGGTTTCGAGCCGCGCATTGGTCGCGGCGCCGATCCCCGGCAGCGACAGAGCGAGTCCGGTGCAGGTGATCCGATGGATCACGTGAGTCCGGTTCTCTCCCTTGGGCACGAGCGTGAAGCATTGCTCGGTGTCGCAGATGCCGCTGAAGCCTCTGGCCCACAGCCACCGCAGTTCGCGCGGCTCATCCGCCTCCAGAATGACCGGCTGCACGGTCAGCGCCTCACCGCCCGGCAGCTCGAGTCGCAGCTTGAGCGTGCCCCCGACCTCGACGCCACCCTGGGCGCTCGTGATGTAGGGGTTCCAGTCCTTGTAGGCGGTGAGGTCACCCAGGACCTCCCACACTCGCTGCGCCGCGGCATGGATGTCGGCGGTGGTACGGATCTCTCTCATGTTCGCGCTGCCTCCTTGTGGCCCATATTGCCCGCCGCAAGCTCGCCGCGCAACACCGTGACGGCCTGGCCGCCGAGAATCACGCGGTCGCCCTGCAGGCGCACCCGCACCGTGCCCCCGCGCGCCGAGGCCTGGTAGCCGACGAGCTCCGGCCGTCCGAGCTGGGCGGTCCAGTACGGGGCGAGGGCGCAGTGGGCTGAGCCCGTTACGGGATCTTCGTTCACACCGGCGCGAGGCGCGAAGAAGCGCGAGACGAAGTCATATGACGAGGCGGCGGCGCGGCTGGTGACGATCACACCGCGCGCGTCCACCCGGGCGAGGGCGCCGAAGTCGGGCTTGAGGCCGCGCACCACGTCTTCGCCGTCCACTTCGAGGAGATAGTCGAACCGGCTACGGCCCAGGAATCGCGGTGTGGCGCCGACGGCGGCTGTCAGTCCCGCGGGCGGCGCGGCGGGCTCGGCGGGCGTCGCGGGGAAGTCAAGTTCGATCCAGGCGCCTCGGGCATCGGCCGTGAGCAGACCGCTACGCGTGTGGAAGCGTGCTTGGATCCCGGGCGCCAGGTGGCCGTCTCCCCACAGCACGTGCGCGCTTGCGAGTGTCGCGTGGCCGCAAAGATCGACTTCGACTGCTGGCGTGAACCAGCGAAGGTCGAACCCGTCACGTTGGGGGGAGAGGAACGCGGTCTCGGAGAGATTCATCTCCCGCGCCACATCCTGCATCCAGCGCGCATCGGCTGGGGCAGGGAGAATGCAGACGGCCGCCGGGTTGCCCGTAAAGGGCCGGTCGGTGAAGGCGTCGACTTGGGCGATCGGCAGGCTCATGGCCTACCAATCTACCCGCCCCTGCTAGCTCTGGAGCTCGAACCGCGCCTTGGCCCACGCTAGCGCCGCGCCCATGTAGGAGCTCGTCAGTGCCGAGAGCATGACCATTCCCCACACGGGCTCGGCATCCCCATGATCCAGCCCCCACCGTGCGCCCGCGAAGGTCAGCAGCGCGGCCACGAGCGTGCCCGCTGCCCATGCCGAGACACACAAACGGTGCATTCTTCCATGCCTGCGCGGGCTCGCGCAGGCATGGAAGAATGCACCGAGCGCCGCGAGGGCAACGGCGACGTCTCCACCCACGAGTCCCCCGAAAAAGGCGATCGCCAGCGCCCACGTGGTCGCACTCGGCAACGGCATCAGGTCCTCGGTGGCAAGGCGAATGTCGTCGTTCCGTGCCCGAAGCTGTTCTCGTGCCCAATCACGAACTGCGTCTCGAAGTCGTCATTTCGAAGGACGAGCCTCAGGCCCTGAGCAGCGGCGGGTACATCGAACACCAGCTCCGTCGTGTACGACTCGCCGGGGATGAGACGGCGCTTCAGGCCGTCGGTCGGCCCCGGATACCAGTGCCTCTCGGCATCAACCAGTGCCACGTACCGGCTGTTCGGAGACAACGAGGCGTCCCTCGGGCGATGGCTGGAGATTGTCTCTTCATCGAACCGCACCTTCACGGTGACCGTGTAGCGACTGCCGCCACTCGGCCCTGGTTCCGTCTTCACGCCTGCGACCGAGTACGCGAGATGGCAGTCCATTTCGCAGATGTGCTTCTCTTCACCGGGCGCGAGCACGCGGTCGCGACTCGCGATGGAGGCGATCACGAACAGCAACAGGTAGGCGCCCGCGCCGATCCCTCCCAGGATCAGCGCTCCCTTCGCGAGCGGCGCTCGCCTGGTAATGCGCGCGAAGAGGTACGTCGCCGTCAAAGCGCCGCCGCCCAGGACGGCTCCGAGGAAGGCGAGCACCGCGAACGGGTTCAAGCCATCGGTCACCATACGGTCACTCCGAAGCGGTGGAGGTACAGGGCAGGGCGCGCAGGGCTTCCGCGCGCTCTCGTACGAGATGGCGGGCGCGGCTGCGGCTCCAATTCCATGTGCGCCAATCGCCTTGCACTGCGCGGTAATCGCCCTCCGCGCCGTCGCCCCAGTGCCGCAACAGCTCCAGCGCAACGATGCAGCGATCGCTGTCCGCCAAACGCGGTAAGGCGTCGAGCAGGGGAGGCACCGCGTCGGCGCCCAGGGAGACGGCGTAACGGGCGTCGAACGGTCGCTCCGCCGCGGGACGGTGCAGGTTCGTGCGTACGATTAGGGCGTCGGGATTCAGCACGTGCAGGCCCGCCAGGACCGCAAAGCCCTGGATGAGCGCGCCGAAGGCGAACGGCCCGCGCCGGCCACGCAGCACCGTCCAGCCGAACCACGCGAAGACGCCGAGCAGCAACACCATGAATGCGGTCGCGTAGAGCCGGTCTTCGGAGAGCCCGAACGCGCCCACATACAGGCGCATGCGCTGCAATGCCGATGCCATGACGACCGCGAGCAGGACGAGCAGCAGGCTCGCCAGGCGCCGGAACGTCGTCAGGTTCGCGGCCGTCTCGCCGCGGACGAGGTGGTCGGCGGCCATCAGCACGGGCAGGACCAGGCCGCTCGCCGCCATCAACTGGAAGAAGCCTTGACGCGCGTATTCCGCATAGGTCAGTCCAGTCGTTTCCTCGACCAGCGCCGCGCCGCCAAAAAAGTAGCGCAGCTGGACGACGACGAAGAGCAAGAACATCAGGTTGAGCAATCCCAGCGCGGTTCCGACCGGCACGATCCCCAGCGTGCTCGCTGTCTCACCGGTGAGTGCGGGAGCGGCGTCGGGTCCGGCGATGAGGCTCCACCGCAGGTAGCCGGCGGTGAGCGCGCCCCACACTCCGATCAGGATCATGTGCGACGCGACGGTGTTGACGTCGAAGGCAAAGACATTCTTTAGGAGGTTGGAGAAGATGCTGTCCGCCGACGCAAACAGGCTGCCGAAGACCACGAGCAGTGGCGTGGCCAGTAGCACGCCCAGGCCGATCGCGCGGGCGTGGCGCAGACGTCCCTCTTGGGGCAGTTCGCGCCAAACCACGTCTTGTCCGATGAGCTTGAAGCTGCCGGCGATGGTGCCGCCCGCGGCCATGAGGCCGGACCGCACGTAGTCGAGCGGCCGCATGTTGGCGAGGTGCGTCCCCTGGAGGCTCGCGGCGCCCAGGGCCAAGGCGATGATCATGCCGATCACGTCGAATTGTGCGAGCCCCATGGCGTCGCGCCGCATGAACGCGGCGCCGAGCAGGACGACCGTGAGTGCGAGCCACGGCGCGTCGGGACCGGGGGTGATGCTGTGCCGTCGGACCAGCAGGGTGGCGGCGGTGGTGAGCGCCAGCGCGCACAACGTCACGTTCAGTCCCCACGGCTGGGCGCGCAGCAACGAGTCGCCAATCACGCCGAGCACGAGCCCGGCGCCGAGGATCTCGAGGCCCATTCTTGTCTTTGTCATCCCGCCGCCCGTGTTGGAGAGGGGAGCGCACCGAACCGCCGCTCCCGCGTCTGGAAATCCGTCAGCGCCGCAGCGAGGTCTGCTGCGTGAAAGTCCGGCCACATCCGATCGGTAAACGACAGCTCGGCGTAGGCGCTCTCCCACAGCAGGAAGTCGGAAAGCCGCTGCTCGCCGCCGGTGCGGATCACGAGGTCGACGTCCGGGAGCAGAGCGCCGGCGCGGATCGCGGCGCGGCCGGAATAGTCCACCGCAAGGCGCACGTGGAGCCGCGTGCCGGCGGCGGTCGCCTCCTCGACGCCCGCGATCGCCGTCACCAAGGGGGCGGGGAGGCGGTCTCGTCTCCCGATCACCGAAAGACGGACGCCTTGTTCGGAGAGGGGCGCGACTTCGCGCTGGAGGTAGCGCGCGAACAGACGCATCAGGATGAAGATCTCCGCCTGGGGCCGCTTCCAGTTGTCCGCGGAAAACGCGTACAGGGTGAGCGCCGCGATGCCGAGGTCCGGCGCCGCGGTCACGATGCGGCGCACGGCCTCGGCGCCGGCGCGGTGGCCGGCAGCGCGCGGCAAGCCGCGGCGCGTGGCCCAGCGGCCGTTGCCGTCCATGATAATTGCGACGTGGAGAGAAGTACTTTGTTCCATAAAGCAAATCCTCAAAAAAAGAGTCGGGGTCAGCGCCCGCGGGTGGCGTGGATCAGCGCTTCCATGTGGTCGAGATAGCGCTCCAGCGCGCGCCGTCCCTGGGCGGTGAGCCGGTACTCGGTCTTGGGCACGCGTCCCTCGAACGACTTGACGCACGTCACGTACTCCGCGTCCTCGAGCTTGCGGGCGTGCACGCTCAGATTGCCGTCGCTTGTCTTGAGCAGCGCCTTCAGCTCGTTGAACGTGAGGCTGTCACGCACCGCGAGCGCGCTCACGATCGCGAGCCGCACGCGTTCGTGAATCAGGCGGTCGAGCTCCGCGGGAGCGGCTTGCAATTTCGCTTTCACGGGACGCTCCGCTTCCGCGCGCGTGATCCGCGCCATGTTGCTCTTAGCCACCGTGCCTCCGCGCGATAAGGATGCCGAACGCGATGTTGAGGCCGCCGAACCCCGCCGCCAAGAACCAGGGCCAGAGGCGGGCCGGCGCAAACAGCGCCGCCGTCCCCAGCACCATGAAGCACACCCCCATGAGCGGCACGACCCGCACCGAAAACGCGCCGGCCGTGGCCACCGCGGTGCCGTACAGCAACAACCAGGTCCCGGGCATCAGGGGAAAGAGCGCCGCCCGGTACAGCGCGATGGTCAGCAGCGCTCCCACGGCGATCGGCGGAAGGAAACTGAGGCCGAAGCGCCGGCCGGGTCCCGAGAGCAGGGGATCGTTCGCAGCGCGTGCTTTCTGCACCATCGCCGCTCCGCCGACCACGACACCGAGGACGGCTTCACCCAGCCAGACCGCCAACCAGTCGGCGTCGCGCGATGCGCGCAGCGCGAGCCACGTGGCGGCGAGGGCGGTGCATCCGACGACGACCATGCCCCAACCCGGGACGGCCGTGAACGAGCCGGCCCGCTCCATGGTGGAGCGGATGAACTGGAGGTTGTCGAGCGCACGGTCGCGCAGGGGCCGAGGGGCCGTCATGGAGACAAAAGGTGGGGCAGAGGGCGCATTCTGTCAAGTACTTTGTATGACAAAGCGCAGTCGGCGTTTGCGCTGCCGGATCACTGGGTCTCGGGTACCGGGTACCCGGTACCAAGGGGTCGCCGCACCGAATAGTGCTGTGCAGCTACTGCACGCAGTTACCGCGCGGGTCCGGCTTCGCCTTGTCCACCACCACGCGATGATCCAGGTTCGCCACGGCGAGCGCCACGTCGTGCACGAACTGCGCGACGTTGGTCAGCTTGTCGTAGTCGATGTACTGCGGTTCGTCGGTCACCTGATGGTAGTCACGGTGGCTCCCGGTCGTGAAAAAGGCGATCGGAATGCCGTAGCGCGCGTACATGTAGTGATCGCTGCGGCAATAGTACTGCTCCGGATGGCCCGCGGCGTCGAACTGATAATCGAAC
>Ga0193723_1000500_pt1 | contig 15477 bp, 14 predicted proteins | sample H2m2metaG_FD_143042 | JGI IMG/M metagenome (GOLD analysis project Ga0193723, IMG submission 143042) | Soil microbial communities from a riparian zone of the East river system, Colorado, United States - H2m2 | ecosystem: Environmental > Terrestrial > Soil > Riparian zone | place: USA: East River... | reverse complement strand
GCTGCTCCTCCCGGTCCAGCCGGGCCCGCAATGACTCGCCCTCGACAAACGGCATGACGTAGTAGAGAAAGCCGTTGGCCTCGCCCGAGTCGTACAGCGCGAGAACGTTGGGGTGCTGCAGGTGGGCGGCGACCCGGATCTCCCGGAGGAACCGGTCAGATCCTATGGAGGCAGCGAGCTCGGGGCGGAGAACCTTGATCGCCACCGGCCGGCCATGACGGACATCCTGCGCCAGGTACACCGTGGCCATCCCTCCCTGGCCGATCAGCCGCTCGACGGCATAGCGCCCGTCGAGCGCGGTGCGTAAAGCCTCGAGCGGATCGATCACGGGGGTACCTCAGTATCTACGAGACTGCGACAGCGGCGAAGGCGTCCCGCATCTCGGCCGCGGAGCGCCAACGGTCCTTCGGCGCCTTGGCCAGGGCCTTGGCGATCCCGGCGGCGAGCTCTGCCGGAGTGTCACTGCGGAGCGTGCGAACATCTGGAGCCGTCTGGGTCAGGTGGAGCTGCAACACCACCGCCTCGTTCCGGTGATGGAAGGGTGGCTGTCCCGCCAGGCACTCGAACAGCATGCAGCCCATCGAGTAGAGGTCGGACCGGTGGTCGATATCGATCAACGCGGTGATCTGTTCCGGGCTCATGTAGGTGGACGTGCCCACCGCGATGCCCGATCGGGTGAGCTGGTCGGTACCGGAGGCGATCACCGCGCGGGCGATCCCGAAGTCGAGCAGGATAGCGCCCTCGGACGACATCACCACGTTCGCCGGCTTCACGTCCCGGTGGATGATCCCCTGGCTATGCGCGTGATCGAGAGCATCGAGCAGGTCGGCCGCCAGCCGCAGGGTCTCGGGGACGGAGAACTGCCCGCCGTCGAGGCGCTCCCGCAGAGTCGGCCCCTCCGCGTAGCTCATGACATAGTAGACCAGCCACTCCTGCTCACCGGAATCGAGCAGCCGGGCAATGTGCGGGTGGTCCAGCCGGGAGCATAGCTTGATCTCGCGAAGAAAACGGTCCGCCGCCACACTGACCAGCAGCTCGGGATGGAGGATCTTGAGCGCGATTGGCTGGCCGTTCGAGTCCTTCGCGAGAAAGATCCGGGCGTTGCCGCCCCGACCGATCTCCCGCTCGACCTCGTAACGCCCGGTGAAAGCCTGGCGCACCAACGCCAGCATGTCGCGTCGGATGGGCTGCTCCTATGGCTGTAGGGGTATCTCAATGGTACGATCTGCACCCGGTGGCGCAAGCTCCGGGATTCCGGCTAGAGGAGGATGTCGCTCCGGATCCCGCGCCGCACACTCCACCACAGGGCTCCCCAGAGGTTGGAGCGGCGGAGGGTGATACTCGCCTCCCCGGTCATCCCCGGCCGCCAGGAATCGCCGGCGGGCAGACGGACTCGGGCCTCCAGGCCATTCGGCGAGTTGGCCGCGACCGATACCGCCGAAAGGCGCGCACGCAGCGGCCGTTCCAGCGTGGCCCCGGAGAAGAGACGGACCGCCTGCCCACCTTTGACCAGCGTGGCGCCGGCGCCGGCGAGCGCGATGCGGATTTCGACCGAGTCGGGCTGCCCCAGCTGGAGCACGACCTCACCGTTCGAGACCCAGCGGCCGGCCAGCTCCTCGGGCCGACGGGTCACCACCACCCCGTTGCTCAGCGCCCGAATGCCCAGCTCCGCCAGCCGGTTTCGAATGCCGGCGAGTCTGGCCTCTTCCTCCGACCGCTCCGCGTCGAGCAGGCTCATCTCGGCGGCCTGGCTCCGCGCCCGGGCCTGCGCCGACCGGACCGCCAGCGAGTCGGCGACCCGCTGGTGGGATACCATTTCCCGCTCGAGGTCGAGGTTACGGATGTGGAGCAGCGGAGCGCCGGCTGGCACCCGGCTCCCCTCGCGCACCCGGACCTGCTCCACGACCCCGCTGTCCGGCGCGGTCAGCGGGATAGCCAGCGCCGGGGCGACTACCAGCGGCCCCGAGACCGTGATCGGCCAGGGGACGATGAACCCCAGCACCACGATCGTCACGCCGGCGCCGATCAGCCGGGACCGCAGCGGGCCGGTCTGCCAGGTCTTTGCGTGCTTCCGCAGCGATTGAGTGACGGCCTGGGTCCATTCCTTGACCGGGTTGCGGAGTGCCATCCACATGCCCACCCCAAAGATCAACAGCCCGACAACGCCGAACCAGCGACTGAGCCAGCCGAACATGGTGGCGGCAAAGAGTGCCAGGATGAGAGCGATGTAGGTCAGCGCCAGTGCGCCATAGATGAGGAAAATCCGTTGCTCTCGCCCGTCCGCCGGCGGCTGGGGCAGGTCGAGCCGGAGAACCCGGGTCTTCAGCAGCCAGGCGAGATAAGCAAAAGCGCGCTGCCGCAGGTTCGGCACCTCGAGGTAATCGCTGAGTGCGTAATACCCGTCCAGCGGAATGAGCGGGTTCACGTTCATGAAGACCGTCATGATCCCGCCGACGAGGACGGCGGCGAGCGCCACCTCGGAGATCAGCGTTCCCGGCGCAGCGGCCCACCACACTATTGCGCCGATGCTGGCGGCGACCATCTGAATCCAAGAGCCGGCTGCCGTCACCCATAAACGCGCCCGGAGCTCGGGAAAGGTCCAGGCGTCGTTCACGTTGCAGAAGAAGGCCGGCTCGAAGTAGATGAGCATGGCGCCGATCTCGTGGACCTGCCCCCCGAAGTATTTGCAGGTGAAGCCGTGGCCCAGCTCGTGAATGGCGACGATTACCATGCTGGTCAGGTAAAAGACCGCCAGGGTGCCGAGGGTGATCTTGAAGGTGTACAGATCGGCGAGGGCCCTGGAAAACTCCGGCCACTTGACCCCGATCACCAGCAAATACACTGCGAAGAGCGCAACTGAGGTGACGAGAAAGGCGCGGGAGAAGAAGAATCGAAGCCGGGGCAGCCACCGATCGAACAGCTTATCGGGGTCGCCTACCGACCAGCGCAGTCGCAGGATATCGCCCTGGAATATCCCCTTCCCGAGCCGCTGGCGGCGCTGGGCCCGGAGCCGTTCCATCAGGAGAACGGAGCGCTCGCTGATGGTGCGCTCGCAGAGGCCCATCCCGGTCAGCTTGGCAGCGAACGTGTCCACTCCCTTGGCGGTGACCCGGAGCCCTTCCTCGGCTAGAGCGGCCGCAGCCTCTTCCGCGGTGTGCTCGCCATCGAGCGCCTGCATGACCATCACTTCGACGGGACGAAACCGGAAGTATTTGCGGGATTCGGGGTCCTTGATGATGTAACTCTGCTCGCCCCGATAGGTCTGCTCCACCAGGACGAGGTCACGGCGGAGCTTGGGACGGGCAGTCACGGAGCGGTCCGGACGACTTTCTCGCCCGGGGCGAGGCCGCTCAGCACCTCGACCCGGTCGCCTTCGAGCTCGCTGCCCAGCGTGAGGGGCCGAAGCGTGGTTCGGTCGTCGGCCCAAACCAGGGCATATCCGTCCTGGGCTACCGCCGTGCGTGGGATGGCGACGACCTGGCGCCGCTGGGAGCCCAGCCGGACGGTGACACTGGTACCGGGCGTGAGGCGAGGCCCCCCGGCGGTGAGCTGGAGGATCATCTCCCGGGTGCCGCTGCCCGCATCGACGATGGGGGATGCGCGGATCACTCGTGCCCGGGAGGTGGCGCCGCCCAGCCCGACGACCTCCGCTTCGGTCCCGACGGTAATGCCCGCGCCCGAAGCCTCGGGCACATGCACCACGGCCAGGATCGGCCGCAGGGCGGTGAGCCGGAAGAGTGAGTCTCCCGATCCGACCAGCCGGCCGATTCGTGCGGTCCGGCCGGTCACCACGCCGTTAAAGGGAGCCACGATCCGGGTGAGGTCGTAATCCCGTTGCGCCTTCCGCAGTCCCAGCATCGCTTCCCGGTGCTCGGACTCGACCCGCTCCGAGTCGGCCTGGGTGACGACCCCCGCCGTCTTGAGCGCCCGCTGCCGCTCCACCACCTGTCGGGTGTTGTCGAACTTCTCCTGGGCCTGATCGAGTGCGATGCGCTGGTCGGTGCTCTCCAGCCGGGCCAGCGGCTGCCCCGCGGCAACCTGAGCCCCCAGGTCTACCAGAACCGCTTCGACGATGCCGGCCGATCGGGCGTAAATCGTGGCGTCGTGCTCGACGTAGAGCTGGGACGGGAGTGCGAGCGGCACCTGCACCGTGGCCGTATCGGCCGTGGCGATGGTGGTCGTGGAGGCGGCTACGAGCGAGCCGCTCTCGGCCGGTGGCGCGGCGGCGCGGCTAGCCGGCCTGCGGCTACAGCCCACGGTCAGGATCAACAGAAGAGCCAGCTTCATCCCCATATTTTCCACCATAGCAGCCTCGCCCATCGCGCCGGACCCCGTAATAGCCGATCCATCGCGCTCGCCGGCGCGGTGAGGACTCGGGCGTACGCCGCCATCTGAGGTTTGAGCATGCCGTTCGGGTTGGCCACTGAGGCTCTCACGGGATAGCGAACCGCCGCCCCGCTGTCGGCCGGGAGTTGCCCGATCGAGGTCACCCGGCCCACAAAGGTGCGCTGGGGCAGGGCATCGACCCGGAGATGCACCGCCTGCCCCTGCTGAATCCGGCCGACGTCTCGCTGATCCACCCCGAACTCGAGCTCGAGCGTGTCGGTCCGCCCGATGGTGAGCAGGAGATCGCCCTCGTCCAGGGATGCGCCCACCCTCTCGTTCACGTGGGGTGTCAGCACGATACCTGCGACTGGTGCCCGGACCGTGGTGTAGCCGAGCTGCTCGTCCAGCAAGGCCAGCTCCTGCCGCAGCGCGTCGCCCCGGATTCGCTGGAGCCGCTCTTCCGCCGCATCGCCCCGGCTCGCCGCCAGGGCGGCGGAGCGGTCCGCGGAGCTCGCTCCTGCCGCCGTGGACGCCCGGTCGCTCGAGAGGCTGGTAGATCGGAGTGACGCCAGCGGGGTTCCCCGCTGTACCGGGTTCCCTTCCTGCACCAGCATCCGTTCCACCACGCCGGGCACGAGCGCTCTGACGGGTGCCAGCGCCGTGGGACGGAACGATGCCGCTTCGCCCACTACCCGGAACGGCCACCGGATCAAAGCCAGCGCGGCCAGCACGAGCAGCGCCACACCGGCGTAGATCTGCACCTTCCGTCGGGGGAGCGCCAGAACGGCCCGTTTCTTTGCCGCCAATGCCCCCAGCGCGTCCACCATGGGCACCTGGTGGTAGAGCTGGGCGTTCCTGAGGGCGACCGCCGTCTGGTTGGCCAGGATCGCGGCCACCTCGAGCTGGGTCTCGCTGGCGAACTCCGGCGCGCCGGCCTCGAAGACGAGCACGCCAAGCACTCCCTCTTCGTCCTTGAGCGGGAGGTACAGCCCGCTTTCCACCCCGTCGGTCTCCAGGTCGGAGCCGAAAACGTTGACGAACATGCGCTCGGCGTCCGAGCCCGGGTCGGAGCGGTCCTTCAGGTAGAGCTGCTCCCCCCGGCCGGCGGCCCACGCTGCCCGGGCGATCAGGTCCTGAAGCTTGGGGTCCTTGGGATTGGTCGTCTCCTGGCCGGCGACCGCACGGATCTCGCACTGGCCCTTCTGGTAGAGACCGACCGCGCCCCGATCGAAGGTCAGTGCCCGGGACGCCAGGTTGACCACCGAGCGGAGCACCCGATCGAGGTCGAGCGTGGCGGTGATCTCCCGGCTGATCTCCAGCAGGAGGGCGAGGTCGCGGGCCCGCTTCTCGACGGTGTGCAGCTGGGCGTTGCGAAGAGCAGTGGCGGCGCTGGCGGCGAGTCCTTCGAGCAGCTCGCGGTCGCGATCGTCGAAGACGCCTTTGCCGGTGAGCTTGTTGGAGATCTGAATCGCCCCGACGGTCACCCCACCCGCGACCATGGCCGTGGCCATGACTGTCGTGGACAGCATCTCGCTGGAGTCTATCTGGGGGTTGTACCTAGGGTCGTCCAGGGCCCGGGTGACGATGGTGGTCCGCTGCCGCTGGGCCACGTCGCCGATGAACCCGGTCCCCACGGGCATCTGCGCCCCGACCAGCTTCTGGCCGGCGCCACCGGCAGCCAGGCGGCACCGGAGCATGTCTCCTTCCGTGATCCAGAGCGATCCGCCTTCGGCTCCCAGGGCGGCAAGCACCCGCTCGAAGACCCGGGGCAGGAGCTCGTCGAAATCGAGGGAGGCGCCGAACTCCAGGCTGATCGAGTGCAGCAGCCGTAGGCGCTCGATCTCCTCGCGCAGCTGCTCCGCCGACGCGGCCGGTGCGCTCAACACGTCAGGAGTCATGCGGAGTGAGACCTCGGGATCGAGGGGGTGGTGCAGGCTAACACCCGAGTGCCGGGCCATGGGAATGGCCCGTCACTCGAGGGGGTTCAGGGCGGCGCGGAGCCCGCCCGATTACCTCACCGTACTACTTCCCTTTGTTGAACAGCCCTGACGGGGCGATCCGCTCTTCGAGCTCCTCAACCGACAACTCAACCGCCTCGGCGTCCTTCCCCGTCGCGGTCCGAACCTGGGCCTTCTGCTCGGGGGTCAACTTGATCCGGAACTGCTCTTTGGGATTCGACACGGTATTCCTCCTTAAGGGGTGTAACACGGAAATGACTGTTTGGCTACCGGTATGCGCTAAGCTTGTCGGTCATCGTGAAAAAATCGTGAATTACCTCGGCCACGGGACCCGCTTCATCGGCGCGATACGCTCTTCCAGCTCCTCGACCGACAACTCGAGCACCTCGGCGTCCTTCCCGGTCGCCTTACGGATCTGCTCCTTCTGCTCCGGGGTTAGCGTCAGCCGGAAATTCTGGGTGGTGTCCATGGTGCTGCTCCTGTGGGTTTGGGTCCTGAAACCGCTGGAAGACTGGTGGACAATCTGGTGACCCATCGTGAACCCAGCGTGAAAAATCATCTTGCCGTATCGTGAATTCGCCATAGGTTGGTAACACTCCCTTTTGAGGCTTTCCTGTGGCGGGTATCACCCTGACACTGCTCGGCCCGCCGTCCGTGTTGCTGGCGGACGAGGGGACGGGTGCGTCTCTCCTAGGTGCCAAAGACCTCGCCCTACTCAGCTATCTGGCGCTCGAACCGGGTCCCCACACCCGAGAAGAGCTGGCCGGCCTGCTCTGGGGAGAGTCATCCGAGCCGGAAGCACGGGCTTCGCTCCGCCAGTCCCTCCAACATCTCCGTACCAAGCTGGGCCCGCTCGTTCGAGGCGATCGCGCTGTCGTCCAGCTGGCGGGGACTGTCCAGTGCGACGTTCGAGATTTTCGCGAGAAGGTAGTCCAGGAACCGCGCCTCGCCCTCACGACCGATATCCCTCGGTTTCTCGCAGGGTTCTCGGTTCGCCATGCCCCCCAGTTCGAAGAATGGGTTGCTGAGACGAGGCGCGGGCTGCTCCGCCAATATCAGCATGCGCTCGGCACCCTCGCGCGTGAGGCGATGGGACAGTGGCGTTGGCGGGAGGCTGTCGAGCTCGCCAATCGGTGGCTCGCCAGCGATCCCTTATCGGACGAGGCCGCACGACTCGCCACCGAGGCCCGATACCTGTCGGGCGACAGGGGTGGTGCTCTCGCCGGCTTTGCCGAGTACCGCACCAGGCTTATGCGGGAAACCGGCTGCGAGCCGAGTCGGAGTCTGTTCAATCTGATGCGCCGGGTGGAGGCCGACGCCGCCCCGATCAATGCGCGTCCGATTACCGACGAGTGGTACGCCAGGGCACCCTCTTTCGAATCCAATCTCATCGGCCGAAAGGAAGAATGGGGGGAGCTGCTGAAGGGATGGAAAGCGGTCCGCCATGGGGCAGGACGGATCGTGCTGCTCGAGGGCGAGCCAGGGGTGGGCAAGTCACGCCTGGCCGGAGAGTTCGTTCGGTGGGTGGTGGCAGACGGCGGCAGCGTCCTCCGCGGTCACGGATACGACGTCCGAGGCGGCATCCCCTTCGAGCCGATCGTGGAGTTGCTGCGCGACGCACTCGGCGCGCCGGGGCTGGCCGGAACCGCGCCCGAGTGGCTCACCGAAGCAGCCCGCCTTCTCCCGGAGATCCGGCAGCGATTCCCCGCACTGCCCAGCCCCGCCGTGCCGGCTGACTCGGCGGAGGGATGGCGCCTGTTCGAGGGGGTTGCCCAGTTGATACTCGCCCTCACCGCCGAGCGGGCGGTGGTGATCTCGTTGGACGATCTCCAGTGGTGCGACAGCGACAGTTGCAGCCTCGTTCGTTTCCTCGTCCGGCGGACGGAGCAAGCGCCCGTGCTCTGGTTGGGCACCGTGAGTCTGGGCGAGCTGGAGCGGGATGCCCCCGCCGCTCGTCTCTGCCGGGTTCTGCGCGCCCAGACGCACGCTTCGGTGGTTCCGCTGCGCCCGCTCACCGAGGAAGAGATCTGGCTGATGATTCGGGAAATGGGTCACGTCAGCACACCCACGGGCGGCCGCCGGTTTGCCAGCCGCATCTTCGGCGTCACGGCGGGCAATCCGTTTTATGTGATCGAGCTACTGAAGACCATGTTCGCTCAGGGGTTGCTCGCGGCGGACGAGGATACCGGAGAATGGACCACCTCGTCCGGCCTGACAGAGCAAGGCCGCGAGCTACCGGTGTCACAAACGGTGCATGACGTCATAGCCGAGCGGGTGGAGCGGCTGCCCGAGCAGTTGTGCCAGGTGTTGGTCACGATCGCGGTGGCGGGTGCGGGGTGCCGCACCGAAGTGCTGTCGCACGTACACGCCATCTCTCGTCTGCATGCGGCAGGCGTAGCGGACGCATTGGTGGACCGGCGACTCGTGGTGGAGGAAGGCGGGATCTACCGCTGCGCGCACCCGGTCATTGCCCATGTCGTTCGCGATGGGCTCACCACCTCGCGGCGGCGCGAGGTGCACCGCATCCTCGCGCTGGCCCTCGAGCGGTCCACGCCGCCGGGCGACATTCCCGAGGTGTCCCGGGAGATCGCGCGTCATGCGGACCGGGGCGGGGAACCAGCCCTGGCGTACCGCTTCGCGCTGGTCGCCGCGGAAGGCGCCGTGGAGCGCTACGCTTTTGCCGAGGCCATGTCGTGGCTCGACCTGGCGGCGACGAACGGGAGCGGCGTGGGGGAATCGGATGCGGTGAACCGGCTCACCGCTGATGTGCTGGAAAAGGCCGGCTGGAGTGAAGCGCCGCCGCTGGCCAAGCTGGGAGGTCCGATCACCCGGGAGTTGGAGCGGGAGGATTTCGATCTCCCCGTCAGGGGCTGATCAACGCTCGTACCGCCGTACCGCCGTACCGCACCGCCGTCATCTCCGCCAGAATAGCCAGCGCCGTCTCCGCCGGTTGCCTTCCACCCAGGTCGAGCCCGATCGGCCCGTGCAGCCGAGCGATCTGCTCGTCGGTCAGTCCCGCCTCGCGCAATCGCTCACGCCGTGCAGCCTGTGTCTTCCGGGAGCCGATCGCCCCGACATAGGCAGCGGGAGACCGAAGCGCGATCTGTAACGCGGGCTCGTCGAACTTGGGGTCGTGCGACAGGACGCAGACATAAGATGCAGCGTCGAGCCCGATGCGCTCGAAGGCCTCTTCCGGCCAGGCCTGGATCAGCTCGTCCGCGTCGGGAAAGCGATCCCGGCCGATGAAGGCCTGGCGCCCATCGGCCACAATGGTCCAATAGCCCAGCGCCTTGGCCAGAGGGACGAGCGCCACCGCGATCTGTACTCCGCCGAACACGACCAGCTTGGGCTGCCGAGGAAAGACCTCCAGGAAAATCGTGAGCGGACCGGCTGCGCTCTGGAATTCGTTGCTGGCGCTGCCCTCCTTCTTCAGCGCGGCAAGCGCGCCATCCCGAACTGACTCCTGGGGTACCCCTGGCAGTGCACCCGCGATCTTCCCGCTCTCGAAGATTCGCATCGAGCTTCCCAGCCCCGGCCCCGCGATGATCGTGGCGACCACCTCGCCGCCCCGACCGCGGGCCGCCTCCAGTATCTCGGGCCGCACCGCCGCCTCGACGAAGACCTTGATTGTCCCCCCGCAGGCGAGTCCGACCTCCCAGGCCCGTTCATCGGTGACGCCGTAGGTCACCAGCTTGGGGCTGCCCCGGGTGATGGCCTGCTCGATCTCGAGCGCGGTGGCGCTCTCGACGCACCCACCCGATACCGAGCCGGCAATGGCTCCATCAGCGGATGCGAGCATGCTGGAGCCTTCGGGTCGCGGCGCCGAGCCCCACACGCTGGTCACCACCGCGCGTCCGAAAGGTCTGCCGGTCTTGCTGAAGCGGTCGTAATCGGTGAGAAGATCGCGCATGCGGTGAGCTTACAATGCAGCTAGCCGTTCCGCCAACTGCTCCAGCGATGCCACGCTCCCGCAGGGGACGAAGTCGTCCACGAACGGCAATGCGGCCTCGAGCCCGACTGTCGCAGGCTCGAACCCGGTCCGGCTCGCCAGGGGATCGAGCCAGATCAGCCGGTGGCAGGACCGCTGCAGCCGGGCCATCTCGCGTGCGAGCACTACCGGATCGCCGCGCTCCCAGCCGTCGGAGACGAGGAGCACGAGAGCGCCACTCCGGACGGTGCGCCGTACCCAGCGCTGGTTCAGCTCGCGGAGACTGTCACCGATCCTGGTCCCGCCGTTCCAGTCAACCACCCGGTCCGCCACCCGCCGCAGCGCAGCATCGGCGCTTCGGGCGGCAAGCTGGCGGGTGATCCGGGTGAGCCGGGTCCCGAAGACGAAGACCTCGACCGGTGCCCCGGTACGCCGGAGCGCGTGGGCAAAGCGGAGCATGAAACGGCTGTATCGCTCCATCGACCCGCTGATGTCGCACACCAGGACGATAGGCCGGGGCCGGAGCGTGCGGCGCAGCCATCGCCAGCGGAGCGCCTCACCTCCGGTGCCGAGTGCCCCCCGCAGCATGAAGCGCGTAGCCGGGCGGTGGCCGCTGTGCTCCACCCGGCTCCGGCGGGCTCGGCGCAGCGAGAGCCGGGGGCGGAGCGCCGCAAGCATTGCTTCCGCATCCCGCGATTCCTTCGAGGTGAGCGCAGCAAAATCGGCCGTCCGGAGCAGCTCCCTCGAGCTCGCCGCCTGAGCCCGCACCGTGGCGACCGGCTCATGACCGGCCGGAGAATCGGGCGGAGCTGCGCTGCCCGGCGACCCCCGCTCGGTACTTTGCCGGATCCGTGGAAGCTGGGCCGCCAGCTGGCTCGACCCGCCAGGCCGGCGCCAGAACAGATCGAATGCGGCGTCGTACACCGGCCGGTCTTCCCGGCGGCGGACGAAGATGGTACGGCCCGCGACCCGAACGTCCTGCCGCTCATCCATTCCGATCAGGGTAAGCGTCTTGAGGAAAGCCGCCGTCTGCCCGGGGTCTACATCCAGACCGGCCCGCCGTAAGAGACGTCCGAACTCCACGACATTTGCCGCCATAACTCCACCATCGACTTCACGCATGTGCCCTAACCGGATCGAAATTTGCAGGCAATCTTCCCCTGCCATGAAACGCTTCGAATGTCGCGCGGTTCTCTTCGACCTCGACGGAGTGCTGGTGGACTCCACCAGCTATATCGAGGAACAGTGGCGCCGTTGGGCGAAGTCCAAGGGCCTCGCCGCCGAGCCGTTTCTGCGCGTCTGCCACGGCCGGCGGGCGCTCGACACCATCCGGCTCGCCGCTCCGCAGCTCGATGCCCCGGCCGAGGTGGCCGCGTTTGTACCGGATGAGGCGGGGAACGGCAACGCCTTGAAGCCGGTCGAAGGAGCCTCCCGCCTGCTGCAAGCGCTTCCAATGGGGAGCTGGGCCGTGGCGACCTCGGGCAGTCGCACCGGCGCAACCGAGCGTCTCACGGAGGCCGGCCTCCCGATCCCCGCCGTCCTGGTGTGTGCCGAAGACGTGGTGCACGGCAAACCCAGCCCCGACGTGTACCTGATGGCCGCAGCCGGCCTGGGTGTCTCTCCGACCGACTGCGTCGTGGTGGAGGACGCGCCGGCCGGAATCCAGGCGGCCCGATCGGCCGGCATGGCTGTCGTGGCGCTCACTACGACTCACCATCCTGAAGAGCTCGCTGCGGATGCCTGCACCAGCTCGCTCGCCGGCATCCATCTGGGCCGGATCGAGCGCCACGCCAGAAGCCCTCATTTTCTCGAGCTACTGGTCCTGGAATAAAATCTTTCTCGCCCCTCCGCCCCGCATCGTGGCAACATCCTCCTGATACTTGAGCAGAACCCCAAGCGTCTGTTCCACCTGAGCCGGCTCCAGCCGGTCGGTTCCCAGCGCGGTGAGCGCGGCGGCCCAGTCGAGCGTCTCGGCGATACCGGGCGCCTTGGTCAGGTCCGCCGAGCGGAGACGCTGGACGAAGCCGACGATCTCGCGGCCTAGCGCCTCGGGCACATCCGGCAGCCGGGCCTGGAGGATCGCCAGCTCCCGTTCGGGAGTGGGATAGTCGATCCAGTGGTAGAGGCAGCGCCGCTTGAGCGCGTCGTGCACCTCTCTCGTCCGGTTGCTGGTAAGAATCACCCGGGGCGGTCGGGTGGCCCTGATGGTCCCGATCTCGGGAATGGTCACCGCGAAGTCGCTCAGCAGCTCCAACAAGAAGGCCTCGAACTCCTCGTCCGCTCGGTCCACCTCGTCGATGAGCAGCACCGGAGGCTCCGCTCCCTTGCTCTCCAGGGCTTGCAGCAGTGGCCGCCGGATCAGGAACTCCTGGCTGAAGATGTCCCGGGTGGCCGCGGATTTTGCCTCGCCGCGAGCCTCGAGCAGGCGGATCTCGAGCATCTGCCGGGGGTAATCCCACTCGTACACGGCGGTGTTGATGTCGAGTCCTTCGTAGCATTGCAGCCGGATCAACTCGGCACCGAGGACCTGGGAGAGGGTGCGCGCCACCTCGGTCTTGCCCACCCCCGCTTCACCCTCGAGCAGGAGCGGGCGCTCCATCGCAAGAGAGAGGAAGACGGCAGTGGCCAGCTCGCGATCGGCGACGTAGCCGCGGGCGCAGAAGGCCGATTGGATGGTATCGATAGACGTTGGAGTCATGTTCTTGAAAAGCGCTTTCTTCATCCTTCCGGTGCTTCGAGGTCTTGGGCGTAGGCGGGAAATCGAAACCGCATCTCCCGCGTCAACACACCGCCATGGGCCAATTGCGCCAGGGCTCCGGGCGTCAGTCGTTCACCGGTGAGCAACCTTGGCAGGATCAGATCGGCGGCCGTCGCCATGGTGAACATGCCGCACTGCGGAAGCCCCAGTATTTGGCTTCCGGCCAGCTCCGCCAGCCAGATCATCGAGCCCGGGTGGGCGGGTACACCGTGTCGCACCACTCGGCCTCCCAGACTCAGCAGCGCAGCGAAGAACGGCGCGAGCGGGTCGCCGGCGGAGACACCGCCTACCAGGATGACCTGGAGCTTTCGGGCGAGGGCAAGCGACTCGAGCGCGGCACGCGCCTCGCGTTCGGCTGCGTCCGGCTCTCCGCTGGCGATCACGGTGGTCTCCACAAAACGGCCGCCGAGGGCTTCGACCTTGGTCCGGGCACCGGCCTCGAACCGCGCCAGCGCCGAGCCGCCGATGGTTTCCGCGACCAGAGCCGCAACTTCGAGGGCGAGATAGGGTCGCACTTCCAGCAGCGGGGCGTGCTCGTCTGCGATGCGCACACCCGCTTCCACCAGCGCGGTGGCGATCAGGTGCGGCGCAACCTTGACCGAGGCCACCACCTGACCGGTCCGGACCGCCTGACCGTGGAACAGGGTAAAGAGCTCGAGCGAATCGATGGTGTTGAGCCGGGCCAGCCCATCGGTGTGCACGTGAAGCACGCCGTCCCAGCCGGCGGCCAGGTCCAGCCGGCTCTGCCTTGGAGAATGCCGCTCGATCCCGGGGCCGATCGCCGCGGCCGCGAGTCGCTCCGCCGCTTCGTCCTCGTGCAGGTCACTCGCCTCGGGCCAAGCGATTCTGAGCGACTGGCTCAGGCCACCCGACCGGGCTGCCGCGATCAGCTCGGTTCCCAGACTGCGGTCCACCCTGGTGCCCTTTCGAAGGGTCCTCCCGCTCAGTTGGACCGGGGCGAGCAGGACGGCTCCGGCCAGCTCTTCCGGGTTGGTACCGGCCAGAGCCGAAGGAGAGAGACGCTTGGCGAGCACGCCATCACCCCTCTTGGCTCACTCGCTGGGCGAAGTCGGTCCAGAACTGCTCGGTGAGTTTGCGGGCGGTTCCTTCCATGAGCCGAGCCCCCACGTTGGCGACGGTGCCGCTCACCTCGCTGGTCGCCGACCAGTTGAGCTGGGTGCCGCCGGAGCCCGCATCGTCGACCTGCAACTTGGAGACGACGTCGATCGCCGAGCCGGGCGCCTTGCCGCGCACCCGCATCTTGGCGCTCTTCCCCGCGTCGATATCGAACAGCTCGACATCCATGGTGAATCGCACCCGGATCGAGCCGACGCCAAATCCGGAGATCACCTTGAAGTGGGTCGGGTCCACTGCCTCGACCGACTCGACACCCGGAGCCGACCGCGCCACGAAGTGCGGGTCCATCAGACGCTCCCAGACGCGTTCGCGGGGTGCGGCAATCGCCGGCGAGCCGGAGAACTCGAGCTTCATCGGGTGGGCTCCTCGAGGGCCTGGAGGTCGGCCGGGGTGTCGACGTCGGGGTTGTCGCCCGGAACCTCCAGGGCGACGACCCGGATCGAGCCATGGGCGGCCAATCCGGCGAAGCCGTGATCGCCGTCGAGTTGGTGGGCGAGGTGCCAGACGGAACGGTTGAGCAAGACCGGATGCCCTGGTGTGTCGGGACGGGCCGCGTAGCGGGGACGGAAGATGCCGGCGTCCCCCGCGCGCCAGGCGGCGACCAGCCCCTCGACGACATCGAGGCGAACCAGCGGCTGATCAGCCAGGAAAACCACCGCGGCGCCGACATACGCCTCTCCGGCTTTCCGGCGCTCCAGGGCCGCGAGGCCGAGTTGCAATGAGCGAGACAGGCCCTGGCCGGGGGCGTCGTTCAGGACGGCTTCGAGGCCCGCCTGCTCTACCAGCGCTCGAGAGTCCTCGTCTTGGGCGGATACGACCGCGCAGCCGCCTTTGAGGATGCGACGCTCGCACCCGGCGCGGACGACGTCGAGCACATGGGATAGCAGCGGACGGCCTCGGTAGGAGGCGAGGAGCTTCCCCCCCCCAAACCGCAGGCCCTTGCCGGCCGCCAGGACCAGGGGCGCCACCGTGAGTGGACCCGCCCCCGCGGCCCCAAGGGAGTCGAGGGGGGCGTATGGACTCATCGAGATCTATCGCGCACGCTCGAGTGCGGTCTCCAGCGCCCGGCGGGTGATCACGGTGGCGAGATGACGCCGGTACTCGGCCGGGGCGTGGATGTCGCCGTTCACCTCCACCCCGGTCGTTGCCTCGCCGGCCACCCTGGCGACGGCATCCGGCTCGCCGTTGCTGCCGACCAGGCTATCGGCACTCCGGAGCAAGTACGCGATCTCCCCCACACCGGTGAGCGCGACTACCGCGTGAGTGACCGCCTTGCGCTTCCGGGCGACGACCACGGCGGCGCCCACAATGGCGTATCCCGATGCAGGATGGTCGTGACTCAGGTAGGTCGTTCCCGCACCGGTGGGGGG
>Ga0193723_1000499_pt1 | contig 15479 bp, 16 predicted proteins | sample H2m2metaG_FD_143042 | JGI IMG/M metagenome (GOLD analysis project Ga0193723, IMG submission 143042) | Soil microbial communities from a riparian zone of the East river system, Colorado, United States - H2m2 | ecosystem: Environmental > Terrestrial > Soil > Riparian zone | place: USA: East River... | reverse complement strand
ATGAAGAACCTGGACCAGGTCAACAGGCCGGCCCTTAAGTACTACGTCAAACAGGCGATAAAGCTCGACAAACGCTGAGGTTCGGGGCTTTGCCGGTTGTGAAACCTGCGGGCCCGCATCGTGGCCGTTCGGATACGCTGCGACCGTAGTTGAGCGCCTACGATGCCGGTGCCTGGCACGACTTCTTTTTGACCGCGGGAACGGCCTCGGCCGCCCTCACGGGCTTGCTATTTGTGGCCCTCTCCATCCACCTGGATAGGATCCTCGGTCACTCCGAGCATCGCTTTCGAGCCCGTGGAAACTTCTTTGGCCTGACCGTGGTGATGGTCATGGCGCTCGTCGTCCTCATGCCGGCCCTCAACGAGAGATGGCTTGGCTTCGGGCTCATCCTGCCGAATCTGACTGCCGCCGCAATCAACTCCTGGTACATCCGCAGAGTTCTCCCTACCTTCTTTGGAGGCTCGATCGTTTTTCCTCTGCGCGTTGCACTCTCGTACGTGCTGATTTTGATGGGCGTGATTGGCGGCATCAGTGTCATGGTCGGTCAGGGGGGTGGACTCGTGTGGCCGGCCATCGAGTCCATCGGAATGCTGCTGATCGCGTTGCTCGGTGCCTGGTCATTGCTCGTCGGCGTTGCGCAGCGCTCCGGAACGGCAGTCGCAGAACAGCCACCCGCCGGCAGATAACCTTTCCAGCCGACCTCACCGGCTGGCGCTGTCGTCAGGGTCGCCAGGCCATCTCAGTGCGAGTGCGTCCAACAGGTCAAGATTCCCCGGCGAGTGGCCGCATTCGGTGAGGTAGCGAGCCACCTCGCTGCGGTGCTGTGTCCCATGGTTTACGACGTGGGCGAGGATCAGCCAGCGCGGCACAGCGAAGTCCGCGCCGACCGCCAATGACTCTGACAGGGCCGTCTCGTCGAGGGATTCCACGTAGTCCCGCAATCGGGTGTCCTCCTCAATGCAGAAAGCGTGGATGGCCGGCAGGTCGTCGAGCACGAACCCGTGGTCCCACACATACGTCTCCCCAACGTGGTTTCCGATGCAGAACTCCCGCCAACTCCAGTCCACGTCGACAAGGTGCCGGAGTGTGTGAAAAGCGCTGTCATGGTCAAATTTCCCTGTTGCGTGGAACAAGTCATTCGACATGCCGGCCGCCATTGTCAGGATCCGGTCGTTGGCCCAGGCATGGAACCTGATGAAGGCGAGCAGAGTGTCAGCGTTCATCCGCTCATCCTACGAATCAACCGGTTGCGTCATCTTGATAGGAGGCGGTAGCAGCGAATGGGAACAGTAGAGGGTTAGTGACATGCAGATCACCCGGAACAGCATCAAGACCATGGCGGGGCCGAGCGAATGGTTTACCGGAGCGGTGTACGTAGACAGCGTGGCGACGCCGGCCGATCCATCACGCCTCAGCGCGAGCAGCGTCCACTTCACGCCCGGCGCCCGCACGGCGTGGCACAAGCACCCAAACGGCCAGACCATCTTCGTCATCGAAGGCATCGGCCTCGCGCAACGACGCGGTGGTCCGATCGAAGTGATCCGCCCGGGCGACCGTGTGTTTTTCGAGCCGGGTGAGGATCACTGGCACGGTGCCTCGCCGGCGCGCTTCATGACCCACATCGCGATGCTCGACGTGGACGACGAAGGTAATGCCGCAACCTGGGGGGACCACGTCAGCGATGCTGAGTACGCGGCCGCGCCTTCAATCGATGGCGCATAGCGATGCGCGCAGCCGTCTACAACGGACCTCGCTCCATCGAGGTCGCCGAGCGGCCCGATCCCGCGACGAGCCCCGCGCAATCAAAGCGCTAATCCGTGTGGCTGTCTGACCATGACCGAACCCGTGGTCCGCAAGGCCGCGGTCCTGGTGATCATCCTCGTTCAAAGGAGACGGGCCGATGGCGCAGTGGAAAGGTGACCAGCTCGACAAGGTCGGGAAAGCGGAAGAAGTGCAGATCGCGTCTATCCGACGCGATGGCACGCTACGAAAACCCGTTACGGTGTGGGTCGTCCGCTACGGCGACGATCTGTATCTCAGATCCGTTGGCGGGCGAAACGGCCGTTGGTTCCGCGGCGTCCAAGAGACACACGAAGGTCGGATACGGTCGGGGGGCGTTCAGTTGGATGTCACATTCGTGGAGGCTGACGATGAGCTCAATGACGAGATTGACACTGCCTATCGAGCTAAATACCGCCGATACGCCGGAAACATCCTCAACAGCGTGCTGACTTCTGAAGCGCGAGCCGGGACTCTCAAACTCGTGCCGCGTTCACGCGGTGGTAGTTCAGCACCCGCCTAGTTCGGAGAACCTCGCCGTCAGGGCCGACTCTCGGGCCTCGGCTCCAAGACGATGACTGCCGTCTCTGACGACCGCAATGTGGCGTATGCATCGACGTCGTCGCCGTATCCGCTGTAGTCGCGCACCTTTGCCCATAAGCGCACCCGTTCCTCCCCCTTTGCGGCTCGCGCTCGGATCGCCCGTGATCCGTTCTTGAGCTCCACGATGGCATCGGGCTGTGCCTGGAGGTTGAGCCACCAGGCGGGCTCGGCATCGGCCCAGCCGTTCATGGCCAAGGTGACGAGGTTCGGTCCATCCTCGTAGTAGCCGAGGATGGCGGCACGCTCTTGACCAGAGTGGCGCCCGACCGTCGTCAGGCGCAAGTATCCGAACTTGCCGCCTGGCGTTGGCGTCGCGAGCCCGCGCCGCCCGCCTGTGAACCGATGGATCGCGCGGTGCACCACCCATGCGCTGCGGATGAACCACCGCGGAGGAAGCCATGGAGCCCGCTTGCGTTCATTGGGTGCGGTGGTCACGGCCAGACTTTAGACCTGGGCGACCCCACAAACTTTCGTCCAACGCCCAAAGATTGGAAGCATATTGTCGTGTGAGGATTGCCTCTCACCACGACTCAACCGCGAACACACGTAGAGGTTCCGGAAGTCCTTTGAATGAGCGCTCGCCACGCTCCACGAACGCAATACCAGAACCCGCGACCAGATCGCGCACAGTGCCGGACACCAAAACCTCGGCTGGAGCTGCACCGGCGGCGACCCGCGCTGCCGTATGAACCGCAATCCCGGTCAGTTTGTCGTCCAGCACCTCGCACTCCCCGGTGTGCACGCCCGCTCGCAGCTGGAGACCCAGGCCGACAGCTTGGTGAACAACGGTCGCCGCGCATCTGATCGCACGCGCGGGCCCATCGAACGCAGCAAAGAATCCGTCGCCTGCGGTATCGATCTCGCGTCCCTGATAGCGCTTCAACTCGCCTCGCACCAGGGCATGATGGCGCTCGAGGAGTTCCCGCCAAGCCCGATCGCCTAGCTTCGCGACCAGCTCGGTTGATCCGACGATGTCTGTGCTGAGGATCGTCGCGAGGACTCGATCGCCGGCGCCGGCATTGCGCGCGCCAGTGAGGAATTCCTCGATCTCGCCCAGGATGTCTTCTGTATTGCCCACCCAAGGCACGTGGTCAGCACCGGGAAACAACTTCAACCTAGCTCCCGGAATCTTTGACGCGATGAAACGGGCTTCGTCAGATTTGACGTCGCCATCCTCGATGCGATTCATGATCAGTGCTGGCACGCGGACTGTCGGCAACACCGAACGGATGTCCGCCTGAGTGTTCATCCGCAGAAGGGCAACTGCAGCAGCTGGGCTTGCAGATGCTCGGAAGTACGAGCCGATCCATTGGCGAAAGGCGACATCACCAACCATGCTGGGAAAGATGGTTTCCATGTCTATTGCTTTGCCCCAGGTCGCCTGTGTCTCGGCATACTGGATCTCGCGGTTCTCCGGCGTTGGCGCCCAGGGATAGTCGGGAGACCAAATCCGCTTGGCGTAGCTGCCAAACGTAAGGACGGCGCGAACTCTCTCAGGGTGAGTGGCCGCAAACAACAGGCACATTGAGCCGCCCTCGGAAAAGCCGAATAAAGCGGCTTGGTCGCTGCCTACTGCGTCCATCACGGCGCGGAGATCGTCCATGCGATCCTCCAAGGTGGGGAGCTCGTTGACGGAGACGCGGTCGGAAAGCCCGGTTCCGCGCTTGTCGAATGTGATGAGGCGGGCGAATGACGCCAGCCGGCGAAGGAAAGTGGCGAGGTGCGGCTCGTCCCATTGCAGGTCGATATTCGACACCCAGCCATGAACCAGGACGAGATCGAAGGGCCCTTCGCCTACGACTTGATAGGCAACACTGAGGTCGCCGCTGCGCGCATACCCCGTCTCTGGTCGCATGCGATCAGGTTAGAACCCCATGAGCCGACCTGGATGCGCCAAGGTAGGGTGTCAGATCAGTTCGGGCGCCTCTCCTTCACCACCGGCTTCAGATCGCCCTTCAGCGCATCCTCATACGCGGCCCACAGGACCCCATACGCCGCCACCAGGCCTTCGGGGCGGGGCTGCCTCAGGGCCACTTCGAAGCGCTTCGTGTATGGATGGTCGCCGAGCTCATCTCGCAGCAAGGCCTGAGTCTGCGCCTCCCATTTCGACGCCGACGCGAGGTCCTTGCGCTTCTCAATCATCAGCCGGCCCCGGTTCATCATCTCCTCCAGGCGTGCGACGAAACCGTGCCGGTCGAATCCCGTCGGCGCACGGGGCGGGCCCTCGCGGCTTACCGTCTTCCATTGGACCGGGCGGCTGTATGACGGGGCCGATGCGGAGGGGCGCCAGCCCGCGGCTGCCCGCTCTCTGTCATATGCCACGCGCTTGGTGCTATTGGTCAGAACCTCGTGCGCCAAGTTGATCAACTTCGCGTGCTCGAGCGCATCCGGATGGTTGCCGCGGTCAGGGTGCCAGTACTTGAGCTGCCGACGCCAGGCGGCATGCAGCTCCGTCTCCGTTGCGTCAGGCGGGACGCCGAGCACGAAATAGTAGTCGGCTAAGGGACGGCGGTCGTAAGGCGAGGCCGCACCTCCTTCGTTGCACCCGTAGAACCGGCAGCCGTGTAGGTCGCGGTCAGCTCGCTGAGCTTTCGCATCGTGTTCGCGCTGCGGATGGTGATCTTCTTGTACAGGGGCGTGCCGACGATTCTGTTCATCTGGCTCCTGCCCACGTTCTCGCGATCGACGCGCCAGATGACTGCCCCAGGCGTGTACCTGAGCTCATCGACGCCGCGCCTGATCGGGAGACGGTCGAGGATCCTGCGATCGTCGAGCTCCTTCCACAGCAACAGGACATAGGTCCGCATCGTTTTGTCGTCGACCCAATTACGCGGAATCGCGTCGACCATTTTCTTCAGGGTCTTGTGGTCCATGACGAGCACTTTGATCGCCATGCCCGTGTGCTGCTCGAGCGCCTTCTCGATCGGGGCCATGAGCCGCTGAGCGTCCGATGCTCGGGTCGAGAAGATGACGTTGCCCGAGTTGATGTAGGTCCGTACATCAGACAAACCGAGGGCGACGAAGGCCTCCTTGATGGCTGCCATCGAGACGATACCCCTGCCCCCGACGTTCACGCCCCTCAGAAAGGCGACGTAGGTCATTGACGCTGAGTTTGACTGCAATCCACGGTCGCGCCCGCTCTGCAACGCCTGAGGGCAGCGGCTGTTCGGGCCTTCCGCTATTCGGGCTTGATCCAACGCGAGCGACCGGTCGCGTCGGCGAAGTCCCACGGCTGCACCTCCGGCGGGTCCAGGCCGAAGTCCCTGAGGATGGCGCAGATCTGCTCGCGGTGAGCGGTGCCGTGGTGCAGCGCCTGGGCGGTCACGATGGCCGCATGGGTCTCGTACGTGCCGTCATCTAGGAATACCTTGCGCGTGGCGTCGTCGGGAAGGGACAGGAAGGCCATCCACAGCGCCTCCGCCTCGTCCACCCGCGGCGCCAGCTCGCCGAGATTTGAGCCCAGGCCGCGCTCGTGCGCCCAGGCGGGACGGTGGCCGGTCAGTGCGCTGAGGTAGCCACCGTCCGAGCAGACGATGTGGTCGAAGGTCTCCAGGATGCTCCCGTGGACCCCGGCCAGGGGCGCGGGCCGCGGTTGTGACAGCTGCTCGGGGCGAAGCTGGGAACAGAACGCCAGGAGTTCGCGAGTCGCCCAGGCGTGGTGCCGAAGCCCCTCCTGGAGCGTGGCGTTGCCTTCGCTCATCGGGTCGAAGGATAAGTCTCTTCTCAAACCGGTGTTCAGGACGAAAGCCGCCTGGGCGACGCCGGTGCCTAGCGCGAGGTGGCGGCTCGTTCGCCGGCCGGGATCGCGGCCTCCATTTCGGAAACCGCCACGTGGCACGCTGCTTTGTGCTCTGGGCGAAGCGTTCGCAGCCGCGGCGTGACCAGCGCGCATTCCTCGATTGCATAGGGGCAGCGCTGGCGGAAACGGCACCCTTCGCCGGGATCGACGACCCGCGGCGGCTCGGCGACCGATGAAGTTGCAGGCAGCGACACCGGCGCGCGGGGGTCAGGCACCGCCGACAGCAGCAGCTGAGTGTAAGGGTGCTTGGGATGCGCGAGCACGTCCTCGACCGGGCCACTCTCGGCGATCTTGCCGGCATACATGACGACGAGGCGATCGGCCACATATCGCGCGCTCGCAATGTCATGGGTGATGTAGAGGAACGAGACTCGCAGCTCTCTACGCAACGTGGCCATCAGGTTGAGGATGCCGATGCGGACCGAGACGTCGAGCATGGAGACCGGCTCGTCGGCGAGGATGAGCTCCGGGTTGCAGGCGAGCGCCTGTGCGAATCCAACCCTCTGCCGCTGCCCGCCGCTCAGCTCGTAAGGATACTTGCCAAGGAACTCCGCCCCAGGAGCAAGCCCGACCGATTCGAAGAGCTCAGCGGCGACCTGCACACGCGCAGCCTTGTCGAGGGTGGGACGGTGCAGCTTCAGAGCCCGCAGGACCCCGTGGGAAACTCGATACATGGGGCTGAGCGAGCCGTAGGGATCCTGGAACACCATCGGCACTCGACCCCGGTACTCGAGCACCTCCGAACGATTGCGCATCTGGCTCAGGGGCCTGCCGCGAAAGAAGATCTCGCCACCTGTCGGCTTGTACACGCCTGCAATCAGGCGCGCGATAGTGCTCTTTCCGCTTCCGCTTTCACCCACCAGAGCGACGATCTCCTGCTCACCGACTGTCAGGACGACATCGTCGACTGCGTGAAGGATGCGTTTGGAGAATATGCCACCCAGGCGGAAGTGCTTTGTCAGGCCGGATGTCTCGAGCAACAAAGGCTTCTCAGGCGTCATCTGAGTACAGGTGACACTTCACGAGTGCATCTGGCCGCACGTAAAGAGGCGGCTCCTCGGTGAGGCAGCGTGTCATCACTGACGGGCAGCGTGGATGAAATCTGCAGCCTGACGGCGGCCGCAGGAGGTCGGGAGGGCTGCCGGCTATTCCCACGAGGCGCTGCTTCGGGCCGGAGATGGAGGGAAACGATTGCATGAGGCCTTTGGTGTAGGGATGTTTCGGGTCCTCGAACATCATCCGGGTGGCGCCAATCTCAACCACCTGCCCGGCATACATCACGGCGAGCCGGTCCGAGAAGTGGCTCACCAGTGACATGTCGTGGGTGACGAACACCGCAGCGAAGCCGATCCGGCGCTGCAGCTCCTTGATCTGGAGCATCAACGAGCGCTGCGCGACTACATCAAGCGCTGACGTCGGCTCGTCCATGATCACGAGCTCTGGCGTGAAGACGAGAGCCATCGCGATCATCGCCCGCTGTCGCATGCCTCCGCTCAGCTGATGGGGATAGCTCTTCAGGTGGAGCGGATCGATTCCCACCAGCCTCATTACCTCTTCCGACCTCGCGCGCACGCGCTGCGCCGGCATGTTGTCGTGCGCCTCGATGGCGTCCTTCAGCTGTGCGCCGATCGTCATCACGGGGTTGAGCGCGTTCATTGCGCTCTGCATCACCACCGAGTAGTCGTGCCACCGAATGTGCCGAAGCTCCGTCTCGCCGAGAGTCACCATGTCGCGGCCCTTGAAGAGCACGCTGCCAGATGCGATCTCAGCCGGTGGACTCAGTAGCCTCGCGATCGCGAAGAGGAGCGTCGACTTGCCGCATCCTGACTCGCCAACGATTCCAAGGAACTCGCCCTTGGCCACCTCGAGGGAGACGCTGTCGACTGCGCGTACCGCGCCTCTGCTGGTCATGTAGTCGACACTGAGGTTCCGAACGTCGAGCACCGAAGCGGTCGCGATCACGTCCTGGTCCTGCGCACTGGCCTCAGTGCTGGGTTGCCGATCTCGTCGAACGCGTAGTTGAGCAGCGCAAATGCGGCGCCGAGCGCCGCAATGCAAAAGCCTGGGGCCAGCACCCACAGCGGCGAGCCTGCCAGCAGCGCGCCGTTGTTCTGAGCCCAGTGGAGCATCGTTCCCCAGCTGAGGTCGTTCGAGTCGCCCAGCCCGATGAACTGCAGGCCTGCTGCCGCGAGCACCGCGTAGAGCGCAGCGCCCAGGAAGATGGCGACGATGAGCGAGGTCATGTTGGGAAGGATCTCGAACACGATGATGTAGAAACTCCGTTCGCCACGTGCCCTCGCCGCCTCGAGAAACTCCCTGTTGCGCAACGACAGGGCCTGAGATCGCAGCTGACGGGCGCCGTACGACCAGCCCGTGATGACGATTACGGCGATTAGAACCAGAATCCCTCCACCCTTTGCGTAAGCGGCGACAACGATCATCAAAGGCAGTGTCGGGATGACCAGAAAGACATCCGTGAACAGGTTGAGCACGTGGTCCCAAAGACCGCCCAGGTAGGCGGCGGAGACACCGACCACGACAGCGATCACAGTCGCCATCAAGCCGGCGACCAGGGCCAGGAAGAGCGACTGCCTCGTCCCCCAGACAAGCTGCGAGAAGATGTCCTGGCCGTTTCCTGTCGTTCCAAGGAGATGCGCCCGAGACGGCCCAAGGATCGGCTCGAACTGGATGGCATTCGGATCGTACGGAGCGATGACTCCGGCAAAGATCGACACAACGGCGAAGATGCCGACCACCACGATTCCGGCGAGGGCCTTGCGGTTCGAGACCAGCGCGCGGGCAAGGGTGCCTACGACTCCTGACTGCGAAGACACCATCGGGGTTTCAACAGGCGCCTGGTCGGTGATTATGCGAACTGCCATTGCCAGAGGCCTATGCGGTATCCCGCGTGCGAGGATCGAGCCACGCAGTGAGGATGTCGGCCGCCAGCACCGCAACCAGCACTGCAACGGTGATGAGCAGGAACAATGCCTGCATCAGTGCAAAGTCCTCGCTGTTGACCGCCTGGAGGAGCATGAAGCCCACCCCCGGGTAGTTGAAGACGATCTCCACCAGGATGGCTCCGCTGATGACGAATCCAAGGGACATCGCAAAGCCGGTCAGGTTGGGAAGGATCGCGTTGCGACCTGCGTAGGTCAGCATGATGCGGAGGGGGGAAAGGCCCTTGGCTCTCGCCATCTTCACGTAGTCCTCGGCCAGCGTCGTGATCATGGTGTTGCGCATGGTCAGGATCCAGCCGCCGATCGATGTGATCACGATCGTCAATGCAGGCAGGAAACCATGCCAGGCCACCTCGCCTACAAATGACCACGACAGGTTGATCGATGAATTGAGGTCGTAAGCGAAGCCAAGAGGAAACCAGTCGAGCGTGATCGAGAAAAGCAGCAGCGCGAGCAGGGCGAGCAAGAAATACGGGAAGGAAGAGATGACGATGAACACGGGCGGCAGGAGAGCGTCGAAGATGCCCCCTCTCCACCAGGCGCTCAGCATCCCGAGAAGGGTCCCCAGGAGAAAGGCAATTATGGTGGCCATGCCGACCAGCCCGATTGTCCAGAGCAGACCCTGTTTGATGACATCGCCGACAGTGTTTGGAAAGAAGGTCAGGGACACACCAAGGTCGCCCCGCAACGTGTTGCCCAGGTACTGGAAGTACTGCTGAACCAGGCTCTGGTCGCTGCGCACGCCAAAAGCTGCCTCGATGGTCTTGATCGCCTGGGGGCTGACGCGCCCGTGAAAGCGAACCAGCATTGCCTGGCCTGGATTGCCGGGCATGACTCGCGGAAGGATGAAGTTGATGGTCAGCGCCGCCCACAACGTGATGGCGAAGAACTCGAGCCGCCGAACGAGGTAGCTCATGTCAACCCAAGCCTAAGGCCGAGAAGGGCGGCGCATGCTACCTCGCCGCCCTCCTCCATTGCGTGGCTAAGCCGTCTTGTAGAGATGGGTTAGGACGACCTCCCAGTCCGGCAGGTTCCACGGCGCCGGCGCCGCGTATGGGTCATCAGGAGTCGGCCAGCCCGCGAAATCCTTCGTCGAGTACTGGTACCAGGCAACGCCCTCCACGATGGGTATGACCGGCACGTCCTCCAGCATGATCGCCTCGACTTGCTTGATCAGGTCGTGCTGTTTCGCCTCGTCGGTCGTCGCGCCGAACTGGTCGAACAGCGTGTCGGCGGCCGGGTTCACGTATCGCCCGTAGTCGCCTCCCGCGGTTGTGCCGACCGCGGCGGTGGTCGCGCTGTGGAGGGTGTTACGAAGCTCGTAGTAAGGCGACGGCCCAGGCGATGCGTCGACAGTGCCGAACGCGAGCTCGAAGTTGCCTGTAAACAGCTTGTCGAAGTAGGCGTTGCTCTCGAGGTTCTGGGCCTTGAGCTCGATGCCGACTTGCTTGAGGTTGGCCTGAACTACCTGCACGGAGGCTATCCAGTCGGTGTAGCCGGCGATGTCGATGATCGTGAAGGAAAGCTTCTTGCCTGAAGCGTCCTGGAAGATCCCGGAGCTGCCTTTTGTGAAGCCCGCCTGCTGAAGAAGTGCTGCAGCTTTCGCCGGGTCGAACTTGTAGTCGTACTTGGCAGCCTGAGCCTTGTCGATCCAGCTGTCGAACGTCGGCGAGAGGACGCCTGTCTGGTTGCCTGGCGGCTCGTAACCGTACTCACCCAACTTCGAAACGCTGCCCCGATCGATCGCGTAGGCGAAGGCCTGGCGGACCAGCTTGTTGTCGAAGGGCGCCTTCTTCACGTTGAACCAGAGGTTGACGTTCTGGATCGGAGGGAACCAGTAATGGTGGTTGGCCTTGTCCCTTGCCACGTAGTACGTGTCGATGTTGGGGATGAACTGGCCTCCCCACTGGGCCTGGCCGGTGGCAAGGTAGGTGTTGGCGGGGTCGTTGTCGAGAAATGCCGGGTACTTGACGGTATCGAGGTACGGCAATCCCTTCTGCCAGTAGTTGGGGTTGCGGGTGTAAGTGATGTTCTGTGGGGTGCACTCGCTCATCGTGAAGGGGCCGGTGCCGATTGGGGCTTTGACGTGCTCGGTCACCGGGTCCTTGAAAGCCGACCAGATGTGTTGTGGAACAATCGCTGTCTGGCCGGCGATCTGGTAGAAGTTCGGCACCGCCGCCTGCTTGAAGACCATCACCACCTTGTCGGAACCCTCCTGCTTCACGGTATCGAGAACCGTCCAGACTGACTGCAGGTCGAGCTCCTGATGCTGCTTGATCAGGTCGAACGAGAAGACGACGTCGGCAGCGCTGAACGCCTGGCCATCGGTCCACTGGACGCCCGGGCGGATGGTGAACGTGAGCGTTTTGCTGTCGGCGCTCCACTCGTAGGCGCTGGCGAGCCAGGGGGTCTTCCTGTCGTTCAGCAGGTTGTCGTAAACGAGCGGCTCGTAGAGAATTCCGAACGACTGACCATTGACCGAACCGTTGTAAGGATTGAAGTCGCACTGCCAGAGAGAGCCGCTCTCGTTGCTGATCGTCAGGACCCCTCCGGTGGTGCGCTTGGTCCCGCTATTTCCACTGCTCCCGCCGCAAGCGCCCAGGAGCAGCGTAAGAGCCGCCAGCAAACTGATTACCGGGTAACGGTGTCTCATGCCAAGCACCTCCAAAACTCGAATCTGGCGATATTTCGTTTGCGTCTGCGGGCAGCTACATTCATCCGATTGCTGCCTCCGACACCTGTCGAGCCGGTGAGCGCATGAAGACCCTGTCGCGAGCCACATCCAGGGCCGTGGCCACCGCTCCGCGCAGCACTGCATCCTCTCCAAGCGCGGAGACGAGGACTCGCGGGCGGAACGGAAGAAGCTGCCGGAGCTCGCGCTCGATTGGCTCCAGTAGCAGGTCGCCATTGCGGCCGATGCCTCCCCCGAGGATCACCAGCTCCGGATCCAGCACCGGCGTTACCGTGGCGATGGCCAGTGCCAAGCGCGCCGCCTCCGCCTCCACCACCCGCAAGGCGAGAGGGTTGGCGCGACGCGCGGCAGTGAATATCTTTTCCGGGCTGAGGGGCGGGCGCATGCCCAGCGTGCGGGCGATGCGCACGACGCCGGCCGCGGCGGCCGCCTCTTCGAATGCGCCACGCCGGCGGTTGGCAGGATCGTGCGGATCACCCATGCCAAGCGGCATGTATGCGATCTCGCCTGCCGCCCCATGCGCTCCGCGGTACAGCTGCCCGTCGATCACAAGCGCCATCCCGATTCCAGTGCCCACGGAGAGGAAGACAAAGCTGCTCACATTGCGTCCGTGCCCGTGCGCCCGCTCGGCAAGAGCGGCAAGGTTCACGTCGTTTTCGAAGTTCATGTTGGTGCCGAGCTCCTCGCGGACCGCTTCCACGAGGCCGTGCCGGCCCCAACCAGGAAGGTTCGGCGCCATCGCGACGTAACCATGTGCGGGGTCGAATACCCCAGGGCTTCCAAGCGCGGCGTGGGTGACCTGATCCCATCGAACACCGGCCTCGGAGGCAAGGCGCCGCGCGATGGCTCCAATCTGGCCGATAAGCGTCTTGGCGCTGCTCACCTTCGCCCGCTCGTCGCGACGAGCCACGATGGTTCCCGCTATGTCGGCGATCGCTGCTCTGACCCATCTGCGGCCAACGTCGATGCCGACCACCCAGCCGGCCATCGGGTTGAGCTCGTAGAGGAGCGCGCTGGGCCCGCGCTCTCCCCTCGACCGTCCGACTTCGCGCACAAGGCCGGCATCGAGGAGGGCGGCGAGGGAGAGCGACACGGTGGGTTTCGAAAGCCCGCTGATCCTTGCTGCCTGCGCGCGCGACAGGGGGCCCTGCCGGTGGACGAGCTCGAGCAAAGTTCGCTCGTTGATGGCTCGCAGCAGGCTCGGAGTGCCGACAGTGATGCTGTGATCCCTGTGCTGGGCGCGAGCCTGAGCATTCCCTTCGGCGTTGAAGCTTGACAGCGGTGCCATAGTTAGGAAGAATTCCTTACGAAACCATAGCCACAACCACCCAAGGCGTCAAGAGGACTTTTTTGGGAGACCGCCTAATCCTTCGGAAAGAATCTCGACAGGTGCTTTCGGTTCGCCTCGACGAGGGCGTTCAGCAGGCCGGTCGCCACCGAGTAGCGACCGACCAGGGGATTGGCGAGCAACGCCTTGAGCGCGGCCGAGCGATCGCCGTGGATCGCCGCCTTTACGGTGAGCCGCTCATAAGCCTTCACCTGTTGGACGAGCCCGAGCATCTCAGGCGCGAGGGGGCTGAACCGCCCAGGGCGGGCTCCTTCGCGCCCGATCCGGGCGGGCACCTCCACCACTGCGTCCGCCGGCAGGTCCGGGATAGCGCCGTCGTTCCTGATGTCAACCACCTGGTCGTCGCCGGTGCCGGCGTGGAGCGAGGCGATGAGCTGAGCTGCAGCTTCGCTGTAATAGGCCCCACCTCGCTGTTCGAGGAGCTTGGGCTTCACATCAAGGGAGGGATCTCTGTACATCTCGAGCAGCTTCTTCTCGATAGCCATTACCTCGGCTGCACGCGACAGCTTGGCCCCGGACATCTGCTCGCGCAAGACAACGTCACTGAGATAGAAGTAGCGCAGGTAGTAAGAGGGGACCGCGTCGAGGAGGCGGATCAGATCGGCCGGCATTCCAATGTGCTCCCCAATCGCCTCGGCATCTCGGCTGATCAGCTCCGGGAGGCGGTCCACTCCATCCACACGCACCGCGCGCTCCCAGGTCAGGTGGTTGAGTCCGAGGTGCTCCAGCGCGACGCGCTGGGGTTCTGTTTCCAGAAGCTGCGCGAAATACCGCTGGAAGCCCATCGCGGAGTTGCAAAGGCCGATCGCACGGTGGCCTTCGTCGAGAAGGGCCTGCATGACGATGCCGACAGGGTTGGTGAAGTCGACAACCCACGCGTCCTTGGCGCCACGCTTGGCAGTCTGCTCAGCAATCTCGAGGACGACAGGGACGGTGCGCAGCGCTTTTGCGAAGCCGCCAGGCCCGGTCGTCTCCTGGCCGATGCACCCGAACTCGAGCGGAAGGGTCTCATCCATGAAGCGGGCGGCCTGGCCGCCCACACGCAGCTGGACGATGACGAAGTTTGCGCCGTCGATGGCGCGATTGCGATCGGTTGTCAACACGAGGCTTCCCGCCCATTCGCGTTTGTTGAGAATCCGCCGCGCAAGCCCCCCTACGACATCAAGGCGTTCCGAGTCGATGTCAAACAGCACGAGCTCGTCGATGGGCAGATGTTCTCTGCGAGTGACGAATCCCTCGATGAGCTCGGGGGTATAGGTGCTGCCACCGCCGACCACGGCGATCTTTACGCCCACGTCGGCGCATCCTACGCGAAAATACAAATCAATGGTTAGGGAAGTTGCCAGATAGACGCCGGCGGGTGAAACCGACGATCCTGGCGGTTGACGGAGGCGACTCCAAGGCAGACGTCGTCCTGGTCGATGCGCATGGAAGCCTTATCGGCGCGACTCGCCGCTCAGGATCCGCTCACTTCGGGCTGGGCCACAATGGCTCCCCCGTCGACACGGTGGATCAAGCGATTCGAATCGTTTGCTCGGATGGAGGCCTCGACCCTGAAAGCAAGCCGATCGCGACTTCAGCGGTTTACTGCGTGGCAGGGGCCGACATCCCTATCGACGACCGGCGGATCGCCTCGGAGCTGGCGGCTCTCGGCTGGGCCAGTCGAACAGTCATCCGCAACGACACCTTCGCGATGCTTCGCGCCGGCACCGAGCGCGGTTGGGGGGTGGCGGTCGTGTGTGGAAGCGGTCTCAACTGCGCGGGAGTTGGGCCGGAAGGGAGAGTCGTGCGCTTTCCTTCCTTTGGCGAGCTCTCAGGGGACCGCGCATCGGGAGGCGGATGGCTGGGCAGGGCGGCCCTCGGCGCTTCACTCCGGGCTCGCGACCGCCGAGGGCCGCGCACTGTGCTCGAGCGTTTAGCTCCAGCCCATTTCGGCATGGCCAGCCCGACGGCGCTCATGGAAGCGGTCTACGTCGGGAGCCTCGATGAGCGCCGCTTGCGGGACCTTGCACCTATTGTTTTCAAGGCGGCGGCAGTGGGCGATGCTGTGGCGCGAAGCTTGATTGATGAGCTCGCCGACGAAGTGGTGGCCAACGCGAACGCCGCGATCCGCCGCCTCCGTGTCACGACGCGCGATGTCGAGGTGATCCTCGGCGGTGGCGTCTTCAAGAGCAACGATGAGAATCTCTTCAAGCGAATCGAGGCAGGGATTCATGCAGTGGCGCCGAAGGCGGTGATGAAGAGACTTCAGGCGCCCCCTGTGCTCGGGGCTGCCCTGATCGGGCTAGATGAGCTCCG
>Ga0193723_1000498_pt1 | contig 15481 bp, 13 predicted proteins | sample H2m2metaG_FD_143042 | JGI IMG/M metagenome (GOLD analysis project Ga0193723, IMG submission 143042) | Soil microbial communities from a riparian zone of the East river system, Colorado, United States - H2m2 | ecosystem: Environmental > Terrestrial > Soil > Riparian zone | place: USA: East River... | reverse complement strand
CGAATATCCCGAGAGAGTGTCGCCTGAGTCACAACGAACCCATCGTCGGCCAGGGCCTCACGCAGCTCGTCCTGGCTCTCGATCCGGCGCTCCCGCACGACGCGGAGGATGGCAGCATGGCGTTGGGTCTTCATAGGGACCGATAGACTTCCTTCCCCCCCACGTAGGTCCGTAGTACGTCGCGCGGTCCACTGGCAACTACCTGCTCGGCTGGTGTCCCGCCGGTGTTTACTGGAATCCGCACGACGGCGCAGTCGGCCCACTTCCCGGGAAGCAGGCTACCTGTATGGGAGTCGAGGCCCAGGGCGCGCGCGCCGCTCAGCGTGCAGAGCTCGATCATATCATCCGCATCGAGGGATGGAGCGAGACCGGCAGCCTCGCGCGACTCGGCCAGCAAGTCGAGCAGCCCCACGCTGACAACCGAATCGGTCCCCAGCCCCACCCGGATACCGCTCTCCAGCAGCACCTCGAGGGGAGCGTCACCATGCCCGTGGGCGCGGTTGGATAGCGGGCAATGGGCAACCGCCGCACCCGAATCCGCCAGCCGGCCGATATCACCTCCGTCGAGCTGCACCGCGTGGATGCACAGCGTCCGTTCGGAGAGCACGCCGTGCTCGGCCAGCCAGCGTATCGGCGTCCGGCCAGCCGGCGAGGGTAGCGGGATTCCCCTGGCACGCCACGCATCGGCGAACGGGCCGGCTCCTTGGAGAAGGAGCTCCGATTCCGCCGGCGACTCCGCCACATGCACCGCCACCGGCAACCGCTCGGAGCGGGCCCAGTCCGACACGGCGCGGAACAGCGGCCCGCTCACCGTATACGGAGCGTGGGGCGATACGCCGATGCTCACCCGATCGGTGGTGAGCGGGCGAAGCTCATCCACTCTCGCCTGGAGACCCGCCAAACTCTCTTCAGTCTGGCCTGGATGAGGCCCGAAGACCTCTTGATACGCTATGCCCGAGCCACCAGCCTCCACCAGCGCCTTGATGACGGCGCCGGAATCGCCGGTGTCCGCAATAGTCGTGACCCCGCTGGCAAAGCACGCCGCGACACCACGCCGTGCCGCCTCGACGTACTCCGCTGAGCTTCGAGTCGCCTTCAGTTCCCGCAGCCGGCGGATCCAGGCGGTGAACTCACGCTCAGGGACCCGATGTTCGAAGCCGGTGAGTTCCAGGTGGGTATGGGTATTGATCAGGCCGGGAAGGATGACGGCGTCGTCAAACCTCTCGGCCGGTGTGTCAACGGACCGGGGAACGCTGACGTCAGGCCCGACGGCGAGAATCCGTCCGTCGGAATCGATCAGCAGGGCGCCGTGTTCGATCGGCGGACCTTGAACCGGAATCAGCCACCGCGCGGCCAGCCGCCGCGTCCGCATGTCAGCGCGGCTTAGTGGGCGCCGGGCCGGTTCCCCCCATTACGCCTGAGGTCCCGCCGCTGGTAGCGGTGCCGCCGCTCGCCGGCGGGGGCGGGGGGGTCGGAGCACCGACGGCTGGAGCCGTGGGAGATGCGCCAGTCCCCGGAGCGGCCTCAGGGCCGTTGCCACCCATCACACCGCCCATCGAGCCGAACGGCGAGTGCACCGGGCAGAAGGCGGTCGGCTCCGTCCCTGGTATGAACGACTCGATGTAGTGCACGTCCTTGGGGCAGAATGGCGTGGCCTTGTAGCCGGTGGTCTTGTCGACGTCGAGGGCTGTGAGACCGGTCGGCCGGGACCATGCCGGCGGGATGCTCCGCCGCTCGTACACCTCGCGCATCATCGCGGTCCAGGCCGGCGCGGCCAGGACACCGCCTTGCGCATTTGCTTTGATCTTCTTCGGCTGGTCGAAGCCGATCCACACCCCGGTCACCATATCAGGCGTGAACCCGATGAACCACACGTCGTTGCCGTCGTTGGTGGTACCGGTCTTTCCGCCCGCCGGGAAGTTGATCCGGGTGCCCACAGTGCCCACGGCAGTACCATGCCGCACCACGTCCCGCAGGACATCGGTCATGAGCCAGGCATGAAGCGTGTCCATGACGGCCACGGTCCGGGTCGGCGGCTGCCAGATGATCTTGCCGCTGCGGTCTTCGACCCGGAGGATGCCGTTGGGCATCGTGCGGGTGCCCAGATTAGCGAATGTGGTATAGGCCGCGATCATCTCGAGCGGGATCACGTCCGCCGAGCCGATGTGGATGGAGGGGAACGCCGGTACCCGGGTCGTGATGCCGAACTTGGTGGCCTCGCTGATCACCGCCTGTTCGCCCAGCTCCATACCGAGCTTGATAGCGATGATGTTGCGGGAGAGATACAGCGCTCGCCGGATCGTCATCGGCCCGTCGAATTCGAGATCGTAGTTTTGCGGGGCCCAGGGTGGCTGGGCCGGATCGAGCTCGACGCTGAGCGGATCGTCCACCATCACGTGCGACAAGGGATAGCCGGCCTCGACCGCGGCCGCATATACAATCGGCTTGAAGACCGACCCCGGCTGGCGGAGTGCTTGAGTGGCGCGGTTGAACTTACTGTCCTCGAAGTCACGGCCGCCGACCATCGCCCGGATGTACCCGGTCTTTGCCTCGAGCGTGACCACCAGTCCCTGGAGATACGGGGTGGTGGTCCGGTTGTTGTCCTCGACGTTGTCGGTGCGGGATTCTAGGTACTGCCGGTAGGTGTCGTGCAGGTACTTCCCGTCCGCGCCGCTTTCGATCGCCTCCAACCTGGCCTCCAGCGCCCGTTCCGCAGCCTGCTGAATGTCGAGGTCGAGGCTGGTGTAGATCCGGTAGCCGGAGGTGTACAGCTCGCGCCCGAAGCGCGCTTCGAGCTGCTGCCGCACGTACTCCACGAAGTATTCGGCCACCCCACTGAAGTCCGAGTGGGACGAGAGCTGTAGCGGGTATGCCTTCCAGCGCTCTGCCTCCTCGGCGTTCAGCAGATCGTTGTCCCGAAGCAGATTGAGCACCGTATTGCGGCGCTGAATGTTGAGGTTCGGGTTGCGGCGAGGATTGTAGCGCGATGGAGCCTTGGGGATGGCGGCGAGGGTTGCAGCCTCCGCCACGTTGAGATCACGAACCGACTTGCCGAAATAGCGCTGGGAAGCCGCCTCCACACCGTACGCGCCGTTCCCCAGCGGAATCTGATTCAGGTAGATCTCGAGAATCTTGTCCTTGGGATATTTTCGCTCGATCTCCAGCGCCACGTGTGCCTCGCGTAGCTTGCGCCGGAGCGACTTGTCACGTCCGCTGATGTCCTCGTCCCAGATGTTCCGGGCGAGCTGCATTGTGATGGTCGAGAATCCTTCAGCGAAGCGGAGGGCGAAGACGTTCGTGCGGATTGCGCCGAAGACGCGGTACCAGTCGATGCCGTGGTGCTTGTAGAAGCGTTTGTCCTCGGTGGCGATGAACGCGGCCTTCACATAGGGCGACATCTCCCCCAGCGGGATGACCGTGCGGCGCTCCAGCCCGAGATCGGTGATCAGCCGGCCGTCGGCCGCGTAGACCTTGGAGGCCTGGCTCGGATCGTACCCGCCGAGCTCCTCGATCGAGGGGCAGGTATTGCCCGCGCACGCCCGGCTCCAGGCCGCCGCCAGAAAAGCCAGCCCAAAGGCAAGCGTTGCGAGCAGACCGACCAGAATGTTGCGCCGAGCGCGAGGCGAGAGTCGGACGCGCTTCACTGTGGGATCCAGCGGGAGGGCCATGTTCGCAAACTAGCCGATTGCGAGGCTCGATGGTAGCATTGGCGGCTATGAATGCAGTGCTTAAAACTTTGACGGCCCGCGGCCTGCTCCAGGACGCGACCGCCGGCTTGGAGGAACGGCTCGGTCGGGGTCCGGTGACGGCGTACGTAGGCCTGGATCCCACCGCTGATTCTCTTCACGTCGGTAGTCTGGTTCCCATCATCGGAGCCGCCTGGCTGCAACAGGCTGGGCACACGCCGATCGTGCTGGTCGGCGGCGGGACCGGAATGGTGGGAGATCCCAGCGGGAAACGGTCCGAGCGGCCGATTCTGCCAATCGAGGAGATCGATCGAAACGCCGAAGCGATACGCCGTCAGGTTGCCCGATTCCTCGACTTCGAGAGTTCCAAGTCCAACGCGGCGCGCCTTCGGAACAATGCCGATTGGCTTCGAAAGCTCCCCCTGATGGACTTCCTGCGAGACACCGGTAAGCATCTCACGCTGGGCTTTATGCTCCAGAAGGAGAGCGTTCGGAGTCGCCTCGAGACCGGGATCAGCTACACCGAGTTCAGCTACATGGCCATCCAGGCCTACGATTTCTGGCACCTCTTCCGTACCGAACAGTGCGAGCTTCAAATCGGTGGCAGTGATCAATGGGGAAACATCACCGCCGGTATCGAGCTGATCGGCAAGCGCGAGAGCCGCCAGGCGTATGGCCTGGTATTCCCCCTGGTCACCACGACCTCGGGCAGCAAGTTTGGGAAGAGCGAGGCCGGTAACGTCTGGCTCGATCCAGCTAAGACGAGTCCGTACCAGTTCTACCAGTTCTGGATCAACACCGACGATCGCGACGTCGAGCGATACCTGAAGCTTTTCACTTTTCTGCCCCTGGAGGAAATTGGCGCCGCGCTTGCGGTGCACGCCCAGGACCCCGCAAAGCGCATCGCTCAGCGCTTACTGGCCAAGGACGTGACGACGCGAGTGCATGGTGCGGCGGAAGCGGAGCAGGCCATCGAGACGAGCCGGGCCCTGTTTGAAAGACGTGGTGTCACAGTGACGCCCGGAACAGGAGAGCTCGTACTCATGGGCCATGCGCCTACGGTAAAGGTGTCTCGGAGCAAGCTCGGGGACCTCTCAATCGTTGGACTACTGGTGGAGAGCGGCCTTGCCAAATCGAAGGCAGAGGCGCGTCGGGGCATCCAAGGGCGAGGGTTCTACTTAAACGATGTGCCTGTCGAGTCTGTAGACCTCCGGCTCGGTGAGACTGAGTTCAAGGGCCCGCCAGACGATCGTTACGTGATGCTTCGGAAGGGAAAGAAGAACTACGTGCGGCTCGTCCTGGAGCCCTGAACCGGGCGCTGCCCCACCGCCCCCAGCCAGCGGCCCTGGACCGAGCCCCTCCGGCTTCGAGTGTACGACCTCCCCACCCTGCTTCCCCTTACACTCAGCCTTCGGGGCTCAGCCCAGTTCCGCTGGCCGCCCCTCCCCATCTTGAAGGCACATACGGTCGGGTGGAGCAGACGACACGGGCATGGGTTCGACGGCAGGCTCCCAGGGGAAGGGTGGAGCGGTTGTCGTGGAGCCTGCCGGAGGGCCCATGTCCGTGGCGGCTGCGCGGCGGGGTTGGGTACTTGTCAATGCGAAGCGTCTTCCAGAATCTCCGCCACCCGCTCCATCTCCTGGACGGTGTTAAAGGCGTGCGGGCTGAGACGAATGGCACCCTCCCGCATGCTGCAGATGATCCGTGCAGCCTTCAAGGCCCGAAAGGCCTCGCCCAGGTTTGCCGGAGCCACGCAAAGGATCCCGGATCCGTGCGACCCCTGGGGCGATGCCACGCGCGCGCCGGACCGCTCCGCCCAAGCGAGCACCGGCGTGTGCAGGCGCCGCAGATGGGCGGCAATCCGATCGATACCCAGCTCCAGGATCAGGCCCAGCGACGCGTTCATGCCGGCGAAATCCTGGTACGGAAGGGTGATCAGCTCGAACCGCCTTGCATCACCGCGCAGGGTGTCGTTGTACTGCGTCAGGCGGGTGAAGTCGTCGGTGCCCTCGAACGCCATCCATCCGGTCACCGACGGGTTCAGCTCACGAATCAGGTCTCGGCGCACATACACGAACCCCGACCCCCAGGGTGAGAGGAGCCACTTCTGCGCTCCGCAGGCCAGCACGTCCACTGGCGTCTTCCGGAGGTCCAGCGTCATCTGCCCCACCGCCTGAATCGCGTCCACCACCAGGTAGGTCCCGGATGCTCGAGTGGCAGCCGAAAGCCGAGCCAGATCGATCGTGTACCCGTTGCTGAACTGCACCAGAGACACGGCGAGCACCCGAACCCGAGGGTCGCGCAGTCGATCCAGCAGGCGGCTCTCGTCGGGCCAGCCTTCAGGCGTCGTCGGCACCAGCTCCAACGTCACGCCGACATCCTTAAGGAGCATCCAGGGATACACGTTGGCCGGAAACTCACGGTCGCTGGCAAGTATGATGTCGCCCGAGCGGAGCGGGAGCGCCCGAGCGGCAAGGCTCAACCCGAAACCGGTATTGATGCTGAGCGCGATCTCCTCGGGCTGGGCTCCGATTAGCTGCGCCGCCAGCCGCCGCGACTCGGCCATGCTCGTGAAAATGTCCCGGTCGGGCAGCTGAAACGGAGCAGACCGGCGGCGGTTGAACTCTTCCAGGGTCTTCCGGGTCCGTTCCGGCAGCGGACCGATGCTGGCGTTGTTGAGATAGGTGGTCTCATCGGTCCAGGGGAATTCAGTTCGTCTGAGCCCGCGGAGGTCATAGCCCGGTGAGAGGTGAGAGGTAAGAGGTGAGAGGGATGGCACCTCACCTGCCGCGGCTTGGACCTTCCCCTTCTCACCTCTCACCTCTTACCTCTCACTCCGAAGCCTGGGATCGTAAGCCTCCCGCAGCGCGTCCCCCACCAGGTTGAATCCCAGGACCGCGGCCCCAATCGCAAGGCCGGGAGCGAAGGATATCCACGGGGCTACCCGCAGCAGGTCCCGCCCATCCGCCACCATGGCCCCCCAGCTCGGTGTCGGGGGCTGGGCACCCAATCCCACGAACGACAGCGCCGCTTCCGCCATGATAGCCCCCGCAATACCCAGCGTCGCCGCGATGATCACCTGGGTCCGCACGTTGGGCAGGAGATGGCGTAGCAGCACACGCCGGTCGCGTGCGCCAAGGGCGCGGGCCGCCTGCACGAACTCGGATTGACGGAGCACGAGCACCTGGCTGCGGACCAGCCGAGCCATCCCGGCCCACCCCACCAGCCCGATGACCACGAACACCACCGGGAGAGACGGCTTGACCGCCGCGGCAACGGCGATCAGCAGGAGGAGGGTGGGGAAGGCCAGGGTGATGTCGGCAAGGCGCATCACCAGGGCATCCACCCATCGGCCGTAATAGCCTGCCAGGAGCCCTAGCAGCACGCCGACGGTGACCGAGACGGACTGGGAGATGAGTCCCACAGAGAGAGAAAGCCGCGCACCGTAGAGCACCCGGCTCAGCACGTCGCGCCCCTGCGTGTCAGTCCCCAGGAGAAAGCGCGAGCCGGGCTTTATCAGGTAGGCGCCCTTCAGATCGCCGGTGATCGGGTTGTGTGGAGCGAGCCAGGGAGCAAACAGGGCAGCCAGGACCATGAGGACCACGACGAAAAGCCCCAGCTGAAAGAACCGGTCCCGCCGCAGCCTCTCCTTTAACACACTCTCAGGCATCGTCTTCCCGTGATCTGGGTTACCAGGCCATGCGCCGTCCCGCCACAGCTATTCTCCATCGCCCCTCACGGCACCAGGCGCACGATTCTTGCATTTTGATACAGGCCCTAGCTGCGAAGATGCAACCTTTGTCAGGGCGCCCTGTGACTCCCGAAAGCCCCTTCACCCTGGTCCTCAGTGGCGGCGGCCTTAAAGGCTTGGCCCACATTGGTGTACTCCGGGCCCTGGAGGAGCGCCAGTTGGTCCCCGACCTTGTCGTGGGATCCAGCATCGGGTCGCTCATCGGCGGTGCGTGGGCAGCGGGTGTATCGAGCCGACACATGGAAGCGCGAGCCCGGCTGGTGCGTCGGAGGGACGTCTTCCAGGTAGCCCGGGCTGATGTCGCCTTCCGCCGTCTGCTTGCGCCTGCGCTCTATCGCCGCGAGCCCCTCGAGATCCTCATCAACGACCTGGTCGGCCAGGTCACCTTCGAAGACCTCAAGCGCCGGCTGCTCATCAACACGGTTGACCTGCACTCCGGCATGCAGGTCATGTGGGGGCTTCCGGGGCTCCGCAGCGCCCGGGTGGCCGACGCCGTGGCGGCTTCCTGCGCCCTACCCGGCATCTTCCCACCCCGAGAGATCAACGGGCGAGCCTACGTGGACGGGGCCGTAGTCGAGAACCTGCCGGTGCGGATGGCCGCTTCCCTCGCTCGAGGACCCATCCTCGCGATCAATGTGGCTGCCACCAGCGTACTCCGCTCCCAGACCGAAACCCAGGGGTTTGCCGCAACCTACATTCGCGGGCTCGAGATCGTGATGCAGAACCAGATCGAGAGCCAGCTGCGCGATTGGAAGGGTCCTCCGCTGGTGCTGGTGCAGCCAAGGGTCGAGCACATTTCGATGTTCGCCTTCGACAAGACCGACGAGCTGATCGAAGCGGGCTACCGTGCCACCGCCAACACACTGGACCAGCTCGGCACCAGGCTGGAGGGTGTCGCCCGCGGTATGCACCCCACCCGGAGACTCCGTGTCCTGGTGGACGAGACTCGCTGCGTCGGCTGCGGGTCCTGCGTAATCCAGGCGCCTCAGGTCTTCCGGCTGGGTGCCCGAGGCAAGGCTGAAGTCATGTCGCCGGTCCAGACCTGGTCTCCCATCGACGGCGCGTACGTACTCAACTGTCCCACCTACGCCATCAGCGTGAGTCCCGAAGACTCGGCGGCTTGACCTCGAAAATGAACACTGCCGCCCCTGCCTGCCGGAACGGGAGCAGATTGCGGATCGGCGTGCGATAATAGGGTCGGACCCGCACGGCGCCCCACGGCGCGAGGGCACGTTCCAGAGTGGCCTGATCGTAGAGCCTCTTGTGATCCGGATCCCAGAAGTGACGCCCTACCGGAGTCGTTCCCACCAGCACACCGCCCGGTGCCAGGAAGCCTACCAGCTCGCCCATGAACGCGGATTCGTCCGGCGCGTGCTCGAGAACTTCGTTGCAATACACCAGATCGAACTGTCCCGGACCCGGAGCCACTGTGGTAAAGCGGGGAAGCATGGCTGACCCGCGAAATTTTTCTGCCTGGGCGACCGCCGCAGGTGAGAGGTCGTAACCGACCGCCTCCCCACCGAGCTGCTGCAGCCGGATCGTGAAGACGCCGTCCATGCAGCCGAAGTCGAGGACTCGCTTCCCATCAGGACGATAGCGCCGCAGCAGCACTCGCTGACGCCAGAGGAGATGACGCAGACGCCAGGCAAGATCGAGGGCATGGGGTCCCTGTCGCTCGAGCCAGAGGCGATACTGATTGTCGTACTCCGCTGCCAGCGAGCCCCGTGGAATCGTACCAGTCGTAGCAGTCATGGGTGTGCCACCTCCATTCGGATCCTGGTGCCGATCTCATGACCGATTCCCGCCAGATCGGCGGTGACCCGGTCCCAGTTGTAGTAGGTCTCGACCGCGCGCCGGCCAGCGGCACCCAGCCGTCCGGCAAGGGCGCGATCGTCGAGGAGACTTTGTAGCGCGCCACACACCTCATCCGGCTGTTCTGGATCGACCAGGAGTCCAGTCTCCCCCTCGTGCACTGCGTCCGGCACCCCGCCACTGCGTCCGGCGACGACCGGCACCCCGCTCGCAGCTGCCTCGACCAGTGAAATGCCGAATCCCTCCGCCGCCTCCCTGGTCACCCTGGAGAGTCCGCAATAGATCTCGGCACAGTTATACAGGCCCGGGAGATCGCTGTCCGGAACCGCCGTAAGAAATCGTACCCGATCCGCCACTCCCAGACTCCGGGCCATTGCCTGCAAGGCAGGGAGCTGCTCGCCCGAGCCCACCACAGCGTAGCCTAGATCCGGATACCGCTCGCGAAGCCGCGCGAGTACCCGCAGACCGGTATCGATGCCTTTGTGCGGCGTAAGCCGGGCCACCGAAAGTAGCCAGCGGCCTCGATCGAGACCGTAGCGGGCGCGAACCGGCGATGGATCGATATCGGGGCGAAAACGAGCCGGGTCGGTGCCCAGGGGAACGGTCCGCAGGTCCAGCCTGCCGTGATCGAGCCCAAGGTCCTCGACCACCGAGAGACACAGGTCCCGGGTCCACCGACTGATCGCGACCAGAACCGCTGCGCAGCCGATCAGTGCCCGCGCGGTCTGCCGCTTGACTGCTGACCTTCTAATTCGGCGTTGCAACAGCAGGAGGTCGGTTCCATAGAAGAGAATGCCGTAGGGTGTGCCAACCCGTTGCCGAACCCACCGCGCCGGATACCCAGCCGGCTTGAGGTTGCCACACCAGACAAATTCGGGATGAACCGAGCGGGCGAGTTCCGCCGCACGGCGGGACCAGGCCAGCAGACCCTGAAGGGTGCGGAGCCGAGCACTCACGACGCCAGTACGATCGACCACATTGGCGAATCCTGCATCCACCTCGGGCCCTCCATCATAGCGCCCGGTCGAGACGACCAGGGTGCCAGGCGGATAACGACTGGCCAGCTCACCCATCAGTCGGGCGATGCCGCCGCCCATAGGGGGGAAGTCATAGGTCAGAAGCAGCTGGGTACTCATCTAACAATCTACCTGATGAGGGGATCGAGGACATCCAGAAAGCGCTCGGCTGCCACGGGGATGCTGAGCTCCCGCACCAGATTGGGATCGGGAAAGGCGCCATCGAAGGCAGCACTGATCGCCTCCACCAATGCGTCTAGGTCGTCGGGAGGGAAAAAGTGGGCCGTCCGCCCCACGAACTCGCGATGCGGCGGTATGTCCGACGCCGCCGTCGGTGTGCCCGAGGCGACCGCTTCAATCGGGGTAAGGCCGAATCCCTCGAACCGGCTGGGACATACGGCGACTCGGGCCCGATGGTAGGCATCGCCCACGGCGGCATCGTCGGCGTCGGTCTCGATCCGGCAACGAACGGCAAGCGACGTCGCCAGCCGTTCGAGGGAGCCGCGCTCGGGCCCCCGCCCGATCAGACGCACCTGGACGCCTGAACCAAGGCGGGCCGCCGCCCGGATCGTTGCCGCCTGGTTCTTGTAGGGCTGGAGCCGTGAAACCGTGAGTAGCGTCGGAGGATCGTCGCGCGTGGCCGAGCCGAGACGGAGGCGCTCGGAGTCGTAGCAGTACGCCACCCGGCGAGTGTCGAGTCCAAAACGATGACGCACGACGGCCTGGGTCATTTGGCTGGGGACCCAAACCTCCCGAGCATGCGCCGCTATATAGCGGAGCCGGCTGTAGTATCCCCGCCTGCTGGGGAACCCGCCGACCGGGCGGGGCAGCCGGAAGAAGCGGCCCCCGGCCCACCAGATCGGATCATAGGAGCCGAAGTTGGTTGCCTCGGGATGGAGATCCCAGATGTACAGCACCAGGGGACAGCCACGCCTCCGGGCATAACGCCAGGCTTCTACCGCCTTCGTGCCGCTCATCGACAGGGTCAGCCGGGCAGGCGCATCCCCCTCGAGCGAGATTGAAAGCCCGCGACGCCGGAGCTCGGGGACCAGCAGGGTGGTATACGGATTGGGTGCGAACCAGCGAAGGTCATCCACCGGACGGCCCGTCTATTATACCCCGATGCGCATCGTCGTCCTCGGAGCGGGTGGAGCGCGGAAGACGGAAGCCTCGATCGTTCGCGCTGCCCGCTCGCTGGGGCACGACTGTCGCCTCGTGAACGTCGTAGGCTGGTCCCGGTACGCCGGTCCATGGTCCGGCCGGATTGCCCGGTACCTGACGGAGGCGTTCGAGCCGGACCTCCTGATTCTCACCCGCCATGCCATCGAGCTCGGCGAGCCAGTCATTCGGCGTCTGATTCAGAGGCGTCGAGCGGCGTTCTGGTATTTTGACCTCGAGCTTAAGGAAAAGGTTCTACGGCTGGGACAGCTGGTGGGGACGATGTACGTCACCTACCTCAGTCAGGTCGAGGCCTGTCGCGCCGCCGGCATCGAGCAGGTCCAGTTTCTTCCCCAAGGCGTGGATCCCGGACGTGACGTACCTGCGGCCACCGCGCCGCAGCAGTACCGCTGTGACGCCTCCTTTGTCGGGTCGGGCCAGTCCAGCTACCGGTACGATCTGCTTCGGGCCGTCGCGGCCGTGAGCCGGCTTCAAATTCGCGGACCCGGATGGCAGGATGCCCCCTCGGACCTGCCCATCGCCGGCGGGCCGGTGCATGGCAAACGCCTGGCTCAGGTGATCCGGGGAGCAGCCATCTCGCTGGGAGCCAGCTCGTACCCGGGTCAGGACGCCGAGCGGTTCTCCGCCTCGAATCGCATGTGGACGATCCTCGGGTGCGGGGGGTTTTACCTCGGTCGCTACGTCAGTGGGATCGAGAGCTTCGCTGCCGATGGGCGCCATTGCGCCTGGTATCGGAGCCCAGCCGAGGCCGCGGAGCTGACCCGCCATTATCTGGACCATCCGGCCGAGCGCGAGCGGATTGCGAATGCCGGACGGGCCCATGCCTTGGCGCACCACAGCTACGCAGACCGGCTCAGTCTGCTTCTAGCCGGCAAGGGCTATCCCTTGCCGACGATCTTGTAGTTCCTGAACTCGAAAACCCGTATCCCGGTTACCCGTTCGATGAGCCCGGACACGTAATAACGCAGGAACCCCCAACGGAACCGGCGGGGCTCGACCGTCCGCTCGGGATCGTGGTGCCGCGCCTCTATCCAGCGGCCTGCCACCAGCGGGTGGGTCCCGGTAAATCGCCGGATCCCGGGGATCCAGGCGAGCAGCGGGCGGCTTTCGTCGGCATCACGCCAGGGATACATGGTCCGGCCGAGGTCCCGTTTCTCCCGCAAGGCGTGCGAGGGCCGCGCCCAGCCGTAGTGAAACATCTCGGCATCGGTGAGCCGCGCGCGGATCTTCCGGTGGTGGGGGCCCACCCGGAATCCTTGGGCGCCTTGGTAGGGCCGGATGTCCAGCTCGGGCGCCAAGCGGACCGCTCGCACCTCCCGACGGTACCACCGCCGATGGGTCGCGATGTTCTCGAAGCCACCGTAAAAGTGCAGGTAGCGAACCAGAAGTCCCTCGACCCGCTCGTCACCGTCATATCGCTGGATAGCAGCAGCCAGCTCCCCGCCACCGCGCTCGTGCAGCACCTCGTCCGCCTGGATGTACACGCCCCAGGGGTGGGTGCACGCCCGCATCGCTCGGTGGGTCTCGATCCCCAGAACGGTGTTCCCCCGGGTCATGTCCCATTCGGTTTCCACGATTCGGATTTTGGGGTCGCCGATGGAGCGCACCAGGTCCAGAGTCTCGTCCTCGGAACGGCCGACGTTGACCACCACCTCGTCACAGATCGGCAGAATCGAGCGGATGCTCGCTTCCACCGGAAAGTCGAGCTTGATGGCGTTTCGAACGATGGTGAATCCGGAGATGTTGACCACGATCGCTCCCAAGGGTGAGCTGCAGAATTTGCTCTGACCCGAAGGCTCGGAGCAAGGTCACGATCCAGCAAGAATCGAGTGGTAGAGTTCCGCAGTGCGCTCCACGGTCCGATCGAGTGAGTAGGTCACCCGTGCCGTATGTCTGGCCCTGCTCCCCAGCCGAGCTCCGGCGGCTGGGTCGGAGAGAAGCTCCTCGATCGCCTGTCCCCACGCGCTGGGAGCCAGTGGATCTACCAGGCGGCCATCCACGCCGTCCGTCACCACCTCCAGATTCCCGGTTGCAGCGGACGCAATCACCGGCTTCCCTAGAGCCATGGCCTCGAGTAGGGCCTGCGATAGCCCCTCGCTACGGGAGGGCAACAGGACCAACTCCAACAGCTCATAGACGGCACGCACTTCAGGCGTAAAGGGCACACACACGACGGCGTGACGGGCGGGCACCCTCGCGGCAAGATCGGCCAATAGGCCGGTCGGCTCGACCCCTGCCAGCACCAGCCGGGTAGGAACGGTCACCTGGTCGAGGGCCCGGAGCACTACCTCCTGGTTTTTAGGGCGGGAGACGATGCCTATGGTTCGACGCGACGGTTCCCACTCGATTTGCCGACGCCACTCCTCCACCAATTCCGGGCGCACCGGCCCATCCACCCGCTCGGTCACCAGCCCATTGGGGACAACGGCAAGCTTGTCGCGTGGGGTGCCTCGCCTGATCAGGGCATCGCCCACTGCCCGGCTCACCGCGACGACTCTGGTAGCCAGCCTGCTCACCAGCCAGTTCTCGAGGAAAAGGCTTTGAGGCATCTGTCGTCGGGTCACCACCAGCGGTACTCGCAGACGCCGTGTCAGCGCGAGCCAGGTGAGCGCCGTCCGGTCCTTTGTGCTCTGAGAGTTGACCAGATCAACCGGGTGACGATCGAGGAGTGCGGCCAGCGTGGCCGCATTGGCCCGCCGACCGCTGGAGGAGAACGCGATCGGATGGACCTCGAGACCGCCCGCGCGGGCTCGCCCTTCGACCTCCGAACCGGGGGGACAGACGAACCGCACATGAAATCCGGCGCGCGCCAGGCCAAGGCTCAGATGTAGAGTCGAGGTCACCGAACCGTCTCCTTCGCCCTGGTGCAACACCTGCATGACATTCGTCACCAGAGTGCCTGCTTGGCAGGCAGGCCATGCGGCCGATACATTGGGCCCCCATGCATATCGCCCTCTACTTCCATGGTCGTATCCCCGTGCGCGGGTACGGCGGAACGCAGCGCGTGGTCGTATGGCTGGCTCGAGGACTCGCGCAGTTGGGCCATCGCGTCACGCTACTGGCGGCAGAGGGCTCGCGGATACCCGGACTCGCCATCACCGAGCTCGATCCCCGGGCAACCAGCCGGCCAGGATTCGATCTCACTCCGTTTCTCCCCGATTCACTTGACCTCCTGCATACACACGCCCCGCTTACCGCACCACCCAACTGTCCGCAGGTGTTCACCCTTCATGGCAATTACCCGCCCGGGAGAGCACCGCGCCCGAACACCATATTTCTGAGTGCCGACCATGCCCGGCGCCACGGCGCCAAGGCATTCGTGTATAACGGGGTAGATCCGTCCGAATTCGTGTTTCGCCGGGTGAAGGGCGAGTACGATCTCTTTCTGGGACGGCTTCACAGCGTGAAAGGGTATCGCTGGGCGATGGCGGGTGCCAAGCGCTCGGGAAGGCGGCTCCTCGTGGCCGGCGGCTGGCGGTTAAGCCTTCGCCGGAGTTTGCGGTTCGTCGGCGCGGTGTATGGCGAGCGGAAGGCAGATCTGTTGGCGAGTGCCGCGTGCCTCTGGATGCCCGCGCTCTGGGATGAGCCGTTTGGGCTCACCCTGGTGGAGGCGATGATGAGCGGAACTCCCGTGCTTGGCACCAGGCGGGGCGCGCTTCCCGAGGTGGTCACGGACGATGTGGGTGCGCTGGGGGACACCCTCGACGAGTTGATAGAGCTGCGCTCGACGATCGAGCAGCGCGACCCAGGCGCGTGCCGCGCACGGGCAGAGCGCTGGTTCAGCCACACCCGCATGGCCGAGGAGTACGTGCGCATGTACCAGCACTACTTGGCGAGCGGGAATCTTCCTGAAGGGCGTGGGACAACATAAAAAATCACAGAGGCGTGCTGACGACGGGCTCCTCATCACGGAACTGCAGATCGTACAGCCGCCGATATAGCCCACCGGCCCGGAGCAGTTCCTCATGGCTTCCGCGCTGCACCACCTTCCCTTCGTCCAGCACCACGATCTCGTCCGCATCCCGCACAGTCGTAAG
>Ga0193723_1000497_pt1 | contig 15504 bp, 16 predicted proteins | sample H2m2metaG_FD_143042 | JGI IMG/M metagenome (GOLD analysis project Ga0193723, IMG submission 143042) | Soil microbial communities from a riparian zone of the East river system, Colorado, United States - H2m2 | ecosystem: Environmental > Terrestrial > Soil > Riparian zone | place: USA: East River... | reverse complement strand
AAGGTGCTATGAACGCCGTGCTCGCGGTGTGCGAACACAGGGACGGCACCTTACGGAAGATCTCGTACGAGGTGGTGACGGGGGCGCGGCGAATTGGTGAGGCGGTCGAGGCGGTCGTGTGCGCCGCCGGCCCGGTGCAAGGGGCCGACCAGCTGGGAAGGTTCGGCGCCGACACCGTCGTCACGCTCACGAACGCGAGCTTCGCGAGACACGCCCCCGAAGGCTACGCCCAAGCCATCGCCGAGCGCGCCAAGTCGGGTGGCTACAGCGCCGTGATCTTCGCGGCCAGCGCCACGGGCAAGGACCTGGCGCCGCGCGTCGCCGCCAAACTCGGCGTCGGGCTCGCGGCCGACTGCACGGACCTTACCGCGGATGGTGGCGCAATTGTGGCCACTCGGCCCGTGTACGCTGGCAAGGCGCTGCTCAAGGTGAAGGTCGCCACGACGCCTGCCGTCCTGTCGCTCCGGCCCAATGTGTTCACGCCCGTCGAGCGGCCGAAAGCTGGGACAGCGGAGACGGTCGTCGTGAATGTGCCCGCCGGCCGAGTCGTCGTGCGCGAGGTGAAGGCAGCCGAGGCCGGCGCGCTCGATGTCGCGGAGGCCCAGATCGTGATCTCCGGTGGGCGGGGCCTCAAAGAGCCCGCGAACTTCAAGGTGATCGAGGAGCTGGCCCGCGCGTTCGGTGGCCAGGCGGCCGTCGGCGCATCGCGCGCCGTCGTGGACGCCGGGTGGCGTGCCCACGCCGATCAAGTCGGCCAAACGGGAAAGACCGTGAGCCCGACGCTCTACATCGCCGTCGGCATCTCGGGCGCGATCCAACACCTTGCGGGGATGCGGACATCGAAGGTGATCGTCGCGATCAACAAGGACAAGGACGCGCCGATCTTCAAGGTCGCGGACTACGGCGTGGTCGGCGATCTGTTCGAGGTGGTGCCGAAGCTCACCGAGGAGATCAAGAAGCTGCATGGCTGAGATCGTCCCGGCGCAGTATCAGCCGCCGCTACCCTTGGAGCAGCTCATCCTCAAGGATGGCGCGGCGGGCGCGGGCGATCGGATGGAGCTGGACGTGCTCATCGTCGGAGCGGGGCCCGCGGGCCTCGTCTGTGCGATCGAGCTGGCGAGGCTGGCCAAGAAGAACGGTGCCACGTTGAACATCGGCGTGCTCGAGAAGGCTGACACGCTTGGCGAGCACTCGCTCTCCGGAGCCGTGGTGAATCCCCGCGCGTTTCGCGAGTTGTTCCCCGAACTGAGAGACGCCGATTTCCCCTTCCGTGGCCCGGTCACCAAGGAACGCGTGTATCTGCTCACGGCCAACGGCCAATGGCGCCTTCCCACGCCGCCGACGATGCACAACAAGGGCTACTACGTCGCGTCGTTGTGCGAGATCGTCCGCTGGCTCGGCGCCAAGGCCGAGGAGCTGGGCATCAACGTGTTCACGGGTTTTCCCGCGGCGAGTCTCCTCACCGAGGGGAAGCGTGTCACAGGCGTGCGCACCGCGGCATCAGGCCTGGACCGTGACGGCAAGCCCGGCCCCTCGTACGCGGCTCCGAACGATTTGACGGCGAAAGTGACCGCGCTCGCCGAGGGAACGCGCGGACTATTGGCGCAGGCGTGGTGCCAGTGGCAGGGCGTCACCTCGGCCAATCCGCAGATCTTCGCGCTGGGCGTAAAGGAGCTGTGGGAGACGAAGCGGCCACTCGACCGGGTGATCCACACGATGGGGTGGCCCCTGCCGAGCGATGCGTTCGGCGGCTCGTTCATGTATCCGCTCGAACCAAATCTCGTGGCGCTGGGGCTGGTGGTGGGGCTCGATTCCAAGGACGTCAACCTCGACGTCCACGAGTTGTTACAGCGGCTCAAACAGCATCCGCGGTTCCGCCCGTATCTCGAGGGTGGTGAGCTGGTCGAGTGGGGCGCGAAGACGATTCCGGAGGGCGGGTTCTACTCGCTGCCGAATCGCCATTCGGGCGACGGCGCCGTGATCCTGGGCGATGCGGCCGGCTTCGTGGACGTGCCGTCGCTCAAGGGAATCCACTACGCGATGCAGTCGGGGATGTATGCGGCGCGCGTGATCTCCGGTGCTCTCGTGGCGGGGGATCCCTCGATCCGGCGGCTCGGCGAGTACGACCGGGTCGTGAATCATTCCTACATCTCGCGCGATCTGTACCGCACGCGCAACATGCGTCTGGCGTTCAAGCATGGGTTCATGCCGGGCGTGATCCAGGCGGCGCTGATGACGGTGACCCGCGGAATCTTTCCTGGGTGGATGTATGGGATGCATGCGGATGCGGAGGTGGGGCGCAGACTGACCCCGGGCGGCAGCCCGGGGTCAATCGGGCTCAGCAAGGTCGATGCGGTGTTCAAGTCGGGGAACTCCACCCGCGACACGATTCCCACGCATCTCATCGTCGGGAAGGATGTGTCCGCGGAGGTGGCGCGGTTCTACGCACACGTCTGCCCCGCGGGGGTCTACGAGGAGGTGGACGGCGCATTGCGAATCAACGCGCCGAACTGCATCGACTGTAAGGCGACGGACGTGCTGGGACCGCGGTGGACCCCGCGGGAGGGGGGCAGCGGGCCAAAGTACAAGCGAATGTAGCGCCGGCGCGTCGCTTTGGTGCCTGACCCTCCGCGCGGGTCACACGACAAACACCGGTAGATCAATTCATTAGTCTCCGCCGCACTCAGCGCCGCTACGTGGTCCGGTTCATGCTCGTGGCGTTGGCGGGAGGGCGAGGCGATGAGCGCCGACCGTCGCAGTGCAGAGTACCCGGCTTGGGTGGCTCGTTTAGGGAGAGAGCGGCGTAGTCAGGGGGACCGCCGCACGGGACGGGACCGCCGCCAGGCCGATCGGGCCGAGCGCTTCGTCCTGAACAACCGGCGTATCGGCTTCGACCGCCGCTCGCTTCGGGAGCGCCGCAGCGCGGCCGGCGCGCGGCGCAGCCCGGCGTCGATGCGACTGCCCCCGGGCGTGTAGACCGAAGGGCAGTTCCACGGCGGCCCCGCCGCTGTGATTCGTACCTCCCCGCGTCGATTTGTACTGCCAATACTCGCGTTCTTCGCGACTTGTCGCGCTCCCCACGTACTCATACCTTCACGCTCCAACGTTTCATCGGTCATCACCTCGGGGGGGCCATGAGCTCAGCGCCGACGGTTCACGTCGTGGCGTCCGCTCGAACCAGCCTCCTCGCGGGGTTGGAGCAGCGGCTGGAGGGCCACGCCCACGTGCAACAGCACGCCGGGCTCCCGAGCCCCAAGGCCGTTCGCTCGACCGACATCCTCGTCATCAATCTGGACGACGCCGCCGAGTCTCCCGACGCGGCCACCCTGCTGCCGTTGCTGACGCGACTCGAGGTCTGGCTCGTGGCAGGCGAGCGCGCGGTCAGCCCCGGCTGGCTCGAGGCGGTGCGGTGGCCGGGCGTGAAGCTCACGCACAACGCCGCCACTGGAGCGGAGGAGGGCGGGGGGGTGGACGCCGTAGCCACGGCGTTGCTGCGCCGCATCGCGGGTCCGAGCGGAACCGAGATCGCTGCGTTGGTGCTGGCGCGCGAGCCGGGTCTGGTGGAGGTCGCTCCGATGGTGCGTGTCCTTTGCGAGCGAGCGTGGGAGGTGCGCCACCCCAAGCAGCTCGCCGCCGCGCTCGGCACGCGCCTGACGACGGTCAAGCGGACGCTCGTGGACCTCGGCTTCGAGCGGGTGGAGCACCTGATGACCTACGTGCGCTGGGTGGCCTTCGAGCAGATCATGGCGGTCCACCGGCTGCGAGCGCCGCTCGCCAGCCGGCTCGCCGGCATCACCGACCTGTCCAACATGCGGCGCCAGATGAGCCGCGCGCGCCGCGGCTCGGCGCGGGCGCTGCGCCGGCTAAAGGCCGGATAACTTGATGCCGTCGATGATGAATTGCACGGCGATGGCGCAGAGCACGAGCCCCATCAACCGCGTGAGAATCCGCATCCCCGTCTGACCCAGCCGCCGCTCGACCAGCGAGGCGGCAGCCAGCACGAAGTACGAGATCAGCGCCGTGAGGATGATGGAGAGGTACACGGCGGCCGTCACGAGCGGCCCCTTCGAGCCCAGGGCCAGCACCATCACCGTCGAGATGGCGCCCGGCCCCGCCAACATCGGCACCCCCAGCGGCATGATCCCGATGTCTTCCTTCTGGATGCCTTCGGCCTTCTCGGCCGGAGTCTCGCGCTGCTGGCTGCGCCGCGCTTGAACCATGTCGAGGGCGTTGAGGCCCAGCAGGATCCCGCCGGCGATCTTGAACGCCCCGATGGTGATCCCGAAGATCCGGAAGATCAGGCTGCCCCCCGCCGCGAACGCGATGAGCGTGATCGCACACGTCCACGCCCCCCGCCGCGCCAGCACGCGCCGCTGCTCGGCTGCGTCGCGCTCCGTCATCGCCAGAAACGTCGGCACCACCGCGAACGGATCGACGATGAACAGGATCGACGTGAAGACGAGCAGCTGGTCCATCAGTTACCCGCGAGGATTCCCGACCGGATACGCCGCGTCCGCTCGGTCTGGTCGGGCAGGTCGGCGAGGACCGCCCGAACTTGACCATACGTCCCCGCGGTGAAGCGAATCGTGACCGGCCGGCCGGCGCGCATGACCTGAATCGTCACGAGGCCGCCCGAGCGCACGGCGCGCACCGTGGACGTGACGTCGCCGCCGTCCACGATGTCGCGGCCGTTGACGCGCACCAGCTCGTCGCCCGTGACCAATCCGGCGGCGGCCGCGGCGCTACCGGGAATAGCCACCGCCCGTACGCGCCCCCCTTGCACGGCCGGGGTGAGCGTGCCGATCCGGGCGTCGGGAGCGGGCTGCTCGGTGAAGCGGATGCTCCAGCCGGCGGCCCTCAAGTAGTCGTCCCAGGGAATCTCGGTCGTGCCGCTCACGTAGCGGCGCCAGAAGTCACGGAAGTCCGGTCCCGCGGCGGTGCGGATCGCCGTTCGGAGATCGTCGCTCGTGAAGCCACGGTCTCCCGCATAGTGGTCAAACAAGTAGCGCATCACGTCATCGAGCGACTTCGTGTTGTCGGTCGAGTCGCGGATCGCGAGGTCGAGCAGGAAACCGAGCAGCTCCCCCTGCAGGTAATAGGAGATCACGTGGCTGTCGTTGACCTCCGGGCTGTCCCACACCGTCCAGGACGAGTGCTCCGGAGACACCACGAGCCGCGCGGCGTTGCCGCGGTGATTACCGATCGCGTCGCCCATGCGGCGCACGAAATCGCCCGCACCGTTGAGGCCGCTGCGCGCCAGAATCACCTCGGTGTAGTAGTCGGTGACCCCCTCACTCACCCACAGGTTGAGCGTTCGGACCGGGTGCTCGTAGTCGAACGGCCCCAGCTCGACGGGCCGGATGCGCTTCACGTTCCAGGTGTGAAAGAACTCGTGCGCGCTGACGCCCTCCGCACCGCCGGGATCGCGCGCCAGGACGTCGGCGGTCACGCCGATCGTCGTCGAGTTGAGGTGTTCGAGCCCGCCGCCGCGGCCGGCCACGAAGATGTAGGTGTAGTCCTTGTACGGAGGGGGCGCGTTGCCGAAGATGGCGATTGCCGTCTCGGACACGCGGCGCAACATGTCGACGAAGACGCGCGCGGCGCGTGGTCGCGCTCCGCCCAGGTCCACCACGGCGCGGTGCGGACGCCCTGCCGCACTGAAGCGATAGTCCAGGAAATGGCCGACGAGCACCGGCGAGTCGATCAGGACGTCGTAGCTCGGTGCCCAATACATGGTGCTGTCGGTTGTCGCAACGAGTCCCGTGGCGATGCGCCAGCCGGCGGGGAGGCGGAACGTCACGTGCGCCGGGGTGAGCTTCCAGCCGTCCAGATACATGAACGTTCGGGGCCCGTCGATGATGCCGGAGTTGGCCCGCAGGAACCAGCGGTTGTTGGGGCGGCGCCATTGGATCGAGTCGCGCAGGGCGGTCGAGTACCGTACCACCAGGCTCGCCGCGCCCTTCGTGTCCACCGTCCAGGAGATGTCGGAATCGCGCGTCACGGGCAGGGCGTCGCCCGCCGTGGTGGCGGCCGTGAAGCCCGCGATGTTGTCCCCCGAATCCATCAGGCGGTAGGCGCCCGGCGCCCAGTTGGGGATGACGAGTCGGGCGGGGTTGGGCGGATTGGCGATCCGCAGCTCCACGACGTAGGCGCTGCGGTCGCCGCCGCGCACCGTGACGGTGTAATCGACTTTGGGATCGGTGCGGCGATACTGCTGAATGAACGCATCCGCGTAGCCGCGGAGTGGCTGCTGGGCGGCGCAGGGAGTTGCCGCAAACCACATTAGCAGGGTCAGCGACTTAGATGGCAACCTGCACCACCCGATCCTTGCCCGCTCGCTTCGCCTCATACATCGCCTGATCCGCGCGTCGCAGCAGCTCGTCCGTGTTCGCCTCGGCCGCCGCGCAGGAGACGACCCCGATGCTGGCCGTGACCGTCGGTGTGCCCTTGAACACGGTGCGGAGACCCGCGGCCAGGCGCTTGGCGGCCGCGTCGGCGAGGGTCGCGTCGGTCTCGGGCATGAGCACCGCAAACTCATCCCCGCCGAGGCGGCCGACGATGTCGGCCTGACGCACCGAGGACCGCATCGCGTCCGCCACGAGCCGCAGCACCGCGTCGCCCGTTTGATGGCCGTGCGAGTCGTTGATCACCTTGAAGTCGTCGAGGTCCAGGTACATCAGGGCGAGCGGCCGCGGGTAGCGGCGATTGCGCTCCAGCTCCTGGGTGAGTCGCGCCGCGAATGCCCGGGCGTTGACGAGGCCGGTCAGCGGGTCGTTGGTGGCGAGCTGGGAGAGCTGTTGCTGGATGTGGCGCAGCCGCTGCAATCCCGCCATGGCGACGCCCACCACCACCACGTAGCTGCCCCCGTTCACGACCCGCCACAGGGTGGGCGTGCCCTGCGGCAGCTGCTCCCACGCCACGACTTCGCGCAGCACGATCGTGAGAGCGGCGAAGCCGAGTCCCAACGCCAGCCCATCGGTCCAGGTGACGAGCACCACCGGCACGACGTACAGGATGCCGAGGCGGATGTCCGGGGGCGTGTGGTCGTTTGCCCAGTAGACGACCAGCGTCATGCCGATGTAGGCCGACACGCGCAGGAGGTGGCGCAGCATCGGGGACAAGGGAGCCGCCATCTAGTAGGGCGGCTCCGCGACGTGGTGGGGGTCGTCGAGCACCAGCGCCCGCAGCGCCGCGCCGACGGGAACGGCCGGCATGTCCTCGGGGACGATGAGCAGGGCATTCGCGCGCGCCATGCTCGTGAGAATGCCGGAACCTTGCGGGCCTGTCAAACGAGCCGCGAGCGGTTGGTCCGGTGCGTCTGCTTGCACAATGGCGCGCAGGTAGTGTCGGAGTTTGGGACCGAGCGTGATCGTTTCCTGAACCACGACGGGGACCGTGCGCCGGAACGGCAGCGTGTGCCCCGCGAGCCGCCGGATGGCGGGGCGCACGAACAGCTCGAACGTCACCATGGTGCTGACGGGATTGCCGGGAAGGCCGATCCACGGCTTGCCGTGCAGCGAGCCGAAGCCGAGCGGCGCACCGGGACGCATCTGCACGCGCCACAGCTTCAGCTCCCCGCCCAGCTCCTGGAGCACGTCGCGCACCAGGTCATGCTCGCCGACGCTCACGCCCGCGGTCGTGACGAGCAGATCGGCGCCGCCCGCTTTGGCGCGCTCCAGGTGCTCGCGCAGACTCTGCTTCGTGTCGCGGGCGATCCCCAGATCGAGCGGCTCGCCCCCGGCGCGGCGGATCATGCCGTCCAACGTGTAGGAATTGGAGCTGGCGATCTTGCGCCCGGCCAGGATGTCGCTCTTGCGATCGAGATCGACGATTTCGTCGCCCGAGCCCATGAACGCGACCCGCGGCGTGCGATAGACAAGCGGCAGCTCGTGGGCCAGCGAGGCGAGGACACCCAGCTGCGCAGGCCCGAGGACGGTGCCCGCGGCGAGCGCGACCGCGCCCTTCTGTATGTCTTCGCCGCGGCGCCGCAAGTTCTTGCCGGCGTCGCGCGGGTTCCGGATCGCGACGCGGTTGTTGGGGAGGGACTCCGTGTCTTCCTGGCGGATGACGCCGTCGGCTCCCTCGGGCAGCGGAGCGCCGGTGAAAATCCGCGTCGCCTGGCCGGGCCCGACCGGCTTGCGCGGAAACTGTCCCGCGGCGACCGATTCGATCACGTTGAGCTCCACGGGGCCGGTCACGTCGGCACTGCGCACCGCGTAGCCGTCCATCGCCGAGTTGTCCCACGGCGGCAGGTCGAGCGGGCTCGTGACCTCCTCGGCGAGCACGGCGTCGAGCGCCTCGCGCAGGGGCCGACGCACCGTGCCCAGCGGCTTCACGTGCTCGAGGATGAAACGGGCGGCGTCGGCGGGGGTCACGGCGGCAGGATCTTGGCGCGATCCCAGCCGAGGTTGGCGACCGTGACGAGCCAGGCGGTGTCGCTGAACCGGAACACGGGGAAGGGCGCGCGAAGGGCGGCGTCGTCGGTGACCATGGCGATCCAGTCGCCGGGATCGTGAACGGCGGGGTCGAAGATCGGCTTGGGCCCCGCCACGCGGCGGTACACCTCGATCTTGGGGAGGGGTGCGCGCTTGAACCCTTCGACCAGCACGACGTCGGCCCCCGTCAGGTAGCGCCGGGCCAGCGTAACGGGGTCCGATTCCTCGCGCGTCCGCTCGAACACGACGCGCTGGCCCGGCGCCTCCATCAGCACGCGCTCGGCCTTGCCTTCGTGCCAGTGGCGCCAGGTGTCTTTGCCCTGCTGATCCATGTCGGCGGGATGCGATCCGTGCTTGATGGTCATCACGCGAAACTTGCGGCGCGCGAGCTCCGCGGCCAGCGCGACCAGAAACGTCGTCTTGCCCGCGTTCTTGAGACCGATGATCGAGATCATCCGCGTCGCCGCCACACCGCCTCCGCCCGATCCAGATCTTCGGGAGTATTCACGTTGAAGAACAACTCCTGCGGGTCGCCGAAGCGCCGCACTTCCAGGAGGGGGAGGATACCGACGCGCACGTCCGCGTGGAAGGCGATGGCCTTGAAGTCTGCGGCGTCGAGGCGGCGCTCGATCGCACCGCGGCAGGCGGGCCCATACACCGCACACAGCGGCTCGACGCCTCTGCGGCCGTCACTTTCGGGGAGAAACGCATCCCACCCCGCCGAGCCTGTCGTCAAGGCGCGCAGCAGGCCTTCGTGCACGAACGGCATGTCCCACGCCACGCACAGCACGGGCCCCGGGCCCGCGGCGACCGCCGTGTAGATCCCGCCCAGGCTGCCGCAGTCGGGGCGCGCGTCGGGAATGGTCGTCAGGTCGGATCGCCAGGCGGCCGCGTCCGGCGCGTTGGCGACGAGGAGGGGAGGGGCGCCCGTGACCGCGGCGACGGCCTCGACGACGCGGTCGAGGATGCGGCGCCCGCCGACGTCGAGCAGGCCTTTGGGGCGCCCGCCGTAGCGGCGCGCCGCACCGCCGGCCAGCACGGCCCCCCGCACGCTAGTAGCGCCGACCGCGCTTGTTCTCCAATACCACGTCGAGCCCCAGCGTCAGCGCGAAATTGTGATAGTAACGCGACGCTCGAGGGGTGGCGCCGAGTCCGTCCGCGGGTCCGATAGCACGATCGAGGGACACGATCAGGTCGCGAACCTCGAAACGGAACTGATAACTGGTCCCGAGCGGTGCGGTGAACCCTGCGGCGGCGCCCACGAGCACCGACGCCGCCCGCGGCTTGCGGTCGGTCATGACCTCTCGCACGCCGATGGTGCTCCCCACCACGTACGCGCCCGCCATTTCGATCGTGCTTCTCGACAGGACGGCCACCCCGAGATTGCCTCGAACGTACGGACTGACCGATCCGCGCGATGCCGCTCGCAGCGTAACGCCGCCGAAAACCGTGATGGCTCCGCCCGTGGCCGCCTGTCCACTGATGTCGCCGCACACCTGTTCGTTTCTTCGGAGGTCCTGAAACGTCACGTTCGCCGTATCGGGATTGATGAACACCGGGACACACTGACCGTCCACCGGCAGGGCGGTGTACGACAGCTCGGCGTGGAAGCCAAGGTGCGGCGACAAGAAGTACGTGGCTGCCGCGCCGAGGACGAGGCCCGAGTTGATGGTGCGCGACAGGCCCAACGTATCGACTCGCCCCGATCCGTCCTGAACGCCGAGCGGCTGTTTCGCCACCGCCCAGAGATCGTGACCGGTCACGGTGCCGCCGAGAATCGTCAGAACCAGATTGGCCTGGGACTCCTCCTGGGCGGCGGCCGGCGGAGGCGGGGACGCCAGCGACAACAGCGCGAACGCGGCAAACGGAAAGGATCGCATCAGACCTCGAGGGCTCGGTGTTCGACGGCGAGACATTGGTCCATGACGAAAGGGATGCCGGCGGCCTGGGCGCGCGCCTGCGCCGCCGCGTCCACCACTCCCTGTTGCAGCCAGATCAGGCGCGGATGCAGCGCGATCGCCTCATCCACCACCGCCCCCGCGACCTCGGAGCGCCGGAAGACGTCCACCACGTCGATCGTGTGATCGCGTGCGGCCGCCGCGAGCGTCGGGTAGCTCGGCTCCCCCAGAACATTCTCATGGCCCGGATTGATCGGCAGGATCCGGTACCCCTTGCTCTTGAGATAGCGCGCCACGCCGTGGCTGGGGCGTTCCGGCTTGGGCGACAGCCCCACGACGGCGATCGTCCGCGCCGCGCGCAGCAGCTGCCGCAGCGCGTCGTCCGTCACGCGTCGGGCCGGTGCAGGTGCGGCGTGCCGCTCACCGCCCGGCCCACCAGGATCATCCCCGAGCGCCGGGCGATCGTCAGCGCCAGCGTGGACGGCACGCTCGGCGTCGCCACCCAGGCGAGTCCCGCCCGAGCGGCCTTGAACGCCAGCTCGGCGGAAATGCGTCCCGTCACGAGCAACCCCCGACCGACGATCGGGGTGCGGGCCAGCACCGCGGCGCCGATCACTTTGTCTACCGCATTGTGGCGCCCGATATCCTCGGCGTGGAACAGCAACGCGGCGCCGTCCGTCAACGCCGCCGCGTGGATGCCGCCCGTCTCGTTGTAGCGCGTGCCCGTCGCGAACAGCGCCTTGAAGACCGCCCGCAATCCTTCGGGAGCGGGGGCCTCGCCGCGCGCCGCAGCGTGCTGCAGGGCGTGCGGATCGGCGAGCATCGTGGTCACGGCCCCACATCCCGACGCGAGCACGGCCTTGCGGTTCTCGCCCTTGACCAGGGCGACTCGCTCCGGCTTCACGTCCGCCCAGAATCCCAGGTCGGGAGCGCAGGGGCGCAGCTTCAGGAGGTCGTCCAGCGATTCGATGTAGCCCTCGCCGTGCAGCCAGCCCACGGCCAACTCCTCGAGCTGGTCGGGCGTGCACATCCACGTCACGACCGGCTCGCCGTTCACCTCGAGCCAGACGGGCCATTCCTCGACCGCGGCGGAATCGGCCTGCATGCGCCCGCGGCGGCTGCCTTCAGGCTTCACCGTGATACTCGGAGTAGAGATGGGGCCCCTCCTGAACGCGGATCGCGTGCAGCGTGACACCGTTCGGGAATTGGTCTTTGATGCGCCCCCATAGATACACCGCGAGCGCCTCCCCGGTCGGGAGCCAGCTGCCGTCCGCGAAGGCCGGGACGTCGCGGTTGATGTTGCGCCCGTCGAGCGGCGCCACGATCTCGCGCGCGAGCAGGGCGTCGAGCGTCTTGAGACTCATCACGCCGGCCCGGCCGGGGTCGAACGGACCCCGGACCGTAACATGACACGCGTAGCGGTGACCATGCTCGTGGGCGGCGGCGCCGAACTCGGGCCCCTGCGGGAAGCGGTGCGTCGCCGTGAACTCCACCACGCGCGTCAGATAGGCTGTCGGCATCGTCAGAACACCCGCACGGCGCTGGCCTTGAAAGAGAACACCACCGGTGCGTCGGGCGCGAGCGCCAGCTCGCGGGCGGCTTCGGCGGTCACGATGGCGACCAACTCCACACCGACATCGGCGGTGACCGCGACCACGCCGCCGCCAGGCCGGTGCGTGGCGAGCCGGGTCACCCGGCCCGTGAGCACGTTGCGCGCCGAGGACGGAAGCGGCTCGCGGCTGACGAAGATGTCGGTGGGCGGTACCGCGAGCACCACCGGACCCGTCCGGTCGGTGGCCACGGCGATGTCGATCGCGCCGACGCGCGCGTGCTTCGTTTCACCACTGCCGGGAGGCAGCTCGACGCGAAACAGATTCTCGGGCGTCACCGGTGAGAGGCGGCCTTCGGCGAGGGCGCGGATGTCGTCGGCCCAGCGATAGGCATCCTCGAGCTGATGGGAGGCGATGCACACGGCGAACGGCCGCGACGCGCGCTCGGCCGCGAGGGCGCGGTACAGCGCCCCGGCGGCGGCGCGGTCGGCCGAGCTGGCGGGCTCATCGAGCAGCAGCACATCGGGACGCACGGCGATGGCGCGGGCCACGGCGACCCGCTGCACCTCGCCGTCCGACAGCTCGTGCCGCCGTCGCTCGAGCAGCGACGTCAGACCAAATTGGTCCGCCACTGTTTCCACCTGTCTGTCGACCGTTGTGCGTCCAATCCCCCGCAACCGTAACCCGAATCCCAGATTGTCGCGTACTGACCCGCGCAGCAGGATCGGGCGCTGCTCGACGAGGGTGACGCGGCGGCGCAGCGCGGAGGGCGGGTGGCGGGGCAGCGGCGCGCCGTCCCAGAGCACCGCGCCTTCGGTGGGGGCCTCGAGCAGCGCGAGCAAGCGCAGCAGGGTGCTCTTGCCCGAGCCGTTGTGCCCCACGACCGCGAGCAGCGCGCCCGTCGGGACCGCGAAGTGGTCGAGGTTCAGCACCAGGCGCCCGTCGTAGCGGTGGCGCACGCCGCGCAGCTCAACCACTGCCTTTTCCTTGCAGCACCTGTAACGCCACGTTCACGACCAGCGCAATCGCGATCAGCATGACGCCGAGCGCGAGGGCGAGGCCGAAGTCGCCCTGCGACGTGTACAGCGCGACCGCCGTCGTGAGCGTGCGGGTCGAGCCGCGGATGTTGCCGCCCAGCATCATCGCGGCGCCGATCTCGGCCACCACCTGGCCGAACGCGGCGGTGATCACGGCGGCGAGGGCGAAGCGAGCCTCGCGCGCCACGGTCCAGGCGGTGAGCCACCGGCTGGCACCCAGGGTCTGCGCGGTGCGGCGCACGCGCGGATCGACGCCCTGCACGGCGGCGGCGGAAAGCGCGGCGGCGATGGGGAGGGCGAGCAGCACGTCGCCGATGACGATCGCCTGCCAGGTGTAGAGCCAGCCGAGCCCTCCCAGCGGACCGCGGCGCGACAGCAGGCCGAACACCAGCAGCCCCACGACGACCGTGGGAAACGCCAGGGCGGTGTTGACGGCGGTCAGGGCGGCGCGGCGCCCCCAGAAGCGGCGCGTGGCGAGCAGGTACCCGAGGGGCAGCCCGATGCCGCAGGCGACGATCGTCGCGACCACGGCGACCTTCAGGGTGAGCAGGGCGATGCCCAACACTTCCGGGTCGCCCGAGAGCAGCAGCGCGAGTGCGCGCCGAAGCCCCTCGGCTAGAAAATCCATCCGATGCCGAGACTCACCCAGGGATGGCGGGTCCAGTCGGTCAGCGGTTGGGTGAGCGGTATCACCCGGCTGCTGTCCGGTGCCGGGCTCTTGAAGGACGAGGGATACTTGAGCCGCCACCAGGCCACGCGGCCGTCGAGCTGCACGACCATCTTGCGCGCTGGATACCAGCGCAGCCCGGCGCTTGCGGTGAACGTCACCTTCGTGCCGAACCGGTATTCGCTCTTCGTCGTGTCGCCCGGCGAGTGCAGGTCGAACGCCAGGCCCAGCCCGCTGCCCAGGTAGGGGGAGACGCCGTGCCACGTCTTGCCGCCGGTCAGCCGCAGCTGCAGCGCCATTTCGGTGAACAACAGGCCGGCGTCGGCGGGACCGGTGCGCCGGTCCGGCGAGGTCGAGTCCACGGCGGGGTTCACGATGAAGCGATCGCCCTTCAAGTAGGCTGCCGTGAACTGTGACACGATGGCGCGGCCGAGGGGCATCTCGTAACGCAGGCCGGCGCTGAGCGCGTTGCTCGGTCCCACGCCCGCCTTGCCGCGACCGCCACTCAGATGCCCCGCGAAGAAGATGAAGCCTGTCCCGCGGGCGATGTCGCGGTACGGGGATTGCGCGGGGTCATGGCCTAACTGGGCGGTTAGCCGGTTGGCCGGGTAGGCGGTTAGCAACACCGCGAAACCGGCGCAGCAGATCACCCGACCGCCTAACCGCCTAACCGCCTGTCTCATCAGTCAGTCTCCCTCAGGTCGCGTCCGGTCATCTCGACCGGGGGCTCGATGTCGAGCAGGTGCAAGATCGTCGGTCCGACGTCGCGAAGCGAGCCGCCGGAGCGCAACGCGGCGTCTTCTCCCACTATGAGGAAAGGCACCGGATTCGTCGTGTGCGCGGTGTGCGGGCCCCCCGTCAGGGGGTCGATCATCAGCTCGCAGTTGCCGTGGTCCGCGGTCACCAGGAGCGTCGCTCCCGCTGGCTCGGCGCTCTTCAGGACGCGCGCCAGGCACTGGTCCACGGTCTCGACGGCTTTCACGGCCGCCGGTAGTACCCCGGAGTGGCCCACCATGTCCCCGTTCGCGTAGTTGCACAGGATGAAATCGTGCTGCTTCGTTTCGATCGCCTTGCACAACACGTCGGTCACCCCGGCCGCGCTCATCTCCGGCATCAGGTCGTAGGTCGCCACCTTCTGGGACGGCACGAGCAGCCGCTCCTCACCGGGGTACGGCGGCTCGATGCCGCCGTTGAAGAAGTACGTCACGTGCGCATACTTCTCCGTTTCGGCGGTGCGGAACATCGTCTTGCCGCGCTCAGCCAGGACTTCGGCCACGATGCGCGACAGGACCATCGGCCCGAACGCCGCCGGGAACGGGAAGGTCGCGTCGTACTGCGTCATCGTGACGAGCCGAACCTTGGGGCGGCCCCGCACGTCGAAGCCGTCGAAGCCGTCGACCGCCAGCGCGCGCACGATCTGTCGCATCCGGTCGGCGCGGAAGTTGAAACAGAAGACGCCGTCGCCATCCCGGATCCGCGGCGTGTTCGCGATCACCCGCGGCTTCACGAACTCGTCGGTCTCACCAGCCTCATATGCCTGCTTGATCGCGGTGATGGGATCGGGCGCCGGCGCGCCGACGCCATTCACCATCGCATCGTACGCGAGCTTGGTGCGCTCCCATCGCTTGTCGCGATCCATCGCGTAGTAGCGGCCCACAACCGTCGAGACGTCCGCGCCCTTGGCCGCCCGGACCAATTCCTCCATGAACGCGAGCGCCGACTTCGGCAGCGTATCGCGGCCATCAAGCCAGGCATGAATGGCGACGGGGACCTTTTCGCGGCGGCCCAGCTCCAGCGCGGCGAGCAGGTGCTGGTCGAGCGCGTGGACGCCGCCGTTGCCGATCAGCCCCATCAAATGCAGGGTGCCACGCGACTCGCGCACAGCCGCACACAGGTCGAGGAGCGGTGGCAGTGGGA
>Ga0193723_1000496_pt1 | contig 15582 bp, 13 predicted proteins | sample H2m2metaG_FD_143042 | JGI IMG/M metagenome (GOLD analysis project Ga0193723, IMG submission 143042) | Soil microbial communities from a riparian zone of the East river system, Colorado, United States - H2m2 | ecosystem: Environmental > Terrestrial > Soil > Riparian zone | place: USA: East River... | reverse complement strand
CACGAATCCGGTCTGTCTTTTCCCCCCATCTTGCTTCAACATCAGCGGTGGACAGTTTCGCGGTCCAGGCTCGTACCCGGCACCTGCCTACAATCCCGTCGACAATCGGCTTTACGTCGCGTACGCCGACATCGATGCCGATGGCAAGGCCAAGATCTTCCTGACGTCCGCTCCAGCGACTGACCTGACCCAGTGGACGCCTCGCATCGTCGTTGCTTCTGTACCAAGTGGCGATCGTTTCGCCGCCGAGTTGGGGATCGCGACCAATGGACGAATCGATATCGCCTTCTACGACCGGAGCTACACAGCCAACACCATGGTCGACCTGACGTACGCGACCTCCAGCGATTTCGGAGCGACCTGGCGGTCGGTGCGGGTCTCGAGGTCGAGCTTCGATCCGTCGGTATGGGGAGTTCCGAGCGGCTCGGGGATAAGGCCTTTCATTGGAGACTACAACGGCATCGTGTCGCTCGCGACGAGCGCGGGAATGACGTGGACGGGTGCGGGGACCAAGAACTACGGGACTTTGCCGACCAACCTGGAGATCTATTTCGCGAGCGTGACCCCATAGCGTTTCAACCATTCTGAGGGTCGGGTTATCTAAGGGTCGGAGCCTCGCGCCACACCAATACATCCCCGTCCGGAATCCGCCCATGCGTCCAACACCTCTCATCCTTGCACTGTTCGGTCTTCTCGCACCGCAGGTAGCTCGCGCGCAGGACGAGGATCGCGCCCAGAATTGGTTGCAGAACTGTCGCTATCGCGGGAACTACGACCGTGCTCATTTCTGCGAGCTGCGCAATATCACGCTCCGCCCAGGCGGGAAGATCTCCGTTGACGGCCACGAGAACGGTGGAGTCGCATTCTACGGTTGGGACCGGAATGAAGTGAAGGTCGTCGCAATGATCCAGACCAACGCGGACGAAGACAGCCAGGCCGAGGCGCTCGCAAAACAGATCCGCATCAATACGGACGGTGGGCGCATCAGCGCCGAAGGCCCGTCGTCGCTCAGCCGACGTTGGTGGTCGGTCAGTTATGAGATCTACGTCCCGAGACGGTCCAACCTGGAAGCCGTGACACGAAACGGCGGCGTGTCCGCGGCAGACGTGGAAGGCGAGCTCGATTTGCACGCTTCGAACGGTGGGATTCATATCGACAACGTTGCGGGCGATGTTCACGGCGAGACCACGAACGGGGGCGTAAGCGCACGGCTGTCCGGAACGTCCTGGCGAGGGAAGGGCCTCGATCTGCAAACAACCAACGGCGGCGTCAACGTCACGATCCCGCGCGGCTACAATGCCCGCCTCGAGACCGGCACTACCAACGGCGGGATGCGTGTCGATTTCCCGATCACGGTGCAGGGGATGATCGGACGGCGGATCCAAACCCAGTTGGGCACCGGCGGCCCGCTGGTGCGCGTGATGACGACCAACGGCGGGGTCAGGATCTCCGAGCGGTAGTCCAACCCAGGCGCCCGTGGGGCTGTCTGAGACTTTCCCATATATTTCGGGAAAGCAAACGGAAACGGGTGATGCCGACAGATGAGAAGCCGAGCAAGAACGAAGACGAATACTTCGCCAGGCAGAACGCGGAGCTGATCCGCGAGATGCGCGCTAAGCTCGACGCCGACCGAAAAAAGGCGGAGGCGGCGGAGCGGTCGGCGCATCACAACAAGTGTCCGCGGTGTGGTGGCGGCCTGAAGGAACAGCACGTTGAAGATGTGAAGATCGACGAATGCCAGGACTGCGGCGGAGTCTGGCTGGACCGCGGCGAGCTCGATCAGCTTCGTCGCGTGAACCGCGCCCGCGGCGTATCGGGTGGAGTGCTGGGCTCGATCTTCAAGCGGGGCTAAGAGTTCCAGCGCGCTCTTGCGCGCAATCTGTTTCGCCATAATGTGGGGCGGACGTAAATAGGAGCTGACATGATTCGCCGCTTCACACCCGCCCTGCTGCTCGCGGCCGCGAGCCTGTCCGCGCAGACCCCCGTCCGGCTCTACACCGATCTGGGCAAGCACCACAAGGAAATCGGCACCAAGGTCCCTGAAGCGCAAAAGTACTTTGACCAGGGCCTTCGACTCGTGTACGGATTCAATCACGCGGAGGCGATCCGGTCGTTCACGCGAGCTGCGGAGCTCGACCCGAATTGCGCGATCTGCTGGTGGGGAATCGCATACGCCTACGGCCCGCATGTGAACGCCGGGATGGATTCAGCCAGCGGCGTCAAAGCGTATGAGGCTGCCCGAAAGGCGGTTTCACTGGATCGAAACGCGCCGGCGTGGCAGCGCGCTTACATCGAAGCGGTCGCCGCGCGTTACGCGGCGGTTCCACCCGCGAATCGGGCAAGCCTCGACTCTGCTTACTCCAACGCAATGCGCGCTGTCGCGAAGAAATATCCAAACGATCTCGATGCGACGACGCTCGCGGCCGAGTCGATGATGGACCTGCGGCCATGGAATTACTGGACGCCAGAGGGGAAACCGTATCCCGGCAGCGACGAAATCGTTCGACTGCTCGAGTCAGTGATCGCCCGAAACCCCGAGCACCCAGGCGCATGCCACTTCTACATTCACGCCGTGGAGGCGGTGAATCCCCAGCTCGCGGTGCCTTGTGCTGAGCGGCTCGCCCGACTGATGCCGGGTGAAGGCCACATGGTACACATGCCGGCGCACATCTACGTCCGCGTGGGCCGCTACAAAGACGCTGCCATGAGCAACGTCCACGCGATTCATATGGACGAGACTTTCATCGAGGGACAGCCCCAGCCTACGGTCTACTCTCTCGCCTACTACCCGCACAACATCCACTTCCTTGCTTTCGTCTCGAGTATGGCGGGCAAAAGCGCTCAGGCGATCGAAGCAGCGAAGACCTTGAAGTCGAAAGTCAATCTGGACGTTGCGAAGAACGTCGGGATGCTCCAGGAGATGGTTCCGTACTATGTGCTCACGCTCACGACCTTCGGGCGTTGGGACGATGTGCTGAATGAGCCCCTGCCTCCAGCGGATATGCGCTTCCCGACGGCGATGGCTCGCTACGCACGCGGAGTTGCATACGCGGCGAAAGGCGATTTCGCCAACGCCAGAGTAGAGCTGGATTCTGTGACCGCGATTGATGCTGCCACACCGGCGGACGCCGACCCCAAGGCTGCGATATCGATCGCCGCTCACGCGCTGATGGGAGAGATTGCAACGCGAAGCGGCAAAGCGGACGAGGGGGTCGCGCACTTTCGCCAGGCATTGGCGATCGAGGACAAGGGCCTCTACTTCGAGCCGCCGAAATGGTATTACCCGATCCGTCAGTCGCTGGGCGCGGCTTTGCTGAAGGCCGGCCGCAACGCGGAAGCGGAGCAAGTCTATCGGGATGATCTGAAGCGATTCCCTGAGAACGGCTGGTCGCTTTACGGACTGTCAGTCGCCTTGAAGGCGCAGGGAAAGGCGCAGGAAGCGGCAGCAGTCGAGAAGCGCTTCGCCCGCGCGTGGACGGATGCCGACGTCAAGCTCACCGCATCTCGCTTCTGATTACCGACGCCATCGGCAAATTCGGTCGGATGGAAAAGCCCCGCTCGGAATCGAGCGGGGCTTTTTGTTGGCATGGCCGGTGAATGCATATTTCCGGGATGGCGGATCGAACGATCAGACTTTTTCTGCAGGCCGGACTCGTTCTGGCAGTTGTTGTCGCACTCCCTTACAAAGTGTTCGAGCTCGATCGGTACTTTGTGCCGAAGGAGATTGTCCTCAATGTTGCCGCGCTGGTGGTCGCGGTGCTGCTGCTGTCGAGACGCAGATCGCTCTGGTTCGACCTGACCGATGCGCTGCTGGCGCTGTTTCTTCTCTGGAGCGCGGCCTCCGCTCTCTTTGCCACCAACCACTGGGTCGCTCAACGCTCACTCGGGGTGAGCGTCTCGGGCGCAGTGATTTTCTGGGGCGCGCGCGCTGTCGCCGAGCGGGGATCGTATCGGCCAATACTGGTCGCCGCGGCGATTGCCTCCGTCTGCGCTGCGGCGCTCTCGCTGGCACAAGCGTACGGACTCGAGACCGAATACTTCAGCGCCAACCGCGCGCCCGGCGGCACATTTGGCAACAGAAACTTCGTGGCTCACATTGCTGCGATAGGACTTCCCACGCTGGTCTGGTGCACAGTCACCGCGCGCCGGCCCTTCGGTGCTCTACTCGGCTCGCTTGGGGCGGCAGTGCTTGCCGCTGCGTTGGTAATGTCGCGATCGAGAGGAGCCTGGCTCGCTGTCGTCGCGTCGGTGGTGGTTCTGCTCGTGCCGATGCTCGCGTCGAGGAAATACTGGCGCGGGGGAATGGTTGGTGGACGATTCGCGCGGCTGTGTCTCGCGGCAGCAATCGGTGGAATGGTGGCGATCGTATTGCCCAACAGCCTCAACTGGAATAGCGAATCACCGTATCTCGACTCGGCGCGCGGAGTCGTCGACTACAAGAAGGGCAGTGGACGAGGCCGTCTGGCGCAATACGGGAACTCTCTCCAGATGGCCGTCGCGAATCCGGTGTTTGGAGTCGGCCCGGGAAACTGGCCGGTCGAGTACGTGCGGTTCGCTCCCGATGGCGACCGATCGATCGCCGACGACGGCATGACCGCGAACCCATGGCCGAGCAGCGACTGGGTCGCCTTCGTCTCCGAGCGTGGATTCATCCCGACGCTGGCGCTGCTTGGCGTATTCACCATTCTTTTCTTCGGTGCCCTGAGGCGATGGAGCGAGCTCAAGGACCCGGACGCTGTGTTGGCCCAATGCGTTCTTGCCGGAACCATCGTGGCAACGATGGTCGTGAGCGCGTTCGACGTGGTGCTTCTCCTCGCTGCTCCGTCGTTTCTGGTGTGGAGCATTCTCGGTGCGACGAGCGGCATACCGGACATGGGCGGCGCGCGTCGCGGTCGTGAGGTGAAAATCACTCCGAGAGCGCTGTCGATAGCGGGTGCTTCAATCATCGTTGTCCTGCTGGTGTCGGCGGCGCGCAGTGTGACCCAGACACTGTCGATGTCGCTGGTCGGTCGAGGAGGATTGACGGCCGGCTGGGTGTCTGGCGCGATCTGGGATCCGGGCAGCTATCGCATCAACCTCCGAGTGGCCCAGCTCTACTCGCGACGCGGCAAGTGCACTTTCGCGCGCGACTACGCACGGCAGGCGGTAGCGCTCTTTCCGCACTCACCGGAGGCGCGGAGGATCAGGCGAAGCTGCGGCTAATGGTCATTCGTAAAAGCACGACTTCCATCGCTCACTTTGAATCCTTTGCTGAAGGTCGCGGCTGGAACTCTTCCTTCGGTGAGCCAACGGAACAGCACTCCGTCTACGCATTGGATGAAGTCATCCCGTTGCTGCGACGCGCAGAAGCAGCCGCCAACGATGGATCGTGGGTGGCACTGGCGCTGAGTTATGAGGCCGCGCCGGCATTCGACTCTGCGCTCACTGTCAAACCCTCTTCGGAATTCCCGCTCGCATGGATCGCTGTCTTCGATGAGCCGACGGCGGCCGACTTCAATTCGATTTCCACTCGTCAGCTTCCGATTGCCGAGTGGGAGCCTCAGATAGACAAACGCGAATATCGGCGTGCTATTCAATCGATCAGAGATTACATCGAGCGGGGCGACACCTATCAGGTGAACTTCACGTTCCCGCTCCGTGGGTATGTAAGTGGCGATTCGTTCGATTGGTTTCGCGCGGTCGCTGGCTCCCAGGGCGCGGCCTATTCCGCCTACCTGGATATTGGCAGCCACCGGATTCTTTCCTTCTCTCCCGAGCTGTTTTTCGAGCGGCGCGGTAACACGCTCATCACTCGGCCCATGAAGGGCACCTTGGCGCGAGGACGGTGGCTCGAGGAGGACGCCCAGCGAGCGCAGCAATTACGTGCATCTACAAAGGATCGCGCTGAGAATGTCATGATCGTGGACCTGCTCAGAAGCGATCTGGGCAAAGTCGCCGAGACGGGATCGGTAGAAGTTCCCGATCTGTTTTCGGTTGAGTCCGTGAGCAGAGTGCTCCAGATGACGTCCACCGTCACTGCGGTTCAGAGACCGGGTGTCACCGTCGTGGACATACTTCGCGCGCTCTTTCCCTGCGGATCTGTCACGGGAGCACCGAAAGCTCGTACCATGGCGATCATCAAGGAGCTCGAGCACCACCCGCGCGGGGTCTACACTGGTGCCATCGGGTTAATGTGCCCGAATGGCGATGCGATTTTCAACGTTCCCATCAGAACGCTGGTCGTTGACGCCGGAGATCGCTCTGCCACGTTCGGCGTCGGTGGTGGGATCACCTGGGACTCGACGACAGAAGGGGAATATGAGGAGTGTCTTCTCAAGGCGAAGTTCCTCACCGAGCCATGGGATGAATTCGACCTTCTCGAGACTCTCGCGCTCAACGACGGGGTATATGCGCTCCTCGACCGGCACCTCGCTCGCGCTCGCGGCTCTGCCCGATATTTTGGCTTTCGCTGGGACGAAACCGAAGTCTCGAGAGCGCTCGACGATGTCCGCGCATCACATCCGGTGGGGCGCTGGCGAATCAGGCTGACCAGCGGACGAAATGGGGAAGCCCACATCGCCGCACATCCTCTCGGCAAACCCCCAGAGGCGCCGGCTGTGGTGAAATTCGCTTCCTGCGCCGTGGACGATCGTGATCCGCTGGTATTCCACAAGACCACTTCCCGCTGGCGATACGATTTGGAACTGGAGCGCTGTCAACCCTGTGACGACGTGATACTCTGGAATTGTCGCGGCGAAGTCACCGAGTCCACGATCGCGAACGTGGTGCTGTTCGCTGACGGGAAAAACTGGACGCCGCCCCGTGAGGCAGGTCTGCTGGCTGGGACATTGCGTGACGAGCTGATTTCGAGAGGAGAGTTATTCGAGCGAACGATCACGAAGGACGAGCTCGCGAGCGCCGGGTCCTTCGCTCTCATCAACTCAGTTCGTGGATGGATGCCCGCTAGCTTCGCATCCGCGTGGGAAGGCCGGCCTGCTGCCACGCATGCCATCCGCCTATGAGCGCACGTGCTCGCGGCCATCCGGCACTTTGAAGCTGGCGCGCCACCCGGGCGCTCGTCTTTTCGTCGGGTCAGGCACAGTAAACGACGAGAGTCGCGCGTTGCGACAGACGTTGCTCGGTAGCGTCGCGCACCGGATCGTCGGGGCTGAGGCGCACGGCACCGACTGCCTCGAGTGGATCACTGTCGTAGCTGGCAAGCGACCGGGCGTCGACGATCACCATCGACTCGCCTTTCGCCTGTAGGGCGCGCATCTCGTCGATTGTGATTGGCCCCGCCGCCGGTTCGACAACGATCGCCGATCGGCTGAGCGGCGCGAGCACTGCAGCCGGACCCACCACGCCGCGTGACGCGCTTCTTCGCAGGAAGAACGCGGTGCCTCCGCCATGCACAACGATAGACAGCAGCACAACGACTGACGTCAGGGCGAAGATCTGCTCGGCGTTCCGTATCCCTGCGAACACAGGAAGCAACGCCAGGAGCAGCGAGCTGAGTCCACGGGGGCCGAAGACGGCGATCAGGCGGCGATCGCGCATGTTCAGATTCAGTCCCGCGAGCATGGGATAGAGCGCAACAGGTCGCGCGATCAGCGCGATTACCGCGAAGAGAACGACTCGCCAGTCGAGGGAACCGAGCCCAAGCCAGATAAGCGTCGTTCCCAGCGCGACGAAAGTGAGCAGGAGCAGCATCTCGGCCGTCGCTTCACCGTATTCGAGAAAGCAGTCGCAGAGCTCAACGTCTCGCGCCGCCACCAACAGGCCTGCTACGAACGCAGCGACGAATCCGCTGCCGCCGACGGCTTCGGCAACGGCGAAGCTGGTGAAGGCGAGGCCGAGGGCGTAGAGCGATTCATAATCGCGTCGTACGCCGGTGCGCGACCGAACGGCGGCGAGCGCGGAGATCCCCACCCACCCCACGAGAGCACCGAGCGCCGGACCGAGCACGAACAACCCGAGCAGGCTTCGCCCCACGTGCCCGCCGCCGGCGATGCTGCTAGTTGGATCGGATTGTCCGCTGGGCAGCAGCAACATCGAGAGGATCACGATCGGGAGCAGCACGACGTCGTTCATCCCCGTCTCGAGGCGAAGCGCGATGCGCGGTGCTTCGGGAAGGGCCTTGGAGCGGAGCACGGTCCGGAGCAGAACTGGATCCGTAGAAGCGAGCGCCGCACCGAGTATCGCTGCAGCCGGCGCCGACAAGCCGAGCAGAATCCATGCGGTCAGAGCGGTAATCGTAGCGGGAACGAGCGTGCCAGGCCCAAGCAGCCGCCACAGCATGCGTGCGCGAATCCGGAGCTGTTTCGTGTCGAGGGTGACAGCGTCGCTGAAGAGCAGAAGCGCGAGTCCGAGCATCGCGAGCGAGTGGAGGGCCGGCGACTGAAAGCCGACGTCGGCGATGCCGAATCCCCAGGGGCCGATGGCGACGCCGAGGAGAAGGAAGATCGCTACTAATGGAAAGCCGCTTCGCTCGATCGCGCCCGACAGAAGGGACGCGATGACGATGACGATGCCGATCAGTGCGACTGAGGTTACGAAGCTTTCCAACTAGCCGCGCTCAGTATTCGGCAAACGCGTCGTCCGGGTAGCAGTACAGCCACCGCTCGCCGGGCTCCGCCGACGCGATCACTGGATGACCAGTCGCCCGGGCGTGTTTCGATGCGTGCTTGTTCGGTGAATCGTCGCAGCAGAGAGTCTTGCCGCACTCCTGACAGGTTCGGAGATGAACCCACGATGCGCCAATTTTCACGCACTCTTCACACTCGCGCTTCTTCGGCTGTTTGACGGTGGTGATCGCTCGGATGTGAGCGCACGGAGCGTTAGCAGTCATTATCGATCGCTGTCAGCAGGATAAGTGAATCTAACGCGGCGCGGAAACGGCGATCGAGGTGGCTCCCGTTGCATCGAGCCATACGTGCGTCGGCGTGCGCGCGATCCGCATGACGACGCTATCGCATCCGGGGCATCGCATCACTGTCCCCATCCCGTGGGCGTAGACGAGAAGCACACCGATCGTGCGCGTCACTCCGCAGCCCGCGCATCTCGCGCGAGCGGCTGTGAGATCCGGAACGAACAGCTCACTCAGAATTCCGGCCGCGGCGTTGCCGTCGACCCGTTGCGCATCGATTCTCGGCTTCCTGGTGGGGCGTTTCTTCATAATCGGCTCCTTCCGCGGTCAAAGAGATTGAGTGAAAAGCTAAATCGACCCGCCCGTCGGGCCGAAACGCTCTGTCTTGACGAGTGCCGGCTGGTGACCGAGGCCGACCAGATTGGTAGCCACCGCTTCAACCAAAGCGGTTGGACCGCAGACGAACACGCGGGGTTGTTCGCTCGCCGGCCACGCGACCGCCTCCAGCATCGCGCGATCAATCCTGCGTTTGAATCCAGTCCATCCATCCGGCTGCTCGCGCGTGAGGGTGTGATTGACCTCGAGGGTGGTGTCCCGCTCAGCAAGACGCGCAAGCTCGTCTCGATAGATCACGTCGTCCCATCGGCGCGAAGAGTACAGGAGTCGCACCGGCAGTCGGTGCCGCGCGGCCGTATCAGTTGAGAGCGCTCTGTCACGATGGCGCAACATTGCCATCAGCGGCACGATCCCCGAACCACCGGCGACAAGCAGCAACGGTCCCCCCGTTGCGACGTCCCAGACGAAGTATCCACCGATGGGTCCGCGCAGCTCGAGCTTCTCTCCCGCGCGCAGCTCGTCGGACAGATAAGGCGAGACTTCCCCATCATCGAGACGCTCGATTGTGAGGGAGAGGTGCGGCTCTTCAGGCGCCGACGCGATGGAGTAGCTGCGCTCCGCCTGGTACCCGTCTTCTGCCGTGAGACGCACGTCCACGTGTTGCCCCGCCCGGTGGCCCGGCCATCCGGGCACATCGAGGACGAGTGTGCGGGCCTCGCGCGTTTCCTGCACAACATCGATCACGTTGGCCGACCGCCAGACAATCCTCGGCGCCGCACCAACGCCAGTCATTCGTCGCCGGCGTATCGCTGCTCGCGCCACGGGTCGCCGTAGTTGTGGTACCCCAGCGATTCCCAGAACCCGGGCGAGTCGCTTTCCATGAACCGAAGCTCGCGCACCCACTTCGCGCTTTTCCAGAAGTAGAGGTGCGGGACGAGAAGCCGCGCCGGCCCACCGTGTTCAGGCGGGAGAGGTTTGCCGTCGTACATGAACGCGATCCACGCCTTTCCGCCCATTACGTCGGCCAGTGGCAGATTGGTGGTGTAACCACCATCGCACCGCGCCAGGACGTATGGTGACGAAGCGACGCCCTTCGCCGCGGCCTCCGAGAGAAGCGTGTCGATCGAGATGCCTTCCCAGACCGTGTCGAACTTCGACCACTTCGTCACGCAGTGGATGTCCTTCGTTGTCGTCTGACGTGGCAGTGCCGTGAACTCGTCCCATGTCCAGTGCGCGTTCCGCCCGTCAGCGCCTCGGAGCGTAAAGTCCCAGGACGCGAGGGGACTGCGCGGCGTCGGGCCAGCGGAGAGCACGGGAAAGTCCCGCGTCTCGTACTGTCCGGGAGGGAGTCGGCCCGCGGTGTCGGCGGACTGTCGTCTTCCCCGAAATCCTCGAGAGATCACTGACATCGTCGCGATGAATTTCCGTTGTCGCCAAAATCAATCATATGATGGGCTCGTCGACATTGCGAATCTCATCCAGATCGAGATCACTGAGGACTCTTCTGAACGCAGCGTCGCCGATGACCTCCTCGTCGCGAAGGCGCGCCAGCGCGTCGCGGGAAGCCTCGCGCAACTCCTGCTCCGCATCTCTGATCGAGTCCTCGAGAGTCAGTCCGGTGTGGCCGGCGGAGTGGTCGGTATCGTCCAGATCCAGCCTGGTGCGCTGACCGATAGCTTCGCGCATCTGCGCGAGGGCGTTCGCGGGAATGTGTCCAAGGCCGCCAATTTCCTCGAGCTTCCTCATCGCAGCCTGTTCGGCCTCGACGCGTGCGCGCCGTTCTTCTCCTTCGGCCGCGTCCCCGCGCGGGAGTGCAAACAGCTTGATGAGGGGCCGGAGAGTGAAGCCCTGGGCGAGCAGGGTCAACAGAATCACACCAAACGCGACTGTAACGACGAGCTCCCGCGCCGGAAATGGCGCGCCCGAAGCAGTCTGGAGAGGAACCGCGAGGGCCATCACCAGTGTGTCGCCGCCGCGAAGGCCTGCCCAACCCAGCACGAACAGCGCGCGCCACGACGGCATTGGGTCACGAGCGCGAAGCCGGGCGCTCAGAGCTCGCGGCACATATGCAGCTACATAGATCCACACCACGCGGGTAGCGATCACTGCGACGCTTACGACGAGCACCGTCAGAGTCAATCCGAGCGCCTCTCGTCCGAGGAATTGCGGGATCAGCCGCCCGATCTGGAGTCCGATCAGTGTGAAGACCAGTGCTCCAATCGCGAACGTCGTGGTGTCCCAGACGACGTTGGTTCGCACCCGCGTGCGTGCGGAGGTCGTGCGCAGCGGCGTGCGCGATGCGACGGCACCGGCCGCCACGACAGCCAGGACACCGGACGCGCCGAACTGCTCGGCGATTAGATAAGCCGCAAAAGGTGTCAGCAGTGACAGAGTGCTCACCGCGATCGGGTCCGTGACGAAAGGACGGAGCTTCCTGATCACCCACCCCACGGCGAGACCAACCGCCAATCCACCAATGGTGATTGCGACGAACGCTCCTGCCGCCCAGCCCAGTGAGAACGACCCCAGCGCGGCAGCGCGGACCGCCATTCGGTAGGAAACGAACGCAGTCGTGTCATTGAGGAGAGTTTCTCCTTCCAGTATCGTGACCAGGCGCGCGGGCAAACCCAGCCGGCGCACGATCTGGGTGGTGACGTCAGCGTCCGACGGAGCGACGATGGCGGCGAGAACAAACGCTGCCTCCCACGGAATCTGCGGGGCAAAGAAGTGGGCAGCGGCCGCGACGACTGCTATCGTCACCAACACTAGCGCGACAGCGAGGAGGAAGATGGGGCGGGCGTTCAGCCGCGTATCCCGAAGCGAGCTGGTCGAAGCAGCCCGATAAAGGAGCGGCGGGACGAACAGTACGAACGTCAGCTCGGGATCGAACGGGACCGTGGGGAAAACGGGCAGCGCCGACAACACTATTCCGCCGAAGACCTGCGCGATCGCCAGCGGAACGTCGAAGCGGTGCGCGATGGGCTGCAGCAGCGTGGCCACGAAGACCAACGCCAGAATGATCTCTAGTTCGCGCACGCTTCGGCTTGCCTCTACCTCACTCCTGCAGCGCCTGATGTACGAACGACACTGCTATCGAGCCTTCTCCCACCGCTGACGCGACGCGTTTTATGTTGCCTGCTCTGACATCTCCGACGGCGAACACGCCGGGCTTGCTGGTTTCCAGAAGCTGCGGAGAGCGAGCTAACGGCCAATGCGCCGCAGACAAGTCATCCGGAGAGAGCTCAGACCCCGTCTTGATGAATCCGTGAGCATCGAGGGTGATACAACCGTCGAGCCACTGAGTGCTGGGAGCGGCGCCCGTCATGACGAACACGTGACGAAGGTCCTTTCGCTCCGTCGTTCCGTCGTCACCCCGGCGCAACTGCACGCTCTCGAGGTGATCATCACCTTCGAGCGCGGCGATTTCCGTGTGTGTGTGCAGAGTGATCCTCGGATCCTCTTCAATGCGTCGGATCAGGTATCGCGACATGGTGTCGGCCAACCCATCGGATCGAATGAGCACGTGGACGTGTCTCGCCGACTGGGCGAGGGACACGGCAGCCTGTCCCGCCGCGTTGCCACCGCCAACGACGCAAACCTCTTCACCGGCGCACAACTGCGACTCGATGAATGTCGCGCTGTAGTACACACCCGCGCCTTCGAACTGCGAGATATTGTCCAACGGAAGCTTTCGGTATTCCGCGCCGGTCGCGATGATGACGGTTCGCGCGAGCAATTGCTCACCATCGTCGGTTTCGATGACGTACTGCCTCGTATTGCATCTGAGGCGCTTTGCAGCCTTCGTGACCATCAAGTGCGCGCCGAATTTCTGTGTTTGAGAGTAGGCGCGCGCCGTCAGCTCCTGGCCCGAAATCCCGGAGGGAAACCCGAGGTAGTTCTCTATTCTCGAGCTCGACCCGGCTTGTCCCCCCGGAGCACCGGATTCCAGCACCATCACATCGAGACCTTCCGATGCCGCATACACAGCAGCCGCGAGACCTGACGGCCCGGCTCCGACAATGACTGTGTCGTGCATCTGCGCCTGGTCGATCGGGTCGTTGAAGCCGAGGCAATCTGAGATCTCGCGATTGCTGGGATTCCGCAGAACGACCTCGCTGCGGCAGATCATTACGGGGATGTCGGCGACCGCGACCTGAAATCGATCGAGCAGCTCCTGCACGCCGGCGTCACGATCGAGGTCGATGTAGTGGTAGGGATGGCTGTTGCGCGTCAGAAATTCCTGAATGCGAAGCGTTTCCTGCGAGTATTTGGATCCGATCAGTACGACGTCGCCGATGCCGGCCGCGATCAACCTCGCCCGCCGCAGCAGAAACGCGCGCATGAGGATCTCGCTCAGATCGGCGTCTGTCTGGACCATCTCCAGGAGCTGCTCGTGATCGAGCTCAATGACTTCGCCTGATTCGGCGGCCCTGATCGAAAAGACTGCTCGCCGGCCTGAAAGGACATTGAGCTCGCCCGAGATCTGGCCGGGTTTATGTACTACGATGAGCGTCTCAACGCCGTCAGAGAACGGGTCAATGTCCAGGCGTCCGGAGACAACCACAAAAAAGCTCGCGTTTCGGGCGCCTGCTTTTACGAGCACGTCGCCGCGCTCCACCTTGCGCAAGCGGCCGTGCGCAGCGATGCGTGCGATTTGTGCTTCGTTGAGCGTGGGGAAAGCCTGATCGCCCGCCGTTGCTCCCGACGGTAGCGCGACCTCGGGATCCACCGCTGTGGATTGGAGTCCCTGTATCACCCTCGCTTCAGTAGTCGACAAGCGCGTCGCCCTCCTCAGGCACGAAGCTCGGGATTCGCCGAGCTCGTGTACGTCGTATCTGGTGTGAAGGCAGCTTTGACATCGGCAAGAGTGACCTGGTCACGTGCGTGCGCGTTCGCCCACTGGATTGCAAAATCCGCGACTTCCTCCCAGCCCTTCTGGCCAACGGTGTGGTGCGTGCGGTTCGGAAATTCCCGGTAGTCCGTAACGGCCGTGGAATTCCTGACGTACTTGCGCAGGTTGCCCTTGTTGATGGCCGGTGGAACGATGTGATCGTTGCTGCCAGCGATGAACAGAAGCGGCGCGCGATCGGTCTTTTTGTAGTCGACTTTGGAGGACGCCTTCGGATTCAGTAGCGCGAGTGCGGCATCCCAGAGGATGGCGTTCGCTGCCGGAATCGAGTAACGATCGTAGACCTTCTTCGATTCAACCGCGTCCAGCTCGTTCGTGAACGCGTAGTTGAACTGCTTCGGGCTCAGTGAAGTAGTCCGGTTGTAACTGAACGGATTGCCGAGGATCGGAAGCGTCGCCCGAATCGTCGAGAAGGGCAGCACCGGTACGCCCGCGGTTTGCGCCGAGTCGACGAGAATTCCGGCCGATCCAAGACCACGATCCACCAGCATCTGGACGATGAGCCCGCCGAATGAATGGCCCATCAGGATCGGCTGCGCGTCGAGCTTGCGAATGATCCGGTCGTAGTGATCGACGACGGTTTTGAGCTTGAGGCCTTTCAGCGCCGAGGGATTCTTGCGAATCGCTTCGACCTCTCCTTCCAGGCCCGGCCACGATGGCGCAATGACGTTGTAGCCCGCCTTCTGGTAGCGGTCGATCCATCCTTCCCAGCTTCGCGGAGTGAGCCAGAGTCCATGGATAAGTACGACTGTCGGCTTGTTGGAGCCGCGCCCGTTGGTGCTCATGATGCTCTCCTTGAGGGAACGCCAATTATGAATAACCTAATCGCAGGTGCGCGCCCACGGGATGATGTCCAGCCGCTCGAACGGGATCTCGCGTCCGTCGTCGCATAGACCGAACTGCGCGGGCGATTTGTAGAGGCGCTCGAGAGCGGCGTCGATCTCCGTCAGCTCTCGCGAAGCACGCGTCGCGTTCGATTCATCGAGCTCCTCGTCCATTGTATCGGTCCCGAGGTCAGCTGGGTGAAGCGGCATCAGCGTCAGGTCTCCCGACTCCTCTTGCTGACTCGAGCCGGAACGGTCGGCGACGATCCGGTTCACGAGCTTGGCGGCACGGGCACGCTCGTCCAGTAAGCGTTTCTCGAGATGCCTGCGCTGCTCCGTTGTGAGCGACATGATTGTCTACCTCCGTTTCAGGTTTCTTTCCGTCTACGAGCATAGTTCGAGCCTGCGCGCAGGTCGATCTAGCTTGACTTCGTCGGAAGACGTACCTCGATGTCGAGTCGCTGGGTGCGATCTTGACTGCGGGTCCGTACCGTCAATGCGCTGAGCGTGTCAGTGACGGCGTCGGCGGCGCTGAGCTCCTCCGCCGGGTGCGTCGTAGTCACCGCGATGACGCGCATACCCGCGTTGTGTGCGGCTTCCACTCCGCTAGGCGCATCTTCGACAATGACACAGCCCGCCGGCGCGATTCCGAGCTTCGCGGCAGCTGC
>Ga0193723_1000495_pt1 | contig 15591 bp, 10 predicted proteins | sample H2m2metaG_FD_143042 | JGI IMG/M metagenome (GOLD analysis project Ga0193723, IMG submission 143042) | Soil microbial communities from a riparian zone of the East river system, Colorado, United States - H2m2 | ecosystem: Environmental > Terrestrial > Soil > Riparian zone | place: USA: East River... | reverse complement strand
CTGGTCGAGCGCGAAAGCGCGGAACGGCGGGATGCTCTGGAGCACGCGGTGGACGAATGGCGGCCCCCGCCGCTTGAGCGAGCGAGGATTCGCGAGGAGAGATTCTGTCCAGGCGAGCGCCCGATGGGGGAACCGCTCCTTTGGGAGCACCTCGTCGACCAGGCCGATCTTGCGGGCGCGATACGGATCGAGCGCGCGGCCCGAGAGGATCAGGGTCAGCGCCTGTACAAAACCGACGAGGCGTGGAAGCCTCTGGGTTCCTCCGAACCCGGGCATGATTCCCAGCTTGACCTCGGGGAGACCGATCGAGGTCGAGCGATTGTCGGAGGCAATCCGGTAGCGGAACGCGAGCGCCAGCTCCGTCCCTCCACCGAGGCAGGGCCCGTCGATCGCGGCGACGGTGGGATACGGAAGCTGCGCGATTTCCTCGAAGAGCTGCTGGGCGTCTCGCGCCTTGGCTTCCGCCTCTGCCGGACCCTCGAGCCGGTCGAACTCGGCGACGTCCGCGCCCGCGATGAACTGGCCATCCTTCCTGGACGCGAGAATGAGCGCCCGTGGGACGGTGGTCCGGGCCTTGAGGGAGGCGAGCGCCTCACGGAGGACGTCGAGGCTCGCGGAATCGAGCAGGTTTACCTTCCGCGCCGGGTCGTCGAACCAGAGGATGGCGATCCCCGACTGAAGCGCCTCCAGCCGAAACGGCGGCTCCCACGGCGCGGTGGTGTGCTCCTCCTCGAAGAGGGTCATGTTCACGCTGTGCTCGCTCACGCGACGCGCTCCAAGACGAGCGCCCCACCCTGGCCGCCCCCGACACAGAGCGCCGCGAGCCCCAGCGGGATGTTCCGATGCCGCATCTCGCGCAAGAGCGTGAGGACCAGGCGCGTGCCCGACACGCCGACCGGATGGCCGATCGCGATGGCGCCGCCGTTGACGTTCAGAAGCGCGCGATCGATCTCACCGATCGGGCCGTCCAGCCCCAGCTTCTCCTTGCAATATTTCGCCGAGGCCATCGTGATCTCGACCGCGATCACCTGCGCCGAGAACGCCTCGTTGATCTCTATCAGGCCGATCTCCGAGAATTTGACTCCGGCGCGCCGAAGCGCGATCGGTGTCGCGTGCGTCGGTCCGAGCCCCATCCGAGCGGGATCGAGCCCCACGAACGCGGAGCCGCGGATCCGCCCGACCGGCTTCAGACCGAGCGACCGCGCCTTCTCCTCCGACGCCACGATGATCGCCGCGGCGCCGTCGGTGATGCCGCAGGAGTTCCCCGCCGTGACCGTACCGTTTCGGCGATCGAAGTACGGCTTGAGCTTCGCGAGCGCCTCGAGCGACTGATTCCGCCGCGGACCGACGTCTTCGAGCACGGCTTGCTTGTAGGGCGGGGCGAAGACCGGAACGATCTCCTCCGCCATGCGGCCCGCGTCCATCGCCGCGACCGCACGGCGGTGGCTCTGGAGCGCGAAGTCGTCCTGGGCTTCACGGCTGATGCCGTACTCCCGGGCGAGCAGCTCCGCGGTCTCGCCCATGTTGAGGCCCGAGACCGGATCGGTGAGCCCTTCCAGGAGCGCGATGCGCGGCTTCAAGTCCTTCGGCCGCACGGAGGCGATCGCCGCGACCTTTTCGCCGATCGATTTGGCGCGCGCGAGGCGCTCGAAGGTGCGGGTCATGCCCTCGCTCAGATAGAGCGGGATCTGGCTCATCGACTCGGTGCCGCCCGCGACGATCAACTCGGCAGCTCCCGACGCGATCCGCTCGTGCGCGTCCGCGATCGCTTCCATGCCCGAGGCACAATTTCGCTGAACCGTTACAGCAGGGACGCGTTCGGGGATTCCGGCGAGCAATGCAACGACGCGGGAGATATTTGTGGAGTCGGCCGGCTGCGCGACGTTGCCGAAGATGACCTCGTCGACCTCGTTCGGGTCGACGCCGTGCCGCGCAAGCAGCTCGGCGACCGCGACCCGCCCCAGCTCTCGAGCGGGGGTCGAAGCTAGCGCCGTCCCCGCCTTGGCGAACGGCGTCCGGAACCCATCCATGAGCACCACGTCCCGCATGATCTACAAGCTCAGCAGAGTGGCGGGCTACGATAGTAGGTAGTCACCAGTTATCGGAGTGTGTCACAGTGAGCGGAGGAGGTCAACGGATGGACGTCCGAACAATTCCCGAGCTGCTCCAGCACGCGCTCAAGACGCATCGCAAGCAGGACGCGTTCTTGATAAAGCGAGACGGTCGTTGGGTGCCAATTCCCATGGCTTCCGTGATGGCGCGGATCGCGTCGCTGTCATCGGCGCTTCGGGCTCGCGGAGTCGCGGCGGGCGATCGCGTCGCGATCTTGGCCGAGAGCCGCCTGGAGTGGGCGATCGCCGACATGGCGGTTCTCTGGCTCGCGGCTGTGACCGTTCCCATCTATCCGTCGCTTCCGTCAAACCAGGTGGCGCCGCTCCTCGTCGATTCCTCCTGCGTGGGCATTTTCGTGTCGTCGCGCGATCAAAAGGCGAAGGTTGAATCGGTTAAAGGACAGCTCCCCTCCCTCAAGTGGATCTGGTGCTTCGACGAGGAGGCGCTCCCCAAGGCGAGCACCTCCGGCGAGGAGCTGCCGGAGGCGCCGGTGGGACCGAACGTCGTCGCGACGATCATCTACACCTCGGGCACGACCGGCGTTCCAAAGGGCGTCATGCTCACGCACGGGAACATGGCGACGGAAGCCGTGCTCGCGCTCAAGGCGATGACGATCCTCACCTCCGACGTCTACCTCTCCCTGCTTCCGCTGAGCCACGTCTTCGAGCGTTGCTCGGGTCTTTACACCATGATTCTCGGAGGCGCGACCATCGCTTACTCCGAATCGCTCGACAAGGTGCCGGCGAATCTCTTGGAAGTGCGGCCGACCATCGTGATGGCGGTTCCGCGCTTCTACGAGAAGCTCGCGGCGCGCGTGTTCGAGGTTGCCGAGGCGGCAGGGTTCCCGCGCGCGAACATCGCGCGGTGGGGTCGCAAGGTCGGGATCGAATGGGCGGAACGCAGCGACGCGCGCCAGCCGATTCCCAGACCTCTCGCGCTGGCGCACTCGATCGCGAACGTGCTCGTCTACTCCGTGATCGCCAAGCGGCTTGGGGGTCGCCTTCGCCTGCGCGTCTCCGGAGGAGCCGCGCTCCATCGCGACGTCGCCCTCTTCTTCTATGGCGCCGGCCAACCGATCTTCGAAGGTTATGGACTCACCGAGACTTCGTCCGCGATCAGCGTGAACCGCTTCGGCCGATTCCGGATCGGCACCGTCGGTCCGTTGTTCGACAGGATCGAAATCAAGATCGCGGAAGACGGCGAGATATTGGTGAGCGGACCCGTCGTGATGAAGGCGTACTGGAACCGGCCGGCGGAAACCGCCGAGGCGATTCACGAAGGATGGTTCTATACCGGCGACATCGGCACGATGGACCCGGACGGGCACCTTCGTATCACCGATCGTAAGAAAGACCTCATCGTCACGTCGGGTGGCAAGAAGGTCGCGCCCCAGCCGATCGAGAACGCGCTCAGGAGCTCACCGAAGATCCGGGAAGCGCTTGTGCTGGGCGACGGGAAGAAGTTCATCGCCGCGCTCATCGTGCCCGCCCCAGGCGTGACGCGCGAGGAGATCGGGGCCGAAGTGGACAAAGTGAACAGCACCCAGGCCTCGTTCGAGAGGATCAAGCGTTTCGAACTGATCCCCGATGATCTCACGATCGAGAACGGGTTCCTTACACCCTCGCTCAAGCTGAAGCGCAAAGCCGTGGCCGAGCGCCATCAGGATCTGATCGCGCGCCTCTTCGAGGGGGCGTGAGCCTCTGAGTCGCGCCGCGATCGCGCTGCTCATCCTCTCTCTTGTCGGCATTTCCGGAGCGACCGCACCCGTCACCGCGGGCGAGCGCACCACCGCGCCGACCGCACCAAGGCGTGGCCCGGAAGCGACAACGGTGGAGCGTCGCCCAGCGACGGAGCGCCCCCTCACCGCCACCGACGTGGTTCTGGACGTTTCTCCCGCGACGCGCGTGCTTTCGCTCTGGAAACTCGGCGGGCGCAAAGGGCGCCCTGGCGGCGTCACGCGCGCCGAAGCGCATAAGATTGCTCGGACGCTTCCGTATCAAACCCTTCGCGTCTTCCTGCGAGAGCAATTCAGGTGCGCTCCCTCTGAAGAGGAAGTTGACCGCGCGATCGAGCTTCCCGATTCGGGAATCTGCGGCTTTGGGATGGATCCCGCCTACAAGAGCCGCGATTCGATCGCCGCGGTCGCGGGAGCGGTCTCCTCGCGGAGAGCAACTCTAGCCTCGCAAATTGCCGGCGACGCCGCCCGATATCTCCCCGAAGCGCGTTCGTGGAAGAAAGTCAGGGTCTGGTTCGTGATCGCAAGCCAGACCATGTTCGATGCGGTGTCGCTTCGCGCGAGCGCGGACGGCGATTCCGTCCCCACGATCCTGATCAACTTGACCGATGTCTTGTCTTACGGAAACACGACCGCGGAGCGCCTGGAAACTTTGGAGCACGTTCTCGCTCACGAGGTGTTTCATGCCGGACTTCACCAGGCCGAGGTAATGCTTCCCGGGTGGGCCGACTATCGCGACAACTCTCTGTCCGATTTCGCATACGTCCGCAGGGTGATGCTGGACGAGGGCATCGCACACTACATCGACTGGCGCGAGCGCCCGGGAGCCGACACATTGTTCACATGGAAACCCAGCTCGCGGGAGACCTTCGCGTTCTCTCAGTTGGCAACCGCGTGCAGGAGGCTGAGGCAGCCCGGCGCGGCGCGCGGCGATCTGATCGAGATCCTTCAGCTCGCCGGAAGCGGACCCCTCTGGAGCAAATACGGTGCGATCAGCGGCATGTTCGCGGCGCACCGAATCGAGATGGCGCTGGGGAAAAAGGTGCTCAGGCAGGCCATCGAGGGGGGTCCAAACGAGTTTCTGAAGACCTATCGCCAGGTCTCCCGCCGAAACCCGGGGTTGAGCGGAATTCCTGCCGAGTTAATTACGCTGCAGTAGGTTGTAGTCTTTTGAGCCCTCCGCGGCGTCTGCGGAATTTTCCTCCAAAGCTGGTTCATATAAACCAACGAAGATAAGATATTTCCCCGCCATGGCTTAGCCCAGTTTCCAGGCTCAGAATCCCGCTCCGCTCCTCGATCTGACCCTCAGGCCCTCACTCCCCGTCGCGTCCCCGAGAAGTGGCCAAAAAATGGCCGCTCACGCTGGCCGCTAAGTATCTGTAAATCAGCAGCTTACCTTCCTCGCCCGGATCCGGGGCTCAGTTCCTCATCGAGCGCCGCCTGGCCCTTGGGTTGCCCTACTCAATGGCCAGAAGTGGGGCTCGTCAAGGGAAGCAGTGACGCGAGGAGGATCAGATGGAACGCACAAACGGAATGAAAAAGGGACTCAGGATGGCGGCGGTGAGCTTCTTCTTGTTCGCGGCCCTGCTCTCAACTGGCTGCGGCCAGAACGCTCTGATGAATCCGATTCCCGACAGCGCGCAAGGCGGCACCACGATCGCGAGTCCTGCGGGCAACGATCTGAAGCCCGCCGGCAACGATCTGAAGCCTGCCGGTAATGACCTGAAGCCGTAACTCGGGCTACTTAGGCCATCCGGGATGTACGTTCGAGGAGGCGGCGAGCATGGGCGGTCTGAAGGTAGCTGCGGCGATGCTCAGGGCTGAGGCGGTCTGCAACTTCTCTAAGCCTCCTCAGAGCATGCGCGTATCGCGCCGACGCGCCCCGTGTGTCCGCGTCCAACCTAGCGAGCTCGCCAAGGACGTAACTCAACTTCCAGCTGAATTCAACAGCCCCAGACTCCTCCGCCTTGCCAAGCGCGTTGAGGAGAAGGTCGCGGTCTTCCCGATCATCAATCCTGTCTGTCATGATGACCTCTGCAGCAACGAGGGCACCGTGGAGATAGACAATCAGAGCATGAGCACTTTCGGCCACGCGCGCGAGACGCGTTACCTCCTGGCGGCGGAATCGCGAGTCCTTCTTTCTGAAAAAGAGGTCCTGCATTTCGATTTGGACCCCCGGTAGATCCTCCCAGTCTTGGGTGCGGAGAAGCACCTCGCGCGCCCGAATGAGCAACGCCTCAGCCTTCTCAAAGTCCCCCTTCGCCATGCACAGGCGAGCTTGAAGCCAGTCCAGTCTCGGTCTTACATCATCAAATCCCTGGTCTTGAATACGCCCTGTCGCCGATAGAGCGAGCCGATCCGCGTCCTCATAGGCTCCGATGTAGAAGTGAGCGAGGGCTTCCAGCTCCTCGCACTTGGCGATTTCGTGGAGATTCCCGATCTTCTCTGACGCGCGGTACGCCTCGCGCGCCCGGTCGATTGCCTCCTCATACCGACCAAGCAGAGTCAGATTCACTGATGCCCCTGCGCACGCACTGAGGACCTCGAAGAGGTTTCCCGTGCGGCGACCCCATTGCGCAGAGAGCTCGTGTTGGTCGACCGCCTCTCGGAACCGGCCGAGTCCGTACAGTATTCCCGCGCGATTCGAGAGAGTTCGAGCCTTGAACGCATCGATTCCCCCCCTCTCAGCGCAACGCCATGCCTCATCCATCCACTCCAAGGCCTCATGGAACTCGCCCAAGTAGTACGTCGCAGTCGCGAGCGCGTTGGCCAATCTCATTCGCCAAAAATCGCCAGGCTGAAGCCCAAGCGCCTCCGTCAGAAGGTGACGGGCGCCTGCACGATCACCTGAGAGGATTAAGGCCGAGCCCAGTTGATACGAGAGGGCAGCTCGCTCGTCGTTCATGGTCAGCTCACCAAAGTCTCGAGCAAGTACTGCACGAAGCCGGCTCATTGCTGCAGACCTCGTGGCCTCGTCCCCATGCCGCCAGTCGATCTCCGCAAGGTCCGCGTGGGCGCGGAGCGAAGCAGAGAGGTCTCCAGCTTCCTCTGCCAATTCGGCGGCACGCGATAGGTGGGTTCTTGCTTCGGCCATTTGTCCTTGAGACGTTCGTATCGTACCCAAGAGGTGAGCTCGCCTCGCGGACTCCGGTATCGCCCCACGATCGGAATCCCACAGCCCATGCGTCTCCAGGACCTTGCTGGCTCCTTCATCGTCCGCCGACTGGTGCAGTACCTCAGCGATGATCAGGGCGCCGCGCCGAGATGCGGGTACGTCCCCCCTCCCCTCAGCAATGCTGAGGCAGCGTTCCGCGCGTTCACGCGCCTGTCGGAAGTCGCCTCGCGCCATGCTTTGCTCTGCAGCCCAGAATCCCTCGCCGAGGACCTCTCCCCCCGATCCGATCGACAAGAGAACAGTTGCCCGCTCCTCCCTCGAGAGCGCGCCATGGCAGAGCGACACCAACCTCTCGAGTACCGCATTCATCTGCCGATGATCGGTGAGGTCCCTGACCGTCGCGGAAACCTCGCCTGATGCAAGATGTGATCTTCCTTTGCTCGTCTTGGTCCAACCTCTCGAAGCAAGGTCCGACAGATTGTCGCCGGAACCCGGAATGGCTGCCTCGACGCACTCTTCAGGCAGACCATTGGGAAATTGACTGAGGAGCGCGAGCAGAGTTTGTTGATCCTCTCCGAGATGCGACCAGGCGAGGGTCCACCTGCTTGCCGCGCCGAAATCAGCCAGGCTGCGGAGCTGCTCAATCTCCCTGAATCGCCACTTCCCCGCGCTGCGCTGGAGAACGCGACGATCCACGAGATTCGCCAGCAAAGCTCGGAGTGCCCTCGGTGTCCCGCCTGTGATTGAGCTGATTCTTGCCCGGACCTCTGGCTCGAGGGCTGACTGGCCCAATGTGCCCGCAATGAAGCTCTCGATCTGGTCCGGTAGCAAAGGAGTGAGCGGCATGCTCCGCTCGAACTCCTCATCATCGGACCCTGGTGTGTGGGTCTCGGCGGCGAGCAGAAGACTGCATGGGCTCTGGCGCTCCATGCGAAGAGCCCACAAATACCTGGCAAGATTCCGAACGAAATCGATCGAATGCCGTGCATCGTCAGCCTGGGCCTCAAAGATGAGAAGCACGGGCCCACGCTCCGACGTCCCCAAGAGTTGTGGCGCTATCGACGAAATGCTGCCTGATCGGAAACCGTCCTCCGCCCGCGGCGCTCCCCCATCCATTAGCGATGAAAGAGCACTCTCCACGCCTACCTGCGGCGGGTTCGGAACGATCGCAACCCTTCCTCCGTACCCCAGAACACGCTGGGAGAATTCCTCCAGTAGGGCTGACTTGCCGACGCCAGGAGGACCCGACGCGTAAACGAGTGTGGGAGCGCCCACGGAGCCTGCCCGCAGCATCGTTTCAAGCTCCGCTAGCTCTTGGTCTCTAGCGACAATCTTCCCGCCAAGTATCTCGCCCGCTCGATCGGTGATCCCGAGATCATCCATCATCTCGTCGGCGTACTTGTGTCTGAGCGCGGGACTCCGATCAATTGCCCGCATCACTGCGCGCTCGATATCCGGAGGAACCCGGATTCCGTGCGCACCAGGGGACGGCACCCAACCTTCGAGTTGACCAGAAACGACATCCCGCACCGTACGACCAGCAAATGGATGTTGACCGACAAGCGCCTCGTACGCGAGTACGGCGACCGAGTAGAGATCGCTCCTTTCGTCCGCGTTCGAGCCCTGCCAGACTTCCGGCGCGACATACCCCGGGGTTCCGGCCGATCCAACACCCTCGCCAGCGGTACTGCCCATCCCGACGTCGACGACCTTCACAACTCCGCCACGACCCAGAAGGACATTTCCCGGCTTCAGGTCTCCGTGAATTTCCTTGTGAGAGTGAAGATGGGCGAGCGCACGCAGGACTCCCGTCAGGATTCTCCGCACATCCTCGGCAGGTTGTGGCGCCCCCATGCGGGAGCCCCAGTCCCCACCCTCGATCAGTTCCATTGTGTAGTAGGCGTCGCCCGAGGGAAGGGTGCCCCAGTCGAAGACTTGGATCAGGTTCTCGTGACGGATTTGACGGAGGGTGTCGAACTCTCGACGCAGCCAGGTCGCTTCGGTGGGGCTGACGAGTTTCAGGGCTAGGTCGAGATCGCGAATGGAATCGTGAACGCGATACACGCGCCCAGATCCGCCCGCGCCCAGGATCGACCGAACTGTGTAACGAGTTGGAAGACTAGGGACTTTCATCATATCTGCGACCATCAGGCACGCATATTACGGCTGGGGGCGCGGGTTGTAGAACTGGTTCATCCGTGATCGAGGGGCTAATGTCTCGCCGTGGGTCCGGGGAGGAAGAAGGAAACCGACTGCTGGAGATTTTGCTTGCCTCGGTATCCATAGATACTGTATAGTCTTGGCGGTTTCCTCTCCCTTGACGCTACTCGGGGGTGCAAGGGTCATGCGTTGCTTTCGTTACAAAGCTAACCAATTTCTCCCGCCCCTCCCAAGCGTTCGCTTGGTCGCTGCCCTCAACGAGAATGATGGTGGCCGAAATGCATATCCTGCGGACGCGGAAGTCCGCAGCGGCCGTCCCCTCGGCCGGAGGAATCGCCGGTCAAGATGCAAAGGTTGGAGTGCCATGAAAGCATTGAACAGAATCCGTATCCGGCACCTTGCCCTGCTCATCCTCACGTTGGTGAGTATTGTTTTTCTCCTCACGATGGAATCGCCAGCCACAGCGCTCGCTAGAGTACGACCGCCGGCGGAAATGGGAGATCCCGACGGGACGGGCGACCAAGGCTCAGTGCCATCGCCCTCCATAAGCAAGGGCTTCGCGGTCGAAACAACCCCGACAAACTCGGCATGGGCGAGAGAAATATTCCCAATGAGAAATTTCGCTATTAGTCCACGCTTCGCCATGCTCCTTCCACACTTGCTGTGGCGATATATCTGGCTCTGGTAGGCCATTCTTAAGACCGGTTGGTGACAGGAGTTGTTCGCAAAGGTATGGGACTTTGATGAATCCTCCAGCTCCAGAGCTGCTTGCGCGGGCACGCCGCTATTTGTCAGACGGCTTGTTGACCCGCGCGCTCGAGTGCCTTGAAGCGCTGACATCCGGTTGTGACCTCGGCGACCCGGATGCGCGCGAGGGGCTGCGGCTGCGCTTCCTAGTCCTTCATGACCTCGGCATGTGGCAGGAACTGGCAGACCTTTGCAGCTCGACATTGTCGAGCACCGTGCCCGGCGCCTTTCCAGACCTGCTCAGTTCAGCCCACGGCAATCTTGGGGTTGCCGAGCTCCGTCTAGGTCTGGCCGATTCCGCTGAAGACCACCTCAGAGCGGCAATTCACATCGCTACCTGGGAGCTACGCGATCAAAGAGAGGCGTTAAGACATAGGAGACGGCTAGCAGTTGCCTTCAAGAACCTCGGCCTATGGCGCAATTCTCAATTCGAAGCAGAGAAGGGAATTAGAATTGCCGATCGTGGGGGATTCCCAGGTGAATCCGGGATTCTGCGCGTAAACCTTGCGGTAGTCTTAATGAAATCGTCTAACCTCGATAAACTCTCAGAGATTTTCCTGGTCGCAGATGAGAGATTGAGCACTGCTAGCCATGATCTTTGGGCGCTTCTTGCAAAGTTAGCCCGCGCCCGCTACCTCGTGTTGACCCACCACCCCGCCCAGGCGCTCGAGATCCTAACGCCGATCCTTGCCACGACGCGCGAACGGGGATACTCCAGAGAAGAAGCTATCTGCCTCGAGTACATGGGCGACTGCCATCTCTTGCAGAAGGAATTCCGGCAGGCGCTGGAGCACTACAACGCCGCCCTCAAGATCGGCGAGGCTACGGCCCCGAAGGGCGATTTGATTCCTGAGCTGGGCCACCGCATTGCAGAAGCCCTCGTCAATCTCGGAGACCCCAACGCTGCGATTCTCTCCTGCGAGCGGGGCCTGCGCGTGGCTCGCGACACCGGGGATCGCTACGAGGAGTGCGCGACGCATCGCGTGCTCGCGATGGCCAACTGGGCAGCGGGTAATCCGAGGAAGGCGATCCGCCTTTCGCTGGAGGGGATCGAGCTCGCCAGGTCCTATGAGATTCCATACGAGCTTGCGCGTGCGACTCAATGGCTTGGCGAGGCCCGCCTCCAAGGAAATACCCCTGACGAGAAAGCGCTCGGCCGCCGCCAACTCTGGGAGGCACGAGCGATCTTTGAACGTCTCGGCCTTCCTTATCAGGTCAAGCTCCTCGAAAAACTACTGGGCTTCGAGACGCAGCCCGAGCCGCAGGCGGACGAGCCCGGTATTGCGGCCCTCGCTGGTCTCGACAGACTAGATCGGGGAGCTCTTCGCTTCGGAATCATCACGTGCAGCCCCGACGTGAGCGAGGCGGTCGCAATCCTTCAAGGTGTCGCTCCGAGCCGGATCCCGGTGCTGATTACAGGGCAGAGCGGAGTCGGGAAGGAGCTCCTTGCGAAGGCACTGCACTTGATGAGCGATCGACGCAGAGGGCCCTTCATTCCCATCAACTGCGGCGCCGTAAGTCCAAATCTGATCGACAGCGAATTCTTCGGTCACGAACGGGGCGCGTTCACGGGAGCGGTATCGTCCCGGGAGGGGCTTATCGCGTCCGCGCATCTTGGAACACTTTTTCTTGATGAAATTGGAGAGCTGTCGCCCGCGGCGCAGTCGACGCTCCTCCGCGTGCTCGAGACGGGTGAGCTCAGACCGTTGGGCCGCGATGACGTCAGAACGATCGACGTTCGCATTGTCGCGGCGACGAACGCCAACCTCGAAGACCTTGTCGAGCGCGGTGTCTTTCGCCGCGACCTCTACTATCGACTGAATGGCGTCTCGGTAACGCTCCCTCAACTGCAAGACAGGGAGGAGGACGTCCGGGCGCTCTTCCGGTACTTCTGGGCCCAGGCGATCGCAACATCGAAGAAGTCACTGACGTTGGCGGATGACGTGGAGGCGATGCTTTGCGCCTACTCGTGGCCCGGCAACGTGAGGGAATTGAAGCACGAGATTGCGCGTGTGGTGGCGCTCGCTCAGAGCGGTTCCATCGTGAGTCGTGACGCCTTCCTCCCGAGGCAACGTGCCAAATCCGCCGGGAGCCTCCTCCGGGATCGGGAGCGTCGAGCGGAAGTCACCGCCGAACGCGACGTCATCCTCCGGGCGCTCCGCGCCCACCAAGGCAACAAGGCCGAGGCAGCACGGAGCCTGGGCAACATGAAGCGCACCACGCTCATCTACAAAATCCAGTCGCTCCGCATCCGCCCCGAAGAATACCTGGTAAACGAATAGCCCCCGGGCAGGTGCCTGACGCCTGCCATGTTGCAAAGCCCCTTCCCCCGGTCGCCCCATAGTGCTATAGGGGAAGTAACCGTATGGGATGCGGTCGTCGGAACCGCCCCGGGCCCTGGGGGTATGTGGGAACACGCTATAGGGGGGCCGGGTCGGCCTCCCGAGCGACCAGGAGGGTTGGGATGAAGTCATTGCGGGTCTTCGCGTTCGGGGTGGCGATTGGAGTCCTCGCCATCCTCGGAAGCGCTCCCCCGGCGGCTGCCGCCGGTGCCCGCCACCACGGATCGCCGCGCACGTCCCACCCGGCGTCCAGGCACCCGCGCACGCACTTGAGGTGGGCGTCCCAGTCAATCCCTGACCCCTCGAGCCGACCCGCGCCCCGTCCCCCCGCCCGCACCAACCCGCGGCCGATCTCGCATCAGTCCCCGATTCGGACCAAGTTCGGGGGCCAGGTCGCCGCGCTGGAATCCATTCAAGATAATCATCCGCAGATGATCGCGTGGCGCATTGGCGCCTCGCAATCGATAGGGCACAGCTATATGGACGACCATGTGATCTCAGGGCGCGGTCCCCCGCGCGCGGGTCCACAGCATTTGGCTTCTCGGGTCTGCCACCCGGAACGTCGCTGCGCTCCCTGCCCCGTTACAGAGTCACAGGTCGTCCTCCTTCTTCGAACCCCAAGTCCAGAACTCCCAAGTCGTTTCCAATCCAGCTCGTTTCCACCGGAAGGGCTCTTTGGCCCCCCTCGCGCCGTTCGCCATGAGGGCACGGCGGCGCGTCTCAATTCGCCCTCGCTAGGAGAACCAGTATGATTCGGTCGAAGCACGTTCTTTGGGTACTGGCGTTCGGTCTGGTCGTCCCGTTTGTGGCGTTCGCGCAGCAGACGCCGCAATCTACGACCCCACCGGCCACGACGCCGCCGGCGGCGGCGCCGGCGCACGAGAGGCACCACGCGACCAAGGCGCACGCCGCGCCGAAGATCAACCTCAACACGGCGACGAAGGAGGAGTTGATGACCCTCCCGGGCGTGACGGAAGACACCGCCGACAAGGTTATTGCTGCCCGTCCGTTCAAGTCCAAGGGTCAGCTGGTCGCGAAGAACATCGTGACGAAGGAAGAGTTCAAGAAGCTCTCCATGATGGTCACGACCGGAAAGATGGCGCACACGAAGGCGTCGTCCCTCGACAAGAAGTAGCCGGTGGGGCTATGTGGTCGGAGAGTGCGGGTTGTGCTGGCTTCCTGAGTCTCCCCGTCGGAGATGAAGGAGGTTGGTAATGCGCGCACGATCCCGCTCTCCGGTCCACTGGCTCTCTGTCCGCCGAGGTTAGCGGGCGGGCAGGTAGAGCCGTGCGCCGCCGGTGAGGAGATCCGGTCCGATAAATTTCGGGATCGGCTCCCCGCGCTCGATCCGCCGCGCCCACTCGACTTCCCCATCGGCCAAGTTCCGCGCGCCGGCGTTGGGTGAGAGGAAGATTCCCGCGGTGGGGTGATCGGCCGCCACTCGGTCTGATTGACGCCAGAGTGGGAGAAGCAGGGCAGGGCGATCGAGATGCCACGCGATCCAGTCCGGAACGTCGGTCCAGAGAAGCGCCGAGCGCGGTTGCCCCTTGAGGTGTCCCGCTACCTCTGCGGCGATGGCTGTTGGGAGTGGCGGGAAGCGGCGCGCCGCCTCCCGCGTTGCGAACGCCAGCGTCGCGCCCCGCTCGAGGAGCAGTAGAGCGAAGATCGCGACGACCATCCTCCGACCGCAGAATCGGTCGAGCGACGGCGCCGCTGCGATGCCGAGCGCCGCACAGATAAGCGGCACCGCGGGGACGAGAAACCGAGGGCTCCGCTCGAGGAGCGAGAACGCGGCGATCTGGATCGCCGCGGCGAGAAGGAGCGGGAGCGCCGGCGCGAGCGAGCGCCATCGGGCGTTCGCCTCGCGAAGCAAAAGCCCCGCAATTGCGAGCCCCACCGCGATTGGTCCCAACCCCCAGAGAAGATCGACGCAATATCCCACCGCGTCCTTGATGAACCGCCAGAGGACCGCCGCGGGATGTTGGATTGCGTACCCGAGGATCCCCGACAGCGCTTCCCCGTACGTGCGCGCGGAGGAGTAACCAGGGTACTGCGCGGTATAGAGGAGCATCGGATTCCCTTGGATCGGCGCGGCCGCGCCGCCCGCGCTTGCCCGGAGCGCGATGATCCAGGGAATGCAGAGCGCCGTGTAGAAGAGCGCGAAGATCGCGCCCCGGCGAGGGCGACCCCCCGAGGACGCCGCCCAGATCCAAACGGGGATCATCACCAACGACTCGCCTCGTAGGTACCACGCGGCGGCCGCCAGGCCCGCCGCTCCGCACGCCGACAGAGTTCCACCTCCCCGCAGGAGTAATAGCCAAACCCCCAGGGCGAGCGCGGCCGCGGGGAGCTGCGAGAGCGCCGCGCTGTATGGATCAAGGAGGAGCGGCGAGGCGAGCGCGGCCGCCGCGGCGATCGCTCCCGCCCGCGCGGAATGGAGATGCGTCGTGAGCAGGAAGAGGAGCCCAACGAGGATCGCGTGCGAAACGACTCCGATCGCAAAGTACCCGGCGGGCAGCAGGACGCCCAACTTCAAGAGCACCGCGCCGAGAGCCGCATAGAGCGGCATTCGCCACCGCACCGGAAAGGGCGCTGAGTCGTGCCCCAGGTGTGTGGGATAGGTGTAGAGGGAGGTGAACCCTTCGCCCCGGGCCACCTGCCTCGCCTCTTGGGAATAGTCCCAGACGTCGCTCGCGGGGGGCACGTTGGGGTAGGTCGCGAGCGCGACGACCTATCCATGCCCGGGGAGGATAGCCGAGGCCGGTCCCCCGGTCGCGTTGACATTTGCGGGGCCGCGGCCCATTCTGAGAGGTGATCCCCTCCAGTACGCGGCACAGTCGCCGGCCGCAGGCTCCGGAGGATACCGATGAATCGCCAGGGTGAAGCCGCTCCGGGCCGCGCCCGGCGTCCCCTCGCCGCGGCTGCCGCCGGACTCTGCCTCCTCCTCCCAGGCTTCTTCGCAATCCCCCGCACCGCCGCCGCGACCCAATACGAGAGGGCCTTCGCGCAGCTCGCCGACATCGCGCCCGATCCGACGCGGGTCGCCGCCGTCCATGGTTTGACCCTGAAACGCGACCTGGCCACTTTCGAGTTCATCGACGGCCAGATGGCTCTCTTCCGCCCGGTCGAAGGTCGCGTTTGGGGCGCCGTCTTTACGGGCCAGGGCAGGTTCTCGTTCCGTCCTCCCACCGAGATCGAACGCGATCAGCTCAAGCGCTACTACAAGACCGATGCCCTGGTCGTGAACTTCGAAGCGCTCGCCATCTTGTTCGCGGATACCACGCTGGTCGAGCTGGCCTCCCAAGCGAAGTACGTCCCGGGAGCGGTCGACAAGAAGGCGGCCGCCGTCATGCGCAAGACCCTCGATCTGCTCCTCGACC
>Ga0193723_1000493_pt1 | contig 15643 bp, 11 predicted proteins | sample H2m2metaG_FD_143042 | JGI IMG/M metagenome (GOLD analysis project Ga0193723, IMG submission 143042) | Soil microbial communities from a riparian zone of the East river system, Colorado, United States - H2m2 | ecosystem: Environmental > Terrestrial > Soil > Riparian zone | place: USA: East River... | reverse complement strand
GACGGAGTTGTTGTTCTCGTCGTTGGGGCAAGGATCGTCGTTGGGGTCGGGCGGCAGCACGATGAAGCGCACGCCATCGACGGTGAGCGTGTCGGCACCGAGCGACTGCGCGGGGATGTGGCGGTCCGCGAGCGCCGCACGGATCGCATCGTCGGTGCTGCGGTTGGGACAGTCGGCGAGATTGCCGACGAAGCGGTCTACAGGGAGCGAGCGCAGCACGCGCTCCATCTTGGCGAAGTGGTCGGCGTGGCGATGCGACACGAACACCAGCGCCAGCCGGTCCACGCCGAACTCGGGGACCAGGGAGTCGGCCAGCTGGCGATTGGGCCCGGCGTCGATCAGGACCCATTGCTTGTGCGGCGTGCGGATCAGGATCCCGTCGCCCTGGCCGACGTCCACGACGCGGACGCGCACTGACTGGGCTACACAGGGCGCCGCCGACGGGAGAAAGAAGAGAAGCGACGTTCCTAGAACCTGGAGCATCCTCTTGATCATGACCCTCTCACTCTGTTCGCTGGCCCTCACGAGCCTCTTTGCCCAAGCACCCGATCTCCCCGCACGTCTGACCAAGACTCTCGACAGCCTCGCGGCGGCCGGTGAGTTCTCGGGCGTCGCCCTCGTCGCGAAGGATGGCGCGCCGGTGTTCGAGCGGGCCTACGGGTTCGCCGATCGCGAGACACGCACCCCCAACACCGTCGAGACGGCGTTCAACCTGGGCTCGATCAACAAGCTCTTCACCCAGATCGCCATCCGGCAGCTCGCCGACGCGGGCAAGCTGGACGTCGATTCAACGCTGGCCCGCGCGTGGCCCGACTATCCCAACCATGAAGTGGCGCGGCGCGTGACGATCCGGCAACTGCTGCAACATCGGTCGGGTGTAGGGGGAAACATCTTTGCCGCGCCTCCGGGCAAGGCGCGCGGCGACATCCGCCAGCTCGCAGACTACCTGCCGTTGTTCGTCAATGAGCCGCTGCAGTTTGAGCCCGGTGCGAATCAGCGCTACTCGAACGCCGGCTACATCGTGCTCGGCCTCCTGATCGAGCGGCTCTCGGGCGAGAACTACTACGATTATGTGCGGCGTCACATTTTCGAACCTGCGGCGATGACGCGCACCGCCAGCTGGACCGTGGACTCACTCCCTGCCAATACCGCCATCGGTTACACGCGCGGCGCGCAGGATGCGCCGCCATCGACGCCGCTTGGCCGCAACTCTGGTTTGCTTCCAGGTCGGGGCAGCTCAGCGGGCGGTGGCTACTCGACGGCGCACGATCTGCTGCGACTCCTCAACGCGTTGCGGGCGGGTAAGATCCCGTCGGGCCCTCCGGCCGGCGTCGGGATCGCGGGCGGGGCGCCGGGGCTGAACGCCGCGGTCGAAGGTGATCTCCCCGGCGGCTACGACGTAATCGTACTGACGAACCTCGATCCGCCAGCGGCGGAGAAGGTCGCGCGCATTGTGAGAGGCTGGTTAGGGGCGCGCGACTAGGTCTTGCACCTCGCGGGACTGCTTAGCACTTTCAGACCATGCGTGAGTCTCGTTGGTCCGCGGCTCTGGTGTGTTCGCTGTTCGCCGCTTGCGCGGCTCCCACCGACCTGAACCAGGTGACGCCACCCCTGAGCATGTCCGTCGTCTCCGGCGACGGGCAGCAGGCCCCTCCCGGTACCGAGCTCCCGAATCCGCTCGTCGTCCGGGTCGAGGACGCGCGGGGCCGGCCGGTGTCGGGACAGATCGTCAACTTTCGCGTGGTGTCGGGTGGTGGCTCGGTGTTCGCGGGTGCGGCTATCTCGAACCGCAACGGCCTGGCGCAAGAGCGCTGGACCCTCGGGTTCGGCGGCTTGCAGCGGGTGGAGGCGCGCGCCATCGACCCCGCCACCGGCGCCCCGCTCACCTTCGCGGTCTTCACCGCGACACTCTCGGATAGCATCCCGCCCATCACGTTCAACGTCAACGCTTTCCCGAACCCTGCCGCCCTCGGCGACTCGGTGATCGTCAGCGCCGTCGTGAGCGACTCGTTCACCGGCGGGTCGAACGTCGCGGGCGCGGAAGTGCAGGTCGACAGCGGGCCCTTCCTCGCGATGTCCGCGGGAGACGGGGCCTTCGACCAGCAAAATGAATTCGTGATCCGCAGCCTGTTTGGATTGGCGCTGGGCGGGCACTCGGTGTGCGTGCGCGGCCGCGACGCCGCGGGCAATGTCGGCTTCCCCGACTGCACCTTCCTGTTCGTGACAAACGGGGGCGGCGGGTTCGACTCCATACCGCCGATCACGTCCAACGTCGTCGCGATTCCCAACCCGTCGAATCCCGGCGACAGCGTCACGATCAGGGCGCAGGTGAGCGACACCTTCACTGGCGGTTCGAACATCCTGGGCGCCGACGTGCAGGTCGACAGCGGGCCGTTCCTCATGATGAGCGCGAGCGACGGCGCGTTCGACCAGGAGAACGAACTCGTCTTCCGCACGCTCTTCGGGCTCAGCGCGGGAAGCCACCTCGTGTGCGTGCGGGGACGGGACAGCGCCGGCAACACCGGTGCCTTTGTCTGTATCGTGGTCACCGTGGGAACGGGCACCAGCGGCGACACGCTCGGGCCCGTGACCCTCAACGTCAGCGCCACACCCGACTCCGCGGCGCCGCATGACTCGATCATGATCAGGGCCGAGGTGCGCGACACTTTTACCGGTGGATCGAACATTGCCGGGGCGGAGATGAACGTGGACAGCACCGGTTTCGTGCCAATGTTCGCCACGGACGGCGCCTTCGATCAACAGAACGAGCGCGTCAACCGGCTTGTGGTGGGATTAGCGGTCGGTGGGCATAGTGTGTGCGTGCGCGGCCGCGACACCGCGGGCAACACCGGCAATCAGACCTGCATCGGGTTCAGCGTGGCGGCGACTAGCCCCCTCCCCGGATCGCAGCGAAGAGCGCAACCACCGCGATAACGAGTCCGACAGCGACCTTGGCGGCAGTGGCGGCGGCGCGCCCGAGCAGCGCGCCCCACCCCGCCCGCACCGCCGTCCCCGCAGCCGCAGAATGCGAGTACTCGAACACGACGGCGCCGGCGAACGAGCCGACGAACGATCCGATCACACTGCCGATGACGGGGACGGGCACGCCGACGATGGCGCCGACGAGTCCACCGAGCAATGCTCCCCACCCTGCCCGCTTCGATCCACCGTAGCGCCGCGCGAGACCAAATCCCAACCAGGCTTCAATCACCTCACCGATCACGGCGAGCGCCAAGACGATGACAATCGTCGCGAGACCGATGCCCTTGAAGCCCGTGAGCGCGCCGAATCCGACGACGGCGGCCACCATCAACCACAGCCCCGGTAAACCGAGCGCGACGAGCGCGAGACCAGCGAGGAAGATCGCGCCGAGGAGGACGATGAGGAGTGTTGAGGTCATTGCGCCAACTTTCTGGCCCGAGGTACGTTGCGGCGTGATCGTCGAAGCCTGCATCGAGTCGCTCGACGCCGCGGTGGCCGCCGCCCGAGGCGGCGCTCAGCGCATCGAATTATGCGCGAATCTCGCCGCGGGCGGCACATCGCCCGACGCCGCGACGCTGGCGGCGTGTGTCTCCGGCCTCGCCATCTCCGTCTTCGTCATGGTGCGGCCGCGCCCCGGCGACTTCCACTACTCGGCGATCGAGCACGCCGGGATGCTGTACGAGATTCAGCGCGTGAAAGATGCGGGCGCGCATGGCCTCGTGACGGGCTCCTTGCGTAGGGACGGCAGCATCGAGGAACGTCGCGCGAGCGAGTTGATCGCCGCCGCGGCGCCGCTGCCCGTGACGTTCCACCGGGCCTTCGACGAATGCCCTGACTCGGCGCAGGCGCTCGAGACGCTGATTCGCCTCGGCGCCACGCGCGTACTCACGTCGGGCGGGGCCGCCACCGCGCCGGAGGGCGCTGCGAAGATCGCCGCGCTGGTGCAGCTCGCGGCGGGGCGGATCGGTATTCTCGCGGGCGGCGGGGTCAACGCGAGTAATGTGGCGGCCCTGGTCCGCACCACGGGCGTCCGCGAAGTACACCTCAGCACGACGGACGACGAGAAGGTGCGACGCGTAGTGGAGTTAGTGCGGACCTGGTGAGCCAGTCGAACGCTCGACGCCGCGCACGATATCGACCCGCAACTCCGTCCAGCCGTCGACTTGGTAATACGCCACCCGCAGCTCGTGCCGCCCACCGGTCAGCGGCGCGGCATCGACCATCGATTCGTGCGGCGCCCAGTGGTCGATCACAAGGAGGCCGTCCACCCAGACGCGGACCGCGTCGTCGCTGATCGTGCGCAGGGTGTAAGTGCCGGGGGCGAGCCTCACGGTGCCCGTGGCGTCGAGCGACCACCGGGCGAGCGGGAGGCCCGCGACAGTCGGGCGGTACCACTCGTAGTCCAGTGAACCCCGGGGCACCGGCCCAGGGTCAGCCGAACCCAACGGCGTCTCGAAGATCTTGGTCGTGTCTGTCCAGGTGAAGAACTTCGTCGTCCACGTGATAGCGGGTTCGAAGCGTCCGTACGAGAATCGGTACGTCGCCCCGGCCCCGCGCTTCACGCCGCGCGGGGACACCGTCGCGCCGCCACGGTATTCGAGCGTCACGTCCCAGTCACCGACGGAATCCGGTGCGGGCGTGACCGAGATCGTGTCACCGACGCTGCCGCTCGTCCGAGACAAAGCGGCGACGCCACGGCGAGTCACCACGCGCCAAGTCCCGGGGGGCCCCAGCACCGCGAGCCTCAGGGGCACGGCGCGGCTCGAATCGACGGGCCAGAGCTTGGGCGACTGCCAGTCGTAGGGCCCCCATTCGTCCACGATGATCGCCGAGCGATCGCGGCTCGCGTCGAGAGGGGACGGTCTAAGGCTGCGAATCCTCCGCATCGGACCAAAGGCACTATCACCGCTTGGGACGTTCTCCGATTCCCGAAACCCCGCCGTGTCGCGGAGGACAAAGATCGTGTCGACGCCGACCCATCGATTCCCGGTCACGACCAAACCACTCGTGTTTCGGGCGCGGACGGCAACCCGATTCCCCACGAACACGTTGCTGTCAACCGCGTAGTCTCGACTGCGTGTGTCGTGGTGCTTCGGGTAGCCCCACTCCGAGGGCTCGATCGAGTCGGCCCAGAGACGGATCGCCGTCGAGTCGCGCAGGAAGCGGTTCCCCCTGATGACGTTGTCCTGCCCATGCTCGATCGCGATCCCCCAGCGGTTGTCGGCGAAGTCGTTGCCCACGATCTCGGACGAGTAGCTGTAGCCGCCCCAGAGCCCGTAGTCACTCCCCACCGCCCGATTCCCGACGAACTTGTTACGGCTGAACGTCGCCTCCATGCCGTTCGCGGGCGCAAAGCTGAAGTCGTTGTCGTAAAACAGATTGTCGTTGGCGCCGGTGGTTCCGGAGTCCATGGCCGTTTGGCCCGCCCACAGAAACAGCCCGTCACCACCGTGCGTGACCGAGTTGGAGACGACGATGTTGCGCGAGCTTTGCTCGAACATCAGGAGCCCTGCGGAGTCCTGGCCACGACGATAGAAGCGGTGGCTGTAGCCGCGGACGTTGTAGTCGATCTTGTTTTGGGTGATCGTGTCATCGGTCGAACGATAGAGACCGATGCCGAGTCCCGAGTTGAACGAGAACTCGTTGTTCCTGATGGCGATGTGATCGCTGCGCGCGAGCAGCAAACCGTTCATCCCCTGCACCGCGCGGTTGCCACGCAGCTCACCCCCACGCACGTCAGCGAGATAGAACGCCGCCCCGTAGCGCAGCCACTCGTCCTGTTCGTTGTGATGGTACGAGAGCCAGTCGACGAGGCTTTCGTGCTCGATCAGACTGAAGAGCCTCGGCTTCCAGGTGTAGCTCACGTCGTTGTCGATCAGGGCGAGCCCCTTCGTGCCCCGCGCCAGGATGCCCACGCGGTAGCCGCGGATCCGGGCGTTGATGATGCGCACGTTGTGGCCGCCCTCGACGCGGATCGCGACGCCGGTCGCGCGATCGGGGTCCGCGTCGGGCGCCATTCCTTCGAGTGTCGCGCCCTGGAAGTCGACGGTGACGTCATCGCCGCGAATCGTGACCACGGCGGAATCGAGGGATTCAGGAGCAGGGATGCGATACGTCCTGGGAACGAGGCGCACCGACTGGGTGATGACCATGCCCGGCCGCAACTCGACCTGTGCCGCCGCCGTAGAGGAGAACGCGAGGAAGACCACCAGCCGCATCATGCCAGTCATTCTAGCACTTCAGTGAAGCGAGTGCTGCTTGTTGGTGACTTGCCTCACATGACGATAAACGCAATTGTGCTACACAAGAGCCATGATCACACCGCTGATCCATCGGGCGCTCACGCGCGAAGACCTGGCCCAGCTCGTCGCCGAAATCGGCCGGCTCGACCAAGCTGAGGCACGTGCTGCCGAGGAGGCGATCCAGACCGGCGCCGTGGACAACGTGCTCGACTCCCCCGTGGCACTCGAGGCGGTGCGCGGCCGCGGCGGCGTACCCGCCGCGGTCCCCCTGTCGATCCTCTGGTACGTCCCCGTGCGCGCCGCGCTGCTCGCGCGCGGTGTCTCCGATGTGGTTCTCGCCGACTACACCGCCACGCTCCCGGTCGTGTTCGCGACCTGGCGCGCGGTCCGGACTGTCGCGCGCGGTGAAAACGGCATCGACGTGTGGTGGCGTTATGTGGCGTCGCTGCCGGATGGCACGACGGCGCAGGCCGAGGGCGCGGCCGACGTCGCGGCGCTCGCGCTGTGGTGGGCGGGGTGTTTCCCCGAGTGGGTGAGCCGGGGGATGGGGGGCCCGGGAATGCTGCGAGCGTACGTGACGTTCGCCGCGCAGGCGCTGGCGCTCGCCGCCCGCATCTACGGTCCCAACGGGCCGCTCTACGGACACGCCGCCGAGCAGGCCGAAGCGCTACACGCCGCGCTCAGCGAGGCGCGCCGGGACTACCTCGGTCGAGACGTGCACAGCACCGGGAGCCGTCTCGAGCGGTTCCTAGGCCGGCTGAACTAGCGTCACCCGGCCTTCCCCGGCCCGCGCCGGCCAACGCGGCGTGTACGAGTAGCCCTGGATCGTTTCCTCAAAGCCGCTCTCCGATCGCGAGACCGTAGCGAACGCCACCGGCGGCACGTCAAGATCGAGCTTACGGGACACCGAGATCTCCGTGGAGAAGAAGGCGTCAGGCGGGAAAGCCGCCGGATCCCAGCGGTAGCTGACGGTCAACTCGCCCGCGGGCCCGAAGGTCATGCGCTTCTCGAGTGATCCAGCGCGCAGCACCAGCTCCACAGCCTTCGTAGTCACGCTCACGCCCACATCGAACGCTGTCCGCGCCCAGGACGCGAGCTCGCTCGTGCCGTCGCCCGCAACAACGCGGTCCACGAACAACGCGCGATCGGCCTGATCGACGGACGGCAGTGTCTGCAGGCGGCTCGAGCGCTCGAGGTCGTGAATGCTGGGCGTGCCATCGGCAGCGTGCGCCTGTGCCTCGTCGGCCTTGACCTCGTGATAGACCTCGCGCCGGCGCGTGAGCACATCGGCATAGTTGACGCCGGATGCGAACAGCGTGTACTCCTCGATCACCCCGCCCCGCCTGGGACTCACGACGGCGGAAAACGCCGCAGAATGAATCCAGACTTCGACCTGTCCATCACAATCGAGATCCAGCTGTTCGCAGGCGAGCGGCTCACCCCAACGCAGCTCCCGCTCGGCCTGGGCCAGGTTGTTCCAGATCGCCGACCGCAGGTGCGGCAGATAGAGCCCACCGAACACCCCGTGCCAGTAGGCGTCGTTGCATTGCGCCCGGCCGATGGCGCGCCGCGCCGGCGCCGGATCGCCGCGCTCGCGGCACAATGCCGACAGCGCCAGCATCTTCTTGTGCATGCGATTCGCCTCGGCGTACTTCACGAAGAAGTTGCGCCAGTGCCCGCCCCGCACGAGCGCCCCGTCGGGCCCCGCCACGCGCGTCTCGCCGAGGTCGCGCTCGAGCCCGGCGAGGCGCGACGCAGCCGCCGGTGGTAGCGCCCAGGTTTCCATCTCGCGGTACGACGCCGTGGGGAGATAGGCGAGTCCCGCGCTCGGCACCGAGCCCAGCGCGGCGCCCGGCGTAGTGAGCTGGACCTCTCCGCCCGTCACGAGAGCCGTCATGGCGTCGAGGAACTGGTCCATCCAGCCGCGCGTGTACACCCAATCCTTGGTCCCAGGCCAACCACCGAACTTTTCGCCATCGTCGACGAACACCGCGAGGGGACGGCCGGCGGCGCGCAACTCGCGAAGGTATTCCGCGATGCTGGCCGGCGGCTTGAATGGGATGAGATAGCGCAGCCGCTCATCGATCGGAAAGACGGCGACGCGTTTGCCGCCGCTCTCGGTCCAGAAGGGGGCGTGCAGCGCTTCGCGCTCGAAACCGCTCACCAGGAAATGGCGGTCGTCGACGAGGACGTATTGCACGCCCGCGTCGGCCAAGTCGCCCGCGAGGTCGGGTTCCCAGACGCGCTCCGTGAGCCACAGCCCGGTCGCCTTCACCCCGAAACGCCGCTGAATTGCCTCGCGCATCCAACCGATCTGCTCGATCCGGTCCTGCCGCGGCAGGCACGCGAGCACCGGCTCGTAGAAACCCGCGAGCAACAGCTCGACGTGACCGTCCGTTGCCAGCCGGCCGAGGAGGTCCAGGTACTTCGTATCGTGCGCCTCGAGCCACTCGAGCAGAGGGCCTGAGAGGTGCAGGGCAAACGGGAAGAACCGGTGTGCGGCGAGCCGCTCGATCAGCGGGCGATATACGTCCTGAAGGTGCTGCTCGAAGACGTGGTCGAAGTTCCCCACCGGCTGGTGGAGGTGCACGCCGAACACGAAGCGGACAGGGTCCATCTCAGACCTTCACGCGCTGCAAATAGAGCTCCCGCCCTGAGACTACGGCGGGGTCGTTGCTCGGTGCCTCCGCGAGACGCTCGAGCAGACCTGCTTCGAGAGGGGCACCAATAGGCCCGGCGAGCTCGATCGCCCGAGCAGCGGAACGCAACACGATCACGGATTCGATGCCGGCGATGTCGTCGAAGAACCAGCCGCAGGAGGTGAACATGCGCAGCAGCTGGTGCTCGAGCGCGGTGGGGAGTACCCGAGCCTCGCGCTCGAACGCGCTGCGAATCTCCTCCGATAGCCAATCGAGCGCCGCGCGCAGCGGTGCGCGCCAGCGTTGCTGCGTGCCCCGTTCGGGCGCAGCGCGGCAGCCACATTCCGCCCGCCAGCGTTCGACGCCGTGCGGACAACTCCACGAGCTGGGCGAAACGAGCCGCACCTCTTCCTCGGGGGGCCGCCGGGCCAGGAAGGAGGCGAAACTCTCGGTCTCGATGGTCTCCACAACTCGGGCCAGGGTTGCAATGCCGTTCTTGTGGTGGTGCCCATAGGTCTCCCCGTCCGTCGCGATCGACACGAGTTCGCCCGGCGCCGCCGTCAGACGCTCGATCCAGGCACCCGCGTCGTTGACGAGCGGACCGAACGCGACGCCGTGCGAGAGGCCGCCATCATAGGTGAAGATCGCGATGCGTCGGTCACCGGCGGTCCGATACCACCCGGGGAGCCCGCCGACCGGCGCGCGCTCCACCTGATGCGGCGCAAGGATCGTGAAACGGATCCCCTCCTCGGCGAGCACGTCGAGGGTTTCGTGGTCCACGGCCGTCTCCGGCAGCCACATCCCCTCGGGCTCACGCCCGAAACGGCGCCGGAAGTCGGCGATGCCCCAGCGCACTTCGGTCGTCTTGTCGCGGCGCGGGCAGAGTGGCAGGATCACGTGGTGGTACGGCATCGCCACCGCGTTCCCGCTGGCGCGATCGGCGGCAAGCACCGCCGCGTACGTCTCGGGCGCGTGCCGCTCCATCCAATCGAGCAGGGTGGGACCGAAGTCGAAACTGAGGGAAGTGAGGGACGGCGCAACGGGCGCGTAGCATTCCCGTTCGATGCGCTCATTCCAGTCGTGATCGGGCGCGGCGTTGAGCTCCGCGGGGATAATCCCGGTGCGCGGGTCGTCGCGGGGCGGCTGGTAGAAGTGGCCGTGAATTACGATGGACCGACTCAACCGCCTAGCGCCTCTGCTACCTGGGCGAGCACGTCGGGGAACAGGGCGTCGCGCTTACCAAGGTCCTCGGCGAGGCGCGCTCCCTGCTCCAGCGACCCTTTCTTGAGCGCGTCGATCAACCGCTCGGCGTCGTCGCAGTGCAACGTGAAGCGGCGTTCCGCGTAATCGACGACGGCGCCCGTCGAAATGATGAACTGCCAATCAGACGACTGCGCCAGCAGCAGCTCGCGCGCGGCCTGCGCCAACACGGGCCGAGCCGCAGGTTTCTTGAGCGCCGCGGGCGCCGCCTTCCAGAACGCGGCCTCGAGGGGCTTGAGCCGCTTCCAGGTCCACGCCGTCCGGTCGTTCATCCACATGCTGTGATCGCCGTTCGCGCCCCAGGATCCTTCCGCCAGCTGCAACGCCACACGGGGCGGATGGGCGTCGAGATGCTGCGAAGCCGTCACGGCGCGAACACCGCCTCCTCGGAGCGCGCGGTAGGCCGCGCCCAGAAAGTCGGGCCCCTCGAACCACCAGTGCCCGAACAGCTCCGTGTCGAACGGCGCCACGATGACTCCGTCGCGCTCTTTGGACTTTCCATCCGGCAGGCTGTCGAGCAGATGCCTGAAGTGCGACGCGTGATTCCCCGCCCGCTCGAACGCCACCCGCGGCTCGTAGGGCTGCTTCGCGCCGAGGTCCACGTTGGCGCCGCTCACCCGCCACAACTTGAGTCCACCCGGCCAGCGGATCTTGTGGAATTCGAGATACGACGCGTCGCCCGGGTAGCCTTGGTGGCGGCTCCAGATCTGCATCGAAGAGCGCGGGTCGCGCACCAGCGCCGCGACCTTCTTGCTGCGAGAGACTCGGTACGCGCGGTAGGGAGAGCGCGCAGCCTTGCCCGGCTTGAAGTGCATCTCTTCGCCGTACGCGACGAGGGGCGTGCCCGCGTGGGCGAGATGCGCGTCGGTAAAGAAGTACCGGAACCCCGCCTCCGCCAGAAACTTCTCGATCCCGGGGCGATAGGCGCATTCGGGCAGCCAGCAGCCCTTCGGGTTTACGCCGAATAGCCGCCGATGCTCGTGCTGACCCACGGCGAGCTGTAGCCGGATGCTTTCGTCCTTCGCGAGGAGCGGGAGATAGCCGTGCGTCGCCGCGGATCCGATGATCTCCAGCAGACCGCGCTCCTGCAGGCCCCGAAAGGCGGTGATCAGATCACGGTCGATCGCGCGGAACAACTTGTGGAGCCGTTTGAATCGAGACCGCCAAAAGTCCACCAGGGGTCCGACCGACGCCGGGACCTCGTCGCACGCGGCCAGACGCTGGGTGAAGAACTCCTCCATCTCGCGGGCGAAGTCGGGGCTCGCCAATTGGTTCGCGAGCACCGGAGTGAACCCAATCGTCACCGGCGCGGGCGTTCCTTCTTTCGCGAGCTGCTCGAGCTCCTCCAGCAGGGGGAGATACGTGTCGAGCGCCGCCTCGCACAGCCAATCGCTGCCGTGCGGCCAGCGGCCGTGGTTCAGGACGTACGGGAGGTGACTGTGGAGCGCGAGGACGAATTCCATTACGGCTGCGCGAGCGCCCGGCGATAAAGAGTGTGGTAATGCTCGGCAGACCGGTGCCAGCCGAACTGCCGGTTCATCGCCTCACGCACGAGCTTCTTCCACGCGGTGCGGTCGGCGTAGGTATCCACCGCCCGGCGAATCGTCTCGGCGAGCGCCGCGGGCTCGTACGGATCGAACAAGAACCCCGTCACGCCGTCCTCGATGCTGTCGCGGAGTCCCCCCACGCGGCGGGCGACGGGGACGGCGCCGTAGTGCTGCGCGCGCATCTGCGTGAGTCCGCACGGCTCGTATTGCGACGGCATGAGCAGCGCGTCGGCCCCGGCCAGGAGGCGATGCTCGATGTGATCGGTGAAGATGAACTCGACGGCGACGCGATCCGGAGCGGCCGCGGCCATGTTCGCCAACGCCTCGTGGTAGCGATGCTCCCCGGCTCCCAGGAAGATGAACTGCGCGTCCGTCGTCTCGAGCAGATCGGCGCCGAGCACGAGGTCCAGGCCCTTCTGCGACACCATCCGCGCGCTCATGCCGAACAGCGGCGTGTGCGGCTCAGACGCCAGGCCGTACTCCTTCTGGATCGCCGCCTTGCAGCGCCGCTTGCCGGCGAGATCGTCGCGCGAATAGTTCGCGGGTATCTCGGGGTCCGTCGCCGGATTCCACAGCCCGGGGTCGATCCCGTTCAGGATGCCGGCCAGACGGTCGCCCATACCGATGAACGTGTCCTGGAGACCGAAGCCACCTTCCGGAGTGCAGAGCTCCTTCGCGTGGGTCGGGCTCACCGTCACGGCGACATCGGCGTACGCCAGCCCCCCCTTCAGCATATTCATGCGCCCGTACCACTCGAACACGCCGGCGTTGTACAGCTCGTCCGGGAAGCCCAGGTCGGTAACCGTCTCGGGAGGGAAGTGCCCCTGGAACCCGGCGTTGTGCACCGACAACACCGTCGAGAGCGCGTCGTGGAACGACTGCCCTTTGAACGCGGTGCGGACGTACGCCGGCGCGAGGGCCGCATGCCAATCGTGCGCGTGCAGAACCTGCGTATCGGGCGCGATCTCGGGGAGCGCGGTGAGCGCCGCAACGCAAAAGAAGGCGAAGCGTCTGGCGTTGTCCGGGTAGTCCCCGCTCGAGTCGCCGTAGATGCCCGGCCGATCGAAGAAGTCAGGGTGCTCGATGAAGAACACGCGGGGGCCGGTGGGGGTCGGCGGGACACGGTAGAGCCACGCGTGTTCGGTACGACCACCCAGGGTGACGGTGAGCGCTTTACCGGCGCGCTCGATCGAGGGCGTCGTTTCGCGCACCAACCGATACAACGGCATGATCACGGTGGTCGGGTGGCCCGCGGCCGCCTGCACCGTCGCCAGGCCGCTCACGGCCTCACCCAGGCCGCCGGTGCGGGCGAAGGGCCAGTACTCGGCGGTCAGGTGGGTGACGCCGATCCGCTCCTTGGCCGCGACCGCCGCCACGGCTGGCGTGCCGGCAGCCGCGCGTCGCGGCCGCGCGGCGCTGCGCCGCGGGGAGGGACGCTTCGAAGTGGGCGTCGTCATGCCGTGGGCGGATCGTCGGGCATTTGACCTCGGATCGCGGGCACGTAGTACTCGGTCAGATATTGCCGCACCATGCGCTGCGCGGTGAACCGCGCGCCGGCGATGTGCATCGCGTGCTTCATCTTCTTCACCCAACCGTGCGGGACGCCGCGGGCATCCCGGTCGTAATACAGAGGAACGACTTCCTGCTCGAGCAGCCGGTACAGATCCTCGGCGTCGGTCGCGTCGTCCTGGCCGGGCTGAATCGCCCAGCCGTTCAAGCCATCGTAACCCTCGCTCCACCAGCCGTCCAGCGTGCTAAGCTGCGGCACGCCGTTCAGGGCCGCCTTCATGCCGCTGGTGCCGCTCGCTTCGAGCGGCGCGCGCGGCACGTTGAGCCAGAGGTCCACACCCTGCACCAGGCGGTGGGCGACGTGCATTTCGTAGTCTTCGATGAACGCGATGCGACCCTCGAACCGCGCGTCTCGCGTAAACGCATAGATGCGTTGGAGAATCTGCTTGCCGGGCTCGTCGGCCGGGTGCGCCTTCCCGGCGAAGACGATCTGGACGGGGCGCCAGGGATTGACGAGCAAACGCTGCAACCGGTCGGCATCGCGGAAGATCAGGTCGGCCCGCTTGTAGGTGGCGAAGCGGCGCGCGAAGCCGATCGTCAGGGCCTCCTCGTCGAGCAATGTCCCGGCACCGACGAGGTGCAGCGCCTCTTTCCATTGGTCCGCCCAGCGACGCCGCGCTTGCTCCCGAATGTGGCGCATCAAATAGGACTTGAGCTCGTTGTGCACTGCCCACAGGCCTGCGTCGTCCAGCTCCAGCACCTTGTTCCAGACGCCCGAGTCGTCGAGCTGGAGCAGCCAGTTGGGACCGAGCTGCGCATCGAGGAACGTCACGAGCGGGTTCGCGATCCAGGTCGCGGCGTGCGCGCCGTTCGTGACGTGGCCGATCGGCACGCGCTCGACCTTGCGGTCGGGCCAGAGGGGCGCCCAGATGCGCCGAGATTCTTCGCCGTGGCGGCGCGCCACGCCGTTCACTCCAGCCGAGAGCCGGATCGCGGCGACGGGCATATGAAAGAGGCCGTGGTCCTGGACGGGGTGATGGCCCAGACCGAGCACCTGCTCCCGCGTGACCCCCATCTCCTGCCACAGCGGTCCCGTGCACGCCTCGAGCTGCTCGGGCGAGAAGGTGTCGTGCCCCGCGGGCACGGGCGTGTGCGTCGTGAAGATGCTCGACGCCCGCACCCGGCGGACCGCTTCGTCGAACGGCGTCCCCCGCGTCACGAGCTCGCGCACGCGCTCGACCAGCATGAAGGCGGCGTGCCCCTCATTGGCATGCCATACGGCGGGGTCGTAGCCCAAAGCCCTGAGCACTCGCACGCCGCCGACGCCGAGAACCCATTCTTGTCGCAGGCGCAGCTCCGGTCCGCCGGCGTAGAGACGGTTCGATAACCCCCGGTCGGCGGGGTCGTTCTGCTCGAGGCCTGTGTCGAGCAGGACGATGGGCACGCGGCCCACGGTGAGCCGCCATGCTCCGATGCTGACCGAGCGCCCCGACATCTTGACCGTCGCGAGGCAGGGATCGCCCTTGGGCCCCCGCACCTGCTCGAGCGGCATCGCCGCGATTTCGACACGCTCCTCGGCGTCCTCCTGCCAGCCGTCGAGCCGGAGGCGTTGGTCCGCGTATCCTTTTGTATAGAAGAGCCCGACGCCCACCAGCGGCACGCCCAGGTCCGATGCCGCTTTGCAGTGATCACCGGCGAGGATGCCGAGCCCGCCGGAGTAGATCGGCACCGAGTTGTGCAACCCGAATTCCGCGCAGAAGTACGCGATGCGGCGCTGGGCGAGGTCAGGGTACGATGTTTCGAACCACGTGTCGTGCGCCGCCGCCACGAAGCGGTTCCACTCGATGATCGTGTCGTAGCGCTGCAGGAACTCGGCATCCTGCGCGCACGCCGCGAGGCGCGCCGGATCCACGCGGCGCAACAACTCGATGGGGTTATGGCGAGTGAGGTGCCAGAGCGCCTGGTCGATCGATCGGAACAACGCTCGGGCGTCGCGGTTCCAGCTCCACGATAGATTGGCGGCGACGCTCGAGAGCCCCTGGATACGCTCGGGGAGCTGCGGCGCCGATGGCGTCATGCGAGCTGCATTAGGACGCCTTCGTGCTCCAGAAGCCAGCGTTTGCGATCGAGTCCCCCGCCGAACCCCGTCAAGTCGCCGTTCGCTCCCAGCACCCGATGGCACGGGATGATGATGGGAATCGGGTTCTTGCCGTTGGCGGAGCCGACGGCGCGCGTGGCACTGGGGTCGCCCAAGCGTTTGGCCACATCCCCGTAGCTCGTCGTCGTGCCGTAGGGAATGCTGCGGAGCGCCTTCCAGACGCGATGCTCGAACACCGAACCCATCGCTTCGAGTGGCAGATCGAACGTCGTGCGTTGGCCGGCGAAGTACTCGTTGAGCTGCTGCACGGCACGCGCGAGCATTTCGCCCGTGGGCCCCGCCGGTCCCTGGCCGGCGTCCTCGGTC
>Ga0193723_1000492_pt1 | contig 15660 bp, 16 predicted proteins | sample H2m2metaG_FD_143042 | JGI IMG/M metagenome (GOLD analysis project Ga0193723, IMG submission 143042) | Soil microbial communities from a riparian zone of the East river system, Colorado, United States - H2m2 | ecosystem: Environmental > Terrestrial > Soil > Riparian zone | place: USA: East River... | reverse complement strand
AACCTGGCGTATTTTCCGGGCGCACAAGTGCAGATCATCATCCCGGCGCAGGGCGCGGAGCCGCGGTGATCCAGACCATCCGGATTGGGCACCTGCTCCGCGAGGCCGCCGCCGCGCCGTACCGCAACCTGGTCACCCGCCCCACCGGTGCCGCCGTCCGCATCCGGATCGAGGAAGCGCTCGCCGGATCCACCTGCATGACCGCCCTGCTGGACTTCTCCGGAATCGAGTTGGTCGACCTGAGTTGCGCCGACGAGGTCGTGGCCAAGCTGCTGCTGGCGGTGCGAACCGCCTACTTCGTGGTTCTCCAGGGCCTTCGGGAAGATCATCACGAGGCCATCGAGCATGTCCTGGTCCATCATCGCCTGGCCGTGGCCGCAATGCCGCCCGACAGCCGGGAGCCGAGGCTGCTCGGCTGGGTCCGGGCCGATGCCCGCCGGGCATTTGCCTGCGTGTGCGACCATGGTCCCCTCGCCGTGCCTGATCTGTGCGGCGTGCTGAGGTGGCCGGAGCCTCGCGGGCGTGAAGCACTGAACGATCTTGCCCTTCACCGACTGGTCCGCCCGATGGGCGAGCTCTATCATCCGCTGCCGACCGCATGAGCCGATCCGGCTTCGGGTTCTCCACCACCGCCATCCACGGGACACCGCACCGCCGCCCTGACTGGGCTCCGATCGCCCCTGCCCTGCTCCAGAGCAGCACCTTCGTCAACCCGATCGGATCGGACGAGGAGGTGCTCTATAGCCGCTACGGGAACAACCCGAACCAGGTCGAGCTGGCCCGGAAGTACGCGCTGCTCGAGGGTGCGGAGGATGCGATCTTCGTGGCCAGCGGCATGGGCGCTACCGCACTGGCACACCTCGCCATGCTCCGCCCCGGCGACCATCTGATTGCGTCCACCTGGATCTACGGCGGCACCCAGCGCCTCTTCGACGAGGAGCTGGCCCGGTTCGGCATCGAGATCACCTATGTGAGCCCGGACCAGGTGCGGCATTGGCGCAAGTCGGTGCGGAAGGCCACCCGGGCTCTCTTCGTAGAGACACCCACCAACCCGCTCATGCGGGTCATCGACCTGGGTCCGATCTCGTACCTCGCCAAGGAGCACGGCCTGGCGCTGCTGGTGGATGCCACCTTCGCCAGCCCGATCAACTACCGGCCGCTGGAGCACGGTGCCGACGTCGTCATCACCAGCGCGACCAAGTATCTCAACGGGCACAGCGACGTGATCGCCGGTGTGGTGGCGGGCTCGAGCGCATTTGTGGAGGAAGTGAACCGCCTCATGCGGCTCTGGGGCCAGGCCATCGATCCCCACGCGGCCTGGCTCATCGACCGGGGGATGCGCACGCTCGCGGTGCGCATGGAGCGTCACAACGCCAACGGCATGGCTGTGGCGCAGTGGGCGGAGCAACACCCCGGCATTACCAAGGTGCACTACCCCGGATTGCCGTCGCATCCGGACCACGCGCATGCCAAGGTCGCGCTCAACGGGTTCGGCGGAATGGTGGGGCTGGAGCTCAAGGGCGGTGCCAAGGCGGCGGAACGGCTGCTCAAACGACTCAAGTTGATCACCCACGCACCGAGCCTCGCCGGCGTCGAGACGCTCATCTCCGAGCCTCGCCTTACGTCGCACAAGAGCATCGGCCCGGAGGGCCGGCTCAAGATCGGCATCCCGGACGGCTTCCTGCGTTTGAGCTGTGGGATCGAGGACGCGGTGGACATCATCGGAGATCTGGCGCAGGCGATCGGCAAGTGATCCGCTTTTCCAACGTTTACAAAGCCTACCCCAACGGTGCGATGGCCCTGAAGGACGTCAGCTTCCACGTCTCCAAGGGAGAGTTTGTCTTCCTGACCGGCCACTCGGGCGCCGGCAAGTCCACCATCATGAAGATGCTCTTCGCGGAGCAGCGGCCGAGCGGCGGGGAGGTGCGGGTCTCGGGTTACAACGTCACCACCCTCCGCCCCGACGACGTGCCGAGGCTCCGGCGCAGGCTCGGCGTCGTATTCCAGGACTTCCGTCTTCTGGAAGACCGCACGGCCGCGGAGAACATCGCCTTTGCGCTCGAGGTGACCGGGGCACGCACCGACACCATTGCCGCCCGGGTAATGCGGGTTCTGACCCAGGTCGGACTGTCGTCAAAGGCCGAGCTCTCGGGGGGGGAACAGCAGCGGGTGGCCATCGCACGGGCCCTGGTGAACGATCCGGCGATCCTGCTCGCCGACGAGCCGACCGGGAACCTCGATGAGCGGGCCACCCGCGGCGTATTCCAGCTGCTGCGCGACATCAACGCCGGCGGCACCGTTGTCGTCATGGCCACCCACGACCTCGACCTGGTGCGACAAACGGCGTACCGGATCATCGAGATGCGCGACGGCAGCCTGGTATACGACAGCGCGGTGGACGAGGCCGCCGCAGAGGCCCAGTGAAGCTCCTGAGCCGCGAGGCGCTGCTTTCCTTCCGCCGGGCTCCGCTTCTGTCGGTGCTCTCGGTAACCACGATCGCGTTCTCGCTCTTCACCGTGGGGCTATTCGGCCTGGTGGCGATCAACCTGCGCGAGGCCCTCCGGGGGATCGAGGAGCGGGTCGAGATCGTGGCCTACATCCTCCGGGGCACGCCAGCGGAGACAATCGTGATCGCCACCCAGGATATTTCCGCGTTTCCCGAGGTCCAGGAGGTCAACTACGTGACCGAGGAACAGGCCCTTCAGCGCGCCCGCGCCGAGCTGGTCGAGTTCCGCGACGCGTACCGCGACCTCCAGGTGAATCCGCTTCCCGCCTCGATCGAAGTGCGGCTCAAGGACGGCTATCGCGACGCGACCAGTGCTGAACGGGTGGCCCAGCGGCTCAAGGGGTTTGGCTTCGTCGATGACGTGCGCTTCGGCCGGGAGTGGGTACAGAAGCTCGATCACCTGAGAAATCTCACCGGTCTGGTCGGCTTGGTCATCGGCCTGGCCTTCGCCGCCGTGGCGGTGGTCATCATCGGGGTCACCATCCGACTCACGATCCTGCAGCGAGCGCGAGAGATCTCGATTATGCGCCTGGTCGGCGCCACCAACTGGTTCATCCGGGGTCCGTTTCTGCTCGAAGGAGCCATGAAAGGGCTGCTCGGTGGACTCCTGTCGCTGGCACTGTGTTACGGAGGCTATCTGTTATTTCGGGACAAGAGCGGCGGGACCCTGGCAGGCCTCATCTTCTTCCGCCCCGAGCACATGGTGCTGATCATCGTGTTCGGCGTTCTGCTCGGCCTTGGCGGCAGTCTGGTGAGTGTGGGGCGGCATCTGCGGCATGTGTAGGCGGGGCAGCGGGGCAGCGGGGCGGCGGGGCGGTCTGTTCAGTGCTCTACTAATACTCCGATTTGTCGGTGCTGCCCTGCTGCCCCGCTGCCCCGCTGCCCCGCTCGGCGCGCTCGTGATCTTCCTCCTGTCGGCAACGTCCGCGGCCGCCCAAGGAACCCCGGATCTAGAGGAGAGTAGGCGGCGACTGGAGGAGATTCGAGCCGAGCGGGATCGCCTGCAACGGCAGCGCGAGCGGCTTCAGGGGCAGGTGCACGACGTCAACGACGAGCTGAGCAATCTCGAGCGCCAACGGGAGTCGACCCAGAGAATCGTCACCGAGATCGAGCGGCAGATCGGGGGACTGGCGTCACAGCTCGACCGATCCAGCGCCGAGCTGATTCTGGCCCAGGACAATCTCGCCGAGCGGCGAGCGGTGCTCCAGCGGCGCCTGGTGGACATCTACAAGCGGGGCACGCTGCACACCTTTCAGGTCCTGCTGGCCGCCGAGTCGTTCGGCGATCTCCTGAGCCGCTACAAGTATCTGTATCTCACCAGTGAGCAGGACCGCTCGCTGGTCACCGACGTAGAGAAGCTGCGGAACCGGGTCGTCCAGCAGCGGAACAACATCCTGAACGTCCGGGGCGAGCTGGATCGGAGGCGGGAGGAGCGAGAAGCCGAGGCCAGTAAGTACTCGGCGCTGGCGTCCGAGCGGGCCAGTAAGCTTCAGAGCCTGCAGCGCTCGGCCCGGAACACGGAGCGGCGGCTCTCCGAGCTCCAGAAAGACGAGTCGAGGCTGACTGGGCTTCTGGCCTCGCTGGATCGGGCCCGCCGGGATGAGGCGGCCCGGGGCGCGCTCCGCGGCGGCGTCAGTGCACCCGGCTCCATCACGACGGCAGATCTGGGCAAGCTCGACTGGCCGGTCGAAGGAACCATCGTCTACCGGTTTGGGCGGGACACGCTTCCGAGTGGGGGCGTGATTCGGTGGAACGGCGTTGGCATCGCGGCGCCAGTCGGGACGCCGGTCAAGGCAGTGGAGTCCGGCAAAGTGCGGCTGGTCGGCCAGTTCGGAACCTACGGACTCACCATCGTCCTGGAGCATGGCAACGGATACTATTCCGTGTATGCCCACCTCGAGACGGCCGGTGTCAAGCTGGGGGCCTCGGCCTCGAAGGGTGGGGTGATCGGGACGGTAGGGGGTCAGAACTCGGACTACGGCCCGCATCTACATTTCGAGATCAGGGGGGACAAACAGATCGCACTGGACCCGACGATGTGGCTTCGTCGGAAGTAGGCGGGAAAGCTTACATTGCTACCCCGATCCGCTCGCCGGACTGCGCCTTCCCTTGCACCAGGGCAGCCTCGGCGAGGGCAAACAGGTGGTCGGTCTGGACCGCAGTGGGGTGAGGATAGGTCACGATGCCGGCGCTGAATCGGGGACTTTCCGCCCGGGGATCTCCCTCGAAGGGCACCGCTGCCAGACGTTCACGGATCCGAGTGACGGACTGGCGGGCGCCGTTCTGGTCGGTTTCAGGCAGGACGATCGCAAACTCGTCGACACCATAGGGTACGACGAAATCAGGCAGCCGCAGCTCCCGGCGCAGAACGCCGCCGACCTCGCGCCGCCTGCGGTCCGCGGCCTCTGCTCCCAGCCGTTCGCTCAACCCAGCCAGCTCGTCCATGCCGAGCAGGACCAGGCTGAAGCTCAGCGAATACCGCCGGGCCCGCTCGAGCTCCTCCTGCACTCGTCGGTCGAGCGCATCCTCCGTCTCATCTGGAGCGCTGGCCTCGCGGATCCGCGCGTGCAGACGAGCACAGAGCTCAGGCAAGTGGATCGGAGCGGCCAGCGCATCCGCGGCTCCCTGAATCAGCGCCGCAGCGGGGCCATCAGGATCCGAGGTGGAAAACAGAACGATGCGGGGCGCGTTGGGAGAAGCCTCGGCGCTGCCGGGAGGAATGAGATCGGCAAGTGGCGCGCGGACCGCGGCGAGGGTTATCAGGACAGCATCGGCCTGGAGGTCCGGGGCGGCGTGCTTCCGCTCCACGAGCTGAAAGCCGGCGCGGGTGAGCGCCCGTTCCAGCCCTGTCGGCCGGGCGGACGCATCGCCCACGAGGAGAACTTTTGGGCGGGTGGGGTGCTTCAATGCCTCCGCGCTCACGCGATAGAGGGCAGCGAATGGACCAGCGTAATCGTACAGCAGAGCGTCTGGGAGCCCATGTGTCGGTCCAGGGTGGCGTCGATAAGGCGCCGGTCAGAGGTAAGGCAATCGGGGCGACCGCAATCCAAGTATTCACCAAGACGCCCAGCCAGTGGCGCGAGCCGGGCGTCTCATTTGAGTCATATACCACGTTCCGCCGGGAATGCGAGCGGTACCAGCTATCCAATATAGTGGGGCATGATTCGTACCTTATCAACCTCGCCTCGCCCGATCCCGGGTTAAGTAGCCGTTCCGAGGCGGCTTTCGTGGCTGAACTTCTGCGGTGCGAGGCGTTCGGCATCCCGTTGCTGGTGTCGCACCCGGGCAACTACATCGACGACCGGAGCGCCGGCCTGGTGCGCAACGCCGCCGCCTACACCCGCTGCCTCGAGGCGGCTCCCGGCATGGTTGTCGTGCTCCTCGAGACCACGGCGGGCTGCGGCACGTCCCTCGGGAGCACCTTCGAGGAGCTCGCCCTGCTGCGCAGCCTCGTCGGGGATGAGGTCCGCCATCGGGTGGCCTTCTGCGCCGACACCTGCCATCTCTACTCCGCAGGCTACGACCTGGTGGGCGACTACGAGGGCGTCTGGCGGCGGTGGGATGAGATTCTCGGCCTGGACCAACTGCGTTGCCTGCATCTGAACGATTCGAAGACACCTTTTGCATCCTGCCGCGATCGGCACGAGCTGATCGGCGAAGGATCCCTCGGTCCGGGGCCATTCCGCCGGATCATGACCGACCCCCGGCTGGCCCACGTGATCAAGATCCTGGAGACTCCCAAGGGAGACGACCAGGTCACGGCCGACCGGAAGATGCTTAGGCGGCTCAGGAGTTACGCCCGGAGAGGACGCAGCGCGCGTTGACCCGCTCTCCTTCTCCGATCATACTTTCGGGAATGCGAGCCGCCGTGGCCCTTTTGGTCGTCCTCACTGCCGCCGGCCTGTCGGCAGCGGAGGCGCAGGCGGGTTTCTATGCCCGGCTGGGTCTCACCGGCGCCACCAAGCTCGTGAAAGACGATATCCTGCAGCAAATCGAGGTTCGCCAGAGTCTTGCACCCACTCTGGCACTGGGCGTCTCCGTCCCGTTTACACCGCTGTACGGGGTCGGTCTCGAGGCCACCGTGACTTCGTCGGGATTCCACAGTACCGAGTCAGGCAGTCAGACGGACCTCGGCACCCTCCGTACCGGCTCGATCATGCTGGGGCTCGATGGCCCGGTCTGGCGGCAACTGCGGTGGCGGGCGGGAGCGGGTCTGCTCAGTTACTGGCCCGCCGAGAAGCGCGGCATTTTCCTGAAAGGAGGAAGCACTCGCTTTCTGGTTGGAGCGGGACTGGACTACCAGCGGCCCGTATTCCCACAATGGGACTTGATGATGTCGTTGCGATATGATTTCCACCGCTTCACCACCGACGAGCTGGTGGCCCGCGGCTTCAGTGGAACCCAGGGAGTGCAGCGGGTGTCGGCCTCGGTGGGCCTGGCGCGGGGGCGACGATGAAGCTTCTCGATCATCTGCCGATACTTTTCGGCCTGGGTGGGGCGGTGGCCGCGCTGGCGTGTGCCGACATCGCATCTCCAAGTCGCGCCGACAGGTACGAGTGGCGGCGCATCGTCCCCACAGGCCCGGGGACGGCCGATACCCTCAGCTTTCACTGGCCGAGATCCCGCTTGCCGGTCAGAGTCTGGGTTGAGGACGCGCTCAACCTTCCGAGCCATGTGCAAGGCGGCATAGACCAGTGGAAGGCGGCTTTTCTATACGGTGAGTTCGACGCCGTCATTGTGCCCGACTCCACCACGGCCGATATCGTGGTACGGGTGGGGAGCCCGGTTAAAGGTGGGTTCAGTGTGATCCGGCTTGCGAGCGCCGCTCCAGAGTGTGAGGGCGGTACCGACTTCGATCTGCCGAGCGGCAGCCTCGAGCTCCAGCCGCCGATCCGGGTTTTCATCAATCCCCGATTCGATCCGGCCACCGCCGGAGTGGCCGAGTGCCTGGCTCTGACCACGACCCATGAGCTGGGGCACGCCATCGGTATCTTCGCGCATTCACCGGTGGCCACCGACATCATGTTCGGTGATCCAGTCGTGCCGGCACTCAGCGCCCGAGATCGCGCTACGGCAGAGGCAGCATACCACTTGCAGCCCAATCTTTCGATCGGCCCACGCTGAGGTTGCACGCCAACGCGGAGCTAGGGATCTTACGGATATGACCATCGAAAGCACCGCCGTTCCCCGCGAAAACCTCACCCTCGTCGAGCACGGTCTCTTCCCCATTCGCATTCACGCGAACCTGACTCCGCCGGTGCTGATCGAGCACGCACTCCGGCGGAGCGAAGGCATCCTGACCGATCACGGGGCATTCACGGCGGTGACCGCGCCCCACACCGGCCGCTCGGCAAAAGACAAGTTCCTGGTCGATGAGCCGGGCATCAGCGACCGGATCTGGTGGGAGAAAAATGCCCGGATCGATCCGGCAGCCTTCGAGCGGCTGCAAGAGGACGTGCGGGCCTATCTGGACGCCCGCGAAGTGTTCGTGCAGGACCTCTTCGCCGGCGCTGATCCAGCCTACCGCCTGTCGGTCCGCTTCGTCACGCCGAACGCGTGGCACGCGCTGTTCGTGCGGAACATGTTCATCCGCGCGCTTCCGGCCGAGCTGGCTCAGTTCCGCCCCGGTTTCACGGTGCTTCACGCGCCCGACCTTCAAGCCGATCCCGCCCGCCACGGAACCCGCAGCGGAACCTTCGTGGTGATCAGCTTTACCAAGAAGGTCGTGCTGATCGGTGGTACCCGATACGCGGGAGAGATGAAGAAGTCCATCTTTACCGCGCTCAACTATTTGCTGCCGGCGCGGGGAGTCATGCCGATGCACTGTTCGGCAAATATCGGTCCCAGCGGCGACACGGCGATCTTCTTCGGTCTTTCCGGCACCGGCAAGACGACGCTCTCGGCTGATCCCACCCGCCAGCTCATCGGGGATGACGAGCACGGCTGGAGCGACCGGGGCGTGTTCAACTTCGAGGGCGGCTGTTACGCCAAGGTGATCCGGCTCCGCCCCGACACCGAGCCGGAGATCTATGCCGCCACTCAGATGTTCGGAACGGTGCTCGAAAACGTGGTGCTCGACCCCGTCACTCGGGCAGTCAATTTCGATGCTGACACCATTACCGAGAACACCCGCGCCTGTTACCCGCTTCAGTCGATCCCCAACCACGTTCCGAGCGGCGCCGGTGGCCATCCCAGAAATGTGGTGTTCCTCGCGGCAGACGCCTTCGGCGTGATGCCGCCGATCGCGCGACTCACGTCCGAGCAGGCGATGTACCACTTCCTCTCGGGGTACACGGCCAAGGTCGCCGGCACCGAGCGCGGGGTCACCGAGCCCACGGCCACGTTCTCCGCCTGCTTCGGCGCGCCTTTTCTGCCGCTGCACCCGAGCGTCTACGCCCAGATGCTGGGTGAGCGCATCGGCCGTCACGGCGCCAAGGTGTGGCTGGTGAACACCGGCTGGACCGGTGGCCCTTATGGCACCGGCTCGCGGATGAAGTTGTCACTCACCCGGGCGATGCTGCGCGCCGCACTGTCAGGAGCGCTCGAGGGCGGCAAGTTCACCCGCGATCCGGTCTTTGGGTTCGAGGTGCCGGCGAGCGTACCCGAGGTGCCCCAGGCTGTTCTATCGCCGCGCGGCACCTGGGCCGATCCGAAGGCTTACGACGTGCAGGCCAGGAAGCTGGCCACGATGTTCCGGGAGAACTTCGAGCAATATCGGTCGCAGGTACCGGACGCGGTGGCCAAGGCGGGACCATTGTGAGGCGGACAGCGGGGCGGCGGGGCGGCAGGGCGGCAACAAGTCAGTCGGGATCTCGTAAGGCGGCAACTAGCGTAAGTGAATCGGCTGACTCGTCCGACGCGCACTGCCCCGCTGCCCCGCTGCCCCGCCGCCCCGCTGAGACCGAAGTCATCCGCGATCCTCTCTGGGACAACATTCGGGTCGACCACCCTGCCCTGCTTGCCCTCGACACGCCCGCCGTCCAGCGCCTTCGCTACGTTCGTCAGATCGGTCATTCCTTCCTCGTCTATCCCGGCGCCACCCACACTCGTTTCGAGCACGCACTCGGCGCCTATCATCTGACGCGGCGAGCACTGGCCGCCCTCGAGGAGCTGGGCGAGCTGGGCCCCGCGACCGAGGAGGAGTGCCTGGCGGTCCGCATGGCGGCGTTGCTGCACGACATCGGCCACTATCCGTTCTCCCATGCCCTGGAAGAGGCGGGCTTTCCGTCCCACGAGACGCTGGGAGTCGCCAAGCTCTCGCAGGGGCTGTTAGGCGAGCGTTTGATCCAGATCGGTGGCCTCGATTTCCCTCGGACCGTAGGAGCCCTCATCACCGGGTCGAGCCGGAGTCCGCTCCAGGGACTCATCTCCGGGTCGATCGATCTCGACAAGGTCGATTATCTGAGCCGGGACGCCCGGATGTGCGGGGTGCCCTACGGCACCGTGGACGTGGACCGTCTGCTCTCGTCACTCACGGTGGTCGAGGTCGAGCCCGGGCACTTCGAGATCGGCGTGCAGGAGAAGGGGGTGAGCGCGCTGGAGTCGCTCCTGTTCGCCAAGTACCAGATGTACCGGAATGTTTACTGGCACCACGCCGTTCGATCGGCAACCTGCATGTTCAAGCGGGCGGTGCGCATCGCCGTGCGGCGCGGAACTGTAACGGTGCAGGCCATCGCCGATGCCACCGACGACGGGCTGATGGAGCTGCTCCTCGCGCGGGACCAGAGCGGACTCGCCTCCTCCATCCGGGCGCGTCGCCTGCACAAGCGCGCCCTGGACCTGCCGGCGAGCGAAGTCCCGGGTGACGTCCAGCCCTGGGTGACCAGTGACCCTGATCTGCTCGAGCGGGTCGAGGATGCGATCGCCGAGCAAGTCGGCTTGGCGCCTGGCGACGTGCTGCTGGACTTCCCGGCCCGGACCGCGATGCTCGGTGTCAACCTCCCACTCCGCACCCGCAGCGGGACCATCGAGCGCCTGACCGATGCCGGTCGAGCCGGGCACCTGGGACTTCCCCGAGTGGCAGACGAGCTGTACCGTAGCGCTCGCCGTCTGCGCATCTTTGTGTCGAGTCCGCCGAGCCGCTCGCTGGAGCCCGTGGTGGCCATGCTGACGTGGCCCGCGGAACAAGTCCAAGCGCGAGTGGCGGCAGCATCATCGCTTATCTGACAGAGGACGGAATGATCAACCGACGTGGGTTCGTGATTCGCGTCTCCGGGCTGGTAGCCGCGGGGGTGGCCGGCGGGCGGCTTGCCGCTGAGGTCCCCGGCTGGTCCGCCAAGCCGACGCCGATCACTGTTTACAAGAGCAGCAGCTGTGAATGTTGTGCCAAGTGGGTGGACCACGTGCGCGACAACGGCTTCGAGCCGGTGGTTCATGATGAGGAAGACATGGACGCCATCAAGGCCCAGCTCGGCGTCCCGGAGCAAGTGCGGTCCTGCCACACGGCCCTGGTGGGCAAGTACCTCATCGAGGGGCACGTTCCCGCGTCCGACATCCAGCGTCTGGTAAGGCAGCAGCCCGGAGTTGCCGGCCTCGCCGTCCCCGGCATGTCTTCAGGAACACCGGGGATGGCTCAACCCGGAGCGAAGATTACCGGGTTCGAGGTTGTCGCGTTCCAGCGGGATGGCACTACGAAAAGGTTCGCCCGCTACTAGCGAGCACCGGCTCCGACTCGGCGCTCCGGGCCGCTATAGTTGGAATCATGGTGATGCCGCCGTTCGATCGCCGCATCGCCGGGAACATCGTCCGGAAGGGGCGACCCTTCAAGCCGGGCGGCAGATGCGGGATGCTTTCCGTGGGCACCCGCATCGGAAGCCCCGCCCATTGCGGACTCCGGAAGCGGGTCGCCGTCATTCGATCGAATCATGGTTCTCTCCTTGTGCAGAGTCGGCTATTCATTTTTTGGAGCACGGATGACCGAACGCATAGCGACTCCTCGCGAGGTGGCCGATCCGCAACCCACGGTCGTCCCCTACCGGGAAGATTTCCGGCCAGCATTCGAGCAGCTGAACCGGGACTGGATCGAAAGATACTTCGTTTTGGAGGACGCGGACCGGGCGGTCTTCGCCGATCCCGCCGGCGCCATACTTGGCCCCGGCGGCCAGATCTTCTTCGTGGTCGAAGGCGACACCGTGCTTGGCACCTGTGCCGTGCTCCGTCACAGCCCCGGTGAATGCGAGATCGCCAAGATGGCGGTGGCTCCGGCCGCCCGCGGGCGCGGACTGGGAGACCTGCTGATGGAAGCCGCGGTTGATTTCGCGCGGCAGATCGGCGCGAGGCGGGTAACCATCGTCTCCAACACCGTGCTGGCGCCGGCCCTCCGGCTGTACCGGAAGCATGGATTCGTCGAGGTTCCGCTGGAATCCGACGGGCGTTACCAGCGGGCCAACATCCGCCTCGAGCGCGAGCTCGGAGTCAGGGAGTCCGTCGCGCACCGCGGAGAAGGCGGATGATGACCAGCAGGACTATGGCCCCGATGAACGCGACGAATATCGCGCCTGCCAGCCCGGAGAACGGCGTTCCCCACCCCATCTGGGCGAAGAGCCACCCTCCGATGAGCGCGCCGAGGATGCCGAGCACGATGTCACCCAGAATGCCGTAGCCGACCCCGCCCATGACCAGGGACGCCAGCAGCCCTGCAACCAGCCCGACAATGATCCAGGTCAGAACGTCCACACACCCTCCTCGTTGTTGGGGAGCAACGCTGAATACCTTCTATCCTGCTGGCAAGCGAGGGTAGCCTGAAGGGGCTTAAAGCGATGTGCGGGACGTCACGGGGAGGCTGACGCGGGCCTCAGGAGCGCTGGCTGGCCGCGGCAGGCATGACCGGATGCTCACCCGTGTCGCTGTCCACCGAATCGATCCGGATCACGATTGCTGTGATGTTGTCGAGTCCGCCCCTCCGGTTGGCTTCCGCCACCATTTGATCGACCCACGCCTGGGGTCCCCCGTCGGAACTCACAATATCGGTGAGCTGCTCGTCCTCCAGCATCCCGGTGAGACCGTCCGAGGCCAGCAGGAGGATGTCCCCCTTCTCCAGTGATCCGAAGTAGATGTCCGGCACCACATCCATCCCGGCGCCGACACAGCGGGTGATCACGTTGCTGTAGGGATGCACCCGGGCCTGGTCCGGAGTGAGCAGCCCCGCGTCTACCTGCTCCTGGACGTACGAGTGGTCCTTGGTGAGTTGGTGGAACTGCCCGTCCCGGAAGAGGTATGCCCTGCTGTCACCCACCTGGCCGATGAGGTAGCGCTCCGGCAGCAGCACCAGAACAGTCACCGTCGTCCCCATACCCCGCTTGTCGTGCTCCGACAGGGTGCGCTCGAAGATGGCATCGTTGGCCGAGCGGATGGCGTTGCGGATCCGTTCGCCGGCTTCCTCGTCGCTGGATCCCCGGAGCGAGCCGATCAACTGCGAGGTGATCCGCACCGCCATCTCGCTCGCCACCTCGCCGGCCGCATGGCCGCCCATCCCATCGGCGACGATGAAGATGCCCTGTTCGGCCAGCATCATGTAGTTGTCTTCGTTGCCCGTACGGACGATGCCGACGTCAGTGCGAGCGGCGCAGGTGAAGTGCACGAGAATCCGTCAGCTCGAGGGCAGGTGAGAGAGCAGGTAGGCGAGGATGGCCACGAGGATCACCAGCCCGACCACCACAATAGTGGAGGGAGCCTTGGGGCGTGGTTGGGCGACGCGAATGGGCCGGCGCGGCCGCGGTCTCGGCGGTTCCGCTTCGGGTGCCGGTGCCTCCAACTTCTCCATGACCCGGGTCCCTGCGCCTCGTCCCGCCGGAATCTTGTCGTCGAGCGGCTCGAATAGCGCCACGACGTCCCCGAAGCGGATGGTGGTGCCGGGACCCAGTGGTAGCTCGCCCTTCAGTGGCTCGCCCTCCACGAAGGTGCCATTGGTGGAGCCCAGATCGGTCAGGATCCAGATCGCCTCGCGGCGCTGAAGCTTGGCGTGCATGGTGCTCACGCTCGGATCGGAAATGACCACGTCGTTATAGTCCCCCCGCCCGATATTCACCACCGGTACCTTGATCGGCAGCCGCCGGCCCTTCATGTCCCCGCTCCGAAACAGGAGCGACGCCAGCGGGGCGGCGCTGGGCGACGGAGGGGTGTTCTGTTTCTGCCGCTGGAGCTCGGCAACCGGAAGTCCGTGCATGGTCTCCGAGAGACGCTGGGAGGCGCCGGCCGGCGGCGTGCTGGGAGGAATCTCGACCGCTTGCATCTTCGGGGCCGACTTGGGCGAGGGCGGAGGAGAATCGGCATAGAAACGGAACTCGTCGTTCCCGATCCGGATCACGTCGGCCCGGGAGAGGCGCCGCGTCTTCCCCATCCGCTCGCCGTTCACGTAGGTGCCGTTCACACTGGTGTCGATGAGGATGTACCCCTCTGGATCGAATCGGATCTCCGCATGCTGGCGAGACACGTCATGTCCCGCGACCACGATATCGGCCCCGGCCTCCCGGCCGAAGGTGAGCGATCTCTCACCAACGGTGTATTCCCTGCCGTCGGTGAGACAGACCAGCCGGCCTCCCGTCTTCCCCGGTGCCTTGGAGGACACCGGAGGGGCAACCAGATCCGCGAAGGCGCCAGAGTCGAAGAGCTGGGTGCTGCCGGCCCGGTCGGAATCCACCACGAGCAGCTCATGCGTCCCGATCGCGATCTTGTCGCCATGGAGAAGCGGGGTCGGCTCTGCGCCGAGCCGAATCCCGTTGACCAGGATCTCGGCCCCGGACGCGGCGGCCCGTATCGACGCGGCCCGGGGAGCTCCCTGGACCACCGCGTGCTTGGGGTGCACCCCCTCGCCGGGGAGCACCACAGCATTGTCCGAGGCCGACCCTATGACTGTTTCACCGGCGGCGATGGCAAACCGCTCGCCGTCGATTTCGAGATGGATCATCGATTGATCCCGAGGAAAATCGAGTGGAGAAACGTATCCGCTGACTTATAACCTGGCAAGCGAAATATGGTTAGCCCCACCCTCATGGGCGGTGCCGTTCCCTATGCGCTCTTGCGGACCTCCTGGCCCCGCAGCTGCAGCTGGTACAGCCGCTGGTACAACCCCTCCTGGAGCAGGAGCTCACGGTGGCTTCCCCGCTCCCTGATCTCACCGTGCTGCAATACCAGGATCTCATCGGCGTGCAGGATAGTGCTCAGCCGATGGGCCACCACGATGCTGGTCCGCCCCGCCATAAGCTCGGCGATGGCCCGCTGGATCTGCGCCTCCGCTTCCGCATCAACCGAGCTCGTGGCCTCGTCCAGCACCAGGATCCTCGGGTCCAGCGCCAAGGCGCGGGCGAAGCTGAGCAGTTGCCGCTCGCCGACGCTCAGGCTCCGCCCGCGCTCTCCGAGCCGGTGAGCGTAGCCCGCGGGCAACCGCTCGATGAAGCGGTCGGCGCCCACCCGGCGGGCCGCCTCGTGAGCGGCCTCGGGCGAAACCGGAGCGTCCAGCGTCAGGTTGTGCAGGATGTCGCCCGTGAAGAGGAAGAGATCCTGCTGCACGAAGCCTATCAGAGAGCGCAGATCCGACGTGCTCAGCTGGCGAATATCGACCCCATCGATCAGGATCCGACCGCGGTCCGGGTCGTAGAAGCGGAGCAGCAGGTTGACGATCGTGGTCTTTCCTGCCCCGGTGTGTCCTACCAGCGCGATCGTTTGACCCGGCGAGGCGGTGAATGACACGTCGCGTAGAACCCAGGGACCATCCGGGCCGTAACGGAACCAGACGTCCTCGAAGCGCACCTCGCCCCGGATCGGCTGGGGAAGCAGCACCGGCCTGGCGGGCTCCAGCACGCTGACTGGCTGGTCCAACAGGCCAAAGACCCGCTCGGAGGAGGCCATGGCGCTCTGAAGAAGGTTGAACTTTTCCGAGAGATCCTGCAGCGGCTGGAAGAACCTGCGGGTGAGCTGGATGAACGCGGCGAGCACCCCGACCGTCAGCGTACCGTGAATGGTGCGAAGCCCGCCGTAGTACAGGAGCAGCGCCATTGCCACCGCGGTCAGCACCTCGACCACCGGGAAGAACACCGCATAGATGGTGATCGATCGGAGGTGTGCTTCCAGGTGCTCGCGATTCAGCGCGCTGAATCGGGCTGCCGAGTCCGCTTCCCGGCCGAAGAGCTGAACCACGCGCCTGCCGGAGAGCCGCT
>Ga0193723_1000490_pt1 | contig 15701 bp, 13 predicted proteins | sample H2m2metaG_FD_143042 | JGI IMG/M metagenome (GOLD analysis project Ga0193723, IMG submission 143042) | Soil microbial communities from a riparian zone of the East river system, Colorado, United States - H2m2 | ecosystem: Environmental > Terrestrial > Soil > Riparian zone | place: USA: East River... | reverse complement strand
TTGCGACAGGGAGAACGTCGGAATCACGCATGCGCTGTCGCCGCTGTGGATGCCCGCTTCCTCGATGTGCTCCATGATTGCGCCGATCACGGCCGTCTCGCCGTCGGAGATGCAATCGACATCGACCTCAATGGCGTCCTCGAGAAAGCGATCGATCAGCACCGGGCGATCGGGCGTTACTTCAATCGCGCTTGTCATGTAACGTCTGAGATCCGTCTCTGTATAGACGAGCTCCATCGCGCGGCCGCCCAGAACGAAGCTTGGCCTAACGAGCACCGGATAGCCAATTTTCTTCGCTATCGCCACGGCCTCTTTGGCGCTTGTGGCCGAACCGTTTGGCGTTTGGCGCAAGCCAAGTTTGTCCAGCATCGCCGCGAATAATTTTCGGTCTTCCGCGGTCTCGATGCTTTCGGTTTGCGTCCCAAGAATAGGCACGCCCGCCGCTTTCAATCCACTGGCGAGATTAAGGGGCGTTTGGCCACCAAACTGGACAAACACGCCTTCCGGTTGTTCCTGATCGTAAATGTTGAGCACGTCCTCGAGCGTGAGCGGCTCAAAATAGAGTTTGTCGCTCGTGTCGTAATCAGTCGAAACCGTTTCCGGATTCGAGTTGACCATGATCGTCTCGAATCCGAGCTCGCGCAGGGCAAACGCGGCGTGCACGCAACAGTAATCGAATTCAATGCCCTGGCCGATCCGGTTCGGTCCGCCACCCAGGATCATGATCTTGCGTTTGTCGCTCTCGCGCCGCTCGTTCTCATCGCCATACGTCGAATAGTAGTAAGGCGTGTACGCTTCAAACTCTGCCGCGCACGTATCCACGAGGCGGTACGTGGGTACAACTCCTTCAGCCTTTCTCTTGGATCGAATTTCGCTTTCCGAAGAACTTCGCGCGACTGCCAATTGTCGGTCGGAGAAACCAAGTTTCTTTGCGCGCAAGAATGTCTTCGTCTTCAAGCATTCCGTTTCCGCAACGAGCTCAGCGATGTTGCGCAAAAACCACTTGTCGATTTTCGTAAGCTCATAAGCTTCATCAATCGAGGCGCCTTTTTTAAATGCCTGCGCGATGTAGAAGATTCGTTCGGCATTCGGGATCGCCAGCTTCAATCGCAGTGTTTCAAGGTCGACATCTCTATCTGCGCCATCGCCTAACAAGCCGAAGCGTTTGATCTCCAGGCTGCGCAGCGCTTTTTGCAACGCTTCTTTAAACGTCCGTCCGATCGCCATCGCTTCTCCGACGCTTTTCATCCGCGTCGTGAGCGTCGCGTCTGCCTGCGGAAATTTTTCGAAAGTAAAGCGCGGCACTTTGACCACGCAGTAATCAATCGTCGGTTCAAAGCAGGCCGGCGTTTCGCGTGTGATATCGTTTCTAATCTCGTCGAGCGTGTAGCCGACTGCGAGTTTGGCCGCGATCTTTGCAATCGGAAAACCGGTCGCTTTGGACGCCAGCGCGCTGGATCGCGACACGCGCGGATTCATTTCGATCACCACCATGCGGCCCGTTTCAGGATGAACAGCAAACTGAATGTTCGATCCGCCGGTCTCGACGCCAATCTCACGGATCACCGCGAACGCGGCGTCCCGCATCATTTGATATTCCTTGTCGGTTAGCGTTTGCACAGGCGCGACAGTAATGGAGTCGCCTGTGTGCACGCCCATGGGATCGAAATTCTCAATCGAACAAACGACGACGCAGTTGTCCATCCGGTCGCGCATAACTTCCATCTCGAATTCTTTCCAGCCGACCAGCGATTCTTCGATCAACACTTCGCGCACTGGCGAAAGATCCAGGCCGCGCGCAGCGATCTCATCGAGTTCTTCGCGGTTGTAAGCGATCCCGCCGCCAGTACCGCCCAAAGTGAACGCCGGACGAATGATCAGCGGAAATGTTCCGATCTCGGCAACGATGCGATCGAGATCCGCAAGTGAACGCGCTATGCCAGAGCGCGGCACCTCCAGGCCGATGCGTAGCATGGCTTCCTTGAACAATTGACGGTCTTCACCTTTTGCGATCGCTTGCGCGTTCGCGCCGATTAATTTCACGCCGTGCCGCGCCAGCGCGCCGTTCCGATTCAATTCCATTGTGGCATTGAGCGCAGTCTGGCCGCCGAGGGTGGGCAAAATCGCGTCCGGCTTTTCGCGCTCCATAATTGCCTCGATCACTTCAGGCGTGATCGGCTCGACATAAGTGCGATCGGCAAATTCCGGATCGGTCATGATCGTGGCAGGATTCGAATTCACGAGCACCACCTCGTAGCCTTCTTCGCGCAATGCCTTGCACGCCTGCACCCCAGAATAATCAAATTCGCAGCCCTGCCCGATCACGATTGGACCGGAGCCGATCAACAGGATTTTCTTTAGCTCGTTGTTTCGCGGCATCTGCGCGCCGAAAGTAACTTAGGCATCCTGCTTGACAAGTCGAGCAGGCTTCAGGCCCGGCAACCACCTTCCGGCGCTAAAGCGAGCCGAGATGCCTAATGACGACGTGACCGGTTTGGATGTTGCTCGGATCGGACGCCGTGCCCTGCACAGTCGCCTCTACGATATCGGGCGTTTTGACTGTAAAGTTGGGTTTAATCACCGCCCCGATCGTATCGTCGAGCAAAGCGAATTTGTTCTTTTTCCGGCTGTAAAAATATGTGTTCCAATGCCAGGGCGAATGCCCGCCAGAGCTGCGTGTGCTGAACACGAAGAAACTGGAATCGGGCGTCCACGAGGAATGGACAACGCTGCGGCCCTGGTCGCCTTTGGGCGATCCAAAATTGCGCGACGCGACCAGTTTGCCCGACGTGTCGCGAATATCGACGCGCGATTCGTTGAGCGGCGGCGGGAATTTCCCAACCTCCACGATGCATGAGCGCAACTGATGATCAGGCGAATCCGTTCCTGAGCAACCGAAGTTCGCCGGTTGCGGCGGGGGGTTAGCGCAGGAAACGAGCGTGATCACACCGATGAGTGGAATTGCGGAAGTCGTCATTTTCATTTGCTCGTGATTTTTGCGCAGGATTAACTGGGAATGACAAACAAAATCACGCGAGCTTTTCGAAGGAAACTAACTCGGATATCAGCCAGCTTGGCTGATTCGGCGACCTGGCAGCCTTCCAGCCGGAGTCAGGTTTGGCAGCCTGACCTCCATCTAGCTACGCCACATGCGCCATGCGCTGGCGGTCTACCCAAACTTTGCAGATACTTTTTATCCGCGTTAGGACGTAATACACAGTCTGGCTGCGAACTCGCACCAGTTCCCCGCCCACGACGCGCGTCACAAAATCGCTGGGCAAATCCAGAATCTCCTGCGGCGTCGAGCCGTCGAGCCCCTTGCAAAGAATCGCCGTCATCGCGCGAGTGAGCGTTTGCACTTCCGGGCCGAGGGTCATGCGAATGTGTGCCTTGCTCTTTTCATCCACGTGCAGGTAAACGCCGACTGTGTCAGTGCATTCCTCGTCTTTCCGAACGTCGACGAGATCAAAATTCTCGCCTTCACGCGGCTCCTGTCTTTTCGCATTGTCTGCATACGAAACCAGCGTCTCGCGCCGCTCATCTTCCGGCAGCGATTCAAAAAGATTGATGATCTTGTTTAATTTGCCCGGATACATCGCGCTCGAAATCTACCGCTGATTTACATGCTGTCATTCCGAGCGAAGTCGCCTGGCACGCCGTAGCCATTGGCGCAGGCTGGAGGAATCGCTTGCTCTCAACAATATGGTTATGGCTAATTGCGCCATGAAAACTCCCATTAAAGTCGCTGTGACCGGCGCCGCTGGGCACATTGGTTACGCGCTCCTGTTTCGCATCGCCTCCGGGCAAATGTTTGGGCCCGATCAGCCGCTCAAACTTCACCTGATCGAAATTCCTGCCGTACTCGGCGCGCTTGAAGGCGTCGTCATGGAACTGGACGATTGCGCGTTCCCGCTCCTTGAATCTGTGATACCGACGGCCGATCTCGATGAAGGTTTTCGCGACGTGAACTGGGCCCTGCTGGTTGGAAGCGTGCCGCGGAAGGCGGGTATGGAACGGAAGGATCTGCTCGGGATCAATGGCAAGATTTTCATCGGGCAAGGCCAGGCGATTCAAAAAAATGCTGCAGCCGATGTGCGCGTGCTTGTAGTCGGAAATCCGTGCAACACCAATTGCCTGATCGCGATGAACAATGCGAAGGAAATTCCGAGCGATCGCTGGTTCGCCATGACGCGACTGGACGAAAACCGCGCTCGCGCGCAGCTCGCGCAAAAGGCCGGCGTAAGCATTTGCTCGGTGACGAACATGACGATCTGGGGAAATCACTCTTCGACTCAATATCCAGATTTCTACAACGCCAGGATTGATGGTCGCCCTGCCAACGAAGTGATCGAAGACGAGAAATGGTTGAAGGAAGATTTCATTGCTTCGGTGCAACAACGCGGCGCTGCCGTGATCAAGGCGCGGGGACTTTCTTCCGCCGGCTCAGCCGCCAATGCAGTTGTCGATACAGTCGTTTCGCTTACGACCGACACGCCAGCGAACGATTGGCACAGCGTCGCGGTTTGTTCGGATGGAAGTTACGACGTCGAGAAAGGATTGATCTCATCATTCCCGGTCCGTGTGCGCGCCGGAAAATGGGAAATCGTGCAAGGACTTCCGATAAATGATTTCAGCCGCGCAAAAATCGACGCGTCAGTCGCGGAATTAAAAGAAGAGAAATCGCTCGTTAGCGAATTGATTTCGTAGGACTCACCCATAAACAGCGCTGTCATGTTGAGCGAAGTGCTGCAACGAAATGCGAAGCATGAGGCCAGGCTTTCAAACATCTCGGTCGTTCCTGTGTGGGATTGCTCCGGAGCTAATCAGAGATTCTTCGCTACGCTCAGAATGACATCGATGTAGGCCAGCGGCGCGAAGCCGTATTCATTCCCGCTGTCCAACGATAGTAAAAAGCGTGTGCGCTTTCCCGCGGTGATACTGTTGATGCGTTGAAGTTTCCGTGCTTGCGAATCCCATGACCGCCAGGAACTGGGTGAAGAATTGCGTGCTGAAATGCCACCACGTATGCCATAGGAAGTTTTCCGACGTCGGCGCGAACCGGCAGACCGGCGCGCCTTCCAGGTCCGGATGGAACTTGTCGACGATGATGAGTGATTTCGCTCTTTTTCCACACTGCTCAACAATGCGCAGCGGGTCGCGACAATGGAGCAGCACGGCTGCCATCACCGCGATGTCGAATTCTCCGAGCGCCGCAGGAAAATTGTAAGCATCGCCATAGTACACCTTGGCTTTGGATTGCAGGGCGGCGTGACTGAACCAGTAGGAGTTCTTCAACTGTTGCATCACGATTCGGCGCGGGCCGAACACTTCTTCCAATCTTGCATCCGGATACGGAACAAAGTCCCAGCCGTGCTCGTCTGTTACTTCCACTGAGACGACGTCGGCGCCGCGCTTTTCCATCTCGAACGTTAAGAAACCGCTGGCGGGACCGATTTCCAAAACGCGTTGACCGGCAAAATCGACGTTGCCCAGGTACTCATCCACTCTGCCACGCAAATCCCAATCGCGACCCTCGATCACTCCGCGACCCGGGAGTTCCATCGTGTGGTAAAAATAACAATCGGCGACATCTTGCACCTTGCGCGGTGTCGCAAAAATCTTTTCGTCGGTCACGGTTGATGCTTTTGGCTGAGCGCTCTTTCCAGTCCTGTGTTCCAAGTGAGAGGGCGGTCCTTGAACCAAGTGGAATTAAATCCGGAGGCGGCAAAAAGAGCCCACGTCTGTCGCGGGTGTTTCCAATCGAGAATTTCAAATCGCAGATTCACATCTTTGGCTGCGCGTTCCAATTTAGTCGGCCGATAATTTACGCACTCGGGGTAGATCCAGCCCGTTCGCGCGGAGTCTTTCTCACCGATCAAAAACGTGGCAACCAGCACTCCGTCCTGGGCCAATGAACGCGAAATCGCAGACAACCAAGCCTGAATCAGATCGAGTCCGCAATGACTGAAAATCGATTGGGCCAGCGCGAAATCGAAAGACATTTTCGCCTGCAAAATCGTGTCCGGTGAGTCGGAAAAAAAGAATGTCGGGCGTTTGATTTGCACCAACGTTTCGCCCAGCTCCCGCCTGATTCCCTCATCGACCAACCATTCGTTAGGCTCTAAGCCAAAGTATTTCCCCCGGTTCAGGTACGGAATTAAAAGCCGTCCGATCCGAAGCGAACCACATCCGATATCAAGCAGCGAATGATGCTGGCGCAGACCTAGCGTGGTCAGGAGATTGAACGCCATTGCCGCGACTAGATCGTAATCTTCCGGCGGACCGACATAAGCACGATACTGCGGGTCGCCCGGTTTAAGGCCGAGGCCAAGATCTTCTTGATCGGGTGAAGCCATTTCGATTTTCACTCCAACGAGCTCAACGTGGCGCGGTCGAAGGTTTTCAGCGCGTCCTGAGGTTTGTCGGGAAATCCGAGCACGCCACGAGACCGGTCGAATTGATAGATGCGGGTCGGTGGCCGTTGACGGAACGGAAATGCCCGGAGCTTATTGCCGTCGATCGCGTCGGTTGCGCCCGGGACTCGGCACGCTTTCACCGCCAGAGCATATAAGTCGTGCCTGATCGAGGATGATGAGCTGACGCAGTTCGACAACTCGTTAGGATCGTTTTTGCGATTGAAGAGCTGTTCCCGTCCGCCGTTCGCCATGAAAATGTATTTCCACTCGTCTGTCAGGACCATGATTTTGAAATCATGTGAGCCGGGAACTTCAACCATCCCGATGAGATGTTGGCGCGGCGCGGATTCGCCTCGCAACATTTTGAGGACATCGATTCCCTCGCGCATCTCGCATGCGCCGGCAGCCCCGGTCGCGATGCCGAAAAGATCTGCCAGGCTCATAAATTCAGTTCGCTCGGTTCCCGCAGGCAGCGTGGTTGGCCAACTGAGCAGCAAAGGAACGCGGCAGGCCGCCTCAAAGAAGTTTTGTTTCTGCCAGCCGTGATGGTCGCCGAGCAGATCGCCATGGTCGGCAAAAAAACAAATGAGAACGTTCTCGGAGTTTGGTTGCGTTTCTACTGCATCGAGAATTCGCCCGAGGCAATAATCCAAATAAGTGACTTCGCCGTAGTAACGCGCCTTCACGATTTTAGTTAGTGTCGGATTAATTGCGTCCGCCCAAATGGCGTGACGCATGAAAGGAATTTCTTCGTCAAGGTGATCTTCCTCGATGTTGCCGACGATTCCCTCTGGCAGTCGATCGGGATTATACATCCGGTTGAAGGGAATCGGCGGAGCCAGTGGTGGATGCGGCCCGACGAACGACACAAATCCGAAGAACGGCCGCGAATCATCTGACTTTGCGATTTCCTCGACCGTGCGATCAGCCGTCCACCATTCGCCGCCTAGATTCGCCGGCAGCGGGCTGCGTTGCGGAAGGTAAAACATCTCAGTCCGTTCGCCCATGGGTTGCTCGAGGAAATCAAACTCCGGATGCTCCCGCGCAAGCCACGAACCGTAGTCATCGCCTTCGCGATTTGGTGGATGGTAAGTTTCTTCGCAGCGCCACAACGTTTCGAAACCGAGGTCTTCGTTCCACGGATTCGTATGGAACTTCCCGACTCCAAAAGTTCGATAGCCAAGACGCGACATCGCTCGGCCCAGGTAGGGCCCACAACGCGCTTCCATCTCCACGGCTTGACTCGCCACAGCATTTGCCTTCGCATTGGTGAACACTCGGGTCGTCGGCGGCTCGCATCCGGTGCGGATTGTGTAGCGCGCGGCAACGCAAACTGGGCAGGTCGCGTATGCGTTCGAAAAACTGATTCCCCTTCGCACCAGCCGGTCCATGTTCGGCGTGTAAATGTGCGAGTTTCCGAGCGCAGCGATCGTGTCGAACCGCTGCTGGTCGGTCATGATGAACAAAATGTCAGGCCGGGTCATAATGTCATTCTGAGCAAAGCGAAGCTGCAACGTAGCGGACGAAGTCCGCGAGGCCAGGCTTTCAATCTCTGATTAGGTCCGGAGCGTTCTATACAGAAACGACCAGAGATGTTTGAAAGCCTGGCCTCATGCTTCGCATTTCGTTGCAGCGCTCCGCTCAACATGACAGCGGTATCAATGAGATACCTTCTAGGCCTCTGCCAGCTCGCTTCCCGTCAGGCGGCGAAACGCCTCGACGTATTTGGCCGAACTTTTTTCGATCTCTTCCTTCGGCAGACGCGGGGCGGGGGGAGTTTTGTCCCAGTCGAGCGTCTCCAGATAGTCGCGCACAAATTGCTTGTCGAAACTCGGCGGGCTCTGCCCGACAGTGTACTGATCCTTTGGCCAAAAGCGCGACGAATCCGGCGTCAGACATTCGTCGATCAAAAGCAAATCTTCATTGACGGTGCCGAACTCAAATTTCGTGTCTGCGACGATAATTCCACACTGGTCGGCGTGTGCGCGGCCGCGCGAATAAATGTCAAGACTGAGCTTTTTCACGCGCTCGGCTAATTCGTCGCCGAGAATCTCGGCGCATCGTTTCATGTCGATGTTCTCGTCGTGACCGGTTTCTGCTTTCGTCGCGGGGGTGAAAATTGGTTCCGGCAATTGCGACGCCAGCTTGAGTCCTGCCGGCAGCTTAATCCCGCAAACGCTCTGCGATTCCTGATATTCCTTCCAACCGGAACCAGCCAGATAACCGCGCACCACGCATTCAACCGGCAACGGCTTGGTTTTCTTTACGATCATCGAGCGCCCGGCGAGCTGCTCGCGGAACGGCTGCAATTGTTTGGGGAATTTGTCGAATCTGATTCAGCACTGCGCCTTTGTAGGGAATCGGATCGGGAAGGATCACGTCAAAGGCGGAGATCCGATCCGTGACGACAAAGAGCAGCGTCTCGCCCAGATCGAACACTTCGCGCACCTTGCCGCTGCGCAGTTTCTTAATTCCGGGAAGATCGATTGAGGATTGCGGAGAGGTTTGCATATCAGAAACAGCGAACGTTCAACGTTTGCTGCCGAGCGTCTAGTAAAAACGACGTCCGACTGCCACACGGCCTGCAAAAATCAGCCGCGCAAATCGAAACAACGCTGCATGTCGTAGACTCGATAGCCGTTGGACTCGAATGCCGGATGATCGCGAAACTCGGCTGGCCAGACGTTGGGATCGCCTGGATGAGCCACGTACCAGCGGATCCCAGTTTCACGGACGCTGCGCTGCAAATCCGGAATGTTGTTGGCCTGCTGCAGTCTTTGCAGTTTTCCCATCTGCTCTCGGTAGGGAGATTCTCGGAAGACTTTGCTTTGTCTCGTCCACTCATCAACCCTGGCTGCAAACGAGGGTCGGTCGCTTAATCCTCCAACGATAAGAAATTTGTCCAGCTGCGAATCCTGCACGACAGCATCGGCGGGAAGCTGGTTTCTGATGTATCGAGCGCAGTCGATCAGACCACGATCCACGCGTATGCTGGAACGCACATTACCTATCGATCCTTTGCCGCGCTGTAGCCCCGAGCCATAACACACTGGAACCAGTGGTAAGATGATAGCGCTGACGACTACGCCCCAGGTCCATGGTTGCGGACGACAGGCTGCGAGGATCGAAAACAGGCGCCCCGCAGCAAGCGAGCCAACCAGCCAGTAAGCCCATACAAAGGGGCGATGTATGAATTCGTGTGCGTTATCCGAGGTGCCGGTTCCACCCATGCCAAAAGTCATCAACAACAGAATCGCTATCGCAGCCAGTGAAATTCCCTCCGACGCCTGCCACATTTTGCGCGACGCGACGAAGAGCCACACGAGTGGAGCAACGACCGCGAAGATTCCCAAGGCATTAACCAGGAGTAACCCGATCGCCTGCAGCAGATGTGCAGGAAACGGATGAACGTCGTTGAAAACCCGATACCAACGCTCGACAGGCGTACCGTTGGCCATCTTCGCCAGCACCTCCCAATACCAGACGCTGCCGGAGAGATCGAAGCGGACGTTCGGTCCAATGTAAAAACGATTCGCCAGCGGGAGCAGAGCAACTCCGGTGGTCACGCAGCCGCCGAGAATAAGCCATTGCCACTGTTTGCGCGGCGGCCACCCCACGATGGCAAAAGAAACTAGCAGCGGGAAAGCCGCGGCGAAGATCTGAATCTTGAAAAAAACAATGAGCGCCCCTACCACCACTCCCGATCCTATCCACACGGGGCGTCCTTCGCGCACTCCCTGGGCGATAAGGATTAGCGCTGTTCCAGCAACTGCTACACCATACAAACCTCCCGGAGCGGCGTGCTGCAGCCAGAAATAGCCATAAGTAGGATGGGCGATGTTTAACAAGCAGAGGTCAGGTATAAGGAAAGTAGCTACCAACGCCGCAACTCCGGCGCCTTGACTCCAAAAGGCTCGACCCAAGGCATAGCTTGCCAATCCTGTGAGAAACGATCCAAACGGTGCCCAGAAGCCTACGACCGTGGCATAAGCTGGAAGCGATCCCACCTTCGCCAAACATATCGGGAGAGAGTAACTCGCGTAGTGGTAGAAGATTGCGGGAAAACCCTTCCACTCATAATTCCCAACTTGAAACAAAGTTTTGCCCCCCAAACTGCGCGCCACAAAGCTGGCATGGATGAAAAAATCCGACCACGGCTTGAACACAACGGTCCCATTAAGGGACGTCGTGGGGAAAATCAGATCTTGGGACCAGCCGGTTGCTGCAACGAGAGAGACAATTACGCTTAGCAGCCCTAAGCCGGACAGCGGATCGCGCTGATGACGCGGAAGAAGCCTGGGAATACTCGCGACTGCAACCAGAAGCACGATCAGCAGAACCCACAGCGAGACTGGCACGAAGAACTTCCAACTCATGACTGCAACTGAGACAACGGTCACACCCAGGAGGAAATCGAGTACGAAAAAGGAGGGAAAACGCAGAGCGGTTGTAACAATCGCCCCGGCTCGAAGCAGAACCCATGGTAGCGCGAACAGAAAAACTACGGAACCAAAGTTAAGGCTCTTACTGGCAAGTGTTAGCCAGACGATGAGGAAGACGGATATAAGAAGGCAAGCCAGTATTCCGTAGCTGTCGAACCCGCATGCGGGTTGCTGTTTTTGCTCGTCCGTTTTCGCCAGCTGCTGGAAATGACTCATCGCGCCCGCTCAAGCATCGCCTGTTTAGCAGCGAAACGCCCGTACAGCGTCGATTACCTGGCTCTGCTCTGAACTGCTCATTCCGGTGAAAAATGGAAAGCGCAAAAGTCGATCGGACAGGTCTTCTGTGACCGGACAATCGCCCTGGCGTCCACCAAAACGCAGGCCCATTGGCGACAAATGCAGCGGCAGATAATGAAAAACAGAGAGAATCCCGCAGCCTGCAAGATGCGAGATCAATGCCTGCCTTGTCTCAAAGGAAGGCATGATCACATAAAACATGTGGTAAGTCTGCTCGCATTCGGGCGGGACAATCGGGAGCCGGGCGCCGTTCGCTTCAGCCCAGGAAGCCAGCTCGCGCGAGTAGGTTTCCCAAATTTGTCGTCGCTTCGACTGAATCTGATCGCGGTGTTCGAGTTGTGCGCGGAGGAACGCGGCGAGCATGTCCGAGGGCAGATAGCTCGAGCCGATATCTACCCACGTGTATTTGTCCACCTCGCCCCGGAAAAATCGGCTTCGATCGGTTCCCTTTTCCCGAAGAATTTCGGCGCGCTCGTTAAACTGCGCATTATTGATCAGTAGCGCGCCGCCTTCTCCGCACGAGAAATTCTTGGTCTCGTGGAAGCTTAGAGTAGCAAGCTCGCCGAATGTGCCGAGGTACCGACCGCGGTATTTTCCATAAAGGCCATGTGCGTTATCTTCGACCACTGCGACTGCATGCCGGCGCGCGATCGTCATTACGGTGTCCATTTCGCATCCGACGCCCGCGTAATGCACCAGAAAAATGGCCTTCGTGCGTTCGGTAATCCGTTGGTCGATTTGCGCCTCATCAATGTTGAGCGTGTCCGGGCGAACATCCACAAAGATAGGTCTGGCGCCGCGGAGGACGAACGCATTTGCCGCCGAAGGAAAAGTGAAGGACGGAACAATGACTTCGTCTCCCGGCCCGATATCTAGGAGGAGCGCGGCCATTTCCAAAGCGTGCGTGCAGGACGTCGTGAGAAGCGCCTTTTGAACGCCAAGCGATCGCTCTAGAAGGCGGTGGCACTCCGCACTGAAGCAACCGTCGCCGGAAAATTTCGGCGTCCCAATCGCGGCGCGAATGTGATTGATCTCTTCGCCGGTGGCGAAGGGGCGGTTAAACGGGATGCGGATCACTAGTGCAGTAGCTGGCCTTTTTGCATTACCAAGCGGCGAGCCGACGTCGAGAAAAGAGATGCCTTTTCAATTACCAGCTGTTCAGCTCTCAGCATCTTTTTCAAGACCGAATTGAACGGTCGGCAGGTTTCGAATTCTCTCCACGGTCGCAAGTCACCATTAGTGGTTCGCTTCATTCGGCGGCAAATCATAATGGCAAAAGCATCGAAATTAAAAGCCCGCGACGGGTCGCCACTGTATGAAGGTCTGTAAGAATGGTTCCGCCTCCTACCGGCTGAACTAATCCGTTAGCGGTGTTGCAAATCGCTCTCAGGTCCGGCATCTCCGTTTTCGTCCTGTTCGTCTTGTTGAATCTCAGAAGCTCGTGGATTTGCCTGAAAACAGCGGATTGTCACGCTCGAAATCACCCGCCTCACAGCCAATTTATACCCCAGGGTTTGGAGGTAGTCGGCGTACCTTCGATAGGATGGGCTCTCTTCGTCGTAATAGCTGACCGTCCAAATCCTGGGATGCGTCGTCGTGTGGTCTTGCGGCGCCGCCCCATAACCGAGCTGAATCTGATGCGGGCTGGGCCAGTAGTAATTCAGCGCCATGAGATTTGTGCGCAAGCCAACCATGATCTTATCGCGCGGCGCTACGCGCGAAATTAAATAGCGATACACCACCCGGAAATCCGGACCATGATCGACGTACGGGTCCCTATAATTGTGCCGAACTTGAGCTAATCCTGCTGCAGCGAACAACAAAAGCACGCCGATCTGGAGCCACGCTCGTCGAGCCACCGATGGCGCCACCCAACTCACCAGGGGCGACAAAACGAGTGGAATAAGCAGGGCGATGTACGGCAGATAGAGAATGAAATAGCGTGCTGCGGTTGAAAGCGGGTCGCGCAGGAAAAAATAAGCAATCTGAAAGGCCAGAAAGCCCAGTGTCGTTAAGACCAGATGCTGAATCTCGAACCGTTGGCGCAGAAAACCAAAAGCGAAATAAATTACGCCGCCAACGAGCACAATAAGAAGCATCCAATAGTAAACTGTAAGCAAGGACAAACATGCCTGTTTCGACCCGACCAAGAGGTGCTCGGTTCCGACATGGAACTGTGTTAAAAGCAACGACAACGATGGAGGCCGTCTGTCCCAAATGATAAACAACGCCGAAGTCTTGGGCGTCTTCAGGAACCATGGCAGCCAAGCCAGCCCGGCAAGGCCGAGATTCGCGCAAACCGTTAACGCGGCCGACCGCTTGCGGCGCAGTAACAACAGAGCGATCACCGCTTGTGGCCAAAGGAAAAACGGTGCCCAATTGGTCGCGTAAACCGCGGCGAGAGTGGTCAAAAAGTGAGCTAGGGAAATCCACCAAAAGATCCGACGACCTCCGACACGTCCGACTTTGAAGAGCCAGTAGAAAAACGCCATATTCCAAACCAACAGACAGAGAATGAGCGAGTATTCGCGAGTCTGCAGGACGTGCACCATGGCAAAGCCATTCCAAAGATAAAGAAGAACAGAGACCAAAACGCCCCAGGGGCTGAGAAGAGAGCGTGCCAGCAGATAAATGCCCACAGCGGAAAAGAGAAACATCAGCAGGTTGGCGGTCACGATTGGGATCACTGAATACGAGTGGGTGATTCGAAGGATGCCATTGACCAGCAGCAGATAAGCCGGCTGGGTAGCAAAGTTCTCAATAGCTTTTAACACATCTGCGAACTGGCCGGGCTGTCGCGTTTCGAAGGGGGCGGTCGCCAAACCGCCGTTCGCAATGGTCAGGCGCACAGCTTCATCGTTCCAGATGCCTTTAAGATCAGCGGCATAAAACTGTGCAAGGAACGTGATCGTGAGCAGGGCAAGGAACACCGGCCCCTGATGTGATTTGAGCGTATTAATCGCAACAGATGAAGCATGAGCCGATTTTTTGGCAGCCGACGTTCGGGGGGCTGCGCTTTTGGGTTCGAGAACGACAGCCACGCGGGAGAGTAATCCAGAGTCACTTTGCACGTCCAATCACTCCTCGAGCCACTTGTGAAAGGAATGTCTTACGCCGGCGATCTTCCAACCGAGTTTTAGCATTGCCCGGTGGACGGGATAGTGACTGACATGCGCGGGTCCGTCGAGGTGATTCGCGAACTGTTGCGCGATTCGCATTCCTTCGAAAGTGAGTGTGGTATAGAGGCCTCGCCCGAAAAATTCCGGGTGAATCCCTGCGAGAGTGCAACGCGCGATGTCGAAGCAATGTTTTACTTCCAGTGCGGACGCCTTTTTCCACACCGAATAACCGGCGATCTGGTCGTTAACTTCAGCGATCAGAATCCAATCTGCCGCGCCGGTAAACGAGGAGCGCACCCATTCCTGATATACCTTTGTGCCCGTGCCAGCGGGCATTTTGGGATCTGAGTTATATCTGCCAAAATGTTTGGCAAAGGCCGTTTCAGTCAGCGCAAGGAGGTCAGGCAAATCTTCCGGATTCGCCAAGCGAACCTGCAATCCATCAAGCCGTTGCGGCGGACTGATTTTGTCGAAAGGCGTGCGCGAAAAATCGAAGAAAAAATCGAGAAGCGTGTCCATGAGCAGGAATCCATACCGCTCCAGCGCATGAATCGCCGCAAATTGAAGGGGTTGAACTTTGCACGTCAGAAGATGGATGCCACGACTGGCGGCATGCCGTTGCACTTCATCAAGCAGTTGATCGAGCACACGTGAATCGTCCGCGCCCGTTCCCACAAAATATTTTATAACGGCTACTGGTTCTCCAACGACTTTCGTGTCCCATGGGGAATCGCCGTAAAGCACAAGACCGTTGATGCGGTCCTCGGCATACGATGCAAATGCCGTCGAGCATTCGTTCGTCAGTTCCTGAGCGATGTCGTCCAGCCAATAGCCCTCGATCTGATCACGCTTGAGATACGACAAATGAGGTAGGGCCTTATGCGTGAAGCGCGGTAGCGCCTCCTTCAATTCATCAATGGCCGTCAGATCGAATCGCGCGATCATCCGGCAATTATCGCAAGTCTTTTGGTTCGCCGCTAACGCTTCGAACAACGTAAACGGGACGCTTCATCGTCCGAAAATGAATGCGAGCCAGGTATTCGCCTATCACGCCGAGGGCGAAAAGCTGTGCGCCGGAAAAGATGGCAATGATTGAAGCGAGAAACGGAAATCCAGGGATGCTGCCCTCGAGAAAATATCGACCGACCACATAGATCAGAACCGCGATGCCAAACAATGTACATCCGAAACCAATGAGGCTAGCAAGCTGCAATGGCGCCGTGCTAAAGCCGGTCATCATATCAAATGCGTGGCGAACCAGCTTTGTGAAAGTGTAAGTCGAAGAGCCTGAATAGCGCGGCTGGAAAGCAACGGGGATCGCGGCGAATCGCGTTGTGGCCCATGTCAGCAACACGTCGATGGAGACAAATGGCGTTTGATAGCCCGCGAACGCCTCGCGCAATTGCGTACGGAAAACGCGGAAGGCA
>Ga0193723_1000488_pt1 | contig 15741 bp, 13 predicted proteins | sample H2m2metaG_FD_143042 | JGI IMG/M metagenome (GOLD analysis project Ga0193723, IMG submission 143042) | Soil microbial communities from a riparian zone of the East river system, Colorado, United States - H2m2 | ecosystem: Environmental > Terrestrial > Soil > Riparian zone | place: USA: East River... | reverse complement strand
CGGCGCCGTGCTGGCGGTCCTCCTGGTACAGGGCGTTGGCGGCGTGGATCGAACCAAGGCTCCGACCCTGCCGCCGCCCCCGGCGCTGAAGCTCCCGGCAGTGCGGACGGCCCCGTTGCCCAACGGCCTCGAATTGGTGGTAGTCGAGAGCCACAAGGTGCCCGTCGTGGACGTGTCGCTCGTGCTCGATGCCGGCGCGGTGCGGGACCCCGCGGACCTGCCGGGCCTTGCGACGTTCACCGCCACGATGCTGCAGCAGGGCGCGGGGAGTCGCAGCGCGCTCGACATCGCTGACGAGGCGGCATTCCTCGGCGCGCAGCTCTCCAGCGCCGCTGGGTTCGACGTCGCGACCGTGTCCCTGCACGTGCCGACGCGGCGGCTGACGGAAGCGCTCGACCTCCTGGCCGACGTCGTGCTGCGACCGACCTTCCCCGATTCGGAGATCACGCGCCAGCGCGAGCTGCGGCGCACGCAGCTGCTGCAGCAGCGCGATGAGCCGGTGCAGGTGGCGAACGTCGCCTTCCCGGCGGTCGTCTACGGCGCGGGCCATCCGTACGGGCGCCCGCTGGCCGGGAACGACAGTTCGGTCGCGGGGCTCTCGCGCGCCCGCGTCACCGCGTTCTACGGCACGTTCTACCGCCCCAACGCCGCGCGGCTACTCGTCGTGGGCGACGTGACCCTCGATCAGGCGCGCCGGCTCGTGAGCGCGCGGTTCGGCGGGTGGGCCCGCGGCGCCGTTCCGGCGGCCACGGCAGCCGCCGCGCCCGCACAAGCGGGGGGGGCGCGCACGTTCTACTTGATCGACAAACCGGGAGCGGCGCAGTCGGTGGTGCGCATCGGCCACGTGGGCCCGGCGCGCGACACCCCCGACTACTTCGCGCTCCAGGTGCTGAACACGATCCTGGGCGGTGCCTTCACATCGCGCCTGAACCAGAACCTGCGCGAGACGCACGGCTACACCTACGGTGCCGGGTCGGCGTTCGCCCTGCGCCGCGCCGGCGGACCGTTCGTGGCGCAGGCGTCGGTCGTAACGGCCAAGACCGACAGCTCACTGATCGAGTTCCTGAAGGAGCTGCGCCGCATCCGCGACGAGGCAGTGCCGACGGCCGAGCTGGACAAGGCCAAGCAGTACATCATTCTGGGCCTGCCGGGGGATTTCGAAACGACCGCGGGCGCGGCGTTCCGGTTCCGGGATCTACTCGTCTACGGGTTGCCGCTCAACTACTACGCCGGCTACATCGACCGGATCAACGCGGTCACGGCGGCGGACGTGCAGCGGGTGGCGCGGCGCTACATCGATCCGGATCGGTTCGACATCGTCATCGTCGGGGACCGCAGCCAGATCGAAGCGGGCATCAAGGCCTTGAACGAAGGCCCGATCCTATACCGCGACCTGTGGGGGCAGCCGATCCCGTAGCGCCCGTGCCCGCCTGAGAATCGCCGCGGCCATGCCGGGAAGCGGGAGGATCTCCTCCACGCAGCCGCGGGCGATCGCTTCCTTGGGCATCCCGAAGACGACCGACGTGCTCTCGTCTTGTGCCAGCGTCGCCGCGCCGGCGCGCCGCATTTCGACGAGACCCCTCGCGCCGTCGTCTCCCATCCCGGTCATGATCACGCCCACCGCGTGAGCGCCCGCCGTCTGGGCCACCGAGCGAAACAGCACGTCCACGCTGGGCCGGTGGCGCGACACGCGCGGAGCGTCGGTCAGCTCGATCTCGTAGTTCCCCCCGTGGCGCCGTAGCGCCAGGTGGCGGTTGCCCGGCGCGATCAGCGCCCGGCCCCGCACGACGCGGTCCCCCGGGGCCGCTTCCTTGACCTCGATGCGGCACACCTGGTCGAGGCGTTGCGCGAACGCCGCCGTGAACCGTTCCGGCATGTGCTGCACGACGACGATCCCGGGCGCGTCGTCGGGCATCGCGCCGAGGATCGCGCGCAGCGCTTCGGTGCCGCCGGTGGAGGCGCCGATGGCGATGACGACGTCCGTCGGGCCATGGTGCCGCGGGGTGCGCTGCGGAGGCGGTATCGGCGGTGCTGCGGCGTCACGGCGCCGGACCCGGGCCTCCGCCGCGGCGCGCACGACCTCGATCAGCGTCGCGGCGGAATCGTGCAGGAAGTCGCGCACGCCGAGCTGCGGCTTGGCGAGGACCTCGACGGCTCCTTCCTCGAGGGCCCGGATGGCGGTAGCGGTGCCGCGCGCCGCGAGCCCCGAACAGACCACGACCGGGATCGGGTCCTCGGTCATGATCTTCCGTAAGAAGGTGAGGCCGTCCATCCGCGGCATCTCGAGGTCCAGCAGGATCACGTCGGGCCGCGAGCGGCCCATCTTGTCGAGCGCGATGTACGGGTCCGCCGCGACGGTGACGACGATGCCGGGGTCCTGCGACAGGATCGCGGTCGCCGCCTGGCGGACGACCGCCGAGTCGTCGACGACGAGGACGCTGAGGACGCGCTTCCGCGCCATGGTTCTACTGCGGGTCCCGCGAGTAGACGGTCGGGATGACGGCACGCGGCTGGTCGCGCATGCCGGTCAGCGATTCGGCGTGTCCCAGAAACAGCAACCCGTCCGGCGCCAGGCGTGCGAGCAGCCGCGTGACGACGTGCTCCTTGGATGCTGCATTGAAATAGATCAGCACGTTGCGGCAGAAGATCAGGTCGAACGCATCACCCAGCGCGTAGGTCTCGGCGTGCAGGTTCAGCTGCTGGAAGCGTACGGTGGCCCGGATCTCCGGCCCCGCTTTCATCTTGTTCTGCTGTTCCCCGGTACCGCGCAACATGAACCGCTTCAGGTAGCCCGGCGGAATCTGTCCGGCTCTCTCGATCGGCCACATGGCTGCCCGCGCCCGGTCCAGGACCCGCGTCGAGATGTCGGTCGCGAGGACCTCGACGGTCCACCCTGCCCGAGCCGGAAAATGGTTGAGCAAACTCATCGCCAGCGACGCGGGCTCCTCGCCTGAGGAGCACGCGGCGCTCCAGGCCCGGATGTGCTTGGGCCGTGTGCCCGCCTCGGCCTCGGCGCGCCAACGCGGGGCCAGCGTCTGTTCCAGAAACTCGAACTGGCGCGGCTCCCGGAAGAACTGCGTCTCGTGCGTACAGATGTTGTTGATCAGCTCAACGCGCTCGGCCGGGTGCGCGTCATCCACGACGTGGCGGTAGTACGCCTCGAAGCTCTCGAGGCCGAGCTCACGGATGCGCCGGGACAGCCGGCCGACGAGCAGCGCCTTCTTCACCTCGGAGAGGTAGATCCCCGCCTCCTTGTGGATCAGCGCCTGAAACAGCTTGAACTCCCGGTCGTTGAGCGGGCGGATGCCCAGGCCGGCGGAGAGCACGTCAGTCCCGCACGCCGACGAGGGCTGTGGTGCGGAAGTACTCCACCACCTTGCGCAGGCCGGTCGCCTGGGCCGCCATCTCTTCGGCCGTGGAGGCGAGCTCCTCGGCCGCCGAGGCAGCGCGCTGTGTGACCTGATCGACGCTCGTCAGCGCGCGGTTGATCTGCGAGATCCCCGACGCCTGCTCACCCGAGGCCGCGGCGACTTCCTGGACCAGGTCCGCCGTGCGGCGGATCGCCGGCACGAGGGCGCCGAGCAGTTTGCCTGAGCGCTCGGCGACTTTCACGCTGGTGCTCGCCAGGCCGCCGATTTCCTTGGCCGCCGTCTGACTGCGCTCGGCGAGCTTGCGGACTTCGACCGCGACGACGGCAAAGCCCTTGCCGTGGTCGCCCGCGCGCGCCGCCTCGATGGCGGCGTTCAAGGCGAGCAGGTTCGTCTGGTAGGCGATCTCCTCGATGATCGAGATCTTCTCGGCAATCGTGTTCATCGCCTGGACCGTCTCGAGCACGGCCTTGCCGCTCTCGTCGCCGTCGCGCGCGCCGCGGATCGCCGTCTGCTCCGTTTCGCGGCTGTTCTCGGCGTTGCGGGCGATGGATGCGCTCATCTCCTCGAGGCTCGACGTGGTTTCCTCGACCGACGCGGCCTGCTCGCTCGTGCCCTGGGACAAGGCATGCGACGTGGCCGAGACCTGCTCGGAGGCGGAGCTCAGCGCGGCCGCGCCGGCCTTCACTTCGCCGATCACCTGCGAGAGGCGTCCGACCATCTTCGCGAGCGCGTTCCCCAGCGTATCGCGGCCGGAGCGCGGGCGCACTTCGACCGTAAGATCACCGGCCGCCACGCGGGCCGCGGCGTCGGCCATCGCCTCGGTCGTGCGGATCACACTGGCCATCGAGCTGAGCAGCTGGCCGACTTCGTCTTCCGTTTCGGCCGCCACCTTGAGGGACGTGTCGCCCTCGGCCAGGCGCTCCGCCACGGCGACGCTGCGTCGTAGCGCGCGGGTCACACCGCGGATGATCACGACGGACAAGGCGCCGCAGACGAGCAGCGTGGCCAGGGTGACCAGCAAGGTTCCCACTTCGGTCCGCGCGTTGAGTCGTCGCGTGGCGGCGAATTCGCGCGCCACGTCGGCGGTCCGGCGGACGGTCGCGGAGTCGAGCTCGAGCCGCAGCGCCGCGAAGCTGGCCCGCATGTTCTCGAGGCTGCCGTACAGCGAATCGGTCGCGCGTCCGGCGATCAACACCTCGGTGGTACGCCGCGCGACCTCGTAGTAACCGGCGAAATCGCCGCGTACGCGGGTGAGTTCCACACGCGATGCGACGGGGTTGGCTTCAGCGCTCGCGAGCGCGCGCTGAAACTCGTCGCGCAGCGAGTCGGCTTCCCGCAGGCCGTCGAGATCGCTGGCGGCCGCGGCATCCTGCAGCCGCCGTTGCATGGCGCCCAGCAGCCCCTGCAGGCGCTGCTGCATCTGTAACGCGGGATAGTAGCCGTGCTCGATGCGCGACAGCGCGCTACGCTGCGCACCGCCGAGCACGACGGTGGCGGCGAGAATCGTAGTGAGCGCCAGGCCGGCCAGCGCCGGGGCCAGTGCGATCTTGCGGGCGAGCGTCCAACGGCGGAGCACGGCCGGCCTACCTCGTTACCGCGGCGACCGTGATGACGCGGACGTCACTCGGCAGCGGGGTGGTGGCCGAGACATAACCGACGCCGTACGGATGCTGGCGCACGAACTCCACCACGGCGGCGTCGTTGTCGAGCGCCGGCGGGGGGACGGCCCGTCCCGAGAAGACCATCTGCTGCCAATAGCTCTTCACGGACTCCGTGTCGCGATTCAAGACGCGGGTCGTGAAGCGCCGCCGCAGGGCGGAGGCTTCGCTCTGATCGACGGGCTGCGCCTCCTGGCCGTTGCTCCACGTCGTGCTCTTCTTGAGGAAGAGCCGGGAGAGCGAGTCGACCCGGATGATGACGAACGGGTTGAACGAGTTCACGATGACCACGAACTCTTTTTCCTGGGCATGGAGGGGGGCCGTCAGGACCCCCGCCACGAGCGCCAGGCCGATCAGTGTTCGCTTCATACGGTCTCCATTTCTGCGTTGGCCGGCGTGGGCAACGTGACGTCGCCCAACAGCCGGTCTATGTCGAGAATCAGGACGAACTTCTTGTCGTCGAGCTTGCCCAGCCCCACCAGGTACTCGACGCTGACCCGGCTGCCGAAAGCGGGCGGGGGCTCGATGGCCTCGGGTGCCAGGTCGATCACCTGGCTCACCGCGTCCGCCAGCACCCCCATCACCAGGTCCACGCCGTCCACCTGGGCTTCGACGATCACGATGCAGGTGCGCTTCGTGATCGTGGTCGGCGCCAGGCCGAACTGCAGCGCGAGATCCACCACCGGAACCACGCTGCCGCGGAGATTGATGACGCCGCGGACGGCGACCGGCGCATTGGGCACGCGCGTGATCGTGTCGTACTCGAGGATCTCCTTCACCCTCAGGATACCGAAGGCGAACTCTTCGCCCGCGAGCTCGAAGGAGAGGTATTGCATCGTCATGTGCGTCTCCTTCCTAGAAGCGGGTGAACCCGTTGTCGTCGTGCGCCAGAACCGGCAAGGCCGGGGCGCGCTTGTGGCCGTTGCCTTCGGGCGCCGTCTTCGGCGCCAGCGCCTTCGCCGGCGTTTTCACCGGTGCGTCGGCGATGCCGGTCACACGGAAGAAGGCCATGAGCTGCTGCAGGCTCTCGGCCTGGCTGGCCATCTCCTCGGCCGTGGAGGCGAGCTCCTCGGACGCGGACGCGTTGCGCTGCGTGACCTGATCCACGCCCGTCAGGGCGCGGTTGATCTGTGAGACGCCGGCGGCCTGCTCGGCCGTGGCCGCGGCCACTTCCTGCACCGTGTCGGCCGACCTCCGAATCGACGGCACCAGCTCGGTGAGCAGCTGCCCGGAACGCTCGGCGACCTTCACGCTCGAGCTGGCCAGTCCGCCGATTTCCTTGGCGGCCGTCTGGCTGCGCTCGGCGAGCTTGCGCACTTCCGTGGCGACGACGGCGAAGCCCTTGCCGTGCTCGCCGGCGCGCGCCGCTTCGATCGCGGCGTTCAGGGCGAGCAGGTTGGTCTGGTACGCGATCTCTTCGATGATGGTGATCTTCTCCGCGATCGCGATCATGGCTTGCACGGTCTCGAGCACGGCCTTGCCGCTCTCTTCGCCGTCCCGCGCCGCCTTGACGGCGGTTTGCTCGAGCTGCCGGCTGTTGTCGGCATTCTTCGCGATCGAAGCGCTCATCTGCTCGAGGCTCGACGTGGTCTCTTCGACCGACGCCGCTTGCTCGCTGGTGCCCTGCGACAGGCCCTGCGAGGTGGACGACACCTGCGTGGCAGCGGAGCTGAGCGCGTTGGCGCCCGACCGCACTTCACCGATGACCTGCGACAGCTTGGCGATCATGCCCTGAAGGGCGGTGCCGAGCGCGTCCTTGGCCGATTGCGGCGTCACCGCGATCGTGAGATCGCCCTTGGCGATCTGCACGGCCGCGTCCACCTTCTCCTTGGTCGACGCGATCATGCGGCCCATCGCCTGCAGCAGCTGGCCCGTCTCATCGCGCGACGTGGCGTCCACGCGCACATCGACGTCACCTTCGGCGACCTGATTGGCCGCGGCGACCGCCGCGAGCAGCGGCGTGGTGATCGAGCGGGCGATCAACATGCTCAGCGCGATGCCCACGAGCAGCGCGAGGCCCAGCGCCAGCAGCGTGATGGTGAGGGCCCGGCTGATCTGGGCGGTCACGACCGGCGCCCGGCTCGCCATCTGCGTCGAGTGGTGCACGGCATAGTCATACGCGGACTGCTCGAGGCGGTGCACTTCATCCTTCACGTCCGCCATGGCGGCATTGGCCTCCGCGGGCGTCTTGACCTTCCCCTGCTCGATGAGGGCCAACACGTGATTGAAGCCCTGCTCGTAGGTGGAGGCGTCGGCGCGCATGGAGCGAATCACGGCCTTGCCCGAATCCTCGGTCTCCAAGCTGTCGAGCACGGCGATCCGCTCGAGCAGCCGGTCGCGCTGATCTTTCCACTTGGCGAGGTACTCGGCGACTTTGTCGGGCACGGCCATGTTCAAGAAGACGTCCTTCTCGAAGCGGCGCATGCCGAGGGTGTTCGCGCGAGCGCGCTGTGAATGCTCCACCAACGGGGACTCGACCTTGAGCACCCGGATGGCCAGGCTCGACGCGAGACGGGTGCTCCGGTAACCGGAACCCGCCACCAGGGCGACCAGCGCGAGCAACAGGCCGAAGCCCACTGCGAGGCGCTTGCCGATCGACATGTTCTGCAACATTGCCGTGATCCTTTCCGCTTCAGGAGAGTGTTGAGGCTACCGCTTCGCGCAGTAGAGCCGGGACATCCAGAATGAGTGCTACGCGTCCATCGCCGAGGATCGTGGAGCCCGAGAGGCCCGATAGGCCGTCGAGTCCCGCACCCAGCGATTTGATGACTGCTTGCCGCTCGCCGTACAGCGCGTCTACCGCTATCCCCGCTCGGCCGCCGGCGTGCTGGACGACCAAGACGTGCTCGCGCCGCGGCGCGGCGCCGGTGGCGTTGAACCGATCGCGCAACCGCAGGTAGGGCAGGGCCTCGCCGCGCAGGTTGATCACGCCGCGTCCATTGCCATCGCGGTGGGGATCGACCGGCAGCGCCAGGCATTCGAGCACGGCGTCGAGCGGGACGATATACGTCTCGTCGCCGACGCCGACGCCAAAGCCGTCGATGATCGCGAGGGTCAGCGGCAACCGAATCGTGATGGTCGCTCCCTCCCCGTCCACGCTCTCGATGGCGAGCGTGCCGCGGAGACCCTCGATGTTGCGCCGTACGACGTCCATTCCCACGCCGCGTCCGGACAGGTCGGTCACAGTCTCGGCCGTCGAGAACCCGGGGGCGAAGACGAGCGCCAGCAGGTCGGCGTCCGGCAGCTGGTCCGGCGCGGGGGCCAGGCCCGTCGCGCGGGCGCGCTCCGCGATGCGGGGGCGGTTGAAGCCGGCGCCGTCGTCCCGCACGTCGATCACGATCAGTCCGCCCTGGTGAGCGGCGCGTAGCGTGAGGCACCCCTCCGGGGGCTTGCCCAGCGCGGCGCGCAGCTCGGGCGATTCGATGCCGTGGTCGATCGAATTGCGGATCATGTGCGTGAGGGGATCGCGCAAGCGCTCGACGACGCGCGTGTCCATCTCGACGTCGTCGCCCTCGATCACGAGCCGCACGGCCTTGCCGTGTGCGCGTGCGACATCCCGCACGGTGCGGGCGTATTGCCGGAAGAACGGGCCCACCGGCACCATCCGGGCCTTCATCACTTGCTCCTGGAGCTCGAGCTGCAGGCGGTCAGCGTCGCGGTGTGCCTCGAGGATGTCCTGGCCGACGTGCGCCGGCAGCGCGGCCATCATCTGGGCCACGCGGCCGCGCGCGATCGCGATCTCACCGGTGAGGTTGAGCATGCGATCGAGCTTCGCGACGTCGACGCGCAACGTCCCGGCTTCCGCGGTGACGCTACTCGCGACCGCAGCGTGCTCGGCCGGCGCGGCGGCCTCAGCGGCCGGCCCGGCGCAGGCGGCGGCGAGCGCGGCCTGCGTGGCCTCGAGGTCGGGAGGGACCGCGTCGTGGCCCTCCCCCCCGGGGGCCGCGGTGACCAGCGCCCGCAGCACGTCGACCGCCCGTAGCAGCAGCGTGGTCAGGTCCGCATCGACCGCCAGGGCACCGTCGCGCAGGCGGTCGAGCAGATCCTCCAGGCCATGCGCGAAGTCGGCGATGCGCGGGAATCCCACCATCAACGCGTCACCCTTGAGGCTGTGTGCGACCCGGAAGATCTCGTTGAGCAGCTCGGCGTCGTCCGGCCGGGCCTCGAGCGCCACGAGCGCCTCCTCGAGGGCGCGCAGATGCTCGGCGGCCTCGGTGAGGAACGTCTGGAGCAGCAGGTCGCGATCGCGATCGCTGAGCGTCATCGTCAGATCTTCCTGACCCACGCGGTGCCATCGCCGGTCTGGAAGACCAGCTTGCGGCCCTGCGCGCCACCCACATCCTCGGCGACGATCGGAATGCCCGCATCGGCGAGCAGCCGGCGGGCGAGGTCGACGTTCTTCATGCCGAGCGACTCGTTCGCCGACTGGAAGGCGTCGATGACGCTGGCCCCGCCGAATAGCTTGGCCTTGAGCCGCTGACGCGCGCTGCCCAGTGCGGCCAGCTCGTCCAGCAGGCGGTGAATCGCGACGTTGCCGAAGCGGGGCGAAGAGATGCCATTCTCCACGCACTGCGGCAGCAGGAAGTGATTGAGTCCACCGGCGCCGCTCGTCGGATCCCACAGGCAGACGGACACGCAGGAGCCGAGGATCGTGGTCGCGGTGCACGGCGCGGGAGAGGTGAACAGCTGTCCCACGTGGACGTAGGCGGTAGCCGCGTCGGGTGCGATCTCCACCGTCTCCGGTGAAGCGTCGTCGCCGACCAGCGCCGCCATCCGCTCGGCCAGGTCACCCAGGCCGAATAGGACCTCGCGACTCACAGGCACACCCCCTGCGACCGCGCCCAGGCGCGGAGACCCGCGTGATGCAGCGCGCGGGCGGCGTGCAGCGAGAGGAGCGAGAACAGCTCTTGATCGACCGGCTCGATGCCGGTCTTCTGCGGCAACAGCTTGAACAGGGCGATGATCCCCACCACCCGGTCGTTCAGATGCAGCGGGATGGACACGATCGCGCTGGCTTCGGTGCCCTCGTGATCGGCGTCGACGCCGATCCCGTCGAGCAGCGTGAGCCCACCGTCGGGGCGCCGGGCGTAGATGCCCATCTCTTCACAGCCGATCAGATTGGCGACGATTTCCTTGATCGCCGTCAGGACGTCCGCCGGCAGCGTGGCTTCATGGAGCTCCCGCACGGCCGCCTGGAGCTTCGCCAGGTGGCCGATGCGCTGCTCCGCCGCCGCCAGCTGCTCGACGCAGCGGCGATTGGCGGCCAGCTGCTCGTCGAGCCGTTGGCGCAGTACCTGCTCGCGCACGGCCTGGTGATCGTTCTCGTTGCGCCACAGCTCGACTTGCTGTTCCAGTCGCTCCAGGCGCTCTTCCGCGGATTCCACGCGCATGCCCATGGTGGTCTCAGTTCCCCAGGATGCTGCGCACTTTGGCGAGCAGCACCGCGCCGTCGACCGGCTTGTTGATGTAGTCGTTGCACCCGCACTGGAAGCAGATCTCGAGAATCTTCGGCTCCGCGCGCGTGGTGATCATGATCACGGGGATCGCCTTCGTCGTCTCCTGCTTGCGCAGGATCCGCGTCGCCTCGAACCCGGTCTTCCGCGGCATGACCACATCCATCAGGATGAGGTCCGGCCGCTCCGCCGTGGCGACCTCGATGGCTTCCTGCCCGTCCTGCGCCGTGAGCAGGTCGTAGCCCGCGCCGGCGAGGATCATGCGGTGCATGGTCAGCGCCGTGACGGAGTCGTCAGCCAACAGGATTCGCTTGCTCGGCATGGTCGATCCTTGCTCGTGAGTGATCTAGGCCGCTGTATGCGGCTGGGGGGGAAGGCTCATCTGCAGCCACCCGCTGCCGATCAACTCGGCGGCGGTGAGCGGCGCGGCGAAGAGGTAGCCTTGGGCCAGGTCGATGCCGAACTCCTGCAGGGAGAGCAGGTCCGTCGCGTCTTCCACGCCCTCGCCGACCACGCGCGCGCCCAACTTCAGGCCCAACTGGGCGATGGAGTCGAGCACCGCGCGGCGATGCGGGTCGCCAATCGCTCCGTGGACGAAGTAGCGGTCGATCTTCAGGTATTCCGGCTGGGTGTCGAGCATCATCCCGTAGTTGGAATGCCCCAGCCCAACGTCGTCGAGCGCGATGCGCGCGCCCAGCGTGCGGAGCGCTTGCAGCGCCCGCGAAAATGTGACGCCGTCCCAGGCCCGCGCGTGCTCAACGATTTCGATCGTGAGACGAGATGGGTGAATGCCCTGGCGGTCGGCAACGGCGTCGAGAAACGAGGGAAAGTCTTGGTCCCGGCCCAACGTCGAGGCGTGCACGTTCACGGACAGCCTCGGCGCTCCGGGCAAACCGGCCGCCTCGCTGAACGCGGCCGTGATGCACGCGCGGTCGACGATCGGCTCGGCCCGCTTGCGGCGGACGTACTCGAACATGACGTCGGCCCGGGCGGCATTGCTGCCCTGCGGGCCGCGCGTCAGACATTCGAGCGTATGCAAACGAAGTGTCTCGCCCTCGAGCTCGACGACCGGTTGAAACATGACCGCGAGCCCGTCGGTGGCGAGAATTTGATCGATGAGATGCATCAGGCGCCGCACCCCAGCACTTGCATCGCGACACGCGCGACATCGGAAAGTGCCGTGGACTTGTGCAGGAATGCGTCGGCTCCGCGGCGCAGCGCTTCCTGCGCGACGTCGGCGGAGCTGTAGGCGGTGAGGACGATGATGCGTGTCTTGGGACAGCACGCACGCACCATGCTCACGAGGTCGAGACCCTCGGCGCCGTGGATCCCGCTCAGGCGGAGATCGGCGATCACGAGGTCGTAACGGATGTTATCCAGCAAGGCCTGCGCTTCTTCGAGTTCGCGCGCGCAGTCCACAGTGCAGTTCTGCGCCATGATGTACTGCTCCAGCGCGAACAGGATCGATTCTTCGTCGTCAACGACCAGGAAGTGAGGCACTCCAGCTCCAGCGAAACGGGGTGAATCGACTGCTTCCGGAGCCGTGTTAAGGCAAGCGGCGTGCCCGCTGGGGGCCCGCCGTCAAGGAGTTGCGGCTACGTGAGTTGTGATTCGGAGCGGTGCTGCGGGTGGGACTGATTCTGGATTCGAGACTAGGGCCTTCTAGGACTTGGACACGTCGATCCGCAGCGTCTTGATCTTCTGATAGAGCGTGCTGCGCGGAATCCCGAGGCGCGTCGCGGCTTCGGCCACACGGCCGCCCACATCCTGCATCACGCGCTCGATGTGTCGCCGCTCCAGCTCAGCCAGCGTGAGGTTGCCGTCCTCGGCCGGTACCGAAGGCGCGGCGGCGGCCGGCAGCGGATCGAAGTGCAGGTCGCCCGTGCCGAGGACGGTATCCGTCGAGAGCAGCACGGCCCGCTCGAGCACGTTGCGCAGCTCTCGAATGTTTCCGGGCCACGGATACGCCTGAAGCGCCGTCAGGGCGGCGGGACTGAGACTGCAGCGGCGACCGCGGTGGGCGGCCAGGCGCTCCAACAGATCGGCGGCGAGCAGCGGCGTGTCCTCGCGCCGCTCCCGCAGCGGCGGGACGCGCAGCACCAGCGTGCTGATGCGGAAATACAGGTCGCTCCGGAACCCCTGCTCCTGGGCGAGACGGGCGAGATCGTGCGAGGTCGCCGCGATGAGGCGCAGGTCGACGGTGCGGTCCCGCACGTCGCCCAGGCGCCGGAAGCGCTTGTCTTCGAGCACGGTGAGCAGCTTCGGCTGTATGAGCGGATCGACGTCGCCGATCTCGTCCAGGAACACCGTGCCGCGGTGCGCGACCTCCAACAGGCCGAGCTTGTTGCCGGCGGCCCCGGTGAACGCGCCCTTGGCGTACCCGAACAGTTCGGATTCCAGCAGCTCGCGCGACAGCCCGGCGCAATTCAGGTCCACGAACGCTTCGCGCGCACGGGGGGAGTGCTCGTGCAGCCAGCGCGCGAGCACGCCCTTTCCGGCCCCCGTCTCTCCCAGGATCAGCACGGGGCTGTCGGCCTCGGCCATCTTGGCGGCCTGCTCGGCGAGGCGTCGCATCGCCGGGCTCGCGCCCAGGAAGGGATTCAATTCTGCGCGGCCGCGGCGCGCTTCCCCCGCGAGGTCGCGCCGGTGCGTCCGCTCGCGCTCGATCAGCCGCTGCAGCAGGACGAGCAGCGCGGGAAGCTCCACCGGCTTCATCAGGAAGTGGTCGGCGCCCTCCTTGATGGCCCGGACGGCCAGATCGATCGTCCCCTGGCCCGTGAGGATGACGACGGGAAGGTCGGGATCGAGCGCCTTGAGCCGCGGCAGCAGCTCGAGCGCGTTACCGTCGGGCAGGCCGTAATCGAGGACCGCGGCGTCGGGTCGGGCGTCGCGGCACACCACCTCCGCCGAGGCGACGCCGTCGGCCTCTACGACCTCATAGTCCTGGAGCTCGAGGAAGTCGCGGACCGCGAAACGGATCCGCTCCTCGTCGTCGACGATGAGGATCTTGGGTTTCGTCACACGGTCACTCCCGCGGGCCGGCACAGCCGCACCGTCATCAACGCGCCGCCGGTCTCACGGTTTTGCGCCTCGACCTCCCCGCCATGCTGCTCGACGATGCGCTGGACGATGGAAAGACCCAGCCCGGTACCGCCGCGCCGCCGGGTGAAGAACGGCTCGAAGATGTTGGCCATATCCTCCGGGCGGATCCCGGGGCCCTGGTCGGCGACGGAAAGCTCCATTCCCGAGGCGTTCGGGGGGGGGGGGGCCGGGACGGCGGCGGCCCGCACGACGACCTGGCTGCCGCGCGGGGAGTGCTGGATCGCGTTGTCGATCAGGTTCTGGAGCACCTGGAGCATGCGTGCCGGGTCGAGCGGGAGCAGTGGCAGGTCGTCGGCGACCTCGGCGACAAGGCGAACGCCGGTCTGCTCGGCGAGCGGCGTGCAGGCGGCGATCGCGCGGGTCACGACGGGACCAACGGGGCTGTCGGTCAGGTCGAGCCGGGCCGGCCGGCCGTAGTCTAGTAGGTCGCTCATGAGGCGGCTCAGGCGGTTCACCTCCTGACGCAACGTCTCGGTGTAGCGCGCGTAGGCCGGCTGCGGGCCGAAGCGCGCCTCCAGGGCGTCAACAGTAGCGGAGATGGCGAACAGCGGGTTGCGGACCTCGTGGGCCACTCCTGCGACCACCGCGCCGAGCGCGGACATCGTTTCGGCACGGCGCAATGAGTCTTGCAGCTGCCGCGCTTGGTCTTCGGTGCGCTTGCGCTCCGTGATGTCGCTCGACACGCCCATGAAGGCGATGACCCGGCCGTCCGCGTCCTTCACTTGAGCGGTCGTCAGCGCGATCACGAAGTCGGTCCCGTCCTTGCGCCGGTTGTAGAGCTCCCCGGTCCAGCCGCCGCGCACCGTGGCCGCGACGATCTCGCCCTGGAGGCTGGGGAGATTCCGGGGAGAGTCGATCAACGCCACCGGTTGGCCCACGACCTCGTCCTCGGTATAGCCGGCCTGCTCCAGGAACGCGCGGTTGACGAAGGTAAATCGATTCTCGAGATCGGTGATCGTGATAGCCTCGCTCGTGCTCTTCACCGCCTGCGCCAGGAGGCGGAGCTGCTCTTCCGCTTGACGTCGACTCGAGACGTCGCGTTGGATGACGAGGACGGCGGGGCGGCCACCGAACTCGAGACGAATTCCCAGAGCCTCGACGTCCACAAAGGAGCCGTCCAGGCGGCGAAGCCGGATTTCCCCCAGGTGATCGGGTTCGCCCCGCAGGATCCCCTCGATGCGCCGCGCGGCGTCCCCCCGCGAGTCGTCCGCGACGAAATCGTAGGGAGGACGCCCGATCACCTCGTCCCGCTCGTGCACGCCCATCAACTTGACAGCCGCCCAATTGATGTAGCGCACGACGCCGTCCTGAATCACGCTGATCGCGTCCGGGCTCGACTCGACCAGGTTGCGGTAGCGCGCTTCGCTCTCTTGGAGCGCCTCGACCGCGCGCCGGCGCTCCGTGATGTCGATCGCGGAACCCAAGGTGTGCGGTACGCCGTCGATCTCGATGATCGCGACCGAGACCAGCACGTCGAGGAACGGTCCGCTCTTCGTCTGCATCTTCAGGTCCATGTGCTGGAGCCGGCCGTGTTTCTTCAGGTCGCGGAGCATCTCCTCGCGTCCGTCCGGGTCGGGCCACAGCACATCCTGGGCGGCCTTCCCGATCACCTCTTCGCGCGTGAACCCGGTCGCCGTGCAATATGCGTCGTTCGCGTCGACGAGCACGCCGTCGTCCAGGCGCGCGATCACGCTTGGGTTCGGACTGAGCCGGAACGCCGTGGCGAACTTCTCCTCCGACTTGCTTAAGGCAACACCGGTGCGCGCCCGCTCGGCCGCTTCGAGCGCGAGGGCCGCGAGGTCGGCGAGCGACCCGGCGAAGCTCTGGGCCGCCGGACTCCAGTCGCGGGGCGTTCCGACGTGCTCGAGCCCCACCACTCCGGCAACCCGTCCCCCGACGCGGATCGGCGCGGCCAGGAGCGAGCCGATGCTCAACGGGGCCAGGTAGACGGCATTGAGGTCCGCGACCCCAGGGTCTGTGCCGGCGTCGGACGCCGCAATGACCCGGTTGTTGTCGAGCGCCTTGAGGTACGTCGGGATCCGGTCCAGCGAGAGCGCGACTCCCTCGGAATGGCGATCCCGGCTCAGGTGGTAGAGGTCGTCGCAGCGCAGGGCCGTGCGATCCGCATCGAATAGCCAGATGCCAACACGCTCCACT
>Ga0193723_1000487_pt1 | contig 15757 bp, 14 predicted proteins | sample H2m2metaG_FD_143042 | JGI IMG/M metagenome (GOLD analysis project Ga0193723, IMG submission 143042) | Soil microbial communities from a riparian zone of the East river system, Colorado, United States - H2m2 | ecosystem: Environmental > Terrestrial > Soil > Riparian zone | place: USA: East River... | reverse complement strand
CGGATCCTAACTTTGCTCTGGGCTGGGCGCTGCTGTCTTACGTCGATGCGAGTGGATATCTTACTCAGAGTCTTCAACCAACCGAGACCCTCCGCGAAGAAGCACGACAGGCGGCCGACACCGCTCTCCGGCTACAGCCCAATCTTGGCGAGGCTGTGTTCGCCAAAGGTTTTTATCACTACGCTTGCCTCAGAGACTATGATACTGCTGTCCAGTACCTTGAGCATGCATATCGGCTCCTGCCTAACAACAGCCGGATTCCGCTGTCGCTAGCCTATGTCGAACGAAGGCGCGGTAACTGGGACAAGAGCAACGCGTATTTCAACGAAGCGGAGAAGCTCGACCCGCGAAATATTAATCTGCTGTCGCAACACGCGCGTTCATACGTCTGCTTGCGCCGTTTCCCTGAAGCGTTGGAAAAGCTTGAGCAGATTCTGAATATTACGCCTGATGACATAGACACGCTTGTGTTAAAGGCACGAATAGCACAGGCAGAAGGCGACCTTCCGCGTGCTGCGGCACTTTTGGGTCCGCTCCGGCTAGGCGCTGACTACGCCAACGCGTTGGAAACACAAGTTTACCAGGCAATCCTGGAAACCCGCCCGGCGGCGGTTATCGCTCAATTGAAACAAATATTGGCCAAGCCCGATCAGGCGCTGGGTTATTACAATGGCGAGCTGCGCTTTTGGTTAGGCTGGGCACAGGAAGTTAGTGGCGATCACGACGGTGCGCGCGAAAATTGGGGTCAGGCTCGTACTGAGCTGGAATCTTTCCTCAAAGAACAACCTGAAAATATTGTTCTGATGGGAGATCTCGCACTTACAAATATGGCTCTTGGCGATAACACCGCTGCAACGACTCTGGCCGAGCGCGCAATCGCCATGATGTCGATCGAAAAAGACGCGCTGACTGGACCCAGGCCGCTCGACATTCTTGCTCGTGTAGCCGCCCGCACCGGCGACGCTGACCGCGCGATCTCCACTCTAGAGAAGCTGCTTTCGATTCCTTACGAAGCCCCATTAGCCGCAAACCCGCCGCTCACGCCGGCGCTTCTCCGGCTGGATCCAATGTTTGAGCCGTTACGGAAAGACCCACGGTTTCAGAAACTAGCAAACCCACAGCCGTGAATCCAACAAGGCTCGCCTTACAAAAGAAGTTTACCCGCCGTGGCGGGCGCTTCCAGAAACTGGTCGCCTCATCCGCGCCACAATAGGGTTCGCCTGGGCCGCCTTCGGGCTGCTGCACAACAACGACCAACCATGACACCGATGCTCAGATCGCTTTGCGTTTTTTCCTTCCTCCTGCTGCTACTCCCGGCAGCAAGCGTCGCCCAGGTGGGTAACACCCCTCGGCCAGCTCCCACCACGCGCATCATCGGCATCCTCAGTGCAATGACCCTGGAAATCGAGACGCTGGGCCAGGAACTCACGGACAAGACCGAAATGACCGTCCAAGGGATCCGGTTCGCGACCGGGAGCTTGAAAGGCAGAAGGGTTGTGCTGACCCACTCGGGAATGGGGAAAGTGAATGCAGCCATGGCGGCTACTCTACTTGTCGAGCAGTTCCAGCCGACCCACGTCCTCTTCACCGGGATCGCTGGAGGTCTCAACCCGGACCTCCGCCCCGGCGATGTCGTGATCGGCGCCAAGACTGCGTACCATGATTATGGGGAGTGGACCCCGGAAGGGTTTCGCGTCGGCCGGACGGTGGACCCGTTCACCGGCAAGCCGAACCCCCTCTTCTTTCCAGCCGATGCGGGCCTGCTAGCCGTGGCTGAAAGGGCCGCATTAGACCTCAAGCTCGCGCCTGTGAAGACGACCTCAGGCGAGAGGACCCCGCGGGTCGTCACAGGAGTGATCGTGACCGGAGATGCGTTTGTGGCCTCACTCGCGAAGAAGGACGCGCTGCGCAAAGAGTTCAAAGCTGACGCGACCGAGATGGAAGGCGCGGCGGTGGCGCAGATCTGCTGGCAGCGGCGCGTGCCGTGTCTGATCCTACGCAGCCTCAGTGATAGCGCGGGCGCTAAGGCACAGGAGAACGTACTTCTCTTCGAGAAGAGCGCTGCGCAGAATTCCTCGCTGCTCGTTACGGGTATTGTGGAGCGTCTCGAAGCGCAAACCCGCCGATCTTCCCGTGGAGCAGCCGGTGAAGTTCGAGTTCGTCATCAATCTCATAACAGCCAAGCAGATCGGGCTAATGATCTCGCCGAACGTGTTGGCGCGAACGGGGTAAGGTGATCAAGTAGCGGCGGAATCCTCGGACAACGCCGGTCGGCATCAGCGACCTGCAAGGGAGTTAAGCCGTATCCGTGGCGTAGTCGCCTCCTATTGGTTGGCGACGGCAAGTTGCGCCGTCCGGCGCCTAACGTGCCAAAGCCGCGCAGACGCCGTCCTCGGCTGTCTTGCGCCAGAACTTGAAGGTCGCTGGCACCCCCGTGGCCTTGTCGAGGTGGGTGCTGACGAGCATCACAAATGAACGCCGGCCGTCAGGCGAGCTCACGATGATGGCCGTGTAGCCGGGGAAGTTGCCCGTGTGCCCGTAGACGGTCCCGCACCGAGTGTCGTACTTGAAGAGGCCCATTCCCGCCGAGTTCTCGCCGGGTCCTTTCGGCTCGGACTCCCCGCCGGGCACAAAGTCGGTCTGAGCGGCCCGCGTCGCGCCGCCAAACAGCTTGCCTCCGGCGTAGGCTCGAATGAACCGGTTTGAGTCGAGCGGCGAGGAGATTAGCGCTCCCGCCGCCCACACGGCCGACATGTTGAGCGCCTCGGAGATGTCATCTCGCTCTCCGGTGGCGTTGTTGTCGTAACCATGGACGAACGGCTGCAGCATGCTGAACCCAAGCGGCATGACGGTACGGCGCAGGTGCAGCCGATCGAAGACCAGCTGGTAGAGCAGTAGGTCGTAGGACAGCCCGGTCGCCATCTCGGCGAACAGCGCCACCACGATGTTGTCCGTGTTCGAGTACGCGTAGCTCGAGCCGGGTGGGAACGCGAGCGGTTGTGCGCTCACGAGGCCGATCAGGTCCATGGGCGACAGATACTCGCCCTCCCGGGCCGCCCTCTGCCAGCCTGGAGCGTTCGTGAAGTTCGGAACGTCGCTCGTATGGTTCAGCAGCTGGCCGAGTGTGACGTTGTGCCACGCGAACGGCAGTGCCGGCAGCCGCTGACCAATCGTGTCCGAGAGCGACATCTTTCCTTGAGCGACAAGCTGCAGCGCCACGGCGCCGTTGAACGCCTTGCTGACGCTCCCGATCCGCCAGCTGTCGCCGACGTGGATAGGCGCCCCTGTCTTTTGGTCAGCGACCCCCTGGCGGAACATCTTTATGTGCTTGCCTCGCTGCACCACCGCGATCGCTCCCGGTGGTCCACCGGGCTCGCGGATCAGCTGGCCGAGCGTCTCATCGAAGGCCGCGTCCGCCTTGCCTGTCCCGCCGGTCTCTGCGTTCGCGCTGGTGGCCGCACCGAGCGACGCCGTTGCTGCAAGAGCCAGTGCAACTGCGGCGGCCGCAGCCCTTCGAGCCACACTGAACACGGGAGTATAGGAAATATAAACGCCTTTTTTGCTGAAAAAAAAGTACTGAAGACCAAACCGGCTGTCAAATTACGATAGTCCTCGGTCGAAAGAGCGCTGCGCAGAACGCCGCGCTGCTCGTTACCGGTATTGTCGGGCGTCTCGAAGCGCAATGAGCACTCCTCGCGATTGCTCGGGCGATGCAATCGGACTGGGCACCACGCGGATCGCCCAACGAGGGTTAAGTCATCAAACTGAGGGGTCGGGCTTTCTATTCTCCAACGACCTAATCCTCCAAGACAGGACTGTTGGCTGGTACAATTCAAGGAATTCAATCGCAACATCAACTCGCTCGCCAAGTGGAGAGAAGGCGCAATCCAGCGCCTGGTTTGTCGAATACAAAGGAGAGGTTTATCCTGAGCATCAATGGATAATTTGCTCGCAGAAACTGAAATTTCTATCGTGGAAACATTCCTCGCGCAACTGGACAAGCTTAAAGCGTCTTGGCTTAGCGTCCAGCCATTGAGCGGCGAAGACGAGCGACGGTTGAAACAAAAACTGCGTTTGGAATGGAATTATAATTCCAATCACATCGAAGGAAATACTCTCACTTATGGAGAAACAGAGCTCTTGTTAATTCAGGGACAGACTGTCGGCGGGCACACGATTCGTGAGTACGAAGAGATGAAAGCGCACGATCTCGCGGTGGAATACATCGGCCAACTCGCGAAAAAAGAGCGAGTTATTGGAGAAATCGACATTCGTGACCTGAACAAAATTCTCCTAAAGGAGCCTTTTTGGAAAAAAGCCGAGACAACGGACGGCAAAAGTACGCGCATCCAGGTGATACCTGGAGAGTACAAGAGTTTTCCTAACAATGTTAGAACTTCGACTGACGAAATATTCGAGTTTGCGAAACCCGCTGAAACACCAAGTCGCATGCGTGACTTAATCAGTTGGCTTGGCATGGAACTGGCAAATCCAAGTCGCCATCCACTGGAAACCGCGGCAAAGCTGCACCATGATTTTCTTCTGGTTCACCCGTTCGACGATGGCAACGGTCGAGTAGGAAGACTACTTATTAATTACGTGCTGCTGCGCGCTGGTTTTCCTCCTCTTATCATAAAAGCGTCGGATAAGACAAACTATCTCACTTCGCTACGGCTGGCTGACGTGAGCCGACTTGAAGCCTTGACGGACTATCTAGCTCGCCAACTCGAATGGTCCCTAAACCTCAGTCTGCGCGCGGCCAAGGGCGAAAGCCTCGAGGAGCCAAGTGATGTCGAAAAGGAGATCGCGATATTTATTCGAGAGCAGCAGGCAAAGCGTGTTGAGGTCAAAAAACGCTCTCCGGAGACTTTGCAACAGCTTTACAAGTCGGGATGGGAATATTTCTTTTCGACCTTCGAGCAAAAGATGAAGAAGTTATCTCCGTTGTTTTCGGAAACGCTTATAACGGTCCAGCCACCAGGTAAACCGGAATTCAAAACCGATTGGCGCCGGGCGTTTGGTCATCTCGTCGAGAAGAAACAAATGCATCCAACATTTCTAATTAGAGTAGACCTAAAGGGTTACAAAGACGAAATGCCGTTTGGCACTCATGTGGCCCTTCAGTTACAGTTTGAGGAATTCCACTACGTGATCAACTTTGGAGTTCTCAATCCTACGCGCAAGCTCTATTCGGAGCCGATTTTGCCTGATGAAGCCGATCAGATGGTGAACGCTGTGCTCCGTAAGATATTCGATGCCGTGAAAATCAAGGCCGGAGAACAAGCCCCAAGAAAGTAGCTGCGTGGGCAGCTGACAGACACGATATCCGGGTAGAAGTAGGGTCAGATCTAAACTCCGAAGGTTTTGACTCACTGGCTCACGCTCATTTCGGCCTATCGGAATTTCTCGCACTGCGAACTCGCGAACAGTAAATCTTTATCCGACCGCAGCAGCGGGAAAATTAAGAATTAGGAGGACCGTCGCTTTTAATAATTCCACGTCAGCCTGTGCCGAATGCTTCGTTCCAGCGAGCGCGGACACTGCGTAGGAGGGACGGATAGACGATCAGTTTCCGAAAAGGGTCGATCAGCGTCATGTAGAACGGCGTGAAACGGCTTACGCTGCGGACGTAGACACCTAAATAGAACCGGTAGGTAGTCGCGGTCTCGACCAGGGCGCTCAGAGCCGCAGCGTGCGCTGTCCGATTGATTAACTCGACGAGTTGCTCGTTTTCGAAGCGGTAGACGACACGAAAAAACCCATCTCGCGTGCCAGCTGCGGCCAATGATTTCGAACGATCGGTCTCGGTAAGACGAGTTGCGAAAGTTTTCCATGCGGTTGCCGCTGGCTCATGATCCCAACCGAAGAACCGTCCAACGAAGAAACGAATCTCGAGTAGCATGCGTACGAGCCACGGGGGCGTGCATAGACAGTTGCCCGCCTTCCGTAAAAATCCATCGAGCGTCACTCCGGCACGCCAACGCGGCAGATCGACGGACCATACGTCGTGAAGCGGTACCCCGGCTAGAAAGGTATGAACTCGCAGCGGCAGTCGTTCGAACTCTTGACTTGAGACCTGTGGCATTATGAGTCCTAACGAGAATTAGCCAGGTCAAACTCCTCCTTGATGAACTCTTTAGTCCCTAGCCGGCCAGTGAGGCGTAACCATAGCGGTCCGTTTTCTCTGTCGAAGCGCAGGGCGATATCAAAGAACGGACAGCATAACCGTTCCTGGAACACCCATTCCGTTAGCAGTTGATACGTTTTGTTATCGGTCGGTAACTCTAGCTCGTAGCCGTCTGGCAGTTCGCGCATGCTCTTTTTCAGTTTTAGTAACGCTGGTCCAACCTCCTCGAAATGGCGTTTTCGTACTTCCGGTGACAACGCAAATGCGTTGCAGGCGAAGGCCGACACCTGTTCGACTTGCGACGACGAAGGTTCTGATGTCGCCGAAGCCGCTGCCGGCGCAGCGAAAGCGACTGCAGTTATGAATAGGAATATTCTTTTCATGGTTTTCGACGCTACGACTTCAAGTCAACTTTAAGTCAAAGGGAATGTTTTGAGGAATTTCTGAGTGATTTCCGTGGCGTTCGGCGTGGCTCGTTATTAGATTCCACCGTGGCAGGGGACCTGGCGATTTCCGATGTCGCGCGCGTGTTTGGTTTGCGCAGCTCCGCCATTCGCTACTACGAGCAGATCGGGATTCTCCCGCCGGCAATGCGCAAGAATGGCCAGCGCCGCTACGATAAGAGTGCGCTCTTCCGTTTGGCTGTGGTGCAGCGCGCCCGAGAGACCGGGTTCACCCTGGAGGAAATACGCGAACTCTTTTTCGGGTTCCCGGCCGGGACGCCTCCACCGAAACGCTGGCACCAACTCTCCCAACGAAAAATCGCGGAGCTGCGCGAACGGATGAAACGGCTTCAGCTAATGGAAACATTGCTCAAACGTGTGGAGGATTGTCGCTGCCGCGCGCTCGAGGACTGCGGCGAAAAAATCCTTCGGCAAGGTCGCGCCTAACTCACCTGATATTTCACGCGCCTCGACCTGGCGAAGACTAAATCTACTTGAGGATAGAGTGAAATACGGCGTCGAGTTTTGCCTCTTTCTTCGTCCGCTCCTGTCTTGGCCGTGCCAGTGAAATCGGCGGTAATACAATGGAAAACAAACTGCATTTAACCATTAGGTAATCGCAGTTGCGGCTGTAGAGTCAGGCTAATAGCGCAGCGTCAATCGATCGCGCAGGTGTGCGGCCCCTTTTTCTCTGCACACAAATACCGCATCATGGATGCTATCGCTGCTCATAGACATGAGCTTGAGCGATTGCTTAAGGATTTGTCCGGCGACATCGCATTCTCAGGGATAACTTTCGTGACGTCGGTGGATGCGTATATCACGCGCCTCGACGCAAATTGCCCGGATATCAGCGCCGGCGTCAATTCGGTCCCGGCGCACATAAACCGGAGAATTAAGATGGAACCAACATTGACTCAGAACTGCGTGCTTTACTACGCGCAACACAAAAGTTCAAAACAGCGCGCCTCCTTTTTCCAAAGATTTCGCGCTGCGGCCCGCAAGCAAGCGCCGGAAACTTATCGGCAATTGACGCACGGCACACGTTTCAGGCGGCTACCGTTTCACCGAGACAAGGGCCGCTGAGTGATCTTGGTCAGAGCGAGGCCAAATAGATACATTCGTGAAAATGATCGGTTGTGTTTCGCCTAATACGGGCGATACTCCGCGCTTATTGGATTACGCTGGTTAACTTCACTGCTCGGTAGATCGTCAGGTGAGCGTTGCTCATTGGTGGTTTGAAACCCGATTCACGGGAACGGCTCTGTAGCTCGGTAGTTTTTCCAAATTCAAACACAATGAAAATGTACGTAGGTAATCTCTCATTCGAGAGCACCGAGAACGATCTTCAGGATCTGTTCGAACCACACGGCACCGTTAATGAAGTCCATCTGATGATGGATCGTATGACCGGCAAGTCGCGTGGATTTGCGTTCGTCACGATGAACGACGGTGCACAAGCGAACGCCGCCATGAGCGCGCTCAATGGTCGTGAACTTAACGGCCGCACGTTAACTGTTAACGAAGCGCGTCCGCGCGAACAGCGTCCTTTTGGCGGGGGCGGCGGCGGCAAGCGCTCGTTTGCAGGCAATCGGTAGATCGGTTGGTCGGTAGTCTGTAGGGGAAGCAGTCTGCTTCCCGAAGGATGGGACCCTAACAGCATCCCCTACAGTTCAACCGGTTGTGGAAGAGCGAAATGCGCATCATGAATTCTGAGAAAGCGATCCAACTGGAGGGCACCATCATGATGGTGCTGCCCGGAACCATGTTTCGCGTCGCGCTCGCGAACGATCGCCTGGTTCTCGCGCACATTTCCGGAAAGATGCGCAAACGTTTCATTCGGCTTACAATTGGCGATCGAGTGAAAATGGAAATGTCACCGTACGACACCGCCAAAGCGCGAATTGTTTATCGACTCTGATATGGCGACGAGATTTTTATTCGATCCGCCGCGACGGCCCAAAGCGAAGACTGGCCCTAATCTCAAAAGCCTGCTCGTGCGCTGTCCTTCGACATCGAAGCTGACCGATACCGGCAGAACAATCGAAGAAAAACGCTGGCAGACAGTCAAACTGAAAACACAAAGGTTTACCTGTGTGCACTGCGGCAGCGTTCATACCTGGACAAAAGCGGACGTTATCCTTGGCCGGCCGACGTGAGTGAACCGGCGGTTCTTGATTTTATTTTTCACCATTGATTTTTCGGATTCCAACCGACCGCATTAACTGGACGACAAGCTCGTTCCTGATCGGTACGGATTTACGAAAAAAACTCGATAGTTGATCCGCCTTCACGCGAGGCTAGGCGCGATAAGTCATCGAGAGCGGCAGCGTAGTTTTGCTAGTCCCAGGATTCTCGATGGAAAGGCTGACATTTGTTGAAAAAATACTAACTCAGGCTGCCCAATGACCACGATCAACCGCGTCGCTTTCCTGGGAGATTATGTGCCCAGGCAGTGTGGCGTAGCGACGTTTACGACCGATATTTGTGAGGCGGTCGCAGCCGAGTACCCGCATTGCGAATGCATCGTAGGAGCGGTTAATGATCGGCCCGAAGGCTATGACTATTCGGCGCGTATCCGTTTTGAGATCGACGAAAAAGAGGTCGATTCATACCGGCGGGCGGCGGATTTCTTAAACATTAACAACGTCGAAGTCGTCTCGGTCCAACACGAGTTTGGTATCTACGGCGGGCCGGCCGGAAGTCATTTGCTTGCTTTGCTGCGCGATCTGCATATGCCCGTGGTGACGACGCTCCACACTGTGCTGCGTGAACCTAACGAGTCGCAAAGATTCGTCATGGAGCAGCTCAATGCGCTCTCGAATCGTTTTATCGTGATGGCTGAACGTGGGCGAGGGTTGTTGAAGGAAGTCTATGGCGTTTCGCCCGAGAAGATCGATCTCATCCCGCACGGCGTGCCTGACGTGCAGTTCATCGATCCGACTTTCCACAAGGATCAGTTCGGCGTGGAAGGTAAGACGATGCTGCTTACGTTTGGACTCCTTTCGCCTAACAAAGGCATTGAGTACGTAATCGAGGCGTTACCGGAAATTCTCAAGGAGCACCCGAATGTCGTTTATATTGTCCTTGGTGCGACACATCCCAATCTTCTTTCGCGCGAAGGCGAGACTTACCGGTTAAAGCTTGAGCGTCTGGCTGAAGATCGAGGCGTGACGGGCAATGTTATTTTCTACAATCGCTTCGTGACGCTGGAGGAACTAACCGATTTTATCGGCGCGGCCGACATTTACCTCACCCCGTATCTTAACGAAGCGCAAATCACGTCCGGCACCCTGGCCTATGCTTTCGGCGCAGGTAAAGCGGTGATTTCTACTCCTTATCTCTACGCCCAGGAGTTACTGGCGGAGGAGGGCGGCATTCTTGTGCCCTTTCGAGACAGTAGTGCTATTGCCGAAGGAGTAACTCGCCTCCTGTCCAATCCTGCACTGATGGCGGGAATGCGAAAACGTGCATGGAAACTCGGACGCGAAATGATCTGGCCGGTAGTAGCCGGTCGTTACATGGAAAGCTTTGAGCGCGCGCGTGTGCGGTCGACCGTTCCGGCGCGCAAAGCCTTTGCCGTTCGAACTCTGGAAAATCGCCCTTATGAATTTCCACCGCTCAAACTCGATCACCTGTTTCGGATGACCGATAACACCGGAATTTTTCAGCACGCTATTTTCAACGTGCCGAATTACCGGGAAGGCTATTGCACCGATGACAATGCGCGCGCTTTTATTCTGACCCTGCTACTTCCGGAGATGACCAGTCGTGTGGCACAACGGGACGTTGAACGCCTGGCCAGTACGTATCTATCGTTCTTATGGGATGCATTCGATCAGGAAACGAAGCGCTTTCGGAATTTCATGAGTCATAGCCGGGGATGGCTGGAAGAGGTCGGTTCGGAAGACAGTCACGCGCGAGCGCTTTGGGCTGTGGGAATGGCGCTTGGCCGATCCAGAAATGACGGTCATCGCAATCTTTGCGCGCTCTTATTCCAAGGGGGTTTGCCGGTTGTAGAGCAGTTCACTTCGCCGCGGGCCTGGGCCTTCGTCCTGCTCGCAATGCAGGAATATCTGCGCAGCTTCTCCGGAGACCGGATGGTGAATCAGCTGCGTGACCTGCTCACGACACGACTGCTCGAGTTGTTTCAAGCTAACAGTTCGAAGGACTGGCAATGGTTCGAGTCGGTCGCCACCTACGACAACGCAAAGCTTTCACATGCGATGATCCTGAGTGGTCATTGGACTTCGCGTGGCGAGGTATTCCAGGCAGGTTTGCAGTCGCTCCGCTGGCTCGTGGATACGCAAAGAGCGAAGGCCGGACATTTCGCGCCGATCGGCTCCAACGGGTTTTGGAAGCGCGGCGGCAAACGCGCGCGCTTCGATCAACAGCCGGTGGAAGCCTATGCTACCATCTCTGCTTGTTTGGAGGCTTTTGCTCTCACGCATGACGAATACTGGAAGCGCGCGTCGCGACGCTGTTTCGAGTGGTTCCTTGGTCGAAATGATCTCGGAGAATCGCTCTACGATTCCAGCACGGGAGGATGCCGTGACGCTTTGCATCAGGATCGCGTGAGCCAGAATCAGGGAGCAGAATCAAGTCTTGCGTTTTACTTATCCCTCGCGGAGATGACGCAGGCGGAAACCGCGCCTGACTTAAAGATTCCGAGCCATAAAGTTGGATGAAACTGCATCCGACGGGCATCCTTCTTTGGCCGGACAACAAACGCGTGGTGGTGCGTCCGTTCATCCCCATCAATCCCACGCGTGTCGAGCATATCATCGCGCGCGCCCTCGCGCTAAGCGAGCAGGAAACCGAACAGCAGCTTTCGTTAGTTAGAGCGGATTTCGGCGAGAGACATATCGATCTAGATAAAAGTTGGCTGCGGCATTTTGAAAAAGTGCGAGCGCAGATCCCAGACGGTGAGACGATTTCCGAACCACGCCGCTTATTCATCGGAGCGCTTTTTTCCGGTGAGTATGCACTCGAATCGGCAGCCTTGTTCAACCCTTCGATTGTACCGCATCCTAACCAGACTGGTCTGGGTCAGGGCGATCTTCGTTTTATCTTGAGCCTGCGCGCGACCGGTGAAGGACATATCTCGTCGATCCAGTTTCGAACCGGAGTAATCCATCGTGATCATTCAATAGAGATCAAGAAAACGACGCCCTTTGTAACACTGCCTGAGCTTAATCCTAATCCCACCTACTTTAAACGCGCCTTCCTGGACAAACTAGGTGAGATGGGACTTGAGAATGACTGGGCCGCCTCGGTCATGGAACGATTAGGTAAGACCTTCCTCCTTGATGAGCTGGATAAGTCCATCCAGCAAGCAGCGTCCGACGAAGCTTCTGCACACACGCGCGATGTGCCACGAACTTTGGAGTGCATGCACTGGCTGGCGGAATCCAACTACGAAATTCATTTTGCTCCTTCTTCAGAAATGTCGGAACGCATTATTTTTCCTGTGTCGCCTAACGAGAGCAACGGCATTGAGGACGCCCGTTTCGTTCGTTTTGTCGAAGACGATGGGAGTATTGTCTATTACGCAACTTACACAGCATACAATGGTCGAGTCATTCTACCTCAGCTGATCGAGACCGAGGACTTCCTTCACTTCCGTGTCCTGACTCTTAACGGGCCGGCGGTGCAAAACAAAGGTATGGCTCTCTTCCCCCGTCGGCTCGATGGACGCTACGTGATGCTTTCACGACAGGATGACGAGAACCTTTACTTGACGTTTTCGGACGACCCGCATTTTTGGAGCGATCCAGTGCTCCTACAAGAGCCCCTACAGCCCTGGGAGTTTGTGAAGCTCGGTAACTGTGGCTCGCCGATTGAAACCGAAGCTGGCTGGTTAGTTCTTACTCACGGCGTTGGTCCAATGCGAAAGTACTGCATTGGAGCGATCTTGCTCGATTTGCACGATCCCGCAAGAATCATTGGCCAGCTGAAAGAGCCGCTCTTAAGACCGGAAGCGAACGAAAGGGAAGGCTACGTTCCTAATGTCGTTTATTCTTGTGGGTCCCTCGTCCATAACGGTCAACTCATTTTGCCCTATGGCATTAGCGATACGGCTTCGAGCATCGTTAGAATCGAATTAAGCGAGCTTTTGACTGCCCTTACCTAAAGACCGGAAGTTTCTGATCGCCGATCACGAGAACAACGGGTTGCGCTTCTTCATTGCTGCGTGAGTATCCATGGAAGCAGGAATTGTGAAGGAAGAATCAAAAACTCCCGCCAAAGAGCGACGTGACATCGGCGGGATTTTGCCGTTAACTCGAAACCCAATCGTTAATCGCCGTTTGGCGCAAGGAGGAGGACAATTATGAAGCCGAAGAAGTTAAAGAAGAAAATCCAGGAACTCGAGAACCGTCTGCGAGAAGACTCAGAGAAACTGGGCAGGTTACGAGGCAAACTGCAGCAGGCGGAGACGGCAAAAGCGTTGAAAGCAGCGAGAAAATCGGCTGCCCGCGCTACTGCGTCAGCCGGAAAGAATTCTTCGGAGCCAACAATCGGCGCGAAGAGACCGAGCAGTGCCAAGAAAGCCAAGAAGAGGCTGAATCTTTCACCGGAGCGCCGTGCGCAACTCTCAGCAGCGATGAAAGCCAGGTGGGCTGCGAAGAGGGCCGCCGAGGGGAATAGCACAACCTCGTCGGACCAAAATTCTCCAACGCCGCCAACGCAGCCGCCGGAAAACAGAGGCGGCGGCGTCTAAGCACAGTTGGCGCGATCAGCATCGGTAGCCGCACGACGCAGAATTGGCGCGTCGTATTCGTAAAGGCCCACCGGACCTACGTCTTTCCACTTAATTTTCTTATTGGAACACGAAAGACGTGCGCAAATTCACGGCTGCTTTTCCGCGCAAAGTTTTTGGAAAACCGGATCCACACGCAACGGGTCCCAGATTGGATCGAGCCTTAAAAGTGCCGGCGTGATGGGCGCTGGACTGTAAAGCCAGCCACCATATGGCGTTTGTAACAATCGCGTCAGAGTTGCGATCGCACGGTTATTCTCGCCCGTTATCATCTCAACTAACGCCAGGTTCTCTTCGAAAGCGGGTCCAGATAGCCGATCTTTGTTGCTCGGCGAAAGCTTGATTGCGCGCTGCGCTTCGTTGAGGGCTGATTCCTTCTCGTCGAGCATGGCGTAAGCCACAGCCAGCGCTGCTGCAACGAAGGCGTTGTCTGGCTGCTCCTTACTGAGCGGCTCAAGCGTGTTGCGTGCTTGTTCAGCGAAAGCTTTGGCTTGAGTGCTGTCGCCAGCGACGCGGTAAACCAACGCGTTCCCCAACTGTTTACTGCCCTTGTCGATCCCAGAAACAAGGCGGAGTCGATCTTGTCGGGCTTGGACCCACCGGGTGGCCTCATTGTGATTTCGTTCAAGTCTCCATTGGGTCAGCTTGATTCGGACGGCCACGTCCGAATCCGTTTCTGCATTTACCTGCGCAAGTAGTTTAGCGGCTTCTTGCAGATTGCCTTCGGCCTGGTAGATGCTGGCTTTTAATGCCATGAGAGATAACTCATTCGGAAGGATATTCAGTGCCCGATCGTAGAGCTTTTCCGCTTTCGGGAATTGTCGAAGCGCGGCATACGTAAATGCCACCTCCGTCAGTAACGCTGTATTCCGTGGATTGAGGGCGAGGCCCCGCTCCCAATAGGCAACACTTTCATCCCAATGTCCCTCGCTTCGCGCAATTGCTGCAAGGGCGTATAAGACCTCGCTGTTTCCCGGTAATTTTTTACTGACGCGTTCGAAGGTCGCTTTGGCCAACCCGTAATCGTGCAGCACCCAATATTGATAGTAACCCGTGAAGAGTAGCGTTTCGGGCGAGTTCGGTTGCAGTCTCTGCGCATTTTCCAAAGCTGCTTTTGCCGCATCGCGCCGAGCGATAGTTGTGTCGCGACGGTTAGAGTAAAGAAGCAAGTGCGCACCAGAAAGTCGTGCCCAGGCGAGCGCAAAATTCGGGTCAAGCCGCACCGCCCAGTCATAAAAATCAATGGCTTTAAACAGGGCATCGCTCGAGTAGTTGCTGGTTGCTTCAGAAGCCAGCCCGCGTAAATAGGCATCGTAAGCTTGCGGATTATTTGTGGGCTTAGCAGCCAACGCTTGCTCCTCGCGGCCAGTCAACTTCGTTTGCAACGACTCCGCTATTCCTTTAGCGATCTCGCTCTCGACGCTAAAAATGTCACTCAACTTTCGGTCATACGTCTCGGCCCAGAGCTGCGAGCCGGTTTGCACGTTAACCAAATGAACGTTGACCCTAACCTGATCGCCTGCCTTCTGGACGCTACCCTCTAGGATGTTCGCTACGCCAAGCTGCTTTGCGATTTCAGCGAGATTGCCCGGTTCGCTTTGATATCCCTGAGTCGAAGTACGCGAAATCACTTTCAAATCCCCGATCTTGGTGAGACGTGTCAGGACTTCTTCCTGGATGCCATCGCCAAAATAAGCGTTATCCGGATCGCTGCTTAAGTTTTGAAAAGGCAGGACCGCGACCGATTTGTCGATTTTATCCCGGACGGCTCGTGGCAATAGAAAAAATCCAGCCGAAGCAGAGATGATGACAGCGAGGGCGATGAGCAAAATGAGATTTCGTCGCCGATGAGCTCCTGGTGTTGTTGGCGTGCCCTGGATTCCTTGCGGCGTAATGTCGTATGCCCAGGCGACGTAACCCGCGGCGACGCGATAAACCTTTCGCCGCTGCAACTCCTCGAAGAAGCCGCTCATGATATAGATGTGCCCACTTTGATCATAATCTCTTGCCGCGTGTCCGACAGGCAAATACCTGTCCAAAAGCGATGTGCTCCTTCAATGAGCACACAAACAATGACATCACAAAAGACGGATCGGCTTTCCGAGCATGAAATTGTCTCGTGCGCCGATTGGCCGGAAAGGCCGACCTACGTGTAACGGGTTAAGATCTGACGCTGCCACAGTCGACGTGGTGCTGAACGGCATGGCAATGGTTGTAATGAGGGTGCAGGAACGCGAGATTCAGACCGCCTCGCAATCGCGGTGCGGTAACCATGAATTTCCACTTGTTCGACCTCGCAGGATTCATCGGTGTTCTGCTGATCGTAGTTGCGTATTTACTTCTGCAACTGGATAAACTCCCGAGCTCGTCGCCGAGATATTCACTGCTGAACGCAGGCGGAGCACTGCTGATAATCGTTTCGTTGAT
>Ga0193723_1000486_pt1 | contig 15757 bp, 21 predicted proteins | sample H2m2metaG_FD_143042 | JGI IMG/M metagenome (GOLD analysis project Ga0193723, IMG submission 143042) | Soil microbial communities from a riparian zone of the East river system, Colorado, United States - H2m2 | ecosystem: Environmental > Terrestrial > Soil > Riparian zone | place: USA: East River... | reverse complement strand
TTATCGAGCGTGGTCCGGTAAGCGCCGCCCCGGCTCCGGGCCCCCAGCTCCCAGCGCCTAGCGTCGAGCCCTGGCCCGGCGACCGCGTCGAGCCGTGGTCCAAGATCCGCAAGATCACCGCCGACCATATGATCATGTCGCGGCGCACCTCGGCGCACGTCGCGAGCTTCTTCGAGGTGGACTTCACCCGCGTCGCCCAGCTGCGTGCCAAGGCCACGGAGAAGCCGACGTTCCTGGCCTTCATCGTGAAAGCCTGCGCGGTGAATCTTCGTAAGCATCCCGTGGTGAACGCGGCGGTGGCGGGCGACAGCACGATCTACCGCGCCGACATCAACATCGGCATCGCCGTTGCGCTCGACTGGGGCCTGATCGTGCCGGTCATCAAGCACGCCGACGAGCTCTCGCTCATGGGCCTCGCCCGGGCGATCGCCGATCTCGGCGAGCGCGCCCGCACGAAGAAGCTGCTGCCCGACGACATCCAGCGCGGCACGTTCACGATCACCAACCCCGGCGGCTTCGGGCCGTTCGCGGGCATTCCGATCATCAATCAGCCGCAGGTGGCGATCCTGGGCGTCGGGGCGATCGAGAAACGCCCCAAGGTCGTCACGCTGCCCGATGGGAGCGACACGATCGCCGTCCGCACCATGGGTATGCTCACGATGTCGTACGATCACCGGATCGTGGACGGCGCCGACGCCGACCGGTTCCTGGCCGACGTCAAGAAGATGCTGCAGGAGTTTCCTGAGGGAGCGGTCTGAACATGCCCAAAGTCCTCACCGCGGCGCGCGTGCGCGTCTCGGCGCCGAACGAGACGGAATACCTGAGCACCCTGCGGGAGCTGTGCCAGTTCGCCGACGCTCGCGGCCAGCGCATCTGGGTATTTCGCAACGCCAAGGACCCGCGGCTGTTCATCGAGTTCTCCGAGAGCCCGACGGAGATGTCGCATCGCGCGCAGGCGTCGCGGCTGCCCGAGGAGATCCAGCTCGAGAAGCGGCTCCAGAGCCTCGCGACCTATGCGCCCGACGCCTGGGACCTGTGGAGCGAAGTCTCACTCGCGACGCCGGCGCTATGAGGCGCAGAATCGTCGTCGACGGGGAGACATGGGAGGTCTTTCCATCGGGCCGCGTGAACGTGTACGGGCGCGACCAGTTCGCCCTCGTGTTCCAGCTGGGCACCGGACCCGAGCGCAAGCAGCGCGTCACCCGCTACGCGCCGATCGGGCATCGCTCCCCCGAGCGCGCCCTCGCCGAGCTGGCGGACCGCCAGCTGGGGGACCTGTTCCGCCAATCCCAGCCCGCGTGGACCGCGCCGGAGGCGGCCTACGGTGCACGTTGATCTGCACTGTCACTCTACCGCCTCCGACGGCGAATGTGCTCCCGCGGAAGTCGCGCGCCGCGCCAAGCAGGCCGGGCTGGCCGCGATCGCGCTGACCGACCACGATACGACGGACGGCGTCGCGGCCGCCGCCGCCGAGGGCGCCACGCTGGGCGTGCGCGTCGTGCCGGGCTGCGAGTTCAGCGTCAAGGCGCCGTGGGGTGAGCTCCACATGCTCGCCTACTTCCTGCCGCTCGCCGACACGCGCCTCGAGACCTTCCTGCACGAGACGCGCGCCGCGCGCCGCCGCCGCGGCGAGCAGATCGTGGCCAAGCTGCAGCAGCTGGGCGTGCCGATTGCCCTGGACGACGTGGACGCACAGGCGAAGGGCGGTGCGGTCGGCAGGCCTCACGTCGCGCGCGCCCTGGTCGAATGCGAGGCGTCGGACGACATCAGCGACGCCTTTTCGCGTTATCTGGGCCGCGGGCGCCCGGCCTACGTTGAGAAGCCGTTGCCTCGCTTGGCCGACGTCGCGACCCTCGTGCATGCGGTCGGCGGCGTCGTGGTGGCGGCGCACCTCGGCGACCACGGCAGCGAGGGGCAGCTCCGCCAGTTCCAGGCGCAAGGACTCGACGGGCTGGAGGTGCGCCACCCGAGCCACGCGCCGTCGGTGGAGCAGCGGCTCACCCGCATCGCCGAGCGGCTGGGGCTCGGGATCAGCGGCGGCTCGGACTGGCACGGCGACACGGAGTTCGGCGACAACCACGCGCCGCTCGGCGGGATGCGGATTCCAGTCGAATGGCTGGAGCTGCTCGAGCAACGGCGTGAGACGAGAGCGAGGACCAGCGCATGAGCGAACCGTTGGCCGTGGGCGCGAAGGCCCCGGCGTTCACCGCCGAGGCGTCCGACGGGCGGACGTACAAGCTGGCCGACCTGCTGAAGGCTGGTCACGTGGCGCTGATCTTCTATCCGGGCAACAACACGCCAGGCTGAAACCGCCAACTCTCCGCCGTGCGCGATGAGATGAGCAAGTTCAAGAAGGCGGGGATCCAGCCCTTCGGCGTGAATCCGGCGGGCGTGGGCAGTCACCAGTCGTACGTCGAAAAGTTGGGTTTCAACTTCCCGCTCCTGTCCGATCCGGAGCGCGCGATGGCGCGGGCGTACGCCGCCCTCAAGGACGACGAGAAGGGGATTCAACGGACGGTGTATGTGATCGCTCGTGACGCAACGGTGCGGTTCGCACAGCGCGGCGCGCCGCGGGTAGACGACATCGTCGCGGCGGTCGGCGATGCCCGCTGACTTCAGCGGCAAGGTGGCCCTCGTAACCGGGGTGGGGCGCGTCGGCCAGATCGGGCACGCCGTGGCGCGCGGGCTGGGACGCGCCGGGGCAAAGCTCCTCCTCGCCGACGTCAACGCCGTCGGGCTCGCCGACCGCGTGAAGGAATTTGCCGCCGAGGGCATCGCGGCCAAGGCCTCGGCGGGCGATCTGACGCAACCCGAGGCGGCGCGCAACGCGGTGGCGACGGCCCGGGCGCAGTTCGGGGGGCTCGACATCGTGGTGAACGTGGCGGGTGGGTTTTTCAGTTACGGGCCGTTCACCGAAGTCACCCCGGAGACGCTGGACCGCGAGCTCGCCGTCAACTTCAAGACGGCGTTCTTCACGTGTCAAGCCGCGGTTCCTGCGTTGCTCACCCGGAGCGGGGGATCCATCGTGAATTTCGCGTCCATCGCCGCGGTCCGGTCCGTGATGCACATGGCCGCGTACAGCGCATCCAAGTCCGCCGTGGCGGGACTCACGCGCGCCCTCGCGCGCGAGTACCGCGACGCGGGGCTGCGGGTCAATGCGGTCGCGCCCGCCACCGTCCGCACCGCCGACAACGTGGCCCAGATGCAGCCCGATCCGAAGACTCCTTTCGTGGAGATCGACGAGGTGGTTCAGACGGTGCTGTTCCTGGCGAGCGATGCGGCGAGCGCCATCACCGGACAGATCGTGCCCATCACCGGCAAGGCATACTGAGGTGAAGCTGGTGGGTGCGGCGGCACTCGTCACAGGGGCCGGCCGCCGGCTCGGCCAGGCGATCGCCGTTGGGCTCGCGCGCGCGGGATGCGATGTGGCCGTCCACTACCACGGCTCGGCCGACGGCGCCGCGGCCACCGCCCGCGACATCCGCGCCGTGAGCAAGGAGCGCCGCGCCGAGCTGGTGCGCGCCGACTTGAGCGACGCCGCCGCGGCTCGGAGTCTCGCCGATCAAGCGGTCAAGGCGCTGGGCCGGCTCGACATCGTCGTCAACTCGGCAGCGATCATGGTGCGCCAGGCGGTTGAGACCGTGACGCCCGAGAGCTGGGATGCGACGATCGACCTCAACCTGCGCGCCGCGTTTTTCGTGTCGCAGGGCGCCATTCCGCATCTGCGCCGTGCCAAAGGCAAGATCGTCAACCTCGCCGACGTGGCCGGCTTCGAGCCGTGGCCGGCCTACGTGCCGCACTGCGTCAGCAAAGCGGGCGTGGTGATGCTCACCAAGGCCCTGGCCCGCGCCCTGGCGCCCGATATCACCGTCAACGCCGTCGCCCCCGGCCCGGTGCTGCTTCCCGAGGAATGGGACTCGGCGACGGGCGACCACATTCGCGAAACGACGCCGCTGGGGCGCCTCGGGAAACCGGAGGATGTGGTCGCTGCCGTGCGGTTCCTGCTCGAGAGCGATTTCATCACGGGCACCGTTCTCGTCGTGGACGGCGGGAGGCTCATCCGCTGAGGGACGTCGTCGTCGTGGGCGGCGGGTGTTACGGCACCTTCTACGCTTCGCAGCTCGCCAAAGCCAAGGCCCGCGGCAAGGTGGATTTCCGCACTGTCATCGTCGTGGATCGGAATCCTGATTGCCGGGCACGCCGGGAGCTCGGCGAAGCGCCCGACCGCCGCTTTGTGACCCAGGAATGGACGCCGTTTTTCGACGCCTTCCTGCTCGACGCCTCTGATGATCACATCGTCCCGTCCCCCCACATGCCGCATCTCATGTTCGAGTGGGTGCTGGCGCGAGCGCGGCAACGCTGGCCCGATCGGGCGGTGAGTGTCGATCCGGTGCCCGGCGACATCGGGACCCCGTACGACCGCACCGCGCAGGACGCCACGCGATACATCTCCTTCGCCGACTGGATCTGCCCCACGCACTGCATCGAGCCCGCGCTCTGTCCCGCCATCGGCGCGCCCCGCACCTGGGAGATGGGCGACGCGGTCCGCGCGCTGGCGGACCGCCTGCGGACGGAGGGCCAGCCCGTCGCCGGCCCCGCCCTGTTCGTGTGCAAGCACCACGTCTTCGGCGTCGGCACCTTCGCCGTGGAAGCCGTGCTCGCGGGGGATCGTTTGGTGGCCGAAGCGGGGGCGAGCGGGGCGCGGGCCGGCGTGCTCGTCGGGACGATCTCGAGCTGTCACGGCGCGGTCAACCTGCTGAGCCTCGGCCCGAAGTGACCCCGCAGGAGCGCCGTCGCTACCTCGAAAATGCCCGCGAGCTCTTCAACTCCGGCGAGTACTGGCTAGCGCACGAGGCGCTGGAAACCGTGTGGCGTTCTATTATTAAGGAAGACGAGGCCCGAGTCTTTCAGGGACTGATTCAAGCAGCGGCGGCGCTGTTGCATCGCAGCCGTGGCAATCGCCACGGTACGGTGGTCGTGGGTGCCGCGGCAATGAAACGACTCGCCGGACCCGAGCAACCCGAAGTGGAGTTCGAGACGACTCACTTCCGCGCGCAGCTGGCGCGGGCCCTGGCGGGGGAGGGCGATCCCCCGCGACTGGAATTTCGGAAGCATGGCTGAGCACGGGAAACGGGAATACGACGTCATCATCGTCGGTGCCGGGCCCGCGGGCCTGTGCGCCGCGTTGTACGCGGGACGGGGCATGCTCAAGTCGCTGACGATCGAGCGTGGCGCTCCCGGCGGCGAGCTGCTGAACACCGACCTGATCGAAGACTACATCGGGTTCGAAAGCATCAAGGGGTGGGAGCTCGCCCAGAAGATGACCGAGCACGCCAAGAAATTCGGAGCCGAGATCCTCACCGGCACTGTCGAGCGGGTGCGCAAGACGAAGGACGGCTGGTTCGAGGTCGTCACCGCGCGGGGCGAGACCTATCGCGCGCAAGCGGTGATCTTCACCGCCGGCGGGACCCCGGTGAAACTGGGCGTCCCGGGGGAAAAGGAGTACGCGGGCAAAGGCGTCTCCTACTGCGCTGTGTGCGACGGAGCCTTCTTCAAGGGTGAGCACCTCGCGGTGGTGGGCGGCGGCGACGCCGCGGTGGAGGAAGCCGACTACCTGACCCGGTACGCGAGCAAGGTGACGCTGGTCCATCGGCGCGAAGACTTCCGCGCCTCCAAGATCCTGCAGGAGCGCACCTTCGCGAACCCGAAGATCGAGGTGATCCGCAACACCGTCGTGCCCGAGATCGTCGGCAACGAGCGGGGCGTGCAGCACGTCGTCCTCGAGGACACCGGCAGCGGCGAGCGCACGAACCTCGATGTCGGCGGCGTGTTTGTCTTCGTCGGGTTCAAGCCGAACACGCAGCTCATCGAGGGCCACGTACACCACGATCCGGGCGGCTACTTCATCACCGACGAGCGCATGATGACGTCGATTCCCGGCCTGTTCGCGGCGGGGGACGTGCGCAGCCAGCTGACGCGCCAGATCACCACCGCCGTCGGCGATGCGACCACCGCGGCGATCGCGGTCGAGAAGTACCTGAAGGCCCTGCGCGAAAAAGGCGACTGATGCAGATCGTCCAGATCCCGAACGGCCAGTTCGTCGAGAACTGTTATCTCGTCGTCGACGAGCAGGCGCGGGAGTGCGCCGTGGTGGATCCGGGCGAAGAGGCGGGCCTCATTCTTCACAAGCTGGTCGCCACAGGCGCGAAGCCCGTGGCTATTTGGCTCACCCACGCCCACATCGACCACGTGCTGGGCGTTGGGCGCGTGGCCGCCGAGACGGGTGTGCCGGTGTGGCTCCACCCCGCCGACCGGCCGCTCTACGACGCGGTCCCCCAGCAGGCGGAATGGTTTGGCCTTCAGGCGCCGACCCTCCCGCCCCCGGACCGGGAGTTTGCGCACGGTGACACCATGCGTGTCGGCGACGTGAGCTTCCAGGTGCGGCATACGCCCGGGCATTCGCCGGGGAGCGTATCCTTGGTGGGCCCCGGGCTGGTTTTGGGGGGCGACGTCCTGTTCGCGGGGTCGATCGGGCGCACCGACCTCCCCGGCGGCGACTTCGATACCCTCATCGCCAGTATCGAGCGCGAGTTGCTCTCTCTGCCCGAAGCGACCATCGTGTACACCGGACATGGACCCCAAACGACTGTCGGACACGAGCGCCGCTCCAATCCCTTCCTCACCGGCGCCGCCCGCCTCGCCTAAGTCCGCCCCCCCCCCCGGGGTTCGACCCACGTGCCTGCGGTGTGGCGCCGAGGTGCGGCCCAAGCCATGGGGATGCAAGAATCCGTGCTCCCGTTGGGCGACTGCTCTGACTGAGGGCGACTGCTCTGACTGACATCCTGGTGACGTTCATGCCCGACGGAGCGGTGGTGTCCGCGGGCACGAGGGGTCGCACCCTCCTTGATATCGCCGACCTGACCGACACGCCCCTCAAGACGGTGTGCGGTGGCGTCGGCAACTGCACCAGCTGCCGCGTCCGCGTCGTCGCCGGTGACCTCCCGGCGTCGCCCATCGACCACGCGCGGCTCGGCCCCTTCGTCGCGCAAGGGTGGCGGCTCGCATGCCAACACGTGCCGCGCGGGCCGCTCACGCTGGAGCGCCCGCCCGCGGTGGACGACCTGTGAACCACCTTCTGGCGCTGCTGCTCTTGGCGCTCGACTGCGCCACCCGCGTCTGGCGCATCCAACTCGCTACCTGGGCGGCCGGCGGGCAACTCTCGTTCACCGATGCCCTCCGTCTGAACCTGTACGGCGAAGCCGCCTCGACCTTGACCCCCAACCGACTCGGCGGCGAGCCGGCGCGCTTCCTCGGCATGACGTGGTCGGGCATCCGGCCCGTCACGGCACTCGTCGCGCTCGGCGTCGAAGTGGCCGCCGAATGGCCCGTGTTTGGGCTCATCGTCATCGCGCTCGGTGTGCACTACATCCCGGATTGGAGCGATCGGGCCGGGCGCTGGCTGGGGCACAGCCTGGCCCGCGACCTGCTGACGATCGAGATCGTGGCCCTGGTCGTGCTGCTCGTGATCTACGGGTTGCAGCGGCTGGTGCGAGCGGGCGCCATCCGGCACCGGGTGCGGCGGCAGTGGCGCGTCGCGATCGCGCACGTGCGGCGCGCCCCCTGGTGGGTGGTGGGCCTCGGTGCGTTGCTGACGTTCGTGAGTCTGACGGCCCGGGCGCTGATCCTGCCGGCCCTCGCCTACGGCCTGGCCGGCGCACCCCCGTTCGGCGAGATGTTCTACGGCGCGTTGGCGCTACTGCAGGCGGGCCTCGTGGTACCGCTGCCCTCGGGTGGCGGCGGCATCGAGGTTGCGTTTCTGTCGGGCTTCGCCGGAGACTTTCCGCCTGGCCAAACTGTGATCCTGCTGCTGCTGTGGCGCTTCTACACGGCGATTCTGCTCACCGTCCTCGGCGTGTATCTGCTGGTCCGGACACACGGCGCCCAGGCCGCCAAGGAGCTGTTCACCGTCGGGTGGTTCCGGCGACGGCGTTAGGGCGCCGGGGCGATGGCGACGAGCACCACCGAGCGAGTCTCGGCGCGCGCGACGCCGTGCGGGACTCCCGCCGGGGCCAGAATCAGATCGCCCGCCACGGCGGCGACGGTGCGCTCTCCGACGACAAAATTGGCCTTTCCGCTCAGCACCACATAGAATTTGTCGGCGCCGGCGTGCGCGTGGACCGCCTGGGACTGGCCGGGCTCGAAGCAATTCAGTCCCACGAGCAGGCGCTCGGAGCGAAAGCAGTCGACCTTGGCCATCTTGTCGGCGCTGAAGACGGCGTGATCGGGCAGGTGCATGGACGATTCCTGGCTCGAGACGAACGGCAGTCGGACGGAACGGAATGAGGCGATGAGCGCAACGCGCGTCGAACGCGATCCTCTGGGCGAGCTGCCCGTCCCCGCTGGGGCCCTGTGGGGCATCCAGACCGAGCGGGCGCGGCTCAACTTCCCGATCTCCAATCTGCGCCCGCTTGCCCCCTTCGTCGACGCCGTCGTCCGGATCAAGAAAGCCGCCGCTCTCACCCACAAGGAGACCCGCCGCCTCGATGCCAAGCTCGCCGACGCGATCGTCGGCGCGGCCGACGAGATCCTGGCGGGAGAGCATCGCGACCAGTTCGTGGTGGATCCCTACCAGGCGGGGGCGGGGACCTCGCACAACATGAACGCCAACGAGGTCCTGGCGAACCGGGCCAACGAGCTGCTGGGTGCCAAGCGTGGCGAGTACAAGCCGGTGCACCCCAACGATCACGTCAACATGGCGCAGTCCACCAACGACGTGATCCCCACCGCGATCCGGCTCGCGGCCCTCGCCGAGCTGCCGGCGCTGCTCGAGGCGCTCGACCGCCTCGCCCGCGCGTTCCTCGCCAAGGGCAAGACCTTCGACCCCATCGTGAAGTCGGGCCGGACGCACTTGCAGGACGCGACTCCGATCCGGCTGGGGCAGGAGTTCACCGCTTACGGACACACGATCGAGCGGAACCGGGAGCGCATCGTCCGGGCGGCGGACGATCTCCGCGACTTGGGGATAGGCGGCACCGCCGTGGGGACGGGCTTGAACGCGGAACCGCGCTATCCCGGGCTGATGGTCAAGCACCTGCGGGCGATCACAGGCCTCGACTTGCGCGAAGGGAAGGATCGCGTGCAGCTGATGCAATCGATGGGCGACCCGGCGGCGTTCTCGGGGGCGTTGCGGACCTACGCCGCGGATCTGGGAAAGATCGCGAGTGACCTGCGACTGCTCGCCTCGGGACCGCGCACCGGCCTCGCGGAGATCGCGCTGCCGGCGGTGCAGCCCGGCTCGAGCATCATGCCGGGGAAGGTGAACCCATCGATCCCCGAGATGGTGAACATGGTGTGCTTCCAGGTGATCGGAAACGACGTCACGGTCGCGACGGCCGCCGAAGCGGGGCAGCTCGAGCTGAACGTGATGATGCCGGTCATCGCGCACAACCTGCTCGCTTCGATGCTGATCCTCGGCAACGCGACGCGCGTGCTGGCGGAGCGGTGCGTCGAGGGGATCGAGGCGGACGCGGCGCAGTGCGCGCATTGGCTCGAGCGCAGCCCTGCGCTCGTGACTGCCTTGGCGCCGAAGATCGGGTATGCCGAGGCCGCCAAACTCGCCAAGGAGGCCGTCGCCAAGAACGTCACCGTACGGCAGCTGGTGATCGAGAAAGGCTTGCTGAAAGGCAAGCAGCTCGACGAAGTGCTGGACCTGCGGGCCATGACCGACTTGGGCGTGCCCGGGGAGCGGAAGTAGCCCACTCTCATTTCAGGAGGAGCACGTATGAGCTGGTGGATCGCTGGACTCATCGCCGGGGTGATCGCCTACCTCGTAGACTGGGTGATGTGGAGCAAGGTCTTCACCGCAGGGATGGATGCCTTCGCCGCGATGCCCGCCCCGGGCCAGCCGATGAACATGGGGCCGATGCTCATGAAGTCCGCGCTGCTCTCCCTCGTATTCGGTTTGTTCTTGGCATTCGTGTACGCCAGGTTCATGGGCAGTCTCTGGGTGACGGGCGGTGGTCCGCTCGCGGGAATGGAATTCGCGACAGTGTTGTGGCTGCCGATCGCCTTCCAGACGACGGGCGGCAGTGTGTGGTACACGAAAGTCCGGCCGCTCTTCAATGCGACGTGTTGGGCGTGGCTCGCGCGCATGCTGGCCGCCGGCCTCGTGGTCGGCCTGTTGATCAAGTAAGCTGGCTCCACCGGGGCCGGTGACCGGAGTCACGGCACTGGCCCGCGGGGTGGAGTAGAACTATTCTCATGCGACCCATCCTGTTGGGCCTGGCCGCGGCGACGCTGGCCGGGCACGCCGCGGCCCAGGGGCGCGCGCGCATCGGCCCCACCGTGTCCTCCATTGTGCTGCAGGACAACTCGGGGGCCAATCACACCTACTACTCGGTCGGCGGCACCTTCGCCTTCCTCGCCGGCGATGACGGCGAGATTGGTCTTACGGTCGCGCGCTATAAAGACCTGTCCTCCGACGCCTGCACCCGCGCGCTGACGTTCTACAGCGTCGACTCGTACTACTATCCGGTTGGGCCAAAGGGAATCGCGCCGTTCGCCGTGACCGAGCTCGGACTCGCGCGCGTCACCGAGTCGAGCCCGCCGTATGCCTGCGGCGTGCTCGCCACCACGGCGACGACCACGGAGATTGGCTTGGGCTACGGGTTGGGCGTGCGGATCAACGCCGGACACGCCGTCAGCGCGCTGGTCGAGGGCCGCTTCTTCCAAGTACCCAACAGCCAGATCCAGGCGCTCGAGGGCCGCGCCAACGTCTCGCTGGCTTTCGGGAAGGCGCGCCAGTCGCAGCTGTTGAACGGCACGGTCGGCCCCGCCGTCGGTTTGTTGTTTCCGCTCAGCGGGCCGATGGAGGGACGCGGGCCGGCCCTGGGCGTCCGCTTCCGGCGCGACACCAAGAAGGGCGGGACGGTCAGCCTGCAGGTCGATTACGCGCCGTTGCGGGTTCCGGCGGACTGCCCGACCGCCTGCGAGCCCAACGCGATCCTGTTCGCGCCGGGATACGAGGCTTCGTTGCACCTCGGGTGGGGCCGCGTCTACGGCGAGCTGGGGCCGCTGCTCGTGGGGTTCCCTTCGCAGACCGTCGACCGCGGCGTCGCGCAGGGCGCGCAGGGCGGGCTGGGGGCCGACATCCTGAGCGGGCGGTCCTTGATGTGGAACGTGAACGGTCGCGTCCTCTGGTTCCAGCGCAATGGCGGGGGCAACGTGTTCCTGCTGCAGGTCGGCGTGAGTCTCAGTCCCCGACTGGTGGCGGCGGCCGAGGGCCATTGAATCCCGATAGCAGCCGTCGCATATTCCGCCTATGCGCGTCACCACCTGGGCGGAATACGGGCTGATCGTTTCGATCCACCTCGCTCGGCGTGCCGGGCAGGGCCCAGTCGCGGCGCGCGAGCTGTCCGAGCACGAACGCCTCCCCCACGACTACGTCGAGCAGATCCTCCTGCGGATGCGGCGCGCGGGCCTCGTTGATTCGGTGCGCGGCGCCAAAGGCGGCTATCTGCTCGCGCGCGAGCCCCAGGCCGTCAGCGTCAAGGACGTGATCGAGGCGTCGGAGCACGTGACCTTCGAGGTCAACTGCGACCTGCACCGGGTGGACGCAGACCGCTGCGATCCCGGGACCGCCTGCAGCATCCGGCCCGTGTGGCGACTGCTCGAGCGGCGCATCAACGACTTGCTCGCCGGCATCACCCTCGCCGACCTGCTGCACGCTGAGCCCGAGGTGTACCAAATCGCCGGGGTAGCGGCCGGAACCTGAGACGTATGCTGTCGCCCGCGGAAACGCTCCGGTACTCGCGGCACCTGATTCTCCCCGACATTGGGCTCACGGGTCAAAACCGCCTGAAGGCGGCTCGCGTGCTGCTGGTTGGCGCGGGAGGGCTCGGCTCCCCGGCCGCCCTGTATCTCGCCGCCGCCGGCGTGGGCACGATCGGACTCGTGGATTGGGACGTCGTCGACGTCACCAACCTGCAACGGCAAATCCTCCACGGCACCTCGGACGTCGGCCGTTCCAAGCTCGACTCGGCGCGCGCGCGGCTGCGCGATCTGAACCCTCACGTCCAGGTCGAGACCTTCGCCGTCCGGCTCACGTCCGCTAACGCGCTCGACATCGTGGGCGGGTTCGACGTGGTGGTGGACGGGTCGGACAACTTCCCCACGCGTTACCTCGTCAATGACGCCTGCGTCCTGCTCGGCAAACCGAACGTCTACGGCTCGATCTTCCGGTTCGATGGGCAGGCCTCGGTGTTCGACGCGCGCGTCGGTCCCTGCTACCGCTGTCTCTTCTCGGATCCACCGCCGCCCGACCTCGTCCCCTCGTGCGCCGAAGGCGGCGTGCTCGGGGTTCTGCCGGGGATCATCGGGTCGCTCCAGGCGCTCGAGACGATCAAGCTGATCGTCGGCGTGGGAGAGACGCTCGTGGGACGGCTGCTGCTGTTTGACGCTCGCAAACTCCAGTTCCGCGAGCTCGCCCTCACCAAGGATCCCGAGTGCCCCGTGTGCGGCACACATCCGACGGTCACCGCGCTGATCGACTACGAAGCGTTCTGTGGAGTAGGGGAGGAGGGAAGGGGGACGAGGGATGGGGTCGAGATCGAGCCCAGCGAGTTAAAAAGGGAATGGGCGACCAACCCCGATCTCGTCGTGCTCGACGTCCGGGAGCCGCACGAGTACGAGATCGCGCGCATCGACGGCGCGCGCCTCATTCCTTTGAGCGAGCTGCCCGGGCGGTTGCGGGAGCTGGATGGCCGCGCCGAGATCGTCACACATTGCCACCACGGCGTGCGGTCACTGCAAGCGCTCGCACTGCTCAAGGGGGCGGGGTTCGCGAAGGTGCGGAGCTTGCAGGGCGGGATCGACGCGTGGAGCGTCGCCGTCGATCCGGAGGTGCCGCGATACTAGGCGTCTAGGCGCCTAGACGTCTAGGTGTGAGTGCCGAAGGGGGGACTCGAACCCCCACGGGCTTGCGCCCACTGGCTCCTGAAGCCAGCGCGTCTACCAGTTCCACCACTTCGGCGTGTATCTCGCGGAACGGCAAATCTAGAGCGTTGTATAACCCCAAGTCAACGCATATCTTGCCCTCGACATCGTGGACAAAGTCTCCATCGCCAGGAACCCGCGTGCCCGGCACGACTACCATCTCCTCGAGACGTGGGAGGCGGGACTGGTGCTGACGGGCACAGAGGTGAAGTCGTTACGCGACCGTAAGGCGAGCCTCGGCGAGGCATACGCGCACGTGCGCAACGGCGAGGTGTGGCTCGAGGGCATGACGATCTCCCACTACGGCCCCGGCAGCTACAACAATCCTCCGCCGGCCCGCTCCCGCAAACTGCTCCTCCACAAGGCCGAGATTCGCAAGCTCCTGGGCGCCACCACGCAGAAGGGGCTGACGATCGTGCCGCTGGAGGTCTACTTCAAGGACGGCCTTGCGAAAATCGCGATCGCCCTCGCCAGGGCGAAGAAGGCGCACGACAAGCGTGAGGACCTGAAGAAACGCGTGGCCGAGCGCGAGATGGCGCGCGTGACGAAAGGTCGGCGCGAGTGATCGAGCTCGCCCTCGTCGCCGCGCTCCTGCCCCAGCAGGTGGTGATCGCGACGCCGCGCGGGCAGGTGAGCGTGCCGGTCAGCATGGAGCGCGGCGTGGCGGCCGTGGCGGCGTTGCGCCTGGCGCAACCGCTGGGCCTCGTCCTGTCGCTCGACGGGGCGGCGGTGCGCGTGGTGCTGGGCGGTCGCACCTTCGAGTTCGATCTCGGTGCGCCGTTCGTGCGCACCGGAGACGCGGCGTACCCGCTGGTCGGCGCGCCGTACGTAGCGCGGGACACCCTGTTTCTCCCATTGCACTGGCTCGCCGATTACGTGCCGCGCCTGTCGGCAGGCCACTATCGCTGGGATCCTGACGCCGGCCGCCTGGAAGAGACGGCTGCCGCTCAGGTCTCCGCCCCTCCCGTCGCGCCGAGCCCTCCAGCGCCGGTGACCACAGTTCCGGCGCCCGCCACCCTCCCGCTGAGCACGGCGAATCCGATTACGGGTCTGCGCCTCGCCCACACGATCGTGGTCGACCCCGGTCATGGCGGCATCGATCCGGGCAACCCGGGGCTGCGTTTCCCCGGGCGGCTCGCGGAAAAAGACATCACGCTCGCGATCGGCCGGCTGCTGCGGGCCGAGTTGCTGCATCGCGGGCTCAACGTGGTGCTCACCCGCTCGACCGACACGCTGATCGATCTCGCCGACCGTCCGCTGTTCTGTCGTGCCGCATGCGATCTGTTCGTGAGCATTCACGTCAATTCAATGCCGGCCGGGCAGCGCCAAGGACGGATCAGCGGGGTCGAGACCTACTTTTTGTCCGACGCGAAGACGGAGGATCAGAAGCGCGTAACGCAGATGGAGAATGATGCGATGCGCTTCGAGACGGCGGCCCCCGCGGGCGACGGCCCTCTGTCCTTCATCCTCAAGGACCTCCAGTTGAACGAGTATCTGCGCGAGTCGGCGCGGCTCGCGGAGCTGGTGCAGGGGCGGGTGGCCGCGGTGCACCCCGGCGGCGACCGGGGCGTACAGCAGGGCCCATTCCTCGTCCTCGCGGCCGCGCGACGGCCGGCGGTGCTGGTCGAGACGGGGTTCGCCACGCATAAGGACGACGGCGCGTTCCTCGCGTCCGCGCTGGGGCAGCGCAAGATCGTGAACGCGATCGCGGATGGCATCGTCGCCTACTTGCTCGAGTTCGAGCGCAAGCTGGCGGTGGGAGGGTCGGGCCGGTGAAGCGCGGCGCGGGACTCGTCGCCGTCGCCCTGACGCTCTCGGGCTGCGCGTACTACAACGCGATGTGGTCCGCGGAGCGGTCCGCCGGGGAGGCGCGGCGGCTCGAGGCGCGTGGTCGGGAAGCCGAAGCGCGGACGCGGTGGGCGCTCGCGGCGGTCAAAGCGGAGTCGGTGGTGACACACCACCCACGCAGCCGTTGGGCCGACGACGCCCTCGTGCTACAGGGGGAGGCGCTCGCGCGCGCCGGCAGCTGTCGCACCGCCGCCGCGCCGATCGCGAAGGCGTTGGCAACGGTTACCGACGAGGCGCTGCGTGAGCGCGCTGCCCTCGCCGCCGCGGACTGCGCGTTGCTGACAGGCCAGCCGGCCGAGGCCGAGCGGGCGCTCGCTGAGGCGTTGGCCTCGAACGACGCCGGCCGCCGCTCCCGCGCCGAGTACCTCGCGGGCCGCGCGAGCGTGAGCCGGTCCGACTACGACGGCGCGGCCGCGCACTTTCGGCGCTCGCGCGAGCCGGCGGCGCTGCCGGCCCGCGCTCGGGCGCTGCTCGCGGCCGGGCAGCCGGAAGCCGCGGGTGCGGTCCTCGATACGCTCACGACCGAGAACCGGTTCAATCGGGACGACTGGACCCAGCTGCTGGACGGGCTGGCGAGCGCCGGAGGAGCTGCCGCGGCGTCGACAGCGCTCGACCGCCTGCTCGCCCGGGCTCGCGTGCCGACGGCGGATGGCGTAGCGCTCCTCATCGCGGACGGCGACCGGCGACTGGTGCGCGGCGACCTGGACGGCGCCGCCGGGCGTTACCGCCAGGCGGCCGCCATGCCGATAGGCGACGACGGCGTCGCGCGGGTGCGGGGGCAACGCGTCCTCGCGGCGCGGGCCGCGACGCGGGACGATCTCACCCCGGTGGTCGCGGAGTTGACGCACATCGTGGGGGCCGGTGCGGCGGACGCGCGGACCCTGCGCGATCTCGTGTCTCGGGTCTTGGGGATCCC
>Ga0193723_1000485_pt1 | contig 15777 bp, 11 predicted proteins | sample H2m2metaG_FD_143042 | JGI IMG/M metagenome (GOLD analysis project Ga0193723, IMG submission 143042) | Soil microbial communities from a riparian zone of the East river system, Colorado, United States - H2m2 | ecosystem: Environmental > Terrestrial > Soil > Riparian zone | place: USA: East River... | reverse complement strand
CAGGTAGTCGGTCAGGCGCTGATAGGCGCTCCCCGACCGCACTGCTTCACCCTTCACGCGCGGGATCCGCTCGACGTTCTCGGTGACTTCGTACGAGCTCGCGAACACGCGCAGGTCGTAGCGGCGCTCCTTGGTCCACAGGTCCAGCTCGCGGGCGGCCTGCGTACTCAGTCCCAACAGCTCTTCGGACGCCTTGGCGGTGAGCGCGCGCTTGTTCTCCACGTAGGAGATCCACGCGGTAGTGAGCGAAGGCAGCAGCGTCGCCAGGACCGCGAACATCAGGATCTTGCTCCTGATGCTGTCGAGCCGCAGGGCGCTGAGGCGTTGCGAAGTCCGTTGTTCCCAGGAGCTCATGACCGCTTTCCCTCCACGGGTACCAGCAAGATTCACGTCGGCGACGCTACCGCAAGGCGGCGCTAGGGGCCGTGCGGAAAATCACGTGGCGACCTGGCGGGCCATCACGACTCGGCGCAAACTAGGCGCTCCTGGCCACCCCTCACCTTGCGAGATCGCGATGCGCCGCTCCAACACGTTGGGCCGCCGTTCGTTCCTGCAGTACGCCGCCGGTGCCGCCGCCGCGGCGTTGACCTCCCCGCCAGCTCCCCCAGGCGGCGTGACGCCGCCGCGGCAGGCGATCGACCTCGAGGAAGCCACGATCGCATCGCTGCAGGACGGGCTGCGCGCGCGCAGGTACACGACGCGCTCCCTGTGCGAGACGTACCTCGGGCGCATCGAGGCGCTCGATCGCTCAGGACCGACGCTGCGGTCCGTGCTCGAGATCAATCCCGACGCCCTCGCCATCGCCGACCGGCTCGACGCCGAGCGCCGGGCCGGCCGGGGGGCGGGCCGCGGCCCACTGCACGGCATCCCGGTGCTGATCAAGGACAACATCGCGACCGCGGATCGGATGATGACAACCGCCGGGTCGCTCGCGCTCGTTGGGGCGGCGCCGCCGCCCCGGGACGCCGTCGTCGCCGAGCGGCTGCGCGCGGCGGGCGCCGTGATCCTCGGCAAGACCAACCTGAGTGAGTGGGCGAACTTCCGGGGCAACCAATCGTCGAGCGGCTGGAGCGGCCGCGGTGGGCAGTGCAAGAACCCCTACGCGTTGGACCGCAACCCTTGCGGATCGAGCTCCGGCACCGGTGCCGCCATCGCCGCGAGCCTCGCCGCCGTGGGCGTCGGGACTGAGACCGACGGGTCGATCGTCTGTCCCTCCTCCGCCTGCTCGCTGGTCGGCGTCAAGCCCACGTTGGGACTGATCAGCGGCGCCGGCATCATCCCGATCGCCCATAGCCAGGATACCGCGGGCCCGATGTGCCGGACCGTGACCGACGCGGCGATCCTGCTCGGCGTCCTGGCCGGACAGGATTACGCGTCCAGCCTCGACCCCAACGGCCTGAAGGGTGCGCGCATCGGCGTCGCTCGCAAGAAATGCTTCGGCTACAGTCCCGAGGCCGACGCGCTCGTGGAGGCGGCGATCGACGTGCTGCGGCGCCAAGGGGCGATCATCATCGATCCCGCCGACATTCCCCACCTGGGCGAATACGACGATTCCGAATTCACCGTGCTGCTCTACGAGTTCAAGGCGGACCTCAACGCCTACCTCGCGGAATGGGCGCCGCGCGGGCCCATGCGCACACTCGCCGACCTCATCGCGTTCAACGAAGCGAACAAGGGCCGCGAGCTGGCATACTTCGGGCAGGAAATCTTCGTCCAGGCCCAGGAGAAGGGTCCGCTCACCGATCAAGCCTACATCGACGCGCTCGAGAAGGATCGGCGGCTGTCGCGCACGGAAGGCCTGGACGCGGCGTTCGCGCAGAACACCCTCGACGCGATCGTGGCGCCGACGGGGAGTCCCCCCTGGCCGACCGATCTCGTGAACGGCGATCACTTTCTCGGCGCGAGCTCCACGCCGGCCGCGGTCTCGGGCTACCCCAGCGTCTGCGTGCCGGTGGGCTACGCGTTCGGCCTGCCGGTGGGGATGTCGTTGATCGGGCGTGCGTCGAGTGAGGCGACGCTCTTGAAGCTTGCCTACGGGTACGAGCAAGCGGCCCAGCCGCGGCGTCCGCCGCGCTTCCTGGCGACCGCCGCCTTGGGCTAGCGCAACGGCGCGCCCGCGGCGATCCAGCGGGCGAGCAGAGCGCGCTCGTCGGGCGTCATGCCCGTCTTGTTGGCGAGCGGCATCGTCTGCGTTTCGACGGCGCGCACGCGGATCCGCTCCGCGAGGCGCGCGATACTCTCGGGAGTGTCGAACGCCACCCCGGCCGGAGCGGCCCCGAAGGTGGGGTCGCTCGGAAAGCGCGAGTGACAGGGGAGGCAGCGTTGCATGACGACGCCGCGAACCGCGGCGAAGGACGGCGCCGCGTCCGCTGCCGTAGCTGGGCCAGCCGCACGTTTTGGCGCCGAGAAAAACATCGCCCCCGCGAGCGCGGCCACGGTTGGGACAAGCGCCCAGTGCGCCGACGACCCACGGCCGATCATCGCGTGGCGCGCGGCCGCGCCGGCGACGAACAGCAGGAGCAGTACGAGCCAGTTGACCGGGCTCGCGTACGTCGCCGGGTAATGGTTGCTCAACATGATGAAGAGCAGGGGAAACGTCATGTAGCTGTTGTGCACCGAGCGTCGCTTGGCGCGTTCGCCCAGCGTGAAATCAGCCTCCCGGCCCGCCTTGGTCGCGTCGATCATCGCCTGCTGCGCCGGCAGGATCCGCATCCACACGTTCGCCACCATCAGGGTCCCGAGGAGGGCACCGACGTGCATGTAGGCGGCCCGGCCCGAGAGCAGCCGGCACGACGCGATCGTCACGGCGGCGAGCAGCGCGAGCGAGATCGCCGTCGCCACCCCGCCCCCGCGTGCAGCGGCGAGCGGGGAGCGCCACAGCCAGTCGTACACGACCCAGCCGATCACCAGCAACCCGATGCCAAGCGCGGTAGCGGTGCCGCGACCGATGCTCGACACGGCCGGGTCCAGCAGGTACGCGCCGCTCACGTAGTAGATGAGGACGAGCAAGGCGATGCCGCTGATCCAGGTGAACAGCGCTTCCCACTTGAACCAATGCAGGACGGCGGGCATCTCACCGGGACCGGGGCGGCGTTTTTCGGTCTGATAGAACCCGCCGCTGTGCACCATCCACAGCTCCCCTTCCACGCCCGGACGGGCTTGTCTGGGGGCGCTCAGCGCGCGGTCCAACCAGATGAAATAGAAGGAGCTACCGATCCAGGCCAGCCCCGCGATGAAATGCGTCCACCGCAGCAGCAAGTTGGCCCAATCGCTGAGCAGTCCGGTCATAGGTGCTGTAATTTCACTGTGAAACCGCACCGGGCCAGCCCCCGTCGAGGTAGGCGGACCATCCAGCCGTCCACACTCGGAGTCGCCTCATGAAGCCAGCGTTCGTCCTGATCGCCGTCCTGCCACTTTGCGTCGTGACAGCCGCCTGTTCCAAAGCGGGCGCCGACAGCCGCTCGAGCCGCCCCTACAAGGTCGGCGTTGTGGACCGCGGCGAGGTGCGCGTCACCGTCGAGGAAACGGGGGTGGTCGACCCCGAGCGCAGCATCGTGGTCAAGTCACCGATCTCCGGAGTGGTGCAGCAACTGTATGTGCGCGAGGGCGACCGGGTGCAGCCGGGCCAGGCACTCGCCCGCATTCTCCCCGACATCGCGCAGGCCAACAGCCTGGCGCAACTGCGCAGCGAAATCGAGCGCGCGCGGATCGCGCGCGACAACGCCCGGCGGGACTTCGACCGCGCGCAGGCGCTCTCGGCAATCGGTGGCATCACCCAATCGGACCTGGACCAACGGCGCGTCGCCTACGAGCAGGCCGAGAACCAGTGGCGCACGGCCCAGGACCAGTTGCGGCTGGTGCAGCTGTCGGGCGTCACCGCGGGCGATTCGGGTGGGGGGGGCGCGCAGTGGGCCCGGATCATCGCGCCCACGGCCGGCGTCGTGATCGCCCGCGGCGTAGAAGAAGGAGAGACGGTGGTGGGTGGGACTAGCGCCTTCGGGGGCGGAACCGCGCTGTTCACGATCGCCGACCTGTCGACACTGATCGTCAAGGCGGCGATCAACGAGGTGGACATCGGGAAGGTGGCGCGCGGCGACCACGTCGCCCTCACGGTGGACGCCTTCCCCGGGGACACGGCCCAGGGCATCGTGCGGCTCGTGCCGCCCGCAGCGCGCCAGCAGGAGCGCGTGCGCGTGTTCGACGTGGAGGTCGAGGTGACGGGAGGCCAGCGGTTCTTGCGGCCGGGGATGACCGCCAACGTGCGGATCTCGGGCCCGGTGCGCCGCGACGTGGTGCGTGTGCCGGTCGAAGCCGTGCTGCTCCAGGAGGGCAAGCCGATCGTCTACAAGATCGGCGGGAGCGGCCCGCAGCCTATCGCGGTGACGCTCGGTCTCTCCGACCTCTTCTATGTGGAGTTGACCGGCAACGGCCTCGCGCCGGGAGACTCGATCGCGCTCGAGGATCCGGCGGCGGCGGCGGAGCGCGCGCGTAACCCGGCGCGGCGGCGCTGATGCAGGCGCGCATCGACCTGATTCAGGCACGGGCGCTCGCCAAGACATACCGGCTCGGGCAGGTGGATGTCGCCGCGCTCCGCGGCGTCGATGTCGACGTGGGAGCGGGCGAGTTCATCGCGATCACCGGACCATCGGGGTCGGGCAAGAGCACCCTGATGCACATCCTCGGCTGTCTCGACACCCCCACCTCGGGGAGCTATCGCTTGGACGGTGAGGACGTCAGCGGTCTCTCCGGCAAGCGGCTGGCGCAGGTGCGAAACCGCAAGGTTGGATTCGTCTTCCAGACGTTCAATCTGATGCCCCGTCTCACAGTCGAAGAGAACGTGGCGCTGCCGCTCAAGTACCGCGGCGGCGTGCCGCGCGGCGAGCGGCGGACGCGCGCGCTGCGTCTGCTCGAGCGGCTTGGTCTCGGGTCCCGCGTCGGCCACCGCCCCGACGAGCTGTCGGGCGGCGAGCGCCAGCGTGTCGCGATCGCCCGTGCGCTGGTGGGCGAGCCGGCAATCCTGATGGCCGACGAGCCCACCGGGAATCTCGATTCGCAGTCGGGCGCCGAAGTGCTGCGGACCTTCGCGGAGCTGCACGCGGCGGGGCACACGATCGTGCTCGTGACCCACGATCCCACCGTGGCGGCACGCGCCGAGCGCGTCATCCAGATGAGCGACGGGCGGGTCGTCTGAACCTGCTGGAGTCGCTCCTCACGGGGTTGGACGAGGCGCGGCGCCACTGGGGCCAGACCGTGCTCTCGCTGCTGGGCCTGATCCTCGGCACCGGGAGCATTGTGACCGTGCTGGCCCTGTTCGGGGGCCAAACCGCGCTCACCGAGCAGTTCTTGAACGAGGTCGGCGGCCGCGGCACGATCATCGTATCGGACCGAGACCGGTCCGCACACCCCGGCGCTCGCGAGCTGGCCTCGAAGCGGCTTACGTTCCGCGACGCGCAGTATCTGCGCGACCGCGCGGGTGCACTCGCCGCCGTGAGCCCGGGTTGGGCGCAGCAGCTGCCCTACCGCGTCGGGAATACGAGCTTCGACGGCCAGGTGATCGGCACCGTTCCCGACTACATGGCGATCAACGACATCAAGCCGCTGGTCGGGCGCTACCTGAGCGACTTGGACGTGCGGCAGCAGGCGCGCGTGGCCGTGCTCGGTTGGAAGTACGCCGACTCGCTGTTCGGCGCCGCGACACGCGCCCTCGGCCAGCTGGTGAGCATCGGCGGGAAGCATTACACCGTGGTGGGCGTGCTGGAGCGCGAGGAGTTCTACTTCGCCGCCTGGGAGGACAACGCCCTCGAGTACCGCAATGAGCGGGCGTACATCCCGATCAGCACCGCGATCGCGCAGCACAGCGCGATCGATCACCTCGACTTCCTGACACTGAAGGCCCGGCCGGGAGTGGGCGCGGGGGTGGCGCAGGCGCAGGTGCGGAGCCTGCTCTACGCCCGGCACGGCGTGGAGGACTTCGACATCCGGGGCTCGGGGCAGGGCGCGGGTGGGGAGGCCGGCCAGTTCCTGCTGCTCTTCAACTTCATCTTCCTCGTCGTGGGCGTCGTGTCGCTCATCACCGGCGGAATCGTCATCGCGAACATCCTGCTCGCCTCGGTAGTGGAGCGGGTGCGGGAGTTCGGCACGCGCATGGCCCTCGGCGCTACCGGCGGCGCCATCTTCGCGCACGTGCTCGCCGAGGTGCTGGTCGTGACGGTGATGGGCGGGCTGCTTGGGTTGGGGCTCGGCACCGCCCTCACGGGCGTGGTTGCGCATTTCATGCAGATGCCCGCGGTGGTGAGCCCGTTCATCGCCGCCGTTTCGAGCGTGACGGCGCTGAGCGTGGGACTCATTGCCGGGCTGTTCCCGGCGCTGCGCGCCGCGCAGCTCTCCCCGGTGGAGGCGCTGCGCTATGCATGAGTGGCTCGAGCTCGTGACCGACGCGCTGCGCGAGATCCGGGGGCACAAGCTGCGTTCGTTGCTCACCCTGTCGGGCATCGTGTTTGGGGCGGCGTCGGTGGTGTCCATGACGTCGCTCGCCTCGGCGATGAAGACGCTCGTGTACGACGATCTCATTTCGATGGGCCTGGCACGCAGCTTTATCGCGGCTGATCGGGGACCACGATCGGACGCGCGCGGCGCCGTGGCATTGCGCCACAAGGGACTGCGGATCAACGACCTCGATGCGTTACGCGCGCTCCCCGGCGTCGCGAGCGTCCACGGGCGCAACTACGGCGACGAATACGTCGTCAACGCGCCGGCCGACCGCCGCCAGGTGCGCATCGACGGCGTGGACGCCGGCTATCTCGAGATGCGGAATTACCGGATCACCGCCGGCCGCAGCCTCCGGCCTCTGGACCTCGCCAACCGCGCGCGGGTCGCGGTCGTGGGGTCGGAGCTGGTGCACGATCTCTTCGGGAGTGCGCCGCCGGTGGGCCAGACGATTACCGTGGGTGGCGTGCGCTTCCTCGTCATCGGGGTCGTCGCGCCGATCGAATTTGACATCATCCCCGCCGATTTCTCATTCGTGGCACGGCGCATCTACATCCCCTACACGTACCTCACCCGCTACAGTCAGGGAGAGGGTCGGATCAACGAGGTGCTCGTCACCGCGGCCACGTCCGCCGAGTTCGGAGACGTGCTACGGCGCGGTGTGGCGCTGCTGCGGCAGCGCCACGGGGGCACGCAGGACTTCGAGATCGACAACCGGGCCGCCGACGTGCTGTCCGACCTGGCGATGGCGGACAACATCCTAGGGGGGTGGAACGCGGTCATGTTCACGATCGCCGGAGTCACCCTGATCGTCGGAGGAATCGGGTTGTTCAGCGTGCTGCTCATCTCAGTGCGCGAGCGCGTACGGGAGATCGGGATCCGCAAGGCGCTCGGCGCGGACGATGGCGCCATTCTGCGACTTTTCCTCGCTGAATCCCTGACGTTGGCGTTCCTGGGGGCGGTGACGGGCATCGGCGGCGGCGCCGGCCTGACCGTGGTCACCGAGATGATCGGCCGCCAGTTTGGCAAGCCCTTCGCGATTCCCGTGAACGTCCCCGGAGTTTTCCTAGCGGTGATCTTCGCGCTGATCGTCGGGCTGCTGTTCGGCTGGTATCCCGCCCGCCGCGCCGCGAGGCTGGATCCGATCGAAGCGATCGGCGGCGTCTGACGCAGCGGACGCGCCGAATTGCGCGTAATATTTCTCACCATGCGCGCACTCACATTCGCGGTACTGCTCGCCGTTCCCGCGGCCGCCGCGGCCCAAACGGCCGACACCCTCAGCGGACGCGTCACCGATCAGACCGGTCGGCCCATTCCAGTAGCAACCGTCGAAATCACGGAGCTAGGCCGCAGCGTCACGACGGGGACAGACGGCATGTTCCGGGTCGCGTTGCCGCCGGGCCGCTACACAGTGGTCATCCGGCGCGCGGGATTCGCGCCGGTCGTGCGCGGCGTGAAGCTCTCAGGAGCCGTGGCCCCTCCCCTGGACGTCGCGCTGACGCCCAGCCCCTTCCAGCTCGAGCCTGTGACGGTGACGTCGACGCGGTCTCCCGTCGCGGCAGATGCCTCGCCGCTCCCGGTCGCCGTCCTCGCTGGCGATCAGCTGCGTCAGGCGCGGGGCGTGTCGCTGGCGCACGTGCTGGAAGCCCTGCCGGGCCTCCGCACCCTCAGCACGGGCGCGCAGATTGGGAAGCCGGTCATCCGCGGGCTCTCGGGGCCCCGCGTCCTGGTGCTCGAGAACGGCAGCCGCCTGGAAGACTATTCGTGGAGCGATGAGGATGGTCCGTCGGTCGAGACGGGCTTCGTGCGTCGGGTCGAGGTGATCCGCGGACCCGCGAGCGTGCTGTACGGCTCGGACGCCCTGGGAGGCGTGATCAATGTGATCTCCGAAGAGCTCCCGGACGCGGCCGGTGGCCCCAGGTTCATGCGCACGGGATTCACGCTGTCGGGCGCGACCAACAACGCGGAGATCGGTGTCGCGGGTCGCGCCGAGGGGGCACGCGGGACGTTCGGGTGGCGTGTGGCGGGTGTGGGTCGCTTGGCGGGTCCCCTCCATACGCCCGCGGGCGAGCTCGATAACACGGGCTTCGGGTCCATGAATGCGGAAGCGGCTGCGGGCTGGCGTGGTCAGCGCGGCGGGCTGTCGTTCCGCGTCGCGCATTACGGCGGTGAGTTCAAGCTGCTCGAGGCGAACGGACCCGATACCACGGGCACTGAGCAGGGAGGCCCCGAGCGCAAGCTTGGTGATGAACGCCTCCAGATAAGGGGGGAGCGGGTGGCGGGCTCATGGCGCCTCGTGGCCCAGGGCCAGTTCCAGCGGCATTCGCTCATCGAGGTGTCGGACGACACGGTGCCCGGGGGCGGCGGGTCACTCACGGAGTCAGAGGCGTTCAACCTCCTTCTCCAGACCGCGTCGCTCGATCTGCTCGCCCATCATGGGACGAGCGGGCTCCGCGGCACTCTCGGTGTGTCCACGGTGGGCCAATGGAACGATGCCAGCGGGCGGATTGCGTTGGTGCCCGATGCGCGGGTCGCCTCGGCGGCGGCATTCGCGTTCGAGCAGCTGGCGCTCGCGGGCGGGCGGTGGAGTCTGCTCGCCGGTGCCCGGGTCGACGCCCGGCGGCTGACCGCGGACGCCGACACCGCCCTGGGGATGGGGGCGCAGTCTCGGAACGCCACGGCGTGGTCGGGGGACGTGGGGGTGGTGTGGCGGCCGGCGGCGGACGTCGCCGCGAGTGCGAACTTGGGACGCGCCTGGCGGGCGCCGACGTTGTTCGAGTTGTTTGCGAATGGACCGCACCTGGGTGAAGCGCGCTACGAGCGCGGCGACGCGATGCTGGTCCCCGAGTCGGGCCGCAGCGTCGATGTCGGGGTGCGCGTGGGTGGCCGGCGCGTTCGCGCGGAGCTCGCCGCGTATCACCACCGCATCTCGAACTACATCTACATCAGGCCCGACACTGTGTTCATCGACTCGCTGCGCGTGTACCAATACGCGCAAGCGCAGTCGGAGTTGCTCGGCGCCGAGGCGTCGGTCGAGGCGGAGGTGGTGCCGGGATTCACCGCGCGGGCGCGCGTGGACGGCGTGCGCGGCACGAACCGCACGGCGCACGAGCCGCTGCCGCTCGTGCCGCCGCGTCGTACCGGGGTCACGCTGGCGTGGCGCGACGCGCTGGAGGTCGACGTGGATACGTATGCGCGGCAGACCCGGCCCAATCCGCTCGACATCCAGACCGCGGGCTACACGCTGGTGCACGTCAGCGCCGGCCGCGCGATCACGCTGTTCGGACGCCCCATGCGGCTCGATGTCGCGGTGCGCAACCTCTTCAACGCCAGCTATCGCAGCTTCCTGAGCCGGTACAAGGAATTCGCGCTCGACCCCGGCCGCAATCTCATCGTGCGGCTGTCGGCGGGAGATGTGGACTAGCCGGCAGCCTGATCCAGAATCTCCCAGATCCGGTCCGCCCACTCCCGGTGCTCAGGCTTCATCAGCACCGAGCGCAGACACGTGAGCGTCGGCCGGTCCTGGTCCATGCGGCCCAGATCGAAAAACTCCACCGGCAGCTCGGCGAGGGCGAGATGGAGATGGCGCCGCGCCGCCTCCTCGAAGAGTTTCCGCGCGCGCGCCGACGCCTCGCTCACCCGGGCCGCCCGCGGCGCCCAGACCAGGATGTCGAGCTCCGGCGGCGCGGCGGTCACGAAGCGCCGGTCGCCCTTCACCCGCTCGTAGAGCGCCAGCGCCGCCTTGCGGCCGGCGGCGAGGCCGCGCGCGAACTCACCATCCGCCACGAGGGGCAGGAGGCGCTGGGTCGCCCACAGGGCGACCGCGGCGGCCCCGGGCCGCGAGCACTCCAGGCTGATCTCACCCAAGTGCAGCTCGGTCGAGCTGAAGTACGTGTACGGTGAGTCGTGCTTATAGAAGCGTCCGACGGCTGGATCGTGGAACAGCACGCAGCCGCACCCGTACGGCTGCAGCCCGTGCTTGTGCGGGTCGATGACGATCGAATCGACCTCGCGCAGGCGTTCGTAGGAGCGTCGCGTTTCGGCCGAGAGATTCGCCGCCAGCCCGAAGTAGCCGCCATACGCCGCATCGGCGTGGAGGCGGAACCCGAAGCGCTCGCGCAGCTCGAGGATCGCCGGCAGGGGATCGACTGAACCCGTCGCGGTCGTGCCGATGGTGGCGACGACGGTGCCGACGCCGCCGGCCTCGAGCCGCCGCTCCAGCGCCGCGGGGTCGAGCCGACCGCGCCAGTCGCAGGGGATTGTCTCGAACGTGAGGCCGAGCACGCCGCTGATGCGCTGGTGGGTGTAGTGCGCCTGGGTCGACGCGACGATGGTTGATCCCGGATGCAGTCGCCCGGCGACCCACAGCGCCTCGAGGTTGGCGACCGTGCCACCGCTGGTGAGGTGGCCCAGGAACTGTTCCCACCCCACCATGCGCGCGATCTCCGCGACGGCTTCCTTCTCCATGGCGGAGCTGGCGCGGCCACCGTCGAGCGCATGGTTGTTGGGGTTGAGCCACTGGGTGAGCGCGTAGGCCAGTCGCGCCACGGGGTGGGGAGGCTTGAGCATCTGCCCGGCGTACAGCGGATGGAAGTAGGGGTAGTTGTCGCGGAGGCGGTCAGCGACTTCGGTGAGGACCTGGGCGATCGCTTTTTGGTCGTACGCAACGTCCGCGGCAGGGAGGTCCGGGAAGCCGGCGCGGAGGCGCTCGAGGGCCGCGTCTAACGGGTGCACGGAGCCTTCCGCATACGGTGCCGGGGTGATAAATCCGATCTCGTACCGGAAACCCTGGAGGGTGTTATGACAACGAGACAGGTCGTTTTGTACGCCGCCGCAGGGCTGCTCGCGGGCTGCGCGGCCGAGCAGTCCTTGCCGACGGGATTCGACATCAGTGCGCCGCTGTTCGCCGTGGGAGGAAATGCCGGGGGGAATGCGGACGTCAACCTTGGCACCCACCTGAGCGGTGCCGAGGAAGTGTTCACGCCCGCAACGCCGGACGCGCTGACGCCGGCGGATTCACGGGCCGAAGGCCAAGCGATCTTCCGCGTGAGCGCCGACGGCAACAGCGTCGATTTCCGGTTGATCGCGTCGAACATCGACAACGTGATCATGGCGCACATCCACTGCGGCCGCCCCGGCGCCAACGGACCGATTCGCATGTGGCTCTCTCCCGTGATCGGACCCACCGGTGCCCCGGGACCCAACGGTTCGGGGCGCCATGACGGCGTGCTTGCGTCCGGCACCTTCTCGCCAACCGGTGTCGTCTGCCCGGCGAGCGCGGTCGGCCAGGACATGCCGCTGCTCGACGCGATGCGGGCGGGGCTCACCTATGTCAATGCGCACACGAACGACGGCGTCGCGCCCGTCAACACAGGACCGGGCGACTTCCCGGGCGGCGAGATCCGCGGGCAGCTCGATCATCCGAGCGTGAAAGACTGACGGTGCTTCGTCTCATCAAGCCTCCGGCGGCTCTTGTCCGAGCGCGCGGAGGTACGTCCGATCCCACGCCGCCGGAATGCTCTCGCGCGGCGAGTAGGGCCCCGGGACATACGCGCGCGAGCTGACACCGAGCTGGCTGCGCTCGCAGATGTGCCAGTCCTGGCGATTGGTACGGTCCCAGAACTCCTCGGCGTCCCGGATGTTGTAGCCCGGCGCGGCCGGCGCGTCGGGGTGCACCATCCATTCACACACGACGCGGGACTCGAGCGGCGCGCGCGGCCACACCGTATAGAAGACCGCGTAATCAGGATGCAGGCTCAGCATCATCGTCGGGAACAGCGCGTAGTAAAACGCGCGGTGCTGGTCCTCCGCGGGGAGGTTGCCGAGCGGCAGGGCGCACGCGCGTCCCGTGATCGTGGCGCTCTCGTGCGGCGCCTTGATCTCCATGTAGCCGCCCAGGAACGGGCCTTCCACGAGATCGTTCGCGCCGCTCGTGTAGGGAAGCTTGGTCGAGAGCTCGGGGTGAATCGTGGGGCAGTGGAGGCACTCGTTGTAATTCTGGAGAATCAATTTCCAGTTGGCGCGCACCTCGTACTCGATGCGCCGTACCGTGCGCAGCGCCGGCAGATTGTAGCGCGCGAACCGCCCCGCCAGTGGGCCGAACGCTTGTGCGAGCGGTTCGGCGGCGGGATCGAGGTTGACGAACAGGAAGCCCTCCCACTCGGCCAGCGCCACGGCGTGCAGCGGGTACGCCTTCTTGTCGAACCCCGCCACTTCATGCATGTGAGGCGCGCCGATCAGCCGACCATCCAACGCGTAGGTCCACGCGTGGTACGGGCACTGGATCGTCTCCGACAGACGGCCGTGCTCGGCTTCACACAACCGCGTCCCGCGGTGACGGCACACGTTATAGAAGGCGCGGCGCTCGCCCGACTGGTCGCGCAACACGATGATGCTCTCGCCCGCGATCTCCACCAGCATGTAGTCGCCGGGCGTGGCTAGGGCGTTGTCGCGGCCGATGCAAATCCAACGGCGGCTGAAGATCCGCTCCCGTTCCTCGGCGAGCACCTCGGGGGCGGTGTAGTACCGGCCGGGCAGCGTGCGCGCCCCCTGGCGATAGCTCTCGGTGGTCTTGAGGAAGCTCGACATGCTCATGTTTCCTTGAGGATGACCCGGGCCGCATTGCGGCCGGCCGCGCCCGCAATCCCGCCGCCCGGGTGCGTGCCCGGACCGCAGAGATACAATCCCGCGATCGGCGTGCGGTAGCGGCTCCAACCCGGCACCGGCCGCATGAACAGAATCTGGTCGAGGGTGAGCTCGCCGTGGTAGAGGTGCTCCCCCCCCGGCGGCGCTTCTAGGCTCACCTGGCCGGCTGGCACACCCAAGGCGGCCGCGACCTTCTGCACCAGAGCCCCATCGACCGAGACAGCGTACTGCACGTGCAGATCCAGGCGGCCGTCGGCGGCAACCGCTTCGACGTAGGGACGCGCCGACGTTCGTCCGTACTTAGCGTCGTCATAGGCGCGCTCCAACTCGTCGAGCGACGGCGCGAGACAGAGCGCCGTGAAGTCAGCGGGCCGCTCGATCCTCGCGGTACCGCGCGCCACGATGCTGCGGGCCTTGATGTTGCTCACGGCCAGCACGAACTCGGCGTCGAGCTGCGCCTGCAGCGGCTCGAATGTGCGCCGCGGATCGGCGCTCGACACGACGAGAGGGGCGGCGAGCTCTTCGCCGGACGCAAGCCGGACTCCGGTGGCGCGCCCGTCCGCCGCAACAACGGCCGCCTCGGCGCCGCGACGGATCTCCACTCCGGACAGGGACTTCAGGACGTGGGACACGTTGGACCGGGGCGGGCGGAAGACTCCCGCGGGACTCCCCACGTGATGGTGCAGGAAGTTGAAAGCCGTCCCCCCCGCACGGGGGCCCTGCCGCAGGTGCCAGACACCCGCGGCGCCGAGCACGCCCTTCAGGGTGTCGCTCTCGAACCAGTCGTCGAGCAGCTCGGCGATCGACATTGGGAGGATGCGCAGCAGGTCGATCACGGTCTGCTTGCCGAGACGACGGACGTGCAGGCCGAGGCGGCCCATGCGCAGCAGCTCGCCGATCTCGCGGGTTTCCACGTCGGGCGCGGGCTGCACGTACAACGCCTCGAGCACGCCGGCGAGCCGCCGCATCCGGGTGCAGAACTCGGGCCACTTCGCTGCATCACTGGGACTGAGCCGACGGATCGCCTCGGCGGACTTCGCCACGTCGCGCCACAACTCCAACCGGCCGCCGCCGTTGAGCGGGGCCGCAATCCACGGATCGGGCTGCTCGATCCGCAAACCGCGCGATGCCAGGCCGAGCTCGCGGATGAGTTGGGGAGGGACCCAGCCCACATCGAGCCGCGTCTCGGCCGCGTCACTAGGTTCGACCACCACGACGCGGCGGCCGGCGCGGGCCAGATAGTGCGCGGCTACTAGGCCGTTCACATCCGCGCCGAGCACGATCGCGTCCCACCTGGTGGCGGCGTTCATGCGCCGTCTCCGAGGATCGCGAGCGCCGCGAGCCGGCCCGAGGCGCCCATGATCCCGCCCCCCGGATGCGTGCCCGCGCCGCACTGGTAGTAGCCCCGCACCGGCGTGCGGAACTTGGCCCACCCGGCGGCAGGCCGCAGGAAGAACAGCTGATGCAACGCCAGCTCGCCCTGGAAGATGTTCCCTTCCGACAGGCCGGTGATGCGCTCGATGTCAGCGGGTGTAATCACCTGGCGGTGCAGGATGTGCGACTTGAGCCCCGGCGCGAAGCTCTCGATCGTGTCGATCACCGCGTCGCCGAACGCCTCACGCTTCGCGTCGTTCCAGCCACCGTTCAGGTTGTACGGCGCGTACTGCACGAACACCGACATCACGTGTTTGCCAGGCGGTGCCATGCCGGGGTCGATCATCGAAGGAAACACGATGTCCATATAGGGCCGGCGCGAGAATTCGCCGTACTTCGCGTCGTCATAGGCGCGCTCGACGTAGTCGAGGCTCGGGCTGATGGAGAATGCGCCGCGATGCTGCCGCCCGACGCCCGGCATGCAGGTGAAGCTCGGCAGCCCGTCGAGCGCGAGGTTCACCTTCCCCGACGAGCCGCGGAACTTGAAGCGCCGGATGTCGGCCACGAACTCGGTGGGCAATTCGCGCTCCTCGAGCAGCTGGAGGAACGTACGCCGCGGGTCGAGGCCCGACACGACGACCTTCGCAGCGATCTCGTCGCCGTTTTCGAGAGCCACACCAGTGGCGCGCTCACCTTTGACGAGCACGTGCGCCACGGGCGCATCGCAACGGATGTCGGCGCCGAACCCGCGCGCCGCCGAGGCGATCGCCTCGCTTACGGCGCCGGTGCCCGCCCTTGCGAATCCCCAGGCGCGGAACACGCCGTCCAGCTCGCCCATGTAATGATGGAGCAAGACGTACGCCGTCCCCGGCGAGCGCGGGCCGAGGAACGTCCCGATGATCCCGCTCGCCGACTTCGTGGCTTTCAGGACGTCGGTCTCGAACCACTCGTCGAGGAAGTCCGCCGAGCTCATCGTCATCAGCTTGACGAGCGCGTGCAGCCGCTCGGCGCCGAGGCTGCGGAAGTGTTTGCCGAGGCGCAGGAGCGCCATCAAGTCGCGCGGGTCGAACGAGGTCGGATCAGGCGGCACCATGCCGAGGATGGGGCGGACGGCGTGCGCCATGTGGTGCATGAGCTTGCCGTACTCGTCGTACGCCTCGGCGTCGCGGGGCGAGTGGCGATACAGCTCGCGGCGGGTTTCGTCGTGATCGCCCCACGCCGCCAGGTAGTCGCCGTTCTCCATCGGCGTGACGGTGCTCTCGAGGGGCAGGA
>Ga0193723_1000484_pt1 | contig 15780 bp, 19 predicted proteins | sample H2m2metaG_FD_143042 | JGI IMG/M metagenome (GOLD analysis project Ga0193723, IMG submission 143042) | Soil microbial communities from a riparian zone of the East river system, Colorado, United States - H2m2 | ecosystem: Environmental > Terrestrial > Soil > Riparian zone | place: USA: East River... | reverse complement strand
TGATGGTCGTGAACGCCACGATGTTGCCCTTCATCGCGCTGCCGCCGCCGATCGTGGCGGAGCTGCCGATCTGCCACCACACGTTCTTCGCCTGGGCGCCACCGATCAGATTGACTGAACCGGCGACCGTCAACGCGCTCGCGACCTGGATCACGAACGTCGCGTTGGTGTTGCCCTGGCCGTCGAGCGTGACGGTGCCCGTCAAGCCCGCGGACGACGTGGAGCAGTAGACGCCCGGCGCGAGTGTCGTTCCACCCAGATCGGCGGAAATCGTCGTGCCGCACGCCCGGCCTGCGAGCGAGTTGTACGCGACCGTCAGATCGCTCTGAGCCGCCAGGGCGACCGCATTGGCCACGTTCTGCGTTCCCGATATCGTGCACGTCGGGAAACCGGTCACGGCGCTCCCGGGCGAGAGCCCGAGGTCTGCCAAGATGGAGCCCGGACCGACGCAGGTCACCGTCGAGCCCGCCAGAATCCCATAGCTCTGTGCCGCGCCCAACGATGGGCCCGTCGGGCCAGGACCTGGACCGGGGCCCGGGCCTGGGCGAGCCGGGCAGGTGTGAATGTCACACGCCGCCAAGACCAGCGCGGCGCAAGAAATCACGACACTGAGTCGTGTGATACGTCTGACTGAAGCAAACATTTGGTGCCCCCTAACACTTCGGGTACCTACAGGCGGCACGGGATCCATTGCTCGTTGTTGGAACTCCCTCGCCCGCAGTAGAGAAGCTCGCCCGGGGTACCGGGAGCACACATCGCTTCATGGGATGGAATGCGACTTAACGATTGGAGGGGGCCTGCGTCGGTGCACCGTGCCGAACTAGCTAGCTACTTAGGCACGGCGGTGAGCCTGGGCCAACTTTGAAGCAACGTCGTACAGCCACGCGCCGAAATCCTTGGTCCGGTCGAACCAGCGCAGATGGCGGTAGGCGCGAACGAAGACATTCAGGACGAGATCCTCTGCCCGGTCGCGGTCCCCGATGATGCGATGCACAAAGTTGAGGAGGTGCGTCTGATGGCGGTCTACCAAAGCGCCGAACGCCTGGGGATCGCCGTCCAGGTGCCGCTCCACCAGATGGCGGTCATCAAGTGAGTGCGACGCCGGCGCGATGGCGGTCATAGCGACTTCAGGAACTGCACCAGGTCCGTCCGCTCCTGCGGCTTGAGATGCAGGTCGAACACACGCACGTAATGGTCGACCACGGCCTCGAGGGTCGCCGCGCTGCCGTCGTGGAAGTACGGCGGGTGTTGCCACAGGCCGCGCAACGGTGTGGTGCGGTATTTCCCGGTCGAGCCGCGCTGCGCGAGCTGCGGATCGGTCCCGGCATCCGCGGGGGCGTGCAGACCGCTGTTCGCGTCGCTGTAGTGCGGCGGAACGTGGCAGGACGCGCATCGCGCCACCCCACCAAACACCGCCGCTCCCCGCGCGGCGGCAGCTGCGTCGAACGTGCCGGCGGGAGGCGCTGGGGCCTCCAGGCTCAGTTGATAGAGCAGCAGCGCCGGCAGTTTGGAGGTCACGAGGTCGGGCGTATGGTGGATGTCGTCGCGAATCTTGGGGGCGACGAACGTCCCCAGGCCGTGCATCTGTGTCACGGCCACATAGGCGTTCCAGTAACTGATCGATCCTTCACCGGTGTAGGTCGCCAGGTTGGTCCCCGCGAGACCGTAGGCCGGAGGAATCACCACCGGATCATTCTTCCCATCGTGGTTCCAGCGCGCATCGTACTTGCCCTTGCCCCACGACGTCAGCAGGGCGTGGGTCGGCGCAGCCTGCAGCGCGGGTGAGAGCGACAAGATCGTGCCCGGCTGGAGATCCCGGTTCGGCCATCCGTCCAGCCGCCGGCCGATGCCTGGAGCGAGCGAGTTGTCGACCGTCGAGTGACACAGCGCGCAGGTGACGCCGAACGACACGACTCGGCCGTTCGTATCCACCGTGGCCTGGACCCCGACCACGGCATCGAGCTTCAGGAGCGCGACCGTCGTCGCCGGGCTGGTCAGGTCGACTCGCCCGGCCTTGAGGTCGCTGACCAGTGATGCGGGTAGCGCGTCGAGGTCGACCTTGAGGCCCACCCCGAGCGCCGTCGCTGGGCTCACACCCTGGACCACTTCATGCATGCGCAGGGTGTCGGTCCAGAACGCCTCATCCCCGAACGTATCGAAGCGGAAGATCGCTCGACCTTCGAGTGCGGTCGGCTTCGCGACGGCGGGCGGCGTGCTGCACGCGACGATCAGCCCCAGCAACGGCAGTCGAAACGACAACCGAGCCCTCATATGACTCTCCGGCCTTGCAGCAGGCGAACCGCGATGACGATGACCGCGACGACGAGCAGCAGGTTGATCAATCCGCCCACGGCGTTCACACTGCCGAGCGCCCACAGCGCGAGCAGGACGATCACGACGGTCCAGATGAGTCTGTCTCCCTTAAGCGCCATCGGAGTCCTCCCAGGCCACGAACGTGGCGGGTTCGGGGAAATTCAGCTTCTCGCAAGCGGAGCAAATCCCGTGACTGGCGCGGGGGAGCCGCGAGTCATCGCCGATGTGGCAACCGCACCACGCGCAGCGGATGGGCATCTAGGCTCCGTTCCCGCCATACGTGGCCAGCCACTCGACGCCTGCCGCGTGGCCCGCCACCGCCAAGGGCTCGGTCACGACGTAGGTCACGTCGAGCCTCTGCAACTCGGCTTCGATCTGGCGATTGATGGTGTGATCGCGCCCGCGGATGTCGTCGCTCACGATCAGGATGTGCGTGGCGTCGGGCTCCTGCACGAGGCGACCCGACCAGGTACGGGCATTGCCCTGTGCGGCCACCGCCTCGTCTTTCAAGAGCGCGCGGATCGCGCCCAGTCCCTGCGAGGACTGGGGCGGCACGATCTTGTACGCGTAAGCCCAGAGATCCTTCATCGCACAAAAAATGCCTGCGTGTGGCGCAGGCAAACATCCTCCGACCGGATGAAAAGCGACTTAGCTACTTGGGTGCAGGCAAGGCGGTCAGCGCGACGCGGTGAGTCGGTCGCTCTGTGGCGCGGAGGATTTGTGGGCGTGAGCCGCGATCTGGAGGCGGCTGTGCAACGCCAACTTCTCCAGGATATTGTGCACGTGGCTCTTGACGGTGTAGGTCGCGATGTTGAGCCGCTGGGCAATCTCCTTGTTGCTCATGCCCTCGGCAATGAGGCTCGTGATCTCCCGCTCGCGCTTGGTCATCTGCACGGCTTCCAGCACGGCGGCGGTGCTGCGGTGCACGGCCTGGTCTACAATGTGGGAGAGCAGCGTGCCGGTGAGAGCGGCGGGAACGACATCCGCCCCGTCCGCGACCGATCGAATCGTTTTGACGAATTCCTCGATGGTCGCGTCCTTCACGATGAATCCGTTGGCCCCGGCCTTGATGAACTCAATGATGTCTTCCCGCGCCGGGAGCAGATCCATGACGATGACCTTGCTCGCGGGAACTTCCTTCCGGACGCTCTCTACCAAACGATGGCTGTCGTGACTCCCCAAGGTCGCGTCCACGAGCACGACGTGCGGCTTGACCTCCCGCACCTGGAGCAGGCCGGCGCTGCCGCCTTCGGCGGCGGCGACGACCTTGAAGTCCGGCTGCTCGTTGAGCAGCGCGGCGAGCCCCTCGCGAACGAGACGATTGTCTTCGATCACCAACACGAGGATTCGCTTCGCCATGCACCGACCTCCAAGGATTGGGCGCATTCCCCAAGTGCAGTGTAGACCGCATCCCACACCGTGGCCATCGGGGAAACCCCGCCAAGGGGAGGGGGGGGTCGGGGAAATCCCCGACACCCAAGAACATGCCCCTGCTACTCGGGTTCGAGCAAGCCGACCTCGACGGCGAAGCGGAACAGTTCGGCGCGGCTCTTGAGACCGAGCTTGTCGACCAGGCGTTTGCGGTGCGTCTCGATCGTCTTCACACTCACACCCAGGTGCTCGGCGGCTTCCCGATACGAATGGCCCTGCGCCAACAGGCGAAGCACCTCGGTCTCGCGTGGACTCAGCGGCTTGGGGTTCCCGCCGGCCGGCGAGTTACGGGCAATCTGTTCCTCGCCGGGACGCGTGAGGTTTACGAAGGTACGACCGTGATGGACGGCGCGAATCGCCGTCAACAGCTCCACGTCCGCCGCCTTCTTGACGATGTATCCGGACGCGCCAGCCAAGAGCGCGGCCTGCATGGATGCCGCATCGTCATGCATCGTCAGCACGAGCACGCGAGGCCTGGGCGTGAGCTGCACGACGTCCTCGATCGTCCGGGTCCCGCGACCTCCCGGCATAGTGAGGTCGAGCAGGACGATGTCTGGCGCTGTGGTGTGCGCGCGCTCCACCGCCTCGGCGCCGTCCGCAGCCTCACCCACCACTTCCATGTCGGCCTCGGCACCGATGAGCAGTTTGAGACCGGCGCGGAGGACGGCGTGGTCGTCGGCGATCAGCACGCGGATTCTGGACATGCGCTACGCGTCCCGCACCGGAATGCGCGCCGTGATCGTGGTCCCCACTCCGGGCTGCGACTCGACGTCGATCGACCCTCCGAGCAGCGCCGCGCGCTCGCGCATGCCCCGCAGGCCGAGGCGCCCGCTCTTCCCCGGCTTGAAACCGGCGCCGTCATCCTGCACGCACAACTCGACCGACCCAGCGCGGCGCACCAGGCGCACGCTCACGCGCTGGGCGCCGGCATGTCGCGCCACGTTCGTCAGCGCCTCCTGCAACACGCGATAAACGGTGCCCTGGAGCAGCGGCGACAGCCCATCCCCATCGAGGCCCTCGGTCTGCACCGTCACGGCGACGCGGTACGCCTGCGCGAACTCCTCCGCGTGGCGTGTGACCGCGGCGCCGAGGCCCAGATCGTCGAGCACCCCTGGATACAGCCCCCGCCACAAGCGTCCCACGTCGATGAGGGTTTGCGCGGTCGTTTCGCGGAGCCGCTGCGCCAGCCCGATGGCCTGCGCGGTGGTTTGGGACCCTTCGATGGTCCGCAGTCCCACGAGCAGCGCGGTCAGCGACTGCCCGGTCTCATCGTGCAGCTCGCGGGCGATGCGCCGCCGCTCTTCGTCCTGGGCGGTCATCACCTGCTCGACCAACCGATTGCGGAGGTCCTCTGCCTGCGCGCGCTCCGTGATATCCCGGATCACCCCAACGACGCCGATCACGTCGGCGCTCCCCTCGGCATGCAACGGCGCGAAGGACACCGCCACGGGCACCAGAGACCCGTCGCCAGTCCGAAAGCGCAGGTCACCCCGCGCGTTCCCGGTGTTCCCCCCCTGACGTAGGACCTCGAACGCGGTGCGCTCCTCAGGCGGCACAAAACGGCGCAGCGGCGCGCCGATGACGCGCGCGAGCGGCGTGCGCACGATGTCGGCGAAGCGCCGGTTGCAGTAGGCGACGAGGCCGTCCGGCGTGAGGGTCACGGCGCCCTCGTTCATCTGCTCAAACAAGACGCGGTAGGCCAGCTCCGCCCCGGCGAGCGTGATGACCTGCTCGCCGTTGGCGCGTGCGACCACCAATGCGTCCACCTCGCCGGTCGTGATGGCGCGCACGGTCTCTTCCGCGGCCTGGAGCCGGTGCCGGAGCTCCCGCACTCCCGCCCGTGGGCGACGCGGCGCCTTCCGTTTCTTGGTCACGCCTCGGGCTCACCCGGCGTCACATCCAACCCGACCAGCACCTTTTGCTGGTTCGAGAGATCGCCGATGATCTTGCGGATCGGCTGCGGCAACTGTCGCACCAGCGTGGGGAGCACGACGATTTCGTCACGGCGCGCCAGATGGGGTTGCTTCTGGAGGTCGACGATCTCGATGCGGTAGCGCCCGGCGAGGTGCTCCTCGCATAGGCGCTTCAGGTTCGCGAGGGCCGCGATCGACTTGGGCGTCTGCCCAGCGACGTAGAGCCGCAAGTGCCAGGTCCGGCGCGCTCCGTTCTTCATTCGCTCTTGCGCCTGCCCCCGCGACGCGGCGCCCGCGCGCCGGCAGGTGTTTCCTGCTGGGCTCCGCGCGCCGACCCGATCGCCACGCTCCCATCGGACCGGCGGCTGACGTCCACGAGATGGATACCGTCGTCGGTCATCACGAATTCGCGCACCTGGTTCGAGTGGGCCATGCCCCGAGCCTTGACGATTTGAATCGTGCGGTTGCGCTCGCCGTTCGTCTCCAGGTTGTCGAGCAACATCCAGACGTCCATCAACGACGACACGCCGAGGTCGGTCCGCTCGGCGGCGCGTCCCCCCTCCGTCAGGGACGTAAAGAGTGCGGTGACCTGCCTGAGCTTCATGAAATCGATGAGCCGCGCGAGCATGGCTTTCACTTCGGTTTCGCTGCCGACCGCGATCATGTTGGTGACGGGATCCACGATGACCACCCGAGGCTTCCAGTCCTCGATGAGACGGTGCATCGCGACGAGGTGCGCTTCCAGACCGAGGGCCGTGGGCCGCTGGGACTGCACCCGCAGCAGATCCCGGCGCATCCAGGGCTCGAGGTCGATGCCGATCGACCGCATGTTGCGCGCGATCTGGCTCGCCGACTCCTCGAACGCAAAGTAGAGACAGCGCTCGCCGCGTCGGCACGCAGCCTCGGCAAAGTGCGCGGCCACGCTGGACTTCCCGGTGCCCGCCGTTCCGGACGCGAGGACGCTGTTGCCGCGGTAGTAGCCCTTCTTCCCAAACATCGCGTCCAATCCGACCACTCCTGTGGACACGTGCGCGTTGCTAACGTGGTGCGTGAGGCCCAGGGACGTGATCGGCAACACGGAGACCCCTTGGTCGTCGATGAGGAACGGCATTTCGTTCCCGCCGTGCGCCGAACCGCGGTACTTGATGATCCGCAAGCGCCGAGTGGCGCTCTGCTCCATCACGCGCTGATCGAGCAGGATCACACAGTCGGAGACGTATTCCTCGAGCCCATGCCGCGTCAAGTGTCCGGCATCCCCCTCGCCCGTCACGATGGCCGTCACGCGCTTCGTCTTCAGCCACCGGAACAGCCGCCCCAACTCGGCGCGTACGAGAGCTCGGTCGGACAAACCGGAGAACAGCAGCTCGATGGTGTCGAGGACGACGCGTTTGGCGCGGATCGAATCGATGGCGTGGCCGAGGCGGATGAAGAGGCCCTCGAGATCGTATTCGCCGGCCTCCGTCAACTCTGCGCGCTCGAGGCGCACGTGATCGAGCAGCAGCTGCCGGCGAGTGCTCAACCGTTGCAGGTCGAACCCGAGCGAGCGGCCATTCTCCACGAGATCATCCGGAGTCTCCTCGAATGACATGAAGACACCGGGCTCGTTGTATTCGAGGGCGCCGCGCACGAGAAACTCCATGGCGAGCAGCGTCTTGCCGCACCCCGCGCCGCCGCACACCAGCGTGGGCCGCCCACGGGGCAGTCCTCCGTGCGTGATTTCATCGAGCCCCGAGATGCCCGTGGGGGTTTTGGCGAGCGAGTGCCGGGCGGGCCGATCTCCGTTGCGGGCCCGTTTGGACTGCTCAGGCTTGCGGCGGCGACGAACAGGGACGGTCACCAAGAAAGAGTAATCATCTTGACAGCATGAAGAAAGAACCCCCACAACGCCGTCCGTTGTCGGGGCTCCTTCATGATCGCCGAGCGGCGACCCCGTGCGTGATGCTAGGCGCGAGCCGGGGATCCCCGGAGCGCGTGGTACAAGACCAGGACCACGATCGCGCCGGCGGCAGACACCAGCATACTGTAGAGATTGATGCCGGTCACCCCCGAGTGGCCGAACTGATTGAAGGCCCAGCCCGCGATGACGGCGCCGATAACGCCGAGGAACAGATCACCCAGGATCCCTTGACCCCGTCTGTTGACGACCATGCTGCCGATGAAACCACCGATGATACCGACGACGACCCAGGCCAGGATGGACATGTGCAGCTCCTCCGTGATCCGCGATCTACTTCGCGATCAAGAGAACGAGAATGACGACCACGAGGACGAGTACGATCGTGGACATCCGGATGGTGTGAGTGTCGGAAACGACCGGGGAGGCCGACGTGGTGCTATCGGAGAACGCTGGCTGCACACGGCGGAACTCAGGTTGAAGCCGCGGTCCGGCGAGGGCCGTGCGCGCGCTCGATTGCGGCACGGGCGCGGGACTGGATGCCTGCTGGGCCACGAGCGGCGTCGCGGTTGCGACGCACAGCACGGCGGCCATGCTGAGCCAACGGTTCATAGAAACCTCCGAGAGAGTGGCGTCGAGCCTCGTCCCGATCACCCGGAACGAGGCTCGATGGAAATCAGCTCTGCGCGTTACTGTTTCGCCCGAATCACGCGGATTTGGGTCCCGCGTCGGTTCAGGGCACGTCCTTCGACCGTCGCGTTCGGCGCGATCGGGAAATTCTCGCCGTAACCCACGGCACTCAGTTTCCAAGCCGGCACGCCCTCGAGGATGAGTTCGTTCCGGACGGTCGCAGCCCGCCGCGCCGACAACAGGTAGTTGTAGGCGAACGTGCCGACGCTATCCGTATGACCGGCGATCTCGAAGTAGATCACCTCGGGATGCGCAATCATCGACTCCGCCACGCGGTCCAGGATCGAGTCGCCCCGGGCCGAGAGGTCGCTCTTGTCGAAGGCGAAATGGATTTCTTCCAGGAGCAACGTGTCTGCGAGTACGATGCACCCGTACGAATCCATCTGGACTCCCGCCGGCGCGATGCCGTGCACGCACCGATGCGGCGGCGGCGGCGGCGGCTGCACATAGATCTTCACCGTATCCACCCGCACGCGCTGCCGCTCGCACGCCGGACAGGGCGGCGCCCCTTCGGGCGCACGGCGGCCGGCACCGAAATACGAGAAGCCGATCGTGGCGATGCTGTTGTACGCCGTCTTGGCGGCGGGGAGATCCGCGTAATGCTCGATCCCCATCCGGCCCTCGACCCGGAGCGCGAAATTCGGGCTGAGCATGTTCCGGAACCCGATGCCGAGGTGCGTTCCCCAGGTCGGGTGGGTCTTCCGACTATTCTCGCCGGTGATGCGCGTGACCTGCGTTCCCAGGGTCAGGAAGGGACTGAACCTGGCGTTCAGATTGAACGTGTAGGCGGTCGCGACGAAGGGCGTCAGATACTTGATGCCGGACGCCTTGGCACCGGAGGTCCCGATGCTGAACCCCCAGTGCTCCGTCACGTTGTAGCCCACGCGCACCGCGACGGCGGGCGCCAGGCGACTCGGATTGGCGGTGGTGCCGTAGCCTCGGCTCCCGAGGAATCCCTTGAGGGCCCCATCCGTGTACCACAGCCCGGCCCCCGCGCTCCACTCCCAGCTATCGTCGCGGTTCCTTCCCTCGCTCTGGGCGGCCAACGGCTGCGCCAGCGCCAGCATCGGCAGGAACGCGGCCAGGGCCCGCACGCTCTTCAGAATTCGGTAACTCATGTGCTCTCCTCGATCTCTCTAGAGTCATCGCTTCCGCTGGGCGGGAGACGGCGACCGGGCTGGTCGCCGGTTCCCGCGCAGCGTGCGTGCGTACGCTTACGGCAGGGTGATCGTGTTGTTGGTGCCCAAACTCACGGCGCCGTTCCGCGCCAAGGCGCGTCCCAGCATCGTGGCGTTGTCCACCAGGGTAATGCTCGTGAGCGCCACGATATTGCCCCGGAACGTCGTGCCGGTACCGAGGGTCGCGGAGCTGCCGACCTGCCACCACACGTTCCTCGCCAAGGCGCCACCGCTCAACGCGATGTTCGCGGTGGTGCCGGTGGTGAGCGTGGACCCAATCTGGAACACCCACACCCCGCTGGCCGGGCCGGCGAGCGTGACCGTTCCCGTCACTCCCAACGACGACGCGACGCAGTAGACTCCCGGCGGGAGCGTCCTGCCACCTAGATCGGCAGGGGTGATGACCGTACCGCACGGCAAGCCAGCCAGCTGATTGAACGCCGCGGTGAGGTCGACCTGCGCCTGGGCCGACGCGGCATTCGCCAGGTTCGTCGCGCCCGTGATCGTGCACGGTGGGAAGCCCGTGGTCGTGCTGCCCGGGCTGACGCCCACATCGGCGTTGATCGTGCCGCCGGTCACGCACGTCACCGTCGAGCCGGCCAGGATCCCGTAGGTGCTGGCCGTGCCCAGGATCGGGGCCGGCGCGGAGGTCACGATGGCACCGGCGAACCCCGCAATGTTGCCACTCTGCGCCCGGACGGTGTTGTTGTATGTCCCGACCGTGTTGCCTGCGGTGAACAAGCCCGAGCCGTTGTTGATGGTTCCAGCCGTCGCGTTCAGATTGGCCCAGACGAGCGGTGGCGGAATCGCGACACTCCCGCCGTTCACGTCCTGGCCCGCGGCCACGTATTGGATCGTATTCCCGATTTGCGCGCTCCCCGGGTTGGGAGTGACGGTGATGGTCAACAGCTGACCGGCAACCGGAATGGTTGGGCCATCATTATGCTCGCACGCCGCCGCCAGCAGTGCCGCGAACGGGACGATGACGAGGAGCCGGGCCGTGGATCGGGAGACTGTGAACATGTGCTTCCTCCGGGTATTTCGTGGCGTACAAGGCTTACCTTCTTCGCCCGACGATCAACCTCGCTGGCGCCGGCTCCCGCGAGAATCCCTCGGTCGGATGAAAAACGGCTTAAGCGTGGGGGGCGAGCACACGGATTAGGCGGGAATCGAACGGACTAGTCCCTTAGGTGGAAAAAAGAAAAAGGGCGGCTTCCGCCGCCCTTCCCACCAGCACGAGGCAGTCCGTGTTCTACGGCACGCGCATGTTGTTGCTATCCATCGTCACGGCTTGGCGCGCCAACGCCCTCCCCTGCAGGTTGGCGGCGGTGTTCATCGTGATGCTCGAGTATGCCAGGATATTCCCGATGAATGCCGTCCCGGTCCCAAGCGTGGCGCCACTGCCGACTTGCCAAAACACGTTGGCCGGGCGACCGCCCTTGCGCATCACCACCGACGAATTGGTGGCGGTCGTGAGCGTGCTCGCGACCTGGAACACCCAGACCCCGTTGGAATTGCCGCGGCTATCGAGGACGAGCTGTCCCGTCAGCCCCGCCGACGACGTGAAACAGTAGACGCCCGGCGCGAGGGCCTTGCCGCCCAAATCCTGGCCGGTCAGCGCCGTGCTGCATGGCATGTCGGCGAGTGAGAGATACGCGCGCTGGGCATCGCTCTGCGCCTGATTCGCCGCGGGATCGCCCACGTGTTGGATGCCTCGGGCCTGTGTGCCCGGAGGGAAGCCCGTCAGCGACACACCGGGGCTCGAGAGGCCGAGGTCTCCGGTGATGGCCGTCGAGCCGGTGTTGGTCACCGTCGAGCCGCCCAGCACGGCGAAGCTCCACGCCCGGCCCAACGAGGGCGCGACCAGCTTGGGACTGCCGGGAAGAACGAAAGCGGACAGCAGTACGGCGACAGCAACCAGCGCGAGCGTCTTCGTAGGATTGCTCATAGAGGGCTCCGAATGTTCGGATGTGATGGTGAGAACGGAGAGGCCAACCTGCGCCCCTCCGTTTTCGTGCGTCGCGACAGTGACTCCTAGTGGCCGCCCTTGCGGCCGGGGTTTCCCGGAGTCCCACCGTTTTCGTCATTCGACCCGTGGCGGTGATTCGAGTTGCCCGGATCGCAACCCTCGGGGCCGTTGCCGACGCCCTGGTTGCACTTGTCCTTGTCCTTGTCTTTGTCGTGGTCCTTGCCCTTGCCTTTGCTGTCGCAACCGACGACCGCGGCCTGCGTGAACGTCACGTCGCCAACTCCGGCTGCTCCCGCCCACGCATTCCCGGCAAACGTGCCACGAGTGACCGTAATGGCCGCCCCGGCGAGCACGTTCCCCTTGAGGTCAGAATCCGTCATCGTCGCAGCCGCGTCGACCCACCACGTCACGTTGCACGCCTGCGCGCCGCCGGCCAGAACCACTGAGAAGCTGGTACCGGTGAGAGCGCCCGACGGAACTTTGATGAGCCAAGTGGAGTTCGCGTTACCGCTCAACGTCAGCACGCCCGTCTTCGCTTCCGAACTGACGCAGTAGACACCAGGCGCGAGACTCTGACCCGCGAGGGTCCCGGTGATGAGCGGACAGATGTCACCCGGCTGGGGCGCGAGCGCCGCGTACTGGTCGAGGAAGTCGTTGTACGCTGCCACCGCGGCGCTGCCGCCGATGTCCTGCGCGCCCGAAACCAAGCATCCTTCGGTCAAGGTGATCGCACCCGGGGGTGCGGTCAGGAAGGTCCCCACGTCCCCGGCGATGGTGCCACCGGTGCAGGTCACGGCCGCGTTGGCCAGAACGGCGAAGCTCGACGACCCCCCGCCCGAGGAGTTGTGGTCGTTGTGGGCAAGCAGCGATGCGCTCGATGGTCCGTTGGAATCGGTACATGCGGCGGTAAGCAGCGCAGCGAGGGATGCGACAGCGGCCAGTCGGGCCGTCAGTCGATGCAGAGTGATCATGGTTTCTCCGAACAGGTTGGTGTGAATGCAGCAGCGTTCCGGGATCCATGAGTTTCAGATCTCGCTCGCCACGACACACCAACCTGCCCGAGATGGACGCCGGCGAACATCCGTCGGCGGGATGAAAATCGACTTAACGATTGTGGGCGGGCGGAAGATCTCAGGGGAGCAGGATGAACTAGCTCCTTGGAGGCAGGCGGGTCAGCTACGCTCCCGCCTCTGGCACCCCAGCCTTGTGTGCGAACGCGGCCAGTTGGAGGCGACTGTGTAGGGCAAGCTTTTCCAGAATGTGGCGCACGTAGTTCTGCACGGTGTGAGGGGCCAGATTCAGCTGTTGCGCAATCTCCTTGTTGCCCAGGCCGTCGGTGACCAGGTCGATGACCTCCCGCTCCCGCCGCGTGATTCGCACGCCTTCCATTATGTCTGGCGTGTCTCGGGGCGGCGTGTGGCGAAGGGCGGCTCGATCCACAATGTGGGAAAGCAGTGTTCCGGTCAACGCGTGGGGGACCACATCGGCACCCGCGGCAACCGATCGAATGGTCCTGACAAAATCCTCGACCGTAGCATCTTTCACGATGAACCCGTTCGCCCCAGCCTTGATGAACGCAATGACGTCTTCCTCCGCCGGCAGGAGATCCATCACGATCACCCTGACCTCGGGAGCCGTGTTCTTGACGCTCTCCACCACACGGCGGCTGTCGTGATCTCCCAGGGTCGCGTCCACGAGAACGACGTGCGGATTGGTTTCGCCTAACTGGCCTAGTCCCACGTTCGCGTCTTCAGCGGCCGCCACGACCTTGAAGTCCGGCTGCGCGTCCAGCAGAGCCGCCAGCCCCTCGCGTAGCAAGCGATTGTCCTCGATCACCAAGATCAGCGTCTTTTGTGGCACGCCAAAAGGTTAGGGCGCGAGAACCGGGGAGGCGGTGACGGGACGGGTCGGAGGGAGTGTGTCGAGGATCACAATTGCCGGAGGTAACTCTTTGGGCGCGGACCTAATTCGGCGGATGCACCGAGGCGCCGCCGTAGTTGCGCCGCACGCTTGGCCCGCTGGTGCCGAGGCCGCCACGCGTGTTGTCGATCCGCGCGATCCACTGCCGCACCGCCCCGGGGAATGAGTCGACACGCGCGTTCCGGCCGAACGGATCCGTAAACCACACCTTTGGCCCGTCCGCGTTCGTCACCTGGTTCTCGTTGACGTCCATCGTCCGGTCCGCGCCGTTGAACGGCGAGCGCGGGTCATCGAACGTGATCCCCGTGATGGTCCCGTTCGCAGTCATGGTGTTACACGTCCCACTCTGCGCACGATTTCCGCTCGGCGTCACCTCGTAGCACAGGTCCACCGGCCGGCCCACGGTCGGCGCGATGGCCGGATCGTAGTAGCGACTCGGGAAGCGGACCTGGAAGTACGGATTGATAAACGCCAGCCCGCGGCCCCCCGCGGTGCGAATGCCCACCGACGTCTGCCAGCTCTCGCGCAACACGCCCAAGTCCGACGACTGCCCCACCGGTACCAGGATGCTCTGCAGCACGCAGCTGCGGTCGGGGATGATGCGCTCGCCGCCGCCGCTGGGCGAGTTCGCGGGCACAGCCGGGCCGACGCTCACCGCCGTGCCGTCGCACGACCGGATGAACTGCCCCGGGTCGCCGATCGCGGTCAGCAGCGTGAGGTGCATCTCGGTCCCGTCGCTGCACTCCACGTGATAGACCAGCTCATGCAGGTTGTTCGTGAAGGCGTCCTTCGAGTGCGTCCCCTGGTGCAGCTTCGCGAGCACGTCGCAGCGGATGTCGAACAACGATGACGCGGCGTCGCTTCCGAAGTTCAGGCGAACGTCATTCTCCCACTCGACTTTGTGACCGAAGTGGTCTTCGCGACGGGGGTTCAGCGGGTCCCAGGTCTCGAGCTGCTCGTTGGCGTACCCGAACGGGATCGGTCCGACCTCGTTGTAGAGGTGTGACCCACGCGGATCGCGCCCGTGCTCGTGACCGAACGTGCAGCCGGTGACGGGATCGATCGGCGGGTGCCAGGTCGGATACGTCTTGTTGTCGGGACCCACGACCGAGTACGAGTCGTGAATAGCCTGCGTGCACGTGTCGTTCGCGCCCGGCGTCCAAATGCCGAACGCGATCGCCGGGCCAATCGAGACGCGGGGGGGCCCCGCGGGATTGTTCGAATCGCAAGCAGCCAGGCCGAGCAACGCCGGCAACGTCGTCGCGGCGAGCCCGAGCCAGTAGGGGCTACGGGTCATACATCGATCCTCCCAGTCGCAAGGTCGGTCGCCGCACAGGCGCAGGGCTGTGAGCCTGCTCACCCGCACGAGGGTCAGGCACTTTCGGGCTTGTGTCCGTGAGGGGGACTCGCTACTCGTGTCTCATGCACCGATCGATCTGGATCTCCGTTCTTACGCTCGTGGCCGCGACCGCTGCACGGGCGCAGCGCACGGCGCGGCAGGGCACGAACGACAGCTTCTGGCTCGGCGCCGGCGTGGGAGGCGCGTGGCTGCGGGTGTCGTGCTCCATCTGTCGCAGCGATCGCGGGACCGGCGTATCGGGCTACGTCGCGATCGGCGGCTCAGCCGGCCGGCGCACGCTCATCGGCGCCGAGGCCACGGGGCGCTTCAAGCGGGACGGCTCCGTGCGCGAGCGCAATTGGGGCTTCAGCGCCGTGGCCTACTTCTACCCGAACCCGCGGCGGAAGCAGTTCTTCTGGAAGCTCGGCGCGGGCGTCCAGCTGTATCGCCTCGAAGATGGGACCGACGTATTGACGGCGAGCCCATTCGGCCTGCTGGTGGGGATTGGGTCGGAGTTTCCGCTCAGCGGAAACGTCCGGCTGGTGCCGTCCGCCACCCTGTCCATCGCGTCCTGGGGGGGCGGACTCAAGTTCAACGGGGCGTCGTCGCTCGACGACATCTCGCTCACGATGGTGCAAATCGGCGTCGGGGTGATGCGGCGCTGAGTTCTGCTATCTTCAACCGCATGATGACAATGATTAAATCGCTCGTCCTCCTCGGCTCGATCGCGGCGGCGCCCCTGCACGCACAGGCGCCCGCGCAGCTCGTCACCTTCCTGCGCCAGAGCATCGGCTTGGATTCAGCGCAGCTCGCGCAGGTCGAACGGGGAGAGGGCGTCGTCAAGGTGCTCGAGACCCGTGACCGCCGCGATGTGGCGCTCTTCGGCATCATCACGAGCGACGTAGCGCGCGACGTTTATGTCGCGCAGGCGCGCGATTTCCGGAAGTCGCTGGGCGCACCGAGCCGCACGCACTTCGGGATCTTCAGCGATCCGGCGAGTCCGCCGGACGTCGAGGCCGTCACGATCAGCTTGCGGGACGTCGCCGACATGAAGGCGTGTCGCCCCGGCGATTGTGTGGTGAAGCTGCCCGCGACGGACATGCAGAGAATTCACGCAGGGACGAACTGGTCGG
>Ga0193723_1000483_pt1 | contig 15784 bp, 11 predicted proteins | sample H2m2metaG_FD_143042 | JGI IMG/M metagenome (GOLD analysis project Ga0193723, IMG submission 143042) | Soil microbial communities from a riparian zone of the East river system, Colorado, United States - H2m2 | ecosystem: Environmental > Terrestrial > Soil > Riparian zone | place: USA: East River... | reverse complement strand
TATGTCCCATTTCCCTTCCTATATTTCCCGCCCCAACGGCCAGGTAGCTCAGTTGGTAGAGCAGCGGACTGAAAATCCGCGTGTCGGGGGTTCAATTCCCTCCCTGGCCACTCGCGTAAAGCAACGTACGCTTCAAATTCGCTCGCTGGTGGTAGCATCCCCTCGCCTCGCCTTTCGATGCCTCGAACGTCATCCCGCCGGGCCGGATTGCTGGCCGCTGGGGCGGCGCTCTTCCTCGCCCTGGTCGCCACGGGCTGCGCGGGCACGAGAGCGACGCCCGAGCCGGTGCCTCAAGGTGTCGAGCGATACCCGATCATTCCGGCGCCCCGGCGCCTCCAGGCCAGGCCCGGGGAATTCCGGCTTGATCGCGACACGCGGATCATGCTCTCCGATCCCGCAAGCACGGAGCTCCGCACGTTGGCCGAGCTCCTGGCCGCCCCCCTCCGGGCTGCGTCCGGATTCCCGCTGCCGGTCTCTCCGGTACCGGCGTCCGACCACGCGACCAATGCCGTATCGATCCGACTCACATTACACTCGGCCTCCAGCGAGCCGGAGAGCTACCGCCTGGTTGTCGCCCAGCGGGGTGCGATCCTCTCGGCTCCGACGCCGACCGGGCTATTCCACGGGCTTCAAACGCTCCGGCAGCTCCTCCCGCCGGAGCTGGAACGTGGGGTCCGCTCGGTTAGTGTATGGGGGAGAGGCGTCGCGCAGATGACGGACTCGGCGCCGGCGCCCACAGCGCGGTGGGTTATCCCCGCCGTGGAGATCGAGGACGCGCCCCGCTTCCCCTATCGCGGCATTCTCCTGGACGTGGCGCGCTGGTTCTACCCGCTGGAGTTCATCGAGAAGCTCATCGACCTCCTCGCGCTCTATAAGCTCAATACCCTCCACCTGCACCTGACTGACGACCAGGGGTGGCGGCTGGAGATCGAGAAGTACCCGCGCCTCACCCAGGTCGGCGCCTGGCGGAAGGAGACGATCGCGGGACAGAACTTCGATCCCTACGTCGGCGATGGCACGCCCCATGGTGGCTTCTACACTCAGGAGCAGATGCGCGAGCTGGTGGCGTACGCCGCCGCCCGCCACGTCACAATCATGCCGGAGATCGAGATGCCGGGGCACGCGCGGGCCGCCCTCGCGGCCTATCCGGAGCTGTCGTGCACCGGCGAGATGTTGGAGGTATCGACCAGGTGGGGCGTGCACGAAGACATCTTCTGCCCGAGCGAGCAGACCTTCGCCTTCCTCCAGGACGTGCTCCTGGAGGTGATGCAGCTCTTCCCCAGCAAGTACATTCACATCGGCGGCGACGAAGTGCCGAAAAAGCAGTGGGAGGACAGTCCGGTCGCCCAGGAGGTGATTCGGCGCGAGGGACTCGGCAATGAGGAGGGGCTGCAGAGCTACTTCATCAGGCGCATCGAGGGCTTCCTCCGCGGCCACGGCCGCAGATTGATGGGGTGGGACGAAACCCTCGAGGGCGGGCTCGCGCCTGAGGCGACGGTGATGTCGTGGCGTGGAGTGGAGGGAGGGATCGAGGCCGCCCGGCAGGGACACGACGTCATCATGACACCGGCCAACCGCACCTACTTCGACTACTACCAGGGAGATCCCGCGGCCGAGCCGCTGGCCATCGGTGGCTTTGTCCCGCTCGACAGCGTGTACGCATTCGAGCCGGTCCCAGGCGAGCTGACGCCCGAGCAGGCCGCCCACGTGCTCGGCGGCCAGGGAAACGTCTGGACGGAATACATCCCGACGCCGGCGCGGGCCGAGTACATGATCCTCCCCCGTATGCTGGCCCTCGCCGAGGTCCTCTGGTCGACGAAGGAAGCCCGGAACTGGAACCGGTTCGCCGTGCGGCTCCCGGCCCAGTTCGCGCGGCTGGATGCGCTGGGCGCGGAGTACCGCGTGCCGGAGCCGGTCGGCCTCGGTGGTGACCGGCTGGTGCTCGAGGACCGCATCCGCCTCACGATCACCTCGCCGTTTCCCGGCGGCGAGGTTCACTACACGATCGACGGCTCGGATCCTACGGTCACCGCGCCCCGATACGCGGGCCCCCTCGACCTCCACCTGAACCGCGCTCCCGTGACCGTGAATGCGCGAGTGTTCTTGCCGAACGGACGAGGCAGCCCGGTCGCCAGAGCACGGATCGCCCGCGCGACCTGGACCGAGCCGGCCGCGGTCCTGGCGGACACCCTCCGGCCGGGTCTCGCCTACGCGTACTTCGAGGGGGAGTTCCACTCGGCCGACGATGTCAGGCAGGGCCAGCCATTACGGGTGGGCACCGTTCCTGACGTCGGACTCCGCGGCGATGAGCGTCCCGAGCACTACGGGGTGCGTCTCTCAGGAATGCTGCGCGTTCCGGAGGACGCGCTCTATACCTTCTATCTCTCGTCGGACGATGGCGCCAAGCTCCGGATCGGGAGCGAGGCCATCGCGGACAACGATGGGGGTTCAGGTCAGGGCCAGATCGCGCTCCGGAGAGGCTTCTATCCCATCGAGGTGGTGTTCTTCCAAGCGACCGGCCCCGCCAAGCTGCGACTCGAGGTCTCCACACCGGGCTCCGCGAAGCAGCCTGTGCTCGGGGAGTGGTTCGCGCACTGAAGCGGCCGGCTTAGCTCAATAATCGGAGGTCCAATGACCGAAAGATCCAAATTAGGATTCGCTCAATCCCTCCTTGTCGTTTGTGGAATCTTGACCATCTCCTTTAGCCTAACCTGGGGACTTTGGAGTAGATTTCATCCAATCAGCGAGTACATCAATCGCCACGCCTTCTACATCGCCGCTACGGGACTGGGCCTTTTATGCTCACTAGCCATTAATGTCTCATTACAGAGAAGAATCGAAGCTCTGGAAAGTGCGGTGAATCAAATGAAGCGTGAGAAATAGGCTTGTCGCCCACCTGATGATCGCATGAAGCAGAATAAGAGAAACGGATCAGCCACCCTGCGCCTGATCCGTTCTCATTACTGAGTGACGAGGTGCCCCAACGCACCTCCGATTCGGGGCTATTCGAATGCGGGGGCTCCCGGCTGGAGGCCGCAGGGGTAGCCGGGTTCGCTCGTAACCGATCCCTGGCCGTTCCAGTAGAAGGTGCTCTGGCCCGGCACCACGAGCGGACTCGCCAACGCGATGACCTGGTTGCTGCTGAAGCCGCGCGCGATCGCCGCGGTCGTGTCGGTCGTCATCACGAGGGCGACGTGGTCGTTGCTCGGAACCGAATCGGTCCCGGTGCCGATGATCGGGTTGAGATCGGCATCCTTCCAATCCGTCTGTCCCTCACGATAAATGTCCTGCTCGTAGGCGACGTTCGCCTCGCAGGTGCCGAATGAGCTGGCCGACTCGAAGCCGACCACGTCCGACATCCGGATAATCACGCATTCATAGGTCGCAGCCGCGGCCTCGGCTGAGAAGAGCACCGGGTTCTGCACCAAATCCTTGACCTCGCCCGCGTCGCCGTAGTCCTGCACCAACGTCGGGGCTGAGCAGTCACCGTTGGAGCTGATCCAGAGGGCGTACATCCCCATCCGGACCGCCGACGGGTCGCCGCTGGTGACGAAGGAGGCGTTGGAGAAGAGAGCCGGCGGTGCGCCGGCGGATCCGGTCACTGTGAGGCTGGGCGTTGAGCCGATGGGCCCCTCGCTGCTACAGGCAGCGGCGACGAGCAAAAGCGGGAGACACCAGCTGTCTGATCTGACGCGCATGAACGGCTCCTGGCTCGAGTGATCCGGCGCCGGGCCGGCACAACTCCCAGGAGACGTTCTCCTTCGGCAGCCGGACGATCCCTCGCGCTCGATTGGCGAGCTCAGGACTCCTGGCTTTGCGGCCCCGCCTTACGACGGGTGTGCGTTTTCGGGAGTGACAACGGTTGTCGATGGAGCAGGTCTGCAACTAGAGCTTCGGATCGATCGCAATCTCGTAGCGTACCGGTAGGCTGCTCAGGTCGCCGGCCGACTCGATGCGATACTGCACCTCACGATCCCACTCTCCAGCGGCATGCGCGCCGCGCGCGACGGTCACAGAAGAGCCGGCGGTGAGCTCCTGAAACTCTCCGTTTACACCGCGAACCCAGACACGGGAGGCGGCAACTCCGGTACCCCGGACCACGAGCTGGTACCCGGTGTTGGCGGCTACGCGGACCATGACCGAGGCTTCGCGGACAGTGCCCGTCCGAGCGGTCTCCCGCTCGGCACTCACGGCCTGGATCGAGCCGCGCGGTGCTATGTGGGCGACGAGGGCGATCTGGGCCACGCCGGAAGAGATCCCGACTTGGCTCTGAGCGACACTGGGAAGGGTGAGCACCACTCCCAGAGCAACCACCGTCCGGACGAGTACCTGCCGCGATGCGCCCACAATGTCTCCGAGGTTAGGGTCTCTACTCGGTATCCCTATAAGCAGGCGGCGGGCCACCACCATCAGTTAGTATAACACGAGGCAGGCCAAGTGGTTAGCTGAAATCCGGAAGTCTAGAAACTGGTCAGTGACCGTCAAAGAATGCATCACCCAGATCTGCTTGTGAATTTAAGTGCTTGTGGGGTCAGGGTTCCGCTCGAACCCGACGAGGGGTGACTAGAAAATGACGTTGGCGGTTGAGCCGACCGGCGCCAGACCCCGGTACTCAGGGCTCTTCCTTAAAGGGAATTGCGCCCAGGATTGCGGCCCACCGCACCGCAGGGACCGGCGAAACTGCTAAGAGGCTACCCTGACTGCTGTTGGTTACTGGCCTAGGATCTGCCTGTCTGGGCGGGGGCAAAGCCCACGCGTAGTCGCCCAGCATGAGGGATTCCCTGATGACCCCGGCACCCACACAGCGTATTCTGGTGGTGGACGACGACGCGAGCATTCGCCGGACTCTCCATATCCTGCTGAGCAAGGCGGGCTACGAAGTCATTCAGGCGTCCGATGGCTCCGAGGCCGTCCGTCTATGGCGCGACCGCGGCGGAGACCTCGTGATCACCGACCTTCACATGCCCGAAAAGGACGGTATCGAGACCATCATAGAGCTGCTCTCTCACACCCCCGGCATTCGCATCATCGCAATGTCGGGCGGCGGGCAGACCAAGCGGCTGGATCTGTTGGGTAACGTCGCGCTGCTTGGCTCGGTATTGACGATCGAGAAACCGTTCACCCTGGCCGAGATGTTGACGGTGGTGAACCGCGCGCTGAAACCCATCCACTAGGCTCTCCGTTGCAGGCATTGCAAACCGCACAGATCAAGACAGGCTCACAAAATACTGCGGGTTTCCGACGATGATCCCAACCATCCTGGTGATTGAAGACAATCCTTTGAATCTCGAGCTCGTGCGTGACGTCCTGATGGCTGCCGGCATGAAGGTAGTGGAGGCTCGCACCGCGCAGGAAGGCCTCACGGCCGCAGCGGAGCTCAAGCCAACCCTCATCCTTTTGGATATCCGGCTTCCCGGCATGGACGGGTTCGCCGTGCTGGGGCGTCTGAAAGCCGACCCGGCCACGGCCTCGATTCCCGTCGTAGCGCTCACGGCCCAGGCCATGGTGGGTGACCGCGAGCACGCGCTGGCTGCCGGTTTCGACGAGTACATCCCCAAGCCTATAGATACCCGCACCCTGGCCGACACGGTTCGTGCGCTGCTTGATCCCACCAACCCCAGGCGTCGTGCTGGCGGGAAGAGCTCGTGAGCCGTCACCGCCTGGCCACCAATCTCGGGTTTGCCGTTGCAATCCTCCTTCTAGCTTGGGTCGGATGGGGCGCCTCTCGGGACAGCCTCGAGGCACGGACCTCAGCGGGCGCGGTAACGCACACCTACCGGGTGCTGGAGACTCTCCACGCCATCGTATCCTCGCTCCACGATGCCGAGAGGGGACAGCGAGCTTACGTCATCAGCGGCAAGGATGAGTACCTCCAGCCATACCACCGCTCGGTGACCGAAGTCGACAGCCGCCTGACCGAGCTGCGGAGCCTGACCGCGGACAATCCGGCACAGCAGGAGCGACTAAACGTCCTCGCCGGCGTCACCGCTCGCCGAGTCGCCTCCCTGGAGCGAACCCTTTCGACTCGTCGGGCGCATGGGCTGGATGCGGCTCTTGCCAGGATTCTCAGCGGAACAGGGCAGGCCTTGATGGATTCCGCCCGCAGCGCGATTGCCGAGATGCAATCGGCGGAACAAGCACTTCTGCGAACGCGATCCGACCACGCAGAGGCACACGCGCGGGGGACCCAGCTCGGGATTATCCTGGCAACCGGCCTGGGGCTTCTGCTCTTGATCACGAGCGCGGCTCTGGCCAATCGGGAGATCCGCGCCCGGCTGAAGGCCGAAGCCGGCGTCCGACGGGCGAATGAGGGCCTGGAGGACCGCGTCGCCGAGCGGACCGAGGAGCTCGAGTGCATGAACGAGGAGCTTCGGGTCCAGATGGAGGAGCGCGACGCGATCGAGGTGCAGGTGCGAAGGGAACGGAAATTCCTCCGGAAGGTCGTCGACGCCAACCCGCAGCTGATCTTCCTCAAGGACTGGGACGGCCGTTTCGTGCTCGCGAATCAGGCTACCGCTGAGATCTACGGCACCACTGTGGAGAAGCTCGAGGGCAAGACCGACGCGGACTTCAATCCGGATGCCGCGGAGGTCGAGACCTTCCTCCGTCACGATCGGGAGGTCATAAACTCGGGGCGCACTCTGGTGATACCAGAGGAGCCGGTCACCGGCCGGACCGGTGCCACCCGCTGGTTCCAGACCATCAAGGTACCGCTGATCGCCGCGGATGGGACGCGGCAGGTGCTCGGGGTATCCACCGACATCACTGCACGGCGCCACGTCGAAGAGCAACTCCGGAGAACTGCCGACGAGCTCGAGGCGCTGGTGCAGGCCGCCCCGGTGGCCATCGTCGGCATCGACATGGAGGGCAAAGTTTTGAGCTGGCACGGCGGCGCCCAGGCCATGTTCGGCTGGACGGCGGATGAGCTGGTTGGCCGGCCGTTGGCCATCGTCCCTTCCGAGAAGCAGGAGGAGTTCCGGGCCCTCCGGACCCGAGTGGAGCATGGCGACTCGATCGTCGGGCTGGAGACATACCGGGTGCGCAAGGATGGCTCGAGAATCGACGTGAGCATCTCCTATGCTCCCCTCCACGACCGCCAGGCGAACACCGTCGGCGCGACCATCGTGTATCAGGACATTACCGAGCGCCAACTGATAGCCGAGCAGCGTCAGGCCCGGGAGACGGCGGAGGCGGCCAACCAGGCCAAGAGCAACTTCCTCGCCAATATGAGCCACGAGTTGCGCACGCCGTTGAATGCAATCATCGGCTTTTCCGAGTTGCTCGAGGACCAGACCTTTGGTCCGCTCAACGAGAAGCAGCAACGCTACGTGACCAATGTGCACACCAGCGGCCGGCATCTCCTGCAGCTGGTGAACGACATCCTCGATCTCGCCAAGGTCGAAGCCGGCCGACTGGTCCTCGAGCCGGAATCCATCAATGTGAATGTCCTGCTGCACGATATGCAGCGTGGGTTGGAGCCGCTGGCCGTGGCCAAACGGCAGACCTTCACACTCGAGATTCCGGAGGAGCTGCCCACCCTCATAGCCGACCGCGGCAAGGTGAAGCAGATCCTCTACAACCTGCTCAGCAACGCGATCAAGTTCACCAGAGAAGGCGGCCGACTGGGCCTCCGGGCTTCCTCGGTGCCGGCCGATGATCAGGGGCAACCGCAGATCCAGATAGCGGTGTGGGATAGCGGGATCGGCATCGCTCCGGAGGACGTTTCCCGCATTTTTCTCGAGTTCGAACAGCTCGACAGCTCCTATGTGCGGCAGCAGGAGGGCACCGGACTCGGACTGGCGCTCACCCAGCGTCTGGTCGAGGCGCACGGTGGCCGTATCTGGGTTGAGAGCACGGTGGGCCAGGGAAGCACCTTCACCCTCCTGCTCCCCGCGTCCCGACGGGGGAGCAATGTCGGATCCCCGGTGGTCACGCCCGAGCGGATTCTGCGACAGGATCGGCATCGTCCGTTGGTGCTGGTGGTAGAAGACGATACGACGGGCCGGGAACTGCTGTCCCACTACCTGGTGGAGAATGGCTATGCGGTAGCGTATGCCGGCACCGGCGCCGAGGCCTTCGAGATGGCTCGCCGGCTGAAACCGGCGGCGATCTCGCTCGACATCCTGCTGCCGGATGTGCACGGACTTGATCTGCTGAGAAAGCTCCACGCCGAACCGGAGACGAAGAACATCCCCGTGGTCGTCGTCTCGATCACCGATGACCGTGAGCTCGGGCTCAGTGCCGGCGCGGCCGCATGGCTGGTCAAGCCGGTCAATCGTCGTCAGTTCATCGAAGCGCTGGATCGCGTCATGCCCAACGGCAACAGCGCCGGGAACAGGCTCGCCCTGGTGGTGGACGACGACGCCGAGGCAGTGGAGCTGGCGACCGACATCCTGCGCCAACGGGGCTTCGAGGTGCTTCAGGCATTCGGCGGAAGCGATGGCCTGGCTCTGGCACTGGACCGGTTGCCCGGATTGATCGTCCTGGATCTGAGTATGCCGGGGATGTCCGGGTTCACCGTCGCTCAGCAGCTGCGGGCCAATCCGCGCACCAGGCACACGCCTATCCTGGTTTCGACCGCCCTCGATCTCTCATCTGCCGAGCGCGAAACACTACTGCGGCATGTCCAAACGATTGTGCCGAAGAGCGGCCCTGGAGGAATCCTGGAGGCGCTGGAGCGCTTGGGGTTGTCGCCGGAGCTGGGGGCCGCATGAGCGTCAATGGAGCGGGCAAGGTCCTGGTCGTGGACGACGAGCCGCAGAACGTGCTGCTCCTGCAGGATCTGCTCGAGGCCCGCGGCTATCGGGTTTTGACTGCCGGCGACGGACAGAACGGCCTGGTGTTGGCCGGTGAGCACAATCCCGATGTCGTTCTGCTGGACGTGATGATGCCGCGGCTGACCGGGTTCGACGTGTGCCGCCGCCTCAAGGCCGAGCCGAGCACAGCGATGATTCCCGTGCTGCTGGTGACCGCACTCGATGCCCGGGACGACCGCCTGGCCGGAATCGATGCCGGCGCCAGCGATTTCATCAGCAAGCCAATCGACTCCGCCGACCTGATACTCCGAGTGAGAAATGCGGTTGCCACAAAACGGCTCCACGACCAGCTGTCAACCCAGCTCCGCCAGCTGCAGGAGCTGGAGGCCGCGCGTGATACGCTGACGCACATGGTTGTGCACGATCTCCGTTCTCCGCTCACCGGGCTGATCGGGTACATCGAGCTGCTCGGCACCATCGCCCGGGAGACCGGAAACGCCGAGGCCATGGAGTACACCACCGACGCCCAGGCCATCGCGAGTCGTCTGACTGAAATGGTCAGCCAGGTTCTGGATGTGAGCCGGCTGGAAGCCGGCCGCATGCCCCTTTCAGTGGCCGAGACGGACCTGGTCCTGCTCCTCCCCGCTGCGGTCGGAGGTCTAGGGTCCACACCGGCCGGGCTGAGCGTCATCTACGAGTTGCCCAACGAGCCGGTTCCGGTGTCTTGTGATGCTGCCGTGATCGGCCGCGTGGTGGCGAATCTGGTAGGCAATGCGTACAAGTTTACCCGGCGCAATGGGGAAGTGCGCATCGGCCTGGTCCAGCGCAATGGGCGGGTGCGCTTCAGCGTCACCGATCAGGGACCGGGGGTGGCGCCGGAGTACCGGGAACGGATCTTCGAGAAATTCGGGCAGGTCCCGTTGAGCGGATCGGCCGGTGGGCGTTCGAGCGGCCTCGGTCTCACCTTCTGCAAGCTGGCGGTCGAGGCCCACCGCGGTGAGCTAGGGGTCGAAAGCGCCGAAACCGGAGGGGCTCGCTTCTGGGTTGAGCTCCCTCGCCTACAGACAAAAGAGCACTAGGGGGCGTCTTCGATGTCGATCGGGATGGCGTCGGGGTCTTTGGCGATAGCAAGCCGATCGATGAGGTCCCGCCTGGCCCGGGCATCGGGCACCCGCAACTCCCAACCCGCGAGTCCCGCCACCTGATCCGAGTCGGGAGGGGCTCCCTCTCCCGCCCACGTGTTCAGGTTCACGTGATGGTGATAGCCACCCGCCGACACCGCCGCCAACGATGGTATCCGCATCATCATATCGAACCCGATCACGTCTCGATAAAAACTCACCGCGCGTTCCAGGTCTGACACCGTGAGGTGCACGTGCCCGACAACGGTCCCGGCCGGAAGTCCACGCCAGGGAAGCGACATCGGCTGCGCTGCCGAAATCACGCCTTCGACATCCATCGGATCCACCGTCAGCTGCACCACGCCATCGCGGATGGGCCACGCAGTCCGGGGCCGGTCGGCGTAAATCTCGAGACCATTTCCGTCGGGATCGTCGAGATAGAGCGATTCGCTGACGGCATGATCCGACATCCCGCGCAAGGGATACTGGGCCTGGTTCAGGCCCAGGAGCGCGCGGCCCAGCTCCGCCCGGCTGGGCACCAGGAGGGCGACGTGGTACAGGCCGGTCGTTGCCGGTCGGGATGGCCGCCGCCTGATGCCCGGCTTCTCCTCCAGCAGAATCAGCTCGCCTGCGCTATCGGTGTCGCCATCACCTTGCCGATTGGCCGGCCGCGGTGCGAGGGCAACCCGGGAACCTTCTTCCCGGGCGACGCGAAAACCGAGCACGTCGCGATAGAACCGGAGCGACCGCTCGAGATCGCCCACCCGAAGCCGAACGCGGCCGATGTGGGTATCCGACGGAAGCTGCGCCCTGCTGCTGGCCCGTGGCTTTGCGATTGGGGAATCCATGTCTGATAAGTGGGTGACCATTCCCCTCCGCGCAACCCTTTTCCGTCCCGGAGTATCTACCAGAAGACGGCGGGGCCGGCCGGTAGCGCGGGCTCCGCCCGAAACGCATCGCCCCATCCTACGTAGGGTCCTGTCCGGTGCCCCTTCGCAACCCGAGGGCTACCTGCGGACCTGAAGGGTCGAGGCTTCAGCGATGTCCTTGAGCCGTCGCCATTTCATGCTGGGCAGCGCGGGTTTCGCGGTCGCCGCCGTGCGGGCCGGAACCGCCTGGCCCATGCAGGCTCCGCCGGTTGCGAGCGGCCCGCGCTGGCAGCCCAGCCCCGACCTGCTGCGGAATCTCCCCCGGCTGCTGGAGCTGGCTTCCGTCCCCGGACTGGCCATGGCGGTGATAGATGGCGGCCGAGTCTGGACCCGCGGCTTCGGCGACGCGGTGGAAGAGGCGCGCCAGTCGGTTTCGGCTCAGACAGAGTTCGAGGCAGCTTCGTTGGGCAAGCCGGTCTTTGCCTACGCCGTCCTCCGGCTGGTGGATGCCAGGATTCTCGATCTCGACCGCCCCCTGTTCGATTACCTCCCCACGCCGGAAGCCAACAACGCCAGGATGAAGCGGGTAACTCCCCGCCACGTTCTCAGCCATACGAGCGGGTTGCCCAACTGGCGGCTGCAGCCGGGCCCGCTGGAGCCGACGAGCGATCCGGGCAAGACATTCACCTACTCCGGTGAGGGCTACTTCTACCTCCAGCGCGTGGTGGAGACGGTCACCGGCAAGCCGTTCGCCCGGGTCATGCGGGAACAGGTGCTCGATCCGCTCGGCATGAAGGAGACCAGCTACGTCTGGCTGCCCGCCTTCGAATCGCGCATGGCAGCCGGATACGACGGACAGGAGAAGCGGCTCGATGTGCAGGCGGCAATCGGCCGGCGAACACTCGCCATCGCTGAACAATGGGGCATTCCGCTGACCGACTGGCGCTATGACGAGGCCGCCCGCGCGGTGCCGCTGATCAACCCGGCATGGCCTCCACTCCCGCTGTACATGGTGCCCAATGCGGCCACGTCGATGCTGACGACCGTGAGCGACTATGCCAGGTTCCTGGCCCGACTGGTGGCGCCCGCCGGGGCACCCGGCCTGGATCTCAGCCCAGCCGCCCGGCGCGCGATGGCGTCACCGCAAGTGCGGCTGAACAGCGCTCTCTCCTGGGGACTGGGCTGGGGGATTCAGCGGGACGAGCACGGCGAGGTGCTCTGGCATTGGGGCGCCAACAACTCGTTCCGCAACTTCGTGATTGCCGATCCAGCTAACAACAGAGCCGTCGTCGTGTTTACCAACAGCGAGAACGGCCCCCGCATCTATGAACGGGTCATCGTGGCGGTGACCGGACACGATCACCCGGCCTTCCTCTGGATTTAAGCGAGAATCCCAAGTTCTATCCTCTCCTCATCTCGAGCCCTTCGGCTGTGCTCAGGGCAGGCTCCGCGAGGGACCTAGTCAGCTGACTCCGGTAAGCCGCTGAGTAGGTCCTTCGCTTCGCTCAGGATGAGGAATAGCTGTTTACTTGAGCGCTCATCCACAGCGAGGGAGCAGGTGCAGCTCGGCATGCGCTGGAAGATCGTGCTCGCCTTCCTGGCGGTGTACCTGTGCTGGGGCATGACCTACCTGGCCATGCGCATCGCGGTGCGGGACATCCCACCGCATCTCATGTCGGGGGCGCGATTCCTGGTTGCCGGCCTGCTGCTCTACCTATGGACCCGCGGGCGCGGCGATCCCAAGCCCACCGCAACCCAGTGGCGTTCCGCGGCCATGATCGGCGCCTTCCTCCTGCTGGGCGGGAATGCGACGGTGGCTTGGGCGGAACAGCAGGTGCCTTCCGGGCTTGCCGCCGTGCTCATCGCGGTGGCTCCGATCTGGATGGTCGCATTCGAGTGGGCCAGAGGGGGGCCACGGCCGGGAAAGCGGGTGATCGCCGGGTTAATCCTCGGCCTAGTGGGCCTGGCGATTCTGGTGTCGCCCAAGGGCGACTCCGCCACCAAAGTCAACCCGATCGGTGCAGTCATGCTGGTGCTCGCGTCGGCCTCATGGGCGTGGGGATCGGTCGTCTCTAAGTCGGCTCCGCTCCCGAAGTCGCGATTCCTCGCCACCAGCATGGAAATGATCGGGGGCGGTGTGCTCCTGCTGCTCACCGCGCTGGCAGTGGGACAGGTTGCTCATTTCAGACCAACCGAGGTATCGGTCAACGCCGTGCTGGCCTGGTTGTTTCTCGTGGTCTTCGGGTCACTGGTGGGCTTTACGGCGTACATCTGGCTGCTCGGCGTCACCTCGATCGCCAAGGTGGGCACCTACGCCTACGTCAACCCGATCGTGGCGGTCTTCCTCGGCTGGGCGATCCTCGATGAGCCGGTGACCGGCAGGACGCTGATTGCGGCGCTGGTCATTCTGGTGGGCGTAGCGCTGGTCAACATCGAATGGAGAACGAGCTGATGGGGCCGCTTCAGGTTGCCTCTGCCGGAGCCGCCTCTCCCCTGCCTGGCTCGCGGAGCTCCCTCGCCTCCTTGGCCTTCCCTCGAGCGAGCCGTTGCTGCAAGGCGTCGAGATAGGTGTAGACCACCGGGGTGATGTAGAGGGTGATCAGCTGGGAGAAGAGCAGTCCGCCCACCACCGCGATGCCCAGGGGGCGCCGGGACTCGGCGCCCGCGCCCTGACCGAGTGCGATGGGCAGGGTACCCATCAACGCGGACATTGTCGTCATCATGATCGGCCGGAAGCGGACGCCGGCCGCTTCCAGGATGGCCTTCCGGGCGGTGGTGTGCTCTCGCCGCTCGCGCTCGATGGCGAAGTCAATCATCATGATCGCGTTCTTCTTGACGATGCCGACCAACATGATGATGCCGACGAAGGCGTAGATGCTGAGGTCGAGCCGGAAGATCAGCAGCGCCAACAGGGCCCCGAATCCGGCGAAGGGAAGACCCGAAAGGATCGTGAGGGGGTGGATGAAGCTCTCGTACAGAATGCCGAGCACCAGGTAGATCACCAGGATCGCAAGGATGAGCAGCACGAGCAATCCCTGTTGCGCGGCCTGAAAGGCCTGCGCCGTGCCGGCAAAGCCGGTGCTGATAGTGGAAGGCAGAACCTGTCGCGCTGCCGCCTGCACCCCGTCTACCGCAGTGCCGATCGAGGTGCCGGGCTGGAGGTTGAATGAAAGCGTCACCGAGGGTAGCTGCCCGGTGTGATTCACCGTGAGCGGACCAGTGGCCGGGGTTATCTGCGCCAGGCTACCCAAGGGCACCGAGACGCCACCGCGGCCGCTGATATGCAGCAGGTTCATGGCCGAGAGGTCGCGCTGGTACTGGGGCAGCAGCTCCATGACCACCCAGTACTGATCGTTGGGCGTAAAGATGGTGCTGACCTGGCGCGCGCCGTACGCGTCGTAGAGGGCGTTCTCGATCTGGCTCACGTCGATCCCCAGCGCCGCGGCGCGGTCCCGCGCGATAGTAACCTGAACCTGCGGATTCTTGATCTGCAGGTCGCTGGTGACATCGGTCAGGCCGGGGATGCTATGGAGCCGCTGCTCCAGCGCCGCGGCACCCTGATACAACGCGTCCACGTCGGAGCCATACAGCGTGAATTGATATTGGCTCTTGGACGAGCGGCCGCCGATGTTGATGACCGGCGGGTTCTGGAGGTACACCCGCAGCCCCGGAACGGCGGCCAGCTTCCGGGTGAGCGACTGGGCCACTTCGTCCGCGCTCAACGCCCGCTGGTTCCGCGGCTTCAGGCGGATGAGCAATCGGCCCTGGTTCACGGTGGTGTTGCGGCCGCCGCCGCCCACGGCGGACATGAACCCCTCGACGTTCGGGTCCTCCTGCACGATCGCCGCCGCGGCGAGCTGGTGCTGCACCATGGCGTCGTAGCTGGTGCCCTCGGCCGTTTCGGTGGTGCCGGAGAGCTGGCCCTGGTCCTCACCGGGTATGAATCCCTTGGGGACGATCCGTCCCAGCACCACCGTGCCCACCAGGATCACAGCCATGAAGGCCATCGCGAGCGGGCGATGATCCATGACCCAGGCGAGCGAGCGCTCGTAGCCTCCGAGTGATTTCTCCCAGCCGCGCTCGATGATTTGATACAGGCGCCCGTGCTGCTCGGTCTTCGGGTGCGGCCGGAGCCACCGGCTGCACAACATCGGTGGCAGCGTCAGCGAGACGACGCCGGAAACCAGGATGGCCACGGCGATCGTCACGGCGAACTCCTGGAACAGCCGGCCGATGAGGCCACCCAGGAAGAGCACTGGAATGAAGACGGCGACCAGGGACAAGGTCATGGAGAGGACCGTGAAGCTGATCTCGCGGCTGCCGTTCAGGGCGCCCTCCAGCACCGATTCTCCCCGCTCGATATGCCGGACGATGTTCTCCAGTACCACGATGGCGTCGTCCACCACGAAACCGACGGCCAGCGTGAGCGCCATCAGGGAGAGGTTGTCGAGGCTGAAACCGAGCAGATGCATCACGGCGAATGTGCCGACGAGCGACATGGGGAGGGCCAGGCTCGGGATCAACGTGGCCCGAAGGTTTCGGAGAAACAGAAAGATCACCATCACGACCAGACACAGGGCCAGGAACAGCGTGAACTTGACATCATGGACCGACGCCTTGACCGTCTGCGAGCGGTCATACAGTGTCGCGATGTCCACCGAGGCGGGCAGCTGCGATCGGAGTGAGTCGACCGCGGCCTTGACCCCCTCCGCGACGGCCACGGTGTTGGTGCCCGGCTGGCGCTGAATGGCGAGCACGATGGCGCGCTCCCCGTTATACCAGCTGGCCTGTTTGGTGTCCTGCACGCTGTCGATCACCAGCCCGAGGTCGCGAAGGCGGACCGGGGCACCGTTGCGATACGCCACCACCAGGGCGCCGAAGCCGGCCGCGTTGGTGAGCTGTCCCTGGCTCACCACGGAATAGGCCTTATCGGTTCCCCACAGGGTTCCGGTCGGGAGGTTCACGCTCCCGTTATCCACCGCCGTGGCCACCTCGTCGATCCCGATGTTGCGGGCCGTGAGCTGCTGCGGGTCCAGCT